>OKWL01000143.1_pt1 | contig 77457 bp, 59 predicted proteins | sample 1607171 | NCBI WGS metagenome assembly OKWL01 (sample SAMN07501049, study PRJEB24779) | human gut metagenome
AGTCTTCGCCGAGCGCCTCCAGGCCCATCTCCACTCCCCCCAGGCGCGCCTGGCCGCACAGCGGACGCAACGCCTGGCGCAGCGCCAGGAAGCGTGACCGTGCGGGCACACCGGGAAAGCGCCAGCGCAGGAACAGCGCGCCCTCGGCGGCGGCACTGGGCGGCAACGGCAGTTCGAAGCGCCAGGCATGCCGCTGCGCGGCCAGCGGCGGCGCTGCGGCAACCGGCGCCACACTCAGGCGGAAGCCCGCCGACCAGCGCGCTTCGGCACCGTCGAGTTCGCTGTCCAGGTGCAGCCGCAGGCAACGGTCGGCGCGCAGCGCGTCCAGGCAGGCCGGGCGAATCTCCGCTGGCAGGCCAAGAACGCGCTGGCGTAGTCGCTCCAGCGGTGCAGTGGGCTCCGCCAGCAACGGCCGGCGCGCCGCCAGCAGGCTGGCGGCATCGTCGCGCAGGTCGCCCAGCCAGTCGAAAAAGGCCGCCTCCAGCGCCGCCGCCGCGCTGCCGTCGAACAGTTCGAAGGTCAACGCCAGGAGCGCCTGCCGCGCATCCCGGTGAACCACCCGCAGCGCCGCCGATTCGCCCAGGCCCTGTTCGCCGAGTGCCGCCAGCAACCCGCCCGGCGAGCGATCGCCGAGCAATTCGGCGAACGCCTGCAGGGTCTGTTCGTCGGCCTCCCGCAAAGCGTCGAGGGCAAAGCCCAGCACCAGCCGCGGCGGTCCCGGCAGGCGCAGCGCCAGCGCTTCGCCGGCGAAGGGCAGCAACGGCGGCGGCGGCGGATTCGCGCCTGGCGCGCGCCCCGGCAGGTCGGCGCAGGCACGCTGCGCCAGCCTCTCCAGCTCGTCCAGTGCCTGCGGCCCTTGCAGCCATAGCTGGCAATTGCCGGCGTGATAGTGGGCGGCATGGAATTCGCGCAGGGCCCGCTGGAACGCATCGTTCTCCAGGGCCAGGCTGTCGCGGCGCCCGGCAGCGAAACGCCGCAGGGGGTGTCCGGCGGGCAGGCCGAGGGCCAGCGCTGCGTCGATCAGGGTCTGCTCGTCGGCCGAGCGCGCCAGGTATTCGGCCTCGAGTACTTCGCGCTCGCGCCGTTGCGCATCGATGTCCAGCAAGGGGCGGGCGAGCATGTCGATCAGCCGTGCCAGACCGGCGCCAAGGTGCTCCGCCGTCACCTCGAAGAAATAGTCGGTGGTCCTGCCCCGGGTGCTGGCGTTGACCTGGCCGCCGCGCACCTGCAACCACGGCATCAGGCGCTCGTCGCCGGGAAACGCCGCGCCGCCGAGAAACGACAGGTGCTCGAGGAAGTGGGCCAGGCCGGGATGCGCGCTCGGCTCGTCGTGGCTGCCCGCCGCCACCCGCAGCCAGGCAGCGGCGCGCGATGCCGCCGGATCATGCGCCAGGTGCAGGCGCAGGCCGTTGGGCAGCACGCAGGCGCGGCTCCTGGGGTGGTGTTGGGCGTGGCGATCCATGGGCGTCCTCGCGGGTTCCGAGGCTGAACCTTACCCTTCCGCGAGGCGAAGGAAATAGTCCTTTCGCCGGGTCGTATCAGGAAGCCGGCGGCTCCTGGCCAGACGCTTCCTCGGAGTACAGCGCCCGTCCGCCGTCGGCCTTGAGCGCCTGCAGGACCTCCGGCGCACGGCACGGGGCGAACAGGTCGAGGCCGGGATCGTAGGCGCCGGTGCGCACTTCCAGCAGGCCGAGCATCGAGTGGAACAGGTTGTCCTGGGACAGCTCCTCGTTGCTGCGCTGGCGCAGGCAGCCACTGTCGAGGCCGAAGGCGCTCTGGTAGCCGGGCGAGAACCAGGCCAGCATGCCGACGTGCTTCTGCTGGTCCGGCGCCAGCAGGTAAGGCGTGCCATGCAGGTAGAGGTTGTACTCGCCGAGCGACTCGCCATGGTCGGAGAGGTAGAGCATGCCGGTATCGATGCGCTCTTCGTTCTTGCGCAGCAGGTCGATCAGGCTGGCCAGCACGTGGTCGGTGTACAGCAGGGTGTTGTCGTAGCCGTTGATGATGCTGTCCCGCGAGCAGGCGCTGAAGTCGTTGCTGGCGCAGACCGGGGTGAACTTCTCGTACTCCCTGGGATAGCGCTTGAAGTAGGCCGGGCCGTGGCTGCCCATCTGGTGCAGGACCAGCACGGTGTCCTGTTGCAGCCCGTCGATGAAGGCCTGCAAGTCGCGCAGGAGGATCTCGTCATGGCACTCGCCGCCGGCGCACAGGGCCGGATCCTTGCTCTCGCTCAGGTCCTGGAAGGCGACGCGGTCGCAGGTGCCCTTGCAGCCGGACTGGTTGTCCCGCCACAGGACCCGCAGGCCTGCGCGCTGCAACACATCGAGAAGGCCTTCCTGGGTGCGCGCGCGAGCGTCGCTGTAGTCCGCGCGGCCCAGGTTGGAGAACATGCAGGGCACCGACACCGCGGTCTCGGTACCGCAGGAGTGCACGTTGGAGAAGTTGATCAGGCCCTCCTCGGCCTTCAGCCGCGGGTTGGTCTCGCGAGCGTAGCCGTTGAGGCCGAAGTTCTGTGCCCGCGCGCTCTCGCCCACCACCAGCACGGTCAGCGACTTGCGCGCATGGCCCTGCCACAGGGCGGCGCGCCGGGCATCGACGGCGATCGGCCGCAGCGGCTGGCTGGCGGCCTGGGCCTGGCCCTTGGCGTAGCCGATGGCGGCGCCGACCAGGTTGCTCGGGGTGACCTGCAGGCGCAGTTCCTTGTTGTTGCGGAACAGCGAGGACAGCCCCTGGTAATTGGCCAGCGCCACCCCGGCAAGCAGGGCCAGGCAGGCGAGCGCCACCAGCAGCTTGCTCAGCAGCTCGCGTGGCCACGGCCGGTAGCGCACCGGCGTGCGCCACAGCAGCCAGACCGGCAGCGCGCCAAGCAACGCCAGGTAGACGGCGAGCTTCGGCGAAAGCAGGTCGGCGACCTCGGCCGGGTTGGTCTGCATGACGTTGCGCAGCATGCCGACGTCCATCAGCACGCCGTACTGGGTCATGAAGTAGGTGGTACCGGCGGCCGCCAGGATCAGCAGGGTCAGCGCCGGCTTGAGCAGCCAGCGGAACGCCAGCAGGGTCAGCGCCAGGTTGAAGATCGCGGCGATCATCAGGCCGACTGCCAGCATCATGCCGAGGCCCTGCCAGCCCGCCGGGGTGATCGCCAGCAGGCGTTGCCACAGCGGCAGGTTGTAGAACAGCAGGAAGGCGAGGCTGACCAGCAGGGTCAGCAGTTCGGGACGGACGGCGCGGGCTTTCGACATGGGCACGGATCTTCACTGACTTCCGGGTTGCCGTGCGCAGCGTTGCCCCTGGCAGCACTCGACGACGGCGGCAGTCTGCTCGGCAATCCGTCAATCTTTCGTGAAGAATACCTACAGAAAACGTAACCCTTCGGAAGCGCCGCAGCCCTTGTATTCCGGGGCTTTCAGCCGGATTTCAAAAAGTTCGCGGGAAGCTTTCCGGGCGTTTTCCGGGTTCGCCGGCATACCCCCCGTATGGCGCCGCCGACGCAGGCGGAAGACAGCAAGCGGCAAGGAATGCGGAGCGCTCCGGCGCCGGTGCCTACGGACTGTTCTGATTGCGACGTCGTTTTTCAACAAAAGGACAGCCAGACCAATGTCTATCCCGCGACCCCGGCATTTTCGTTAGCATGCCAAGCTTACGGCCCGGTTCCCACAAGGACGGCGGCCGCCTCCCCTGCTCGTCCCATCCAGATGAGTGCCGTTTCCCCTACCCCCCGGGAAACCCTTCTGTGAATTTCCTCGAGCAGCGCGGTACCTCTCCAGCATGAACGCTTTGAAAGGCCGGGACATCCTGGCGCTTGGTTTTATGACCTTTGCCCTGTTCGTCGGGGCCGGCAACATCATCTTCCCGCCCATCGTCGGCTTGCAGTCCGGCCCCCATGTGTGGCTGGCGGCGCTGGGCTTCCTGATCACCGCGGTGGGGCTGCCGGTGATCACCGTGATCGCCCTGGCCAAGGTCGGCGGTTCGGTCGACGCCCTCAGCCATCCGATCGGCAGGTATGCCGGCGGCCTGCTGGCGGCGGTCTGCTACCTGGCGGTCGGCCCGCTGTTCGCCATTCCGCGCACCGCCACGGTGTCCTTCGAGGTCGGCGTGGTGCCGCTGCTCGGCGAGAGCGGCACGGCGCTGTTCGTCTACAGCCTGGCGTACTTCCTCCTCGCCCTGGCCATCTCCCTCTACCCCGGTCGCCTGCTGGACACCGTCGGACGCTTCCTCGCCCCGCTGAAGATCCTCGCCCTGGCGATTCTCGGCGTCGCCGCCTTCCTCTGGCCCGCCGGCCCGATCGGCACGGCCCAGCCGGAGTACACCCAGGCCGCGTTCTCCCAGGGTTTCGTCAACGGCTACCTGACCATGGACACCCTCGCCGCGCTGGTCTTCGGCATCGTCATCGTCAACGCCATCCGTTCCCGCGGCGTGCAGTCGCCGCGGCTGATCACCCGCTATGCCATCGTCGCCGGGCTGATCGCCGGTGTCGGCCTAGTGCTGGTCTACGTCAGCCTGTTCCGGCTCGGCGCCGGCAGCCATGCCATCGCCGCCGACGCCAGCAACGGCGCGGCGGTCCTGCATGCCTACGTGCAACATACCTTCGGCAGCCTCGGCAGCTCGTTCCTGGCGGGACTTATCGCGCTGGCCTGCCTGGTCACCGCGGTCGGCCTGACCTGCGCCTGCGCCGAGTACTTCTGCCAGCGCCTGCCGCTGTCCTACCGCAGCCTGGTGATCATCCTGGCAGGGTTCTCCTTCATCGTTTCCAACCTCGGCCTGACCAAGCTGATCCAGGTCTCGATCCCGGTGCTCACCGCGATCTATCCGCCGTGCATCGTGCTGGTGGCGCTGAGCTTCTGCATCGGCCTCTGGCATTCGGCGACGCGCATCCTCGCCCCGGTGATGCTGGTTTCCCTGGCGTTCGGCGTGCTCGATGCCCTGAAGGCGGCGGGCCTGGGCCAGGACTTCCCGCAATGGCTGCTGCACCTGCCGCTGGCCGAACAGGGCCTGGCCTGGTTGATCCCCTCGGTCGCCACTCTCGCCGCCTGCAGCCTGGTCGACCGCCTGCTGGGCAAGCCTGCGCAAGTCGCCGCCTGAGCAGGCCCCAGCGGCCTGCCGCTTGTTCTCCCGGCCGAGCGCGGGACATGCCGGCGGGCGGCGCCAATCGCGTCGTCCACCCCACGGCCCGGCTGGCGCCGCCGGCAGCGCTTCTTCCCGCGTTCAGCCGAACGAATAAGCACTATCGAGCAGGATGATTTCTAGCGCAGCGGCGCGGTTGTTAGCCTTTCGACCATTCCCCCAGGAAAGCGAATCCAGGAGCCGGTCATGGCCAAGGCACTCATCAGCGTACTGTTGTTCTCCCTCGCCCTCGCCGGCTGCGCCAGCGACTACAACCCCTCTCGCCCGTACAGCAGCGACGAGGTCAGGCAACTGGCGCTGGAGGACCTGGCCCGGCGCAGCCTGTCGTTCGAGGAATACCAGGCCAAGCGTCAGGCAATTCTCGAGGAAAAACCGCAAACCGCCGTCAGCCAGTCCAACGCCGCCCTACGCAGTACCGCCATCTGAGGCCTCGTCGAACGGCCAAGAGAAAGCCCCGCGATGCGGGGCTTCTTCGTATTCGGGGCTGGGCGGTCAGCCGCAGGACAGGCGCTTGATCACCAGCGTGTCGTCGACATCGATGTTCAGCCGGCGCGGGTTGTAGTCCATGGTCACCGCATCGTGCGGGCGCAGCGCCCGGGCGACTTCCGCTCCGGCGGCGCGGCGGGCCTCCTCGACGATGGCCGCGGAAGCCTGCTTGCCGACATAGGCCTGCACCGCATTGGCATCGCAACGGCCGTCCGCTGCCGGGGTGGCCGCGGGCGCGCTGGCGCTGCCGGTGGCTACGCTGGCGCCTTCGGTGGACGGGCTGTCGCCGTTGCTGCTGCAACCGGCGAGCAGGGCCGCGAGAACGAGTGCACTGGAAAACTGCTTCAAAGGCATACCGCCTCCTCTGATCTTCTGGGATCGCCACCTTACCAGTGGCATGGGTTTCCTGGCGAAACTGCAATCCGCGCTGACAAATTCGCCAGCTTCAGTCGCCGCTCAGGCGCTGCAGTTCGCGACGCACCATGGCCGCGTATTCCGGCGGACGCAGGAGGTAGAGCTGGCCCGCGACCCAGTCCAGCCAGCGGCCGCCCTGTTCGGCGCGGGCGTCGAGCAGGCGCCGCGCCTCTTCCTCCGCCCGTTGCCGGTGCTGCCGATGGAATGCCTGGCGCTTCGACAGGCCGGAGGCATCTCCGGTTCGATCGTCGGAAGTGTCGGTCATGGCTCTCTTCGCAACCTGCTGCACAAGCTGGACATTCTAACCGAGGAACGCCGTTGCCGTTCGCGGCAAGCGCTTGCCTCCGCCCCGCCCTGCGCCATGCACCGAGCCCTCTGGCGCGGGGTTCGGCGACCTGGCACGGCCCTTGCGACGGAGCGGCGGTCATTCATTTCCATGGAGGCAGGTCATGAACAGCATCGGTCCCGCCAGCCTTTCCGGCTGGTCTGCGCGTTACCCGAACAACCAGCGGCAAGCCAGCACCGAGATCGGCAACGGCGATCTGCTGAAACCGCGCCCCGCCCTTGGCACGCCATTGCGCAACGAGGCCGCCGATCCCGCCACGGAGTCCGCCCGCCAGGCCCTGGACGAGGGTTTCGCGAAGCTGAACCTGACGCTGAAGCAGAACCAGGCGAATGCCACTGCCGGCGCCAGCGAAGGCAAGTCGGCCTATGACGAGTTCAAGGAGTACATGCAGAAATCGCCCGCCGAGCGGATGCGCGAGCAGGTCCTGAAGAGCCTCGGCCTGACCGAGGAGGAACTGGACGCGATGCCGCCGGAGAAACGCGAACAGGTGGAGAAAGGCATCGGCGAACGCATGCGCGAGATGATCGCCATGCAGAACGGCCAGGCGCCGGGACGGCAAGAGGACCCGACGCAGGCCGGCGCGACGCTGAACGCCTGGATCTGAGCCAGGCGCGCGCCAGTCTCTCAGCGCTGCCGGGCGACGACGCGCTTGGCGTAGCTGGCGCGCTCCATCTCGCGCACTTCGACGCTGACCTGCACGCCCTCCTCGCCGCCGCCCGCCACCGCTCCGGCGAGCACCTCGCCGAGCACCTCGCCCAGCGCCTGGCGGGTCGCCGCGTCGCGCCCGTCGAGGATCGACAGGCAGGCATGCAGGTAGGCGCGCTCGACCGCTGCGGTTCCCTGCCGGTAGGCCTCCAGGGTGACGAAGCGCGACTTGATGTCCGCCTCGCCGAATTGCCCGGAAGCGAACAGCGCGGCATTGGCCTGCTCCAGCAGTTCGCCGGGGGACGTTTCGAGGCGGAGGTTGGCAGTGGCTTCGATGACGAGATGCGGCATGCTGGCGGGCCTTGCGGGGAATGGGGAGCGGGATTCTAGCGGCTCGACGAGCGATGCGACAGCCGGCCTGCGCCTGCGTGGCTAAGATCAACCCGGCGGCCGCGAAAACCCGCGCGTAGATGGCGCGGATCAGCGCGTCTCGCAGGCCTGCCGCTGGCCCTTGGCCGGCGTGTACAGGTAGCCGGGCGTGTCGCCCGCCTGGCGGTACAGGACCGAACCGTCGCTATAGGAAATCGCGCTCAGCGCCTGGCCATCGGCGAGGCTGCGGACATCGCCGCCCAGCGACTGGACGCTGCTGCCGTCGGGCAGCTTGAGACTGGCGAAACCGTCGATCACCTCGAGTTTGCCGAAGTCTCCGCAGTGCAACGCCAGCGGCCCGGAAGCGGCCTTTCCGTCCGACGATGAATCCCCGCAACCACCCAGCAGCGACAGAACCAACAACGCGGGGAGAACAGCGGGCTTCATCGGGGAGTCCTTTGCGGATGAGCGGAAGACGGGACTCTACCACCTGCCGGGCAGCGGGAAAAACCGCTTCGGCGTACGCTGTCATGCAACGGCAGGCGCACCTGTGAGACAATTCGCCGAATGCCAGGCATCACACCCCGCCTTCATCGCGCTACAGCCACGTCATGACGCTGGCTGCGGCACTCCACGAATGCCCGCAGGATCGCCCCATGCTCCAGATGGAGCGCAGCGGAAAGCCGAGACCGGTAGCAGACCGGTATCGCCATGGTCCAGGCGTGCGTAAGTCCTCTATAGGTAAAGAAGTTGATCTCCACCGCGAATATCACCATGCAGTTCGGCGCCAAGCCGCTGTTCGAGAACGTTTCCGTCAAGTTCGGCAACGGCAACCGCTACGGCCTGATCGGCGCCAACGGTTGCGGCAAGTCGACCTTCATGAAGATCCTCGGCAACGACCTGGAGCCGAGCGCCGGCCAGGTCATGCTGGAACCCAACGTGCGCCTGGGCAAGCTGCGCCAGGACCAGTTCGCCTACGAGGACTTCAGCGTCATCGATACGGTGATCATGGGCCACGAGGAACTCTGGGCGGTGAAGGCCGAACGCGACCGCATCTACTCCCTGCCGGAAATGAGCGAGGCAGATGGCATGGCGGTGGCCGAGCTGGAAGTCCAGTTCGCCGAGTTCGACGGCTACACCGCCGAGTCCCGCGCCGGCGAGCTGCTGCTCGGCCTGGGCATCCCGCTGGAGCAGCACTTCGGCCCGATGAGCGCCGTCGCTCCCGGCTGGAAGCTGCGCGTACTGCTGGCCCAGGCGCTGTTCTCGGACCCGGACGTGCTGCTGCTCGACGAACCGACCAACCACCTGGACATCAACACCATCCGCTGGCTGGAAGGCGTGCTCACCGCGCGCAACAGCACCATGATCATCATTTCCCACGATCGCCACTTCCTGAACAGCGTCTGCACCCACATGGCCGACCTGGACTACGGCGAGCTGCGCCTGTTCCCGGGCAACTACGACGAGTACATGACCGCCGCCGAACAGGCCCGCGAGCGCCTGCTGTCGGACAACGCCAAGAAGAAGGCGCAGATCGCCGAGCTGCAATCCTTCGTCAGCCGCTTCTCGGCCAACGCCTCCAAGGCCAAGCAGGCCACCAGCCGCGCCCGGCAGATCGACAAGATCCAGTTGGAAGAGGTCAAGCCGTCCAGCCGGGTCAGCCCGTTCATCCGCTTCGAGCAATACAAGAAGCTGCACCGCCAGGCGGTGACCGTGGAAAACATCAGCAAGGGCTATGACGGCAAGCCGCTGTTCAAGGGCCTGAGCCTGCAGGTCGAGGCCGGCGAGCGCGTCGCCATCATCGGCCCCAACGGCATCGGCAAGACCACCCTGTTGCGCTGCCTGGTCGGCGACCTGCCGGTGGACGGCGGCGAGGTGAAATGGACCGACAGCGCCGACGTCGGCTATTTCGCCCAGGACCATGCCGACGACTTCGCCGACGACATGAGCCTGTTCGACTGGATGGCCCAGTGGACCCAGGGCGGCGAACAACTGGTGCGCGGCACCCTCGGCCGCATGCTGTTCTCCAACGACGAGATCAAGAAGTCGGTGAAAGTGATCTCCGGCGGCGAGCAGGGCCGCATGCTGTTCGGCCGGCTGATCCTCAAGCGCCCCAACGTGCTGGTGATGGACGAGCCGACCAACCACCTGGACATGGAGTCCATCGAGGCGCTGAACCTGGCGCTGGACAACTATCCGGGCACGCTGATCTTCGTCAGCCACGACCGCGAATTCGTTTCCTCGCTGGCTACCCGCATCATCGAGCTGGGCGAGAACGGCGTGACCGACTTCAGCGGCAGCTATGACGACTACCTGCGCAGCCAGGGCGTGATCGTCTGAGTCCCCGTCGCGCAACGCGAAAGCCCCGCATCCGCGGGGCTTTTTCATTCCGGCATGGACGCGCAGGGCCTATGGGGAGCGCGACTCAGTCGACGTAGCCGGCCATCATCGCCGCGCGGGTCGCCAGGCGCTGGCCCTCGGCGATCTTCTCGCGCTGTTCGGCGGTCAGCTCGCGGGGCGGGTGGTCCTTGATGTAGGCAGCCACGTTCACCCCGATGTAGACGATCAGGGCGGCGGCGATCAGGACGTTCTTCGGATTGATGTCCGAGCGCCGCTTGCAGGCTTCGCAGATGCCGTTCTCGACGAGACGGGTCGCTCGGGCGCCGCAGTTGCGGCAGTAACACGCGCTCACAGGCCGGTTCCTTGTGCTTGTAATTGTCCGGCCAATCTACACGCAGCGCGCCGCTGCGCACAACGCGAAAAACCCGCCGAAGCGGGGTTTTCCGATGACGCGGGGATCAGGCCGCGGCGAACTGCCCGGCGATCTGCCGGCGGGCGGCGGCGATGGCCTGGGCGCGGGGCTCCTCGCCATAGGCCAGGCCTTCGGCGCGAACCACTTCGATATCGGTGATGCCGAAGAAACCCAGCACGGTGCGCAGGTAGCCTTCGTGGGCCGCGCCGGTCGGCTGGCCGGCATGCACGCCACCGGCGGTGGAGACGATCACCACTTTCTTGTCGCCGGCCAGGCCAACCGGGCCGTTCTCGGTGTAGCGGAAGGTCTTGCCGGCGACCGCGATGCGATCGATCCAGGCCTTGAGCTGGCTGGAGATGGTGAAGTTGTACATCGGCGCGCCGATTACCACGACGTCGGCGGCGAGGAACTCTTCCAGCACTTCTTCACCCACCGCGACTTCATGCTTCAGCGCGGCATCGCGCAGCTCCGCCGGGGTGCTGCCGGCGGCCAGGGTCAGGGCGGAGAAATGCGCCACCGCGTCGGCGGCCAGGTCGCGGTAGGTGACGTCAAGCCCGTCTTCGTTCTGCCGCCAGGCCTGGACCAGCTCGGCGCTCAGTTGGCGGGAAGCGGAGGCGTCGCCGAGGATGCTGGAATCGATATGCAAAAGTTTCATGTCTCGCTCCTGAAAGTGGGGGATCGCAGTGTGGCGATCGAGTGGTTTGCATCCTACCGGCAAGGCCAATCGACGATTAGTCGGTAGAAACATGACTATTCGTCCCACACATAGGACAATCTGTTTTTCCCCCCAGCGGAGCGCCTGCATGCCCCACGACCTCAACGACCTCTACTACTTCGCCAAGGTGGTGGAATGCGGCGGCTTCGCCGCGGCCGGACGCGAGACGGGGATTCCCAAGTCGCGCCTGTCGCGGCGCATCGCCGAGCTGGAGGAGCGCCTTCAGGTGCGCCTGCTGCACCGCACGACACGCAAGCTGGCGCTCACGGAGGTCGGCGAACGCTACCTGCAGCACTGCCGCAACCTGCTGCTGGAAGCGGAGATGGCCGAACAGGTGATCGCCGAGCTGAGCGTCGAGCCGCGTGGCCGGCTGCGCCTTTCCGCACCGGTGGCCATGGCTTCGAGCAACCTGGCCGACCTGTTGCCGCGGTTTCTCGAACGACACCCGCAGGTCCAGCTGGAAATCCTCCTGACCAACCGCCGGGTCGACCTGCTCAACGAGGGGGTGGACGTGGCACTGCGCGTGCGCGAACTCGGCGACGAGGACCCTGCGCTGGTCTGCCGGCGCCTGGCTCCGGCGACCACGCAGATCCTCGCCGCCCCGTCGCTGATCGCCGGGCGTCGCCTGGAACATCCGGAAGACCTCGAAGACCTGCCCTTCCTCGGCGCTATTCATAACGACCGCAAGGTCCACGCGACCCTGATCGGGCCGGATGGCAGCCGCTACCAGTTGGAACGCGAACCGCGCCTGGGCGTCGACGACTTCGTCCTGCGCAAGAAAGCCGCCGTGGCCGGCCTCGGCGTCACCCTGCTGCCCGAAGGCTACTGCGACAGGGAACTGGCCGATGGCAGCCTGGTGCGCATCCTGCCGCAGTGGACCTTGCCGAAAAGCACCATGCAGGCCGCCTACCTGCCGCGCAGCAGCCAGATTCCGGCGATCCGTGCTTTGATCGACTTTCTCGTGGAAGCCCTGCAACGCCCCTCGGGCGAGACCGGCCCGGCCTACCGCCGCGCCCGCGAGTGAGCCGCGCCGTTCAGCCGATCCACTGCAACAGCGCGGCGGACAGGCGCCCGCCGAGCAGGCTGTCGAGCCAGAACAGCAGGTGCAGCAGGACGATGCCCCAGAACACCAGTTGGAACGAGAGCTTGCGGGTCTTGTGGCGGAATACCTGCTGCGCGACCAGCGCGCCAGGCCAGCCGCCGAGCAGCTCGAACAGGTGCAGGCGGACCTCCGGGGTACGCCAGTCGCCGCGTGCGGCGCTGCGCTTGTCCCGCCAGTAGAGGGCGAATGCGAGCAGGCTGGCCAGCGGATAGGCCAGCAGCGGCCAGAGGGCCTGTCCGTCCAGGTACATCCGCCAGGCGCCAGCGGCCGGCAGCACGCAGAGGATCAGCAGGACCAGCAGCTTCGCCAACGGGCGCTGCAACGCGCTCGGCGGAGTCGGCGCCGGCCGCGCCTGGGCCCGCGTCACCGGCGCCTGGGCGCCACGGCGGACAGTTGGCGGATCGATGGTCAGCGCGTCCAGCCGCGCCCTCTCGGCGCGCAGGCGGCCCTGGGCATCCTGGCTGGCGAGAAACCACACCTGGTCGCCCTGGCGGGGACGGCGGTCGCCGCGGAACGCGGAGATATGCAGGAAGACTTCTTCCCCGCCGGTCTTCGGCAGGATGAAGCCGAAGCCCTTGTCGTCATACCAGCGGCTGATCATGCCCGGCTTTTCCATATCCACATCCACTCGCTCGCTACCCGTTTCGCGCTGCATTCTAGCCACCCGCGGCGGCCAGACGAAAAAAGGCGCGGCTCGCGCCGCGCCTCTTGCCTGTTCCCGGGCCTCACACCTCGCCGGCGGTGCTCCAGTCGATCAGGTGGAATTGCCAGGTCGCCAGGATCAGCAGGCCGAAGGCGATCCGATACCAGGCGAAAGCCGCGTAGCTGTGGTTGCCGATGAACTTCAGCAAGGCGCGCACCGCCAGCATGGCGAAGACGAACGAGGTGACGAAGCCGACGGCGAACACCGGCAGGTCCTCGGGGCGGAACAGGTCGCGGTACACGTATCCGGAATAGACCGCCGCGCCGACCATGGTCGGCATCGCCAGGAAGAACGAGAACTCGGTGGCCGCCTTGCGCGAAAGGCCGAACAGCAGGCCGCCGATGATGGTCGCGCCGGACCGCGAGGTGCCGGGGATCATCGCCAGGCACTGGGCACAGCCGATCTTCAGGGCGTCCTTCCAGGTCATGTCGTCGACGTGTTCGGCGCGGATCACATGCTTCCGGCGCTCGGCCCAGAGCATGACCACCCCGCCCACCACTAGCGCCAGGGCGACGGTGATCGGATTGAACAGCCACTCGTGGATCAGGTCGGCGAACAGGACGCCGAGGACTACCGCCGGGAAGAACGCGATCAGCAGGTTGGCGGTGAAACGCTGGGCCTGGCGCTGGCTCGGCAGGTCACGGACGACTTGAAAGATCTTTCCCCGAAATTCCCAGACGACAGCGAGGATCGCCGCCAGTTGGATGATGATGTTGAACGCCTTGGCGCGTTCGCCGCCGAAGCCGATGAGGTCGGCGACGATGATCTGGTGCCCGGTGCTGGAAATCGGCAGGAACTCGGTCAGCCCCTCCACGACGCCCAGGATGAACGCCTGGAAAGCAGTCCACCACTCCATGTTTCTCCCCCTTCTACTACTGTCCCGAACGAGCTTTCGTTGTTCTCGGCGATACACTCGCCGTCTTTTATGAAGGCCTTACGACTCCGAAGAACCCGACCAGTTCCCCCACTGCCGAAGTCGAAACCGGCGGGCATGCTACCAGAGCGGCCGGCCAGGAATCTTGGAATTCTTGCCAGCCGGCGTCTGAACAAATCTGTCCGCGCCCGTCCCCTCCGCCCTGGTCTTCGCGAAGCGCCGGATACATTCGCTACAATGCGTCCTCGTCGCATGAGGGCCTTCCGTGTCACCCCTTGAACTCTTCGCCGCTTCGCTCGGCGCCATCGCCGTCTACCTGACCGTCCGCCAGAACCCCTGGTGCTGGCCTATCGGCCTGGTGATGGTGGCGCTCTATGCCTGGATATTCTTCGAGGTGAAGCTTTATTCGGACATGCTCCTGCAAATGGTCTACGCGGCGCTACAGCTCTATGGCTGGTGGCAGTGGACCCGCGGCGGGCAGGACCACGACGGCCGCTCGGTGAGCCGCCTGAACGCCGCGCAGCGCCTCTACGGGCTCGGTGCGGGCCTGGTCGGCAGCGTCGCGCTCGGTTACCTGATGGCCAACCACACCGATGCCGCCAGTCCCTGGTGGGACGCCGGATTGACCGCCTTCAGCCTGGTGGCGCAATGCTGGATGGCGCAGAAGCGCCTGGAATGCTGGGCCCTGTGGATCGCCGTGGACGTGCTGTTCGTGGCGCTCTTCGCCAGCAAGGCGCTGTACCTGACCGCCGCCCTCTACGCCCTCTTCACCCTGCTGGCGATCCACGGCTGGCGGACCTGGCGCCGCGACCCGGCATTGCGCGAGGGCGTCGCCGCATGAAGGTGCTGGTACTCACCGGGCCCGAATCCAGCGGCAAGAGCTGGCTTGCGGAGCAGCTCCAGGCCCGCTTCGGCGGCCGGGTGGTCGGCGAGTACGTCCGCCACTTCATCGACGAACAGCGCCGCGACACCTGCTACGCCGACATCCCCGCCATCGCCCGCGGGCAACTGGCCTGGGAGGACGCCGCTCGCGCAGAACGGCCGGCGCTGCTGATCCTCGATACCCACCTGCTGAGCAACATCCTCTGGAGCCGGATTCTCTTCGGCGACTGCCCGGACTGGCTCGAACCCGCCCTGCTGCGGCGGCGCTACGACCTGCACCTGCTGCTCTCGCCGGAAGGCGTAGCCTGGAGCGCCGACGGCCAGCGCTGCCAGCCGGAACTGGCGCAGCGCCAGGCCTTCCACCGCGAATGCCAAGCCTGGCTGGAGCGCCATCGGCAGCCCTACCGCGCCATCGCCGGCGACTGGGCCGAGCGCCGGCGCCAGGCTTTCGCCGCAGTGCAAGGGCTGCTCCGGGACGGCTGACGGGCCAGCCCTGTCACGCCGCCGATACACCGCCAGCGCGGTCCGGGCCTTGGCGCAGAGCGTTTCGCGACGGCGCCGCGGAAAGCTGTCTCGGCGCTGAAACAGCTCCAGGCGCGTCCCCGGCAGGCTTCGCCCCCTGGTTGGCGGGCCTGCTGTTGCACGGATGCAACACTGTCCGCCAGGTTCCCCCGGCGCTCACCTCCAAGCCCTTGATGGACAAGGAAAACGCAAAACCGGCACGCCCCATGCTCGCTCCCTGCCAACGCTGATTAGGGCTCAGCGCCAACGAAGGAAGCGCCATCATGTCGGGGAGTTCGCTACGCATCGTCGTTCCAGCGCTGCTGGTCATCGTCGGCTCCGTGCCGGTGAGCCTCCCCGCGCATGCGGCGGACGGTACGATCGTCGTCCAGCGCCAGGTCCAGCCACGGGTCGCCTACCGTCCGAGCATGGTGCCCGACCCACATCCCACCGTCGTCGACACCAACGTCTCCGCCGAGGTCAACGCCCTCGCCAACGGGGCGGCCAGCGGCAATACCGTGAGCCGCGAACTGGGCGATGCCGACTTCGCCATCGTGACCAGCGGTTCCGGGATTCGCAGCATGATTCTCACCGGAAGCGCCCTGCCGGGTTTCGCCAGCCAGCCGGCGAACCCGGCGACGGTCCAGGCCGTCGGCGACCTCGGCACCACCCACGGCGCGGGAGGCGGCGCCGGCGCAGGCCTCGCCGGGCAGATCAACGGCAGCCTCAAGCAGGGCCTGGCACCGCTGCAGATGCTCGGGAGTGGTCAATGAAGCGCCTGTCCGCCCTCCTCCTCGCCTTCGCCTGTATCGCGTCGCTCCAGGCCGACCCGCTGGCCTCACGCAATCGCGCCAGCATCGATGCCAGCGGCACCTACCGCGGCAACTTCGCCCTCAACCAGGCCGCCGGCGACGCCCAGCAACAGAGCAACGTTCGTGTCGTCGCGGTAGGCTCCGCGGCCCTCGTCGGCAGCGACCAGCGCCAGCATCTGCAACTCGACGCCAGCCAGCCGATCGCGGCCAGCGCCAGCATCTCGGGGGCGGCGCTGCGCGGCAGCGGCATCCTCGGCGTCAACCAGGGCGCCGGCCTCGGCAACCAACAGATCAACGCCTTCCGGCTGAGTCTCAGCAACGGCCCGGAAAGCCTGGATGACAGCGTTCTCGCGCAAAGCGTGGCGCTGACCAAAGTCTCCGGTTCGGCCACTCCGGTCCCGGGGGGACGCAGCGTCTCGACGGACGATCGCGCCTTCGCCGGGAGCAGCGGCGTGGTGCAGGTGAACCAGAGCGCTGGGGTGGGCAATCAGTCGATGAACACCCTCAGCGTCAGGGTCATGGAATGACTCTGCCAAGCCAACACAAGCCCAACACTAAGCACAGAAATGCAAGGAGAAACGCCATGAAAGCGACTATGGTCCTGACCCCGCTGGCCCTGGCAATGGCTGCAGTGCTGTCGGTATCGGCCTACGCCGGAAACGAAGGTGGCTGGCACCCGCCGAAACCCAACCCGCAGTCGAACAACAAGGGCGGAGCCACGGCCCTGGTGGTGGATACGCAGCAGAACTACAACAACAAGGTCAGCAACTTCGGCACGCTGAACAATGCCTCGGTGAGCGGCTCGATCAAGGATGCCTCGGGCAACGTCGGGGTCAACGTCGCCGCCGGCGACAACAACCAGCAGGCCAACGCCGCCGCGCTGGCCAGCGCCGACGCCAGCTTCGTGTTCGGCACCGCGACCGCCAGCACCAGCGTGCTGCAGAGCGGCTACGGCAATACGCTGAACAACTACTCCAACCCCAACACCGCATCGCTGAGCAACTCGGCCAACAACGTCTCGGGCAACCTGGGCGTGAACGTCGCCGCCGGCAACTTCAACCAGCAGAAGAACGACCTGGCCGCCGCCGTCTCCAACGGCCAGTACAGCACTGCCGGTAGCGCCGCGTCGCAGACCTCCACCGGCAACACCACCGTCAACAGCGCCAACTACGCCTATGGCGGCACCTACGTGTCGCTGAAGCTGAACGCCGACGGCAGCTACAAGGGCACCTCCGACCAGATCGGCGACGTCTACCTCGACACCTGGGAAGGCCAGACCCATCCGGGCGGCAGCAATACCGGCCACATCGACGTGGACAGCCAGGCCCAGGGCGCCAAGGACCTGAACCACGACGGCGGCGCGTTCGCCTTCAAGGAAAAGGGCGACGTCGACCTGAAAGGCACGGTGTCCGGCTTCATCCCGGCGATCGTCGGCTTCAAGACCCCGGTCACCAACAACGCCAGCCTGAGCAACTCGTTGCAGAACGTCTCGGGCAACGTCGGGGTGAACATCGCCGCCGGTGGCGGCAACCAGCAGAGCAACTCCCTGTCCATCGCCGCCGGTTGCAGCAGCTGCCCGGCCGGTGGCGAGAGCCTTGGCTTCTGATCCTGGCCCAGGGGTTCCGGCGCCAGCCGGAACCCTTTTCCATCCGACACAGGAACCGGCCATGCGCACGCTCATCCTTTCCCTGCTGCTGCTCGTCGACCTCACCGCCCAGGCGGCGACCCTCGGCTTTCCCGCCCTGCCCGGCGGCGGCCTGGTCTACAAGCAGGTGCAGAGCATCCGCGAGCGGCGCTTCGCCGACCTGGTCGAGCAGAAGACCGATTTCAGCTGCGGCGCCGCGGCCCTCGCGACCATCCTGGAGAAGGCCTACGGCGCCCCGCTCGACGAGCAGGCGGTGATCCAGGGCATGCTCGCCCACGCCGACCCGGAGATCGTCCGCACCCAGGGCTTCTCCATGCTCGACATGAAGCGCTACGTCGAATCCATGGGCATGCGCGCGCGCGGCTACCGCATCGAGGCGGCGCAACTGGAACAACTGAAGATACCCGCCATCGTGCTGATGGAAATCCGCGGCTACAAGCACTTCGTCGTCCTGCAACGCACCCAGGGCGAGTACGTGTACGTGGGTGACCCGGCGCTGGGGCACAAACGCTACGCGCTGACAGAGTTCGCCAAGGGCTGGAACGGCATCGTCTTCGCCGTGATCGGCCAGGGATACGACCGCGGCAATCCGCTGCTGACGCCGCCCGAGCCGCTGACCGCGCGCAATCGCCTGGACCGCTTCAAACCGGTCAGGGACGCCGAACTGATGGAATTCGGCTTCATCCAGAGCGATTTCTTCTGATCGCAGGAGCCGGATGCTCCGGGAGCACGCCATGTACACGCACCACTGCTTCGTCCTCGCCTGCTGCCTGGGCGCTGCGCTGCCCGCCCCCGCCAGCGACCTCTTCGCCCCCGCCGAACTGAGCGACCAGGAGCTTTCCCAGTTGCGCGGGCGCTACGTGCTGCCGGGGCGGATCGTCAGCTTCGGGGTGACCATGAGCAGCACCTGGCAGAACGCCAGCGGCCAGGTCCTCGGCGCACGCGTCGACCTGCAGGTGCGGCAGAACCTGGCGCGCCCGGTCCTCAACGTCACCCTGGTCGATCGGCCAGGCGACGCCCCGCCACCCGTCGCCGGCAACGGCCAGGTCCTCGGCGGCGCCGGACTGGCGCAGACCCAGGGGGTCAGCCAGAGCATCCGCACCGCCGGCGACCACAACAGCGCCAGCAATGGCGTCAGCATCGAGGTCCGCCACGGCGAGGCGCCGCCGCCACTGCCGGGCGGCACGCCGCTGGAAGGTGCGCTGGCCCTCAGCGGCGAGGCCGGCACGGTCAAGGTCACGCCGAACGGCGGCGCCCTGCAACTGGCGATCCAGGCCAGCGGCCAGGGCGCCAGCCTGCAAAGCCTCGGCGCCGGCGGCCTGGTGCAGAGCGTGGCGCTCAGCGGAAACCGCAACCTGGTGCAGAACCTGGCGGCGCTCGAGGTGATGCTCAAGGACCGGCCGGGCGCCGATCCGGCACTGAATTGCGCCTGGGAGCAATTGCGCGCGCTGCGCCCCAGCGGCTACTGAAAGTTGATCTAGTCTGAAATCACTGTGCTATCGGAAGGCCATAAAAACGGAACGGCAAACATGACCCAGACACTCTCGCTGCGAGCTGTCCTCTGCGCCACCACCCTGGTTTCCCCGTTCCTGGCGCAGGCCGCGACGGAGTCCGAGGTCGAGACGCTGAAGAAGGAACTCCTGGAGCTGCGCCAACGCTACGAGGCCCAGCAGAACGCCCTGATGGTCCTCGAACAGCGCGTGCGCCAGGTCGAGGCGCAACCCCAGGCGCCGCAGCCGCAACGCCTGGTCAAGTCGATCCAGCCGCCGGCGCAGGCGCGCAACGACGCCAACGCGGTCGCCGGCACCTACGGCGCCAGCCTCAAGGACGATGGCGCGCCCGCGCCCAGCGTGGAAAACATCTACCAGGACGCCAGCGGCTTCTTCGGCGGCGGCACCTTCAGCCTGGAGACCGGCCTCACCTACAGCCACTACGACACCCGCCAGTTGTTCCTCAACGGCTTCCTGGCGCTGGACTCGATCTTCCTCGGCAACATCGGCGTGGACCAGATCGATGCCGACATCTGGACCCTCGACCTGACCGGCCGCTACAACTGGAACCAGCGCTGGCAGGTGGATATCAACGCCCCGGTGGTCTATCGCGAATCGACCTACCAGTCCGCCGGCGCCGGCGGCTCGACCTCGCAGATCACCGAGAAATCGGTGACCGGCGACCCACGCCTGGGCGACGTCAGCTTCGGCGTCGCCTACAAGTTCCTCGACGAAAGCGAGAGCACCCCGGACGCGGTGGTCAGCCTGCGGGTCAAGGCGCCCACCGGCAAGGATCCCTACGGCATCAAGCTGAAGCAGGTACCGGGCAACAACAACCTCAACGTGCCCGACGACCTGCCCACCGGCAACGGCGTCTGGTCGATCACCCCGGGCATCTCGCTGGTGAAGACGGTGGACCCGGCGGTGCTGTTCGGCAGCCTGTCGTATACCTACAACTTCGAAGAGTCGTTCGACGACATCAACCCGCAGCAAGGCGTGAAGACCGGCGGCAAGGTCAAGCTCGGCAACTGGTTCCAACTCGGCGTCGGCGTGGCCTTCGCGCTGAACGAGAAGATGAGCATGTCGTTCTCCTTCTCAGAGCTGATCAGCCAGAAGAGCAAGGTCAAGCAGGACGGCCAGAGCTGGCAGACCGTCAGCGGCAGCGACGCCAACGCCGGCTACTTCGGCCTGGGCATGACCTATGCGGTGAGCAACAGGTTCAGCATCGTGCCCAGCCTGTCCATCGGCATCACTCCGGACGCGCCGGACTTTACCTTCGGCGTGAAATTCCCCTACTACTTCTGAGGGGCCACCGTTCGAGCCTGGGCATGCCCTACCCCTCGAAGGGATGCGTGAGCCTGGGAGCGATCCTCGCCTAGCTGCGCAGGCGTTATCCGCCGGTAGCAACGGCACCGTCCCTCTCAAGCCTCGCCAGCGAGCGCCCGCTCGACTTCCTCGCGCGAGGGGATCGAGGTCTGCGCGCCGAGGCGGGTCACCGAGATCGCCGCGGCGGCCTGGCCGAAACGGATCGCCGCCGCCTCGTCGAGGCCGCGCGCAAGGGCCGCGGCGAAGCCACCGACGAAGGTGTCGCCGGCCGCCGTGGTATCCAGCGCCTTGACCCGCGCCACCGGGAAATGCTCGACCCGCCCCTCGCCCACCAGCAGGGCGCCCTGGGCGCCGAGGGTGATGATCACCCTGCCGGCGCCCATTTCGCGCAGGCGCTCGGCGGCACGCCCGGCGCTCTCCAGGGAGTCCACCGGCAGGCGGCAGAGCAGTTCGCTTTCGGTCTCGTTGGGGACCAGGTAGTCCACCAGCGGCAGCCAGTCCGCCGGCACGTCGCGGGTGGCCGGCGCCGGGTTGAGGATCACCGTCTTGCCCAGCGCATGGGCCCGGCGCAGCACATGGCCAACCGTCTCCAGCGGGCTTTCCAGCTGGCAGACCACCACCTGCGCCTGCTCCAGCAAGTGTTCGTGGCGCGCCAGCACGGCCGGCGACAGGTGGCCGTTGCCGCCGGCGACGATGACGATGGCGTTCTGGCTGCTGTCGTCGACCACGATCAGCGCCACCCCGCTGGACTCCCCGGCCACCCGCTCGACGCCCTGGCAGTCGATGCCCTCGGCCTGCAGCGCGCGGTACAGCTGGTCGCCGTAGGCATCGTCGCCAAGGCAGCCGATCATCGCCACCCCAGCGCCGAGACGCGCCGCGGCGACCGCCTGGTTGGCTCCCTTGCCGCCGGGAACGGTGATGAAGGACTGCCCGGCGAGGGTCTCGCCGCCCCGTGGCAGGCGCGGCGCGCGCACTACCAGGTCCATGTTCAGGCTGCCCACCACCAGTACTTTCGCATGCATCGTTGCGTCCTTGTTCCAGCCTCTCTCTAGCGAGGGCGCCCCCGGCGCCCGGTTCAGACCCGCACCAGCGGCGGCGCGGTGGATTCGCGCAGGACCAGCGCCGGCGCCACCACCCGCCGCTGCATCGGCTCCTCGCGCTCGGCGATGCGTTGCAGCAGCAATTGCGCAGCGATCTCGCCAAGCAGGCGGATCGACTGGCCCACGGTGGTCAAGGCGGGAAACACGAAGCGGCTCAGCTCGATATCGTCGAAGCCGATCACCGACAGTTCGTGCGGCACCCTGATATTCAGCTCGGCCGCGGCGCGCAGCACGCCGATGCCGATCATGTCGTTGCCGGCGACGATCGCCGTCGGTCGCTCGCCCTCGCCGCCCAGCAGACCGAGCGCCGCGTGGTAGCCGCCGGGGCTGCTGAACTCGCTTTCCAGCAGCCACTGCGGGCGCACCTCCAGGCCGGCCTTGGCCATCGCCCGCCGGTAGCCCTCGACCCGCAGCGTCGAAACCTTGGTCGACAGCGGCCCGCCGATGCAGGCGATGTCGCGATGGCCCAGTTCGAGCAGGTGGCGGGTCGCCAGGTAGGCGCCCATCTCATGGTCGATCTGCACCCGGTCGGCTTCCACGCCTTCCACCTCGCGGTCGACGATCACGGTCGGCGTGCGCATGTTCGCCAGTCCCTTGGCCAGCGCGCCGTCGCCGCCGGCGGACGCCAGGACCAGGCCGTCGATGCGTTTTTCCTGGAGCACGCGCAGGTAGTTGGCCTGCTTCTGCGGGTTGTCGTCGGAGTTGCAGAGGATCACGCAGTAGCCGTTGCGCTCGCAGCAATCCTCGATGCCGCGCGACAGCTCGGCGAAATACGGGTTGGTGCTGTTCGGCACCAGCAGGCCGATGATCGAGGTGGTGCGCACCTTCAGCGAGCGCGCCACCGCGCTGGGCACGTAGTGCAGCTGCGCGATGGCGTCCTCGACCTTCTTGCGCACCGCGTCGCTGACCGGCCGCGTCCTGTTCACCACATGCGATACGGTGGTGAAGGAAACCCCCGCCATCGCCGCCACGTCCTTCATTGTCGCCATCGTTCAGCCCTGTCTGCGGGCGCGATGGCTGCGATAGGTATCCAGCACCACCGCTACCACGATCACCGCCCCGGTAATGATTCGTTTGGTCGGCTCCGACGCACCGATCTGCGCCAGCCCCGCCGCCAATACGGAAATGATCAGCACGCCGAAGAAGGTGCTGACCACCGAACCTCGCCCGCCCATCAGGCTGGTGCCGCCGATCACCACCGCGGCGATGACCTGGAGTTCCAGGCCGACCCCGGCGTTGGGATCGGCCGCTTCCAGACGCGAGATCTGGAACAGCGCGGCCAACCCGGCGAGCAGCCCCATCAGGGCGAATACTGCAATCTTATAGGGTTTCGGGTTCACACCGGCCAATCGCACCGCTTCTTCGTTGGTGCCGATGCCGATCAGGTAGCGGCCGAACACCGTGCGGGTGAGCACCGCCTGGGCGGCGAACATCACCAGCAGGGCGATCACGAAGGCCGGCGAGATGCCGAACGCCAGCGGATTGGACAGCCAGGCATAGGCGTCGCCGATATAGGCCGTGCGCGAGTCGGTCATCTGGTAGGCCAGCCCACGGGCCATCTCCAGCACCCCGAGGGACACGATGAACGAGGGAATCCGCCAGGCCACCGTGATCGAACCGGTGACGCAGCCGGCCAGGGTCGCGCAGGCCATCCCGAGCATCGCCGCCGGCAGCACGCCCCAGCCCCAGCCGAGCGTCGCCAGGCTTACCGCCGAGGCCGCCAGGGCCAGCACCGAACCTACCGAGAGATCGATGCCGCCGACGATCAGAATGAAGGTCATGCCCACCGCCAGCACCACCAGGTCGGGGATCTGGTTGGCGATGGCGAGGAAGGTGCCATAGCTGAGGAAGTGGCTGCTCAGCGCCGAGAACAGCGCGATCATCGCCAGCAGCGCGCCGGCCAGGCCGAGGTAGGTGCCCAGGCCGAAATAGTTGCCGCGTCGCAGGGTTGGCGCTGCGGCGGCGGTAGCGGAAGACGTCGGGTCGCTCATTTCTGGTTCCTTGCGTTGCGTGTTCACGACGTCGCCAGCAGCGCGTCGCGTTTCTTGTAACCGGCGAAGGCCGCCGCCAGCAGCGCGTCCTGGGTCCAGGCGTCGCGCTCGAAGGTGTCCACCATACGTCCCGCCGAGAGCACGCCGATGCGATCGCAGATCAGCATCAGCTCGCGCAGGTCGCTGGACACCACCACCAGCGCCTTGCCCCGGCGGGTCAGTTCGGCGAGCAAGGCATAGATGTCGAACTTGGCGCCGACGTCGATGCCACGGGTCGGCTCGTCGAACAGCAGCACCTGGCAGTCGCGTTCCAGCCAGCGGCCGATCACCACCTTCTGCTGGTTGCCGCCGGACAGTTCGCCCACCGCCTGCGCGGTGTCCGCGCAGCGCACCCGCAGCGCCTCCACCTGGCGCCGCGCCAGGGCTTCCTCGCGGCGCCGGTCGATCACCCCGTGGCGCGCCAGCGCCGGCAGGTTGCCCAGGGCCAGGTTGGCGCTGATCGACTGGTCCAGCAGCAGGCCCTCGCCCTTGCGGTCCTCGGTGATCAGCGCCACCCCCTGGCGCACCGAGTCGGCCGGCGAACGCAGGCTCAGGCGCTGCGGCGGATCGCCGAGCAGGACCTGCCCACCGTCGGCGCGGTCGGCGCCGTAGATCAGGCGCAACAATTCGGTGCGCCCGGAGCCGATCAGTCCGGAGATGCCGAAGATCTCCCCCGCGCGCACCTCGAACGACACCTCATGCACCTTGCCGCGCCGGCTCAGCCGCTCCACCCGCAGCAGCGGCGCACCGGTCTGCCGTGGGCCCAGGTCGAAGCGCTCGCCCAGTTCGCGGCCGACCATCAGGGTCACCAGTTGGTCGGCGTCGTAGCGCTCGATCGGCTCGACGCAGACCAGGCGGCCATCGCGCAACACCGCGATGCGCTGCGAAATCCGCGCCAGTTCCTCCAGTCGATGGGAGATGTAGACGATCGCCACGCCGCGTTCGCGCAGCCGCTCGACCTGCTCGAAGAGCATGTCCACTTCGCGCGCGGTAAGCATCGCCGTGGGTTCGTCGAGGATCAGCAAGCGGCAGTCGCCGATCAGGTTGCGGGCGATCTCGACCATCTGCTGGTGGCCGATACCGAGGTCGCCGACCAGCGTGTCGGGATCGATCGCCTCCAGGCCGACCTGGGCCATCGCCTCGCGGGCCGCCGCGCGCAGGCGCCGACGGTCGATCCAGCCGGCGCGCCGGGGCAGGTCGTGGAGGAACAGGTTCTCCGCCACCGACAGGGTCGGCAGCAGGTTCAGTTCCTGCATCACCATGCGCACGCCCAGCGCCTCGGCCTCGCGGCGGCTAGCGGGGGCGTAAGGCCGGCCGAGGAGCTCCAGGCTGCCGGCGCCGGGACGTTCCAGGCCGCCGACGATCTTCGACAAGGTGCTCTTGCCGGCACCGTTCTCGCCGGTCAGGGCCAGCACCTCGCCGCCGAACAATTGCAGGTCGATCTCCGCCAGCACCGGCTGCGCGTAGGTCTTGCCGACCCCGCGGATGCTCAGCAGCGGCAATGCGTCGCTAGACATGGGAAGGCTCCATCGGACGGCTCAGGGCGCGGTCACCAACTCGACAGGCGTCTCGACCACGCCGTCCTTCTCATGTTCCGGGGTTTGCCCGGCGAGCAGCTTGAGCGCGGTCTGGATACCGAACACCGCCTGCTTCGCGGCGAACTGGTCGGCAGTGGCCAGCACCCGGCCATCCTTGAGCATCGGCTTGATCGCCTGGATATTGTCGTAGCCGACCACCTTCACCTGCCCGGCGCGGCCCGCCGCGCGCACCGCCGATACCGCGCCGAGGGCCATGCTGTCGTTGCCGGCGAGCAGCGCCTTGAGGTCCGGATGCTCGTTGAGCATCGCCGAAGCCACCGCGTTGCCCTTCTCGATTTCCCAGTTGCCCGACTGCAAGGAGACGATCTTCATCCCCGCCGCGTCCATCGCATCCCTGAAGCCGGCGGTGCGCTGCTGGGCATTGGTGGTCGTAGAGACCCCTTCGATGATGCCGACCTCGTCGCCGGCCTTCAGTCGCTTCGCCAGGTACTCGCCGACCAGCCGCGCGCCCTTGCGGTTGTCGGGCCCGACGAAGGGCACGCCGATCTTCTTCGCCTGCAGCACCTGCGGGTCGAAGCGGTTGTCGATGTTGACCACCACGATGCCGGCGTCCAGCGCTTTCTTCACCACCGGCACCAGCGCCTTGGAATCGGCCGGCGCGATCACCAGTGCGTCGACCCCGGACACGATCATCTGCTCGACGATGCGGATCTGGCTGGAGGTATCGGTCTCGTCCTTGATGCCGTTGGAAACCAGTTCGAACCGGTCGGCATGCTCCTTCTGGTAGGCCTTGGCGCCGTCCTCCATGGTCAGGAAGAACTCGTTCGCCAGCGACTTCATCACCAGCGCGATCCTGGGCTTCTCGGGAGTTTCCGCGTGGACGGCGGACAGGGGCAGGAACGAGGAACAGGCAGTCAGCACAACGGCAGCCAACAGGCGCCGGGAAGCGACCCGCTTCATGGTGTATCCTCCAGCTTTTCTTATCGTTGTATTGAGGCTTTTCCAGGAGATTATCCAGACGCAAACGTTTGCGTTAGGTGAATATGCGTCGATCTGACAGATTCTGTCAATCGCCACGAGCAACTGTCGCGAACCGGTCGGGATCGGTTGGATTCTAGTTCGCTACGGCTGGGAAACGCAGGATATTTTGCCTGGCCGGCAGATCTCCCGCCGCCCACTCAGCGCAACCGGTGCTTGTGCAACAGGCGGTAGAAGGTCGGCCGCGACACCCCGAGCATCCGCGCGGCCACGCTGAGGTTGTCGCCGTAACGGGCCAGCGCATCACACATCGCCTGGCGCTCGGCGCAGAGCTTGTAGACCTCCAGGCTGGACAACGGCGGGCCGTCGCCGCGCGCGCATTCCAGGCCGAGGTCCTGGGCCTCGATCTGCTTTCCCTCTGCCAGGACCAACCCGCGACGTACCCGGTTGGCCAGTTCGCGGACATTGCCCGGCCAGGCGTGCATCGCCATCGCCGCCAGCGCGTCCTCGCTGAAGCGGCGCGGGCGGCGGCCGGTCTCCAGGCTGTAGAGCCGGGAGAAATGATTGGCCAGCAGCGGCAGGTCCTCGCTCCGTTCGCGCAACGGCGCGGTGCCGACCTGCAGGACGTTGAGCCGGTAGTAGAGATCCTCGCGGAACGTCCCGGCATCGATCGCCGCCTCCAGGTCGACATGGGTCGCCGCCAGCACCCGCACGTCCACCTCGACCGGCCGGCTACCGCCGACCCGCTCGATCTGCTGTTCCTGGAGAAAGCGCAACAGGTTGGCCTGCAACTCCAGCGGCAGGTCGCCGATCTCGTCGAGGAACAGGGTGCCGCCGTCGGCCGCCTCGATCCGCCCGACCTTGCGCTGGTGCGCGCCGGTGAAGGCGCCCTTCTCGTGGCCGAACAGCTCGGACTGGATCAGGTGCTCGGGAATCGCCCCGCAGTTGATCGCGACGAACGGCCTGTCCGCGCGCCGCGACTGCCGGTGCAGGGTACGCGCGACCAGTTCCTTGCCGGTGCCGCTCTCGCCCCGGATCAGTACCGGCGAGTCGGTCGGCGCCAGCTTCGCCAGCAGCCGGCGCAGGTCGCGTACGGCCAGGCTCTCGCCGAGCAGTTCGTGCTCGCCCTCGGCATCGCCGGGCACCGTGCCGCGCCCGCGCAGGCGGGCCATGCCAAAGGCGCGGCCGAGGGTCACCTGCACCCGCGCCATGTCGAACGGCAAGGTATGGAAGTCGAAGAACCATTCGCAGACGAAATCGCCGACGCCATTCACCGGCAGGGTGTCCGGGCTGAGCACGGCGATCCACTCGGTGCCGCTGCGGCTGATCAGGTCCTTCACCGTCTCCGGCCGCTCCAGGTGGAACGGCCGCAGGCGCAGCAGGCCGACGTCGCAGGCGCGTTCGCGCGCCGTTTCCAGCGCGCAGCTGTCCACTGCCCAACCCGCCTCGCGAAGTCCCGGCAACAGGCGCCGGCAATCTTCGCACGGGTCCACCACCAGCAGACGGCGGAGGTTCGATGCATCTGGCATGTGTGCTCCTTTGCGGCGCCAATTCTTTGAACCGTCATAAAAACGGCATGTTGGCGCTCTGAAAGGAAAATCTAGCAATTTTTTGACGCGCGAAAGTGAATCTTTGTTTATATCGCCAATGCCGAAATCGTCTTATCAGTCGTAGCCGCGACGCTTGACTTCCAGGCGCCGGACGAACTCCTCCAGGACCAGCTTGTAGAGGTCGTCGCCGAGGTAGACATCTTCCACCCCGCAGTCGATGTTCGGGTTGTCGTTCACCTCGATCACCACCACCTTGTCGCCGGCCTGCTTCAGGTCCACCCCGTAGAGGCCGTCGCCGATCAGATTGGCGGTCTTCACCGCCAGCTCCACCACCTTGCGCGGCGCCTCGTGCACGGGCATGGTGCGGAAATCGCCGCTGACCTCCTCGGCGTCCGGGCTGTGGTCGTAGATCTGCCAGTGGCCCTTGGACATGAAGTACTGGCAGGCGAAGATCGGCTTGCGGTTGAGCACGCCGATACGCCAGTCGTACTCGGTATAGAAGAACTCCTGGGCAAGGATCAGCACCGAGCGCTCGAACAGCTCGGCGCTGGCCGCCAGCAACTGCTCCTGGTCCTCCACCTTGATCACCCCGCGCGAGAAGCTGCCGTCGGGAATCTTCAGCACCAGCGGGAAGCCCAGGCGCTCGCCGACCTTCTCCAGTTCCTGCGGGTTCTCCTTGTAGAGAATCTCGGTGGCCGGCATGCCCAGCTTGTGGCTGCGCAGCAGGTCGGCCAGGTACACCTTGTTGGTGCAGCGCAGGATCGACACCGGGTCGTCCATCACCACCAACCCTTCGCTCTCGGCCTTCTTGGCGAAACGGTAGGTGTGATCGGCGACATTGGTGGTCTCGCGGATGAACAGCGCGTCGTACTCGGCGATCCGCGAATAGTCCTTGCGCTCGATCAGGTCGACGTCGATGCCGAGGCTGCGGCCGACCCGCACGAAGTTCTTCAGCGCCTTGGCGTCGGAGGGCGGGAACGCCTCGCCGGGGTCGTGGAGGATCGCCAGGTCGTAGCGGAACGGCTTGCGCGAACGCGGCTTGCGCCAGATCTGCCGGCTGAAGCTGTCCAGGGCGTTGGCGAAGAGGTCTTCCTGGTCCTCGCGCAGCTTGTGGATGGCGCCGGGCTTGATGCCCTCGATGTGCCAGGTGCGGTTGCGCTTGAACTCCACCAGCAGCAACGGGCAGGGAAACGCCTCGAACAGTTGTCGCGCCAGGTCCTGCAGCGGCTCGATGTCGGTACGGCCGAAATACAGGGTCAGGGTGAAACCATCGGTGCTGCCGTAGGGGTGCGCGGCCAGGGCCTTGTCCAGGGTGCGATCCAGATCTTCCAGGACCAGGCTGTACAGCGACTTCCTGGCCAGCTCGCTGATGGTCCGCACCGAGGGGATCACCTTGTGCCCGCGCGCCTCGGCGAGCAGCGAGCAGTAGTAGCCATGGCGCAGGTACTTGTAGTGCCGGCACAGGTTGATCACCTGGACCCGCTTGCCAGTGTCGTCGTCGATGGGCAGTTCCAGGTATTCCTGGGCGGTGACCACATCCTCGCTGGGGTAATAGGACGTCCAGTCTTCCTTGCGTTCCACGATGATGAACAGCTTGCTCACGACACCTCCCGGGGGGACAGCGAAACCACGGCGCATTCGGAACCGGCTTGCCGGCGCACGCATCCCGGCCAATACTCGGCGGGAATCCCTTGCGAAACCGCTCTATGGCGCCTGCCAGCAAACCGAAGCGTACAGCACCCATTACAGCACGCCCGCGCGGAAGTTCCCGCCCGCGGCCGTGGAGACCGCTATGAACCTGACCCTCCGCCCGGCCGGCGCGGACGACCTGTCCGCCCTGGTCGAGCTGGAAAACCGCTGCTTCGACTACGATCGCCTGTCCCGCCGCAACTTCCAGTGGATGCTCACCCGCGCCCACGCCAGCCTGACGGTAGCCGAGGGCGACGGCGGCGTGCTCGGCTACGCCCTGGTGCTGTTCCACGAAGGCACCTCGCTGGCCCGCCTCTACTCCATCGCCATCGACCCGCGCGCCCGCGGCATCGGCCTCGGCCAGAAGCTGCTGGAAGCCGCCGAGCAGGCCGCGCGGGACAACGACCGCGCCTACATGCGCCTGGAAGTGCGCCCGGACAACCGTGGCGCCATCGCCCTCTACGAGCGCAACGGCTACCGTCCCTTCGCCACCGTGCGCGACTACTACGAGGACCACAGCGAAGCGCTGCGCTTCGAGAAACGCATCCGCAACCCCGGCCACGACCAGCGCCGCCACGTGCCCTTCTACCGGCAGACCACCGATTTCACCTGCGGCCCGGCCTGCCTGCTGATGGCCATGGGCGCGCTGCAACCGGAGCGCCAGTTGACCCGCCGCGAGGAACTGCGCCTGTGGCGCGAGGCGACCACCATCTACATGACCGCCGGGCACGGCGGCTGTAGCCCCCAGGGCCTGGCGCTGGCCGCCTGGCGGCGCGGCTTCCGGGTCAAGCTGGTGCTGTCCGCCAGCGGCCCGCTGTTCCTCGACGGCGTACGCAACGAAGACAAGAAGGCGGTGATGCGCCTGGTCCACGAGGACTTCTGCGAGGAACTGGACGCCTCGGGCGTCGAGCAGAAGCGCTCGGCCAGGCTCGACATCCCGCGCCAGCTGGCCAGGGGCGGCCAGCCGCTGGTGCTGATCAGCAGCTACCGCCTGACCCGCTCCAAGGCCCCGCACTGGGTGCTGGTCACCCACTACGACGAGGACTTCGTCTACCTCCACGATCCCGACGTCGACCACAGCCAGCACCGCCAGCCGCTGGACTGCCAGCACATCCCGGTAAGCCACGCCGAGTTCGACAAGATGAGCCGCTTCGGCCGCAGCAAGCTGCGCGCGGCGGTGATCCTGTTCAACCCGGAATGATCCGCATCGCCCCGCCCTGCGGCGGGGAGATGTTCTCGCCTATCAATCAATTCCATCGATAGTGGCTAGTGAGACTATCCATTTTTCATTCGCCAACGCCGATGTTTACATAGTCGCCAGATCCCCGAATAACCAGAACGGAACTGGAGACGACACCATGAGCTACTCCGCCAAATCCTTCTCGGCCCTGATCAATGCCATGCGCGCCGACGGCATCACCCGCCTGGAACAACTGGCCCGCCAGCCCTTCCGCAACGCCCAGGGCTTCTGGAGCGCGGAGGCGAAGAAATGAAAGCCCTGCTCGACCGCCGTACCGATCCCACCTGGATGCTCTACGCCGCAATCATCGCCTGGCTGGCCTTCTCCGGTCTCTGACCGGCAGGCCACCGGCGCCTCGCCCTGCCGTTCCACGACGCTCCGGCGTCCGCCTTTCTCCGGTGAAATACCGAGCTTTCGTCGCCAACATCGCCAGGCGAGGCCTGCGCAAACGTTTCACCCGTTCGCTGTCAAGAAAACCTTGTCAAAAAAGCTGATAGCAGCTTGCCAATATGCCAACGCCTTGGCATAACGGTGCCAAAAAAGGCCTACAAGGACGTTCCTGATGCGCACCGTGAAAAAGGCTCTGCTGGTTGTCGGCGTGATCGTGCTGGCGGTCGTCGGGGTGGTGGTCTACTACGTCGCCAATCCCAACCTGCCCCACTACCAGGCGCCGAGCGAGGTACGCTACCTGCCGCAATGGAAGGACGAGGCCCGCCAGCGCTTCTACTACACGCCCCAGGGCACCCTGGTGAAGGGCCTGCACTACGACTGGTTCACCGCCCTCGAACTGCCCTTCTCCGAAGAACCCTTCGCCGCCCCCGAATACCTCGCCCGCTTCGGCTTCCTCGTCGATCCGCAGCAGAAGGCCAGCGACCTCAACCCCGGCAACCTGCCGGTGGGCTTCAGCCAGCACCGCGACGGGAAGACCGGCACCCGCTACCTGGACATCACCTGCGCCGCCTGCCACACCGGCGAACTGCGCTACCAGGGCAAGTCGCTGCGCATCGACGGCGGCGCCGCCATGCACTCCATCGCCGCCACCGTGCCGACCCTGCGCGGCGGCGCCTTCGGCCAGGCGCTCGGCGCGAGCATGGCCGCCACCTACTACAACCCGTTCAAGTTCAACCGCTTCGCCAGGAAAGTCCTCGGCGAACGCTACGAACAGGACAAGTCGCAACTGCGCGCCGACTTCAAGGCCGTGCTCGACACCCTCCTGCGCACCGCCTGGAACGACACCCGCCGCCACCTCTACCCCACCGAGGAAGGCCCCGGCCGCACCGACGCTTTCGGGCGCATCGCCAACAGCGTCTTCGGCGATGCCATCGACCCGAGCAACTACCGCGTCGCCAACGCCCCGGTGAGCTATCCGCAGGTCTGGGACATCTGGAAATTCGACTGGGTGCAATGGAACGGCTCGGCCATGCAGCCGATGGCGCGCAACATCGGCGAGGCCCTCGGCGTCGGCGCGCGCCTGCAGATCTTCGACGAGCACGGCCAGCCGCTGCGGGGCGAGCAGCGCTACGCCTCCAGCGTACGCCTGCACGACCTGCACGCCCTGGAAGAAACCCTGCAACAACTGAAACCACCGACCTGGCCGGAAGACCTCTTCGGCCGCATCGACCTGCAACGCGCCTCCCAGGGCCGCGCCCTGTTCGAAGCCAACTGCGCCTTCTGCCATGCGCCCAAGGTGCAACCGGCGGAATACGCCGCCCCCGGACGCAATCCCGAGTGGCGCATGCACATGGTGCCGACCGAGGTGATCGGCACCGACCCGACCACCGCCGACAACATCGCCGACCACCGCTACGACCTGCGCAAGCTCGGCTGGAGCGTCGACGAACTGGCGCGGATGAACGTCCAGCTGATCGGCGCCGATCCGCAGCAACTCGACCTCTCGCAACTGTCCTCGGCCAAGGGCCTGGCCTACATCACCGCCTTCGTCGAGCAGCGCGCCTACCGGGACGCCGGCATCCCGCCGGAACAGCAGAAGACCATGAACGGCTTCGACCTGCCGATCGGCGTACAGGAACTGCGCGCCTACAAGGCCCGCCCGCTGGACGGCGTCTGGGCGACCCCGCCGTTCCTGCACAACGGCTCGGTGCCCAACCTGTTCCAACTGCTCTCCCCGGCCGCCGAACGCTCGCCGCAGTTCTACGTCGGCACCTTCGAATTCGATCCGAAATTCGTTGGATTCCGCACCGAGAAATTCCCCGGCGGCTTCCTCCTCGACACCCGTCTCACCGGCAACCGCAACAGCGGCCACGAATTCCGCGACGGCTGCCGGCAGAACGGCGTGATCGGCCGCGCCCTCAGCCCGGAAGAACGCTGGGCGCTGGTGGAATACCTGAAGGTGCTCGGCAACCCCGAATTCGAGCGCCGCCTGGTCCCGGCCCAGACCCCACCCTGGACGCCCGGCCCGAAATGCCCGGCGCCGGAGCAACGGACCGCGCAACGCTGAACCTGGGAAATGGAGAAGCGCGAGGCATGGCGCCGCCGCCCCTCTCCACCCCGAGCAGCCCCTCTCCCTTCAGGGGGGACGCCTAGCCAGAGGACGGGGAGAAGCAATCGTGGCGCACTCCCCGCCCAAGAAGAATAAAAGCCCACAGCCAACGCACACCACCAAGGACACCCACTCCATGCGCGCACTCCTCACCCACGCCTGGCTGTTCCTCGGCAAATGGCTCGGCCGCCTGCTCCTCCTGCTGCTGGCCGTCGGCCTCGGCGGCTGGGCCATCGGCAGCCTCTACTACGCCTGGAAATTCTCCGGCCCGGTGTCCGCGGAAGAGCAGATCGCCCCGGACGAAGCCCGCATCACCCAAGCGATCATCCAGGACGCCATCCGCGTGGTCGAACAGCACCGCGACAACACCCGCGTCCTGCGCGATGCCCACGCCAAGGCCCACGGCTGCGTGAAGGCCGAATTCAAGGTACGCGCCGACCTCGACCCGACCCTGCGTCGCGGCGTGTTCGCCGAACCGGGCAAGAGCTGGAACGCCTGGGTGCGCTTCTCCAACGGCAACGCCTACCCGCAGTTCGACAGCAAGAACGACGCGCGCGGCATGGCCATCAAGCTGCTCGACGTGCCCGGCGAAAAACTCCTGCCCGGCCGCGGCCATGACGGCGAGCAGGACTTCGTCATGTTCAACCAGCCGGTGTTCTTCATCCGCGACATCGCCGAATACCGGCAGAACTTCGCCGCCCAGGCCGACGGCAAGAAAGCCCTGGCCTTCTTCCCCAACTGGAACCCCGCCAGTTGGGAACTGCGCCACCTGCTGATCGCCCTGCGCACCCTCGCCCCCGCCCCGGACAGCCCGCTGCACGCCGGCTACAACGGCATCTCGCCGTACAAGCTGGGCGAACACAACATCAAGTTCCGCGTCGTCCCCGCCCCGGAGAAATGCCCGGCCTACGAGCTACCGAAGCAGAACCAGGACCTGCCCAACTTCCTCCGCGCCGCCCTGTACCAGCAACTCTCCATCGACCGCACCCCCGCCTGCTACGCCTTCCAGGTGCAGCGCCAGGACCCGGCCAAGTACATGCCCATCGAAGACACCAGCGTCGAATGGAAGGAGTCGGACGCGCCCTTCGCTACCATAGCCGACATCATTGTGCCAGCTCAGGATTTTGATAGCCGGGAACAGAACCTGTTCTGTGACAACCTTTCGTTCAACCCCTGGCACGCACTGCCGGAGCATCGGCCGATCGGCGGGATCAACCGGTTGCGGAAGGCGGTTTACGAGGCGGTCAGTGGGTATAGGTTGGGGAGGAATGGGTGAAGAGTTGGGTGGAAGGTAGCTGCGTATGGCGTCTCTCTTGGTATTGATTTCACCAATTTGGACTGTCAGAAAACGGCCCAAAATGGACATTCGTCAGAGGCTCCAGAGATCGCCAAGGTGGCGAACTTCGTCTTAGACAAAATCTATGCGTCAGCACAATAAAAAGGAGGTTTACTCCCTTTTTACGAGCGGAAGACACCGCCATTGCCGTCAAACTTGACTAAGAGATCATGAATCCTGGCCATCTCATCAACAATTGGCTGGATCTCGTATCGTTCACCTAGCACTTGAAAAATGCCTTCCTTCAAGTAGTAAGCCCTGAAAATGTGATGAGGCACATCCGAGTCTTCAGGCTCAGGAAGAATGAGGCTAGGAAAGATGTATCCGACTATCCCGTCTTGAAGATAAAGATCAAGCCGCTCGTCAAAGTGTTCAATCGAATTTCTTAACGCCCTATTCATCAGGGGGCTGTCGTCCTTTACACCAAAGACCTTTGATAGATACTGTCCGCGATCCCTGTGAATGGTCTTCTTGTCCGTTCCTTTCACACCATCACGCGACGGGAAGAAGTATCGCGATATAGCTCCAGACTGGTTGACGACGTTCTGCAAGCAGTCCAGTAGTATGTCCTTCTTCTCTTGCGGATCAATCTTCCCATCTGAGATCTTCTGGATGATCTTTTCTGCAATGTTGCACGACTGGAAGGCAGAGGCCGTATTGAAGAGCATCGACTGAATGTAGAACGCCTGGTGCGGCGTCCAGATACTAAATGCCTCATCCTCCATCCTTCACCCCTATTCATGTTCAAAATTTAGCAGTTCATATACCGAAGAATAGTGCCTAGAGAGGCGCCCTAGGTCAATCAAAGTCTCCTTTGTGTCGGTAAGCGTCCTTGGCTCTAGTTGGCCATCCTTGTCCTTCCCACATGGAGGACAAACCATGAACACTATTGCGACATACAACCATCAACCATGGAACAAAGGAAAACTGGTCGGGCAGAAAGCCCCGCTCCGGCTCAAAGATATCTGGGCCATACGGGTAAGGCTCCAAATCGCGGAAGAAACCCGGGATTTGGCTCTTTTCGATCTGGCCATCGACAGCAAGCTACGAGCCTGCGATTTGACCACGCTTCGCGTCCGCGATGTTGCCCATGGGGAACACGTATCTTCGCGAGCGATCGTGATGCAGCAGAAAACCCAGCGTCCAGTGCAGTTCGAGATTACAGAGCAAACGCGGGTGGCTCTGGAAGCTTGGATACATCAAGCCCATCTCCAGAGCGAGGATTGCCTTTTTCCAAGCCGGCTACATGATTCAGAACATCTCTCTACCCGGCAATACGCCCGAATCGTCAAAGCTTGGGTAAAAGCGATTGGCCTTGATCCAGCCATGTATGGCACCCACACGATGAGACGTACGAAGGCATCACTGATCTATCGCAGAACAAAGAACCTAAGAGCAGTGCAACTCCTGCTCGGCCATACGAAGCTTGAGAGCACGGTCCGATACCTAGGGATTGAGGTCGATGACGCATTGGAGATGGCGGAGCAGACTGAGGTCTGACGAGCAACTGCGGCGGTCGAGGGATGACCGTCGCAATCCGACCCATAGCGGCCCTTCGCAGATGGCTGTTACCGGCCAGAAGCGGTAGCTAACGCCAGCCATGAGCAGTGGCTGCGAAGCAGCCGTCGTGCTCCATGGCTTTGCTAGGGCTCTTGTTCCATCCGCCCTCTGTGCTCGGACTACCGATAGGTTGGCCTCACCCACTCACAGAGCCACCAGCCATCAGTGCCATTCCGCGACTTCTTAATGCACCCGATGCTCTCCAAGTTTCGGAGAGCATGAGTAAGATCCTGACTTGAAAGAGGCGATCGACCGTATTTCCCTTGATGATCGTTGACTTTCTGGAGTAGCCCAGAGGAAACAACTTCGTGCTTCGCGTCCTTATGCATCCACATGACGTACACCACCACCGCCTCTTGCTCCGTGAGCTGTATGTTCATGGCTCTCCAGATAGCATTCCAGAAGACGATAGCAACCAATGGGATCAAGTATGGGGTAGCCTGTGCTCCCGTGATACCCAAAGTTCCGCTCGCAACTGCGTCTATCAGGGCGCGGAGGTTAAAACGGACATTGCCGGGCTTCGAAGAACGACCACCACCCCTTCCGGACCGGCCGACCATGATGCACTCGAGGAGCGGCTCTACCTCATCCGGTGGCGAGACTTGGACGGCCTGCTGCATAAACGAGTCGGCTAACTGACGCGCCTCCGTATCCGAAACACCGTGCTTGGCGAATTCGGAAGAGATCCATGACTCTAACTCAGCTTGCTTTTCTAGCTGCCTAGTCCGGTTCCATGCCAACGATACTTCTCCTTGCTCTAACGTTTGATTAAGAGACCGACTATAGCCGGCCACTCAGTGAGTGGTTCGAACGATTTGTTAGTCGATGCATTTTGGCATTTTTTTATTTACAGAAACTCACCGCGAACGTGTTCATACGTTGGAGTGATTCCTATGTTATTAAAAAATACATCTGCGAAACTTACAGCACTTGAAACGGCCCAATTGGCACAGCCCGCCCCTAGAACCTTGTCGGGGTAGAATGGATTGCCTATGCCAGTTAGTTTATTTACTTCAAATTTTCCAGTGAGGCGCTTTTCAAATTTATGAATTCTTCGTCCCTCACTAGCTGATTGGCTGATTATAGTTTCTGGCTCAAAGTGAATTAATGCATTTCTTAGCTCAATGAGGATTTTTGCGTTTTGATATGGATTAAGACCTTGATCTATTGGTTGCTTATTATTCAGCTCAAGCGCAATTTCATATTTTTCCAAGATAGGGTATGCGGCGGTTCTTGGTATCCCAAGCTTCCAAAGTCGCGCCATAAGGTCTTTTGCAGGCAGCTCTTTAATGCGCTCTGTCACATGATCATCCGCACAATCGGAAAATATTTCATTTATGACGGCCTCTAAAAACGCAACTGAGAGAATTATGCTTGATATGACGTATGCGTTGTGGCTGCTGCGAACGCTTGCTTCAATTTTTAGCGGGTCCACACTTTCTTCAATCTTGGAGCATTTTTGTGCAAATAAAGTTGCAGCAGAAATATGGCTTATTGAGAGATAACTGCGCATTGATATGGTTATAGACATACTCTCTACCGTCTAACTATAACTAGACACCAATTGGCGGATAAAATTCTCCTTTAAACAGGCGACAGCTCTAAATTACGCTTTCTGCGCCGACATTGGATTATGAATCAACCCGGCAAAATTCTTCTGCTAGCATGCTGGCAGAATTGCACATTAGCTTTCAAATTGGGTGTTAGGCAAGGGGGGGGGGCGGCTTACGTGCCGAAATCACTAGGACGGATTGCCACGCAATTGGTGATCAGGGTTTCTCCCAACTTTCTCAGATGCCCTTGAGTGACTGCTATTGGCCGTATACAGCCCTTCCCTCCCTAAGCCATAGCCTCTCCCATACCTGGTGGGCACCTCTATTGCCACCCGCAGAACCACAACCTCCCCCACTGCTAACCGCAATAGTCGCGGCTTGAGTGCTGCGGATTTGGTTTTTGAAATGTGGTGTTGGCGGTCCTCACCCCAACCCTCTCCCGCACACGGGAGAGAGCGCCGGGCGTGCCTTGTGGGTCGAGCGCCTCGCTCGGGCGCAGCCTGGAACGATGTCTCCCCTCCCCTAGGCCCCGGGTATCTGGAATTCGGCCCCCAGCCCAGGCAACCAGAAGCGCCGGAAACGCGCCCTGAATGATTTCAGATTCGCGCCGAAACCTTCGAAAGCCGTTTCCTCGCACCCGAAAGCCGCCGAGGCTGCCCTGCGGCTTTCGCTGCGCAACGGCTATCCGCCTACTTGCACCGGTCGCTCAGCCTGACCAGCGATGCGCCGTACACCGCGTCGTCCTCGGAGGCGAAGATCGCCTCGCCTTCGACGGTGGCCCCCGGCTTGAGGGTCTCGGCGGTGAGTTCCTCGTCCACGGTATCCAGCCTGAAGGACTGGCCGGCGGCGGACTGCGCCACCAGGCAGCTGTTCTTCAGGCTGATCTCGCTCTTCGCCGCATTCACCAGGCGGACCTTGAAGGCCTGGGTGCGGAAGTGCTTGTCGCCGACGGATACGCTGCCCTTGTCGCCCTGGCGGGCGAAGACCATCACTGCGTCCGGCGCGGCGGCGAAGCCGAGGGAAGGAGCGGCCAGCAGGCCGGCCAGGGTCAGGGCCATTGCGTTCTTCATACTGATTTCCTTTGGCAAAGACTGAACGACCCGGTGATTTTCCGTGGGTCTTTTCGCCGCGATCAAGCGCAGTGCCAAGGAATGCGGGGTGCCTCGTGTTCTGCAAGTCGGAAGGTTTCCAGCGGAACTTTTCCCGCAACCGTGCTTCCAGGCGAAAACCGCTCGCTACGCGGAGCGCCGGTCTTCGGCCCCACACGGTCCTCGCGCCCGCCAGGTTGCCCTCGAACGCTTGCAACCACAGGCCGGACGCTCGGCCCAGGCGATGGTCCAATGGGCGCCGGGCAGGTCCGCTTCGGCGTGGCCGCGATGCAACAAGTGCGCCTGGACCGGCATCGCGGTAGCGCTCGGCGAGGGCGCCACCGAAGCTGTCGGCGGCATGTCGTGTTCGACTCCGTTGCGGGTGGCGAGCGGGGCCTGCGATCTTCCCTTGGGGGAGAGTCCAGCCCGGCGACCCGGCAGGTGGCCGCCAAGCCGCTTGCGCAGGCTGCCGGGCTCAGCCGAGCAACTTGTCGACGGTCAGCGGGAAGTCGCGCAGGCGGCGGCCGGTGGCGTGGTACACGGCATTCGCCACTGCGGCGGCGACGCCGACGATGCCTATTTCGCCGACGCCCTTGGAGCCCAGTTCGTTAACGATATCGTCGGGTTCGTCGACGAAGATCACCTCGATATCGCCAATATCGGCGTTAACCGGGATGTGGTACTCGGCGAGGTTGTGGTTCATGCAGCGGCCCAGCGCATGGTCGACCTGGGTTTCCTCCTGCAAGGCCATGCCCAGGCCCCAGACCACCCCGCCGAGTATCTGGCTGCGAGCGGTCTTCGGGTTGATCACCCGCCCCGCCGCGACCGCGCTGACCACCCGGCTCACACGCAGGGTACCGAGGGCTTCGTCGATCCGCACCTCGACGAATACCGCCGAATGGGTCGCGGTGGCGTAGCCTTTGCGCCGCGCCGAGGGTTCAGCTTCCACCTCCACCTGCAACGCGTCTTCCGGCAGCCCTTGCAGCAGGTCGGCCAGGGCGTATCGCGTATCGCCCGCTTCCAGATGGCCACGGCATATGCGGAAGCGTTCTTCGGCGGTGCCGGCCAGCTCCGGATGGCGGGCCCTGGCATGGGCGACCAGGGCCTGGCGCAGGCGCAGGCAGGCCAGGCGGACGGCGGAACCGACCGACGAGACGGTGAACGAGCCGCCCTGCAATGGAGCCTTGGGCAACGCACTGTCGCCAAGCTGGAAGCGCACCTCTTCCGGCGCCATGCCAGCGGCGTCGGCGGCGATCTGGGTCATCACCGTGTAGGTGCCGGTGCCGATATCCGTGGTCGCGCTGGCCACCCGCAGCAGGCCGTCCGCCTCCAGCCGCGCCCTGGCGCTGGCCTTGCTCTGCATGGCCTCCCAGACGCCGCCGGCCATGCCCCAGCCGAGCAACTGGCGCCCTTCGCTCATGCTCCGTGGCCGTGGGTCGCGGGCCTGCCAACCGAAGCGCCGGGCGCCCTCCTCGTAGCAGGCCAACAGCGCCTTGCTGGAGTACGGCTTGTCCTCGTTGCCGTTGCGCTCGGCGAAGTTGAACCGGCGCAGCGCGATGGGGTCCATGCCGAGCCGCACCGCCAGTTCGTCCATCGCGCATTCCAGCCCGATCAGTCCCAGCGCCGCGCCGGGGGCGCGCATGTCCAGCGGGGTATAGACGTCCAGCGGCACCAGACGGTAGGCCAGGGAAAGGTTCTCGCAGCGATAGAGCATGCCGCTCCACTCCACCACGTGCTCGGTGAAGTCTTCGAAGCGCGAGGTCTGCGCTGTCGCCTGGTGGCCCAGCGCAAGCAGGCGCCCCTCGGCATCGGCGCCCAGTTGCAGGCGCTGCAGGGTGCGCGGCCGGTAGCCGAAGGTGAACATCTGCTGGCGGGTCAGCACTACGCGCACCGACCGCCGCAGTTGCAGCGCCGCCATCACCGCCAGGGCCAACTGGTATTGCGGACGCAGGCCGGAGCCGAAGGCGCCGCCGACGTAGGCGGCACAGACCCTTACCTTGTCGGCGGGCAGGCCGAAGACCTTTTGCAGGTAGGCCTGGCTGTTCTGCGTCCCCTGGGTCTTGTCGTGCACCAGCAGGCTGCCGTCGGGCTGGACGATGACCGTGGACGCGTGCGGTTCCATGGGATTGTGGTGCTCGATCGGCGTGCTGTAGCTGGCCTCGACCCGAATCGGCGCGGCGCGGTAGGCGGTGTAGAAGTCGCCGCGCTCGGCGGGCAGTTCGGCGGGAGCCTCATGGGCCTGGTCGAGGGCGACCAGCAGGTCGGTCTGGTGCGGCTCGGGCTCGATGTCGATGCGCAGCAGCGAGCCCGCGTAGCGGGCCAGTTCCAGGCTCCGTGCCAGGACCAGGGCAAGGGGCTGGCCGCTGTACAGGACGCGGTCGTCGAACAGCGGGCGGAAGGGTTCGCCTTCGGCGGCATCGGCGTCCTTGTAGGGCTCGTCGTCGCCCGCCATCGGCGGCCGGTTCAGGTGATGCAGTACCGCGACCACCCCGGGTACCGCCAGGGCCGCCGCACAGTCGATGCCGCGCACCCGGCCGCGGGCGACGTCGCTGCTGACCACGCTGCCGTGGAGCAGGTCGGCGGCAGGATATTCGGCGGCGTAGCGAGCCTGGCCGGTGACCTTGGCTGGCCCGTCGACGCGATCCAGGGCTTGCCCGGTGCTGTGTGGCAGGCTGCTCATTGGCCGATCCCTCCCGAGTGGGCTTCTTCCAGTGCGCGAACGATGGCGTTGCGCGCCAATCCGATCTTGAAGGCGTTGTGGGCCAGCGGCCTGGCGTCACGCAGCAGCGCTTCGGCGAAGCGGACATAGCTGTCCCGGTTCGCCGGGTGGCCCCTGAAACGTTCCTCCAGCTCTGCGACGCGCCATGGCTTGTGGGCCACGCCGCCGAGCGCCAGGCGCAGTTCGCCAATGCGCTCGCCGTCCGGTTCCAGGGCCGCCGCCACCGAGACCAGGGCGAAGGCGTAGGAGGCCCGGTCGCGCACCTTCAGGTAGTGGCAATGCCGGGCGAAGCGCGGCGCTGGCAGCTCGATGGCGGTGACCAGTTCGTCGACGGCCAGGCAGTTGTCGCGCTCGGGCGTGTCCGCCGGCAGGCGATGGAAGTCGGCGAAAGCGACCCGCCGCTCGCCAGCGCGGCCGCGCACCAGTACCTGAGCCTCCAGCGCCGCCAGCGCCACGCACAGGTCGGATGGATGTACCGCCACGCAGTGTTCGCTGGCGCCGAGGATCGCATGGTTGCGGTTCAGCCCGCTGCGCGCGGGGCATCCACTGCCCGGCTCGCGCTTGTTGCATGGCGTGCCGGTGTCGTAGAAATACTGGCAGCGGGTACGCTGCAACAGGTTGCCGCCGGTGCTGGCCATGTTGCGCAACTGCGGCGAGGCGCCGGCGAGGATCGCCTGGGCTAGCAAGGGATAGTCCGCCTCCACGGCGGGATTCCAGGCCAGTTCGGCGTTGCTGACCAGGGCTCCGACCAGCAGGCCGCCGGTGGGCGTCCGGCGGATGTCGCGCAGCGGGAGGCCGGTGATGTCGATGAGTCGCCGGGGCCTGGCAACGTTTTCCTTCATCAGGTCGAGCAGGTTGGTGCCACCGGCGATGTAGCGCGACTCCGGGCCGGCGAGGCCCAGCGCCTGCTCGATGTCGGCCGGCTTGGCATAGGCGAAGGGCGTCATGCGCGCTGCCCTCCCTGTCCGTCGCGATCGAGCAGCGGCAAGGCGTCTTCCACAGCGTCGAGGATATTGCCGTAGGCGCCGCAGCGGCACAGGTTGCCGCTCATGCCCTCGCCGATCTCCGCCCGCGAGCGCGCCCGCCCCTCGCTCGCCAGGCCAAGGGCCGAACAGATCTGTCCGGGCGTGCAGTAGCCGCACTGGAAGGCATCATGGCGGATGAACGCCTGTTGCAGGGGATGCAGGCGATCACCCTCGGCCAGACCTTCGATGGTAGTCAGTGCATCGCCGTCGCACATCACCGCCAGCGTCAGGCAGGCGTTGATCCGGCGACCGTTGCGCAACACCGTGCAAGCGCCGCATTGGCCGTGGTCGCAGCCCTTCTTGCTGCCCACCAGGTCGAGCCGCTCGCGCAGCAGGTCGAGCAGCGTCAGCCACGGGGGTACTCTCAGCTCTCGGCGCTGGCCATTGATCAGCAGGCTGATCGGCAGGTCCGCCGGCTCCGGATTGGTCATGGTACAAGCCTCACGGTCGGTGCATCGGCGCGGCGGATGCCGCTTTTTCAGGTCCGACCGAACGGCTCGAAGATACGTTCAAAGTAAATGACGGCCATGGCCATGCCACAAAGGCGGGCGGATGCTCGACGCCTGCGCCGCTATCGGCCGCCGGAGCCCTGCGCCGAGGTCACTTGAACAGGCTCGACACCACCCGCGCCACGTGCTCGGCGCCCTTGCTGATCTCCTGCATGATGCCGGCCACGGTGGTGATCTGGTTGTTGTTCTCCTGGGCGCTGGACTCGATGGTCTGCATGTTGTGGTTGATCTGCTGGGTCAGCTTGACGTTCTCGGTGACCACGTTCTTGATCTCCACCGTGGCGCCGCTGGTGCGCGCCGCCAGTTGCCGCACCTCGTCGGCGACCACCGCGAAGCCGCGCCCCATGTCGCCGGCGCGAGCCGCCTCGATGGCGGCGTTGAGGGCCAGCAGGTTGGTCTGTTCGGCGACGCTCTGGATGGTGGTGACGATGTTCTCGATGTCCTTGGTCTGGTGGGTGAGCTGGGAAATCAGGCCGACGGCGGTGTTGACCATCGACAGGGTCTTGGCCGACAGGGCGACGGACTGGTCGAGGGAGTCGATGCCGCGGGTGGAAATCTGCGCGGTCTCTTCCGCGGTGGAGAACGACAGCTCGGCGGCGCGCCGTACTTCCTCGTTGCGATTGACCTGCTCGGTAACGTCGATGGCGAACTTGATGACCTTGATTATCCGCCCCGAACTGTCCTTGACCGGGTTGTAGGTGGCTTCAATATGTACCCGCTCGCCGGCGGCGCTGCGGCGCTCGAAATGCCCGCGGGAGAATTCGCCGTGCCGCAGCCGAGCCCAGAAATCCGGGTTCTCCCGATAGAACTCGTCGAAGCAGAGCATGCGGTGGTGCTGGCCCTTGAGCGACTTGAGGCTGTAGCCGAAGAGACGCAGAAAGTTCTCGTTGGCATCGAGTATCTCGCCGTCCGGGGTGAACTCGATGACCGCCATGGACTGGCGTATGGCGTCGTTGATCGCGTTGAGCAGGAGCAGTTCGGAATGGTTGCGGGTCACGTCGGCGGCGATCTTCAGCACCTCGACGACCGCCCCTTCGGCATTCTTCACCGGGAAATAGGTGGCCTCCAGCCAGACCGGCGAACCGTCGCGTCGCAGGCGCTTGAACACGCCGCGCTGGGGCGTGCCGCTGGCCAGTTCCTTCCAGAAGCGCACGTAGGCGGCGGAGGCCTGGTAGTCCTCGTCGCAGAAGATCCGGTGGTGCTTGCCGACCAGTTCGTCCGCCGAATAGCCGACCGCCGCGAGGAACAGCGGGTTGGCGGACAGTATCTGGCCATCGGGAGTGAAACGGATGGTGGCGACGTTCTGCCCGATGGCATCGAGTCGCCACGCCAAGTCTTCATCCTTGGCGGCGCTTTCCACCGCCCTGCTTTTTCTGCCGAAGAGCATCGCGCACGACTCCTTGATGGCGCCTGTCCATCGCGAGGGAGTGGAGAACCGGAGATAGCCGTCCTACCGCTAAACGCCAGTGTAGATCGGGCTCCGGCAACTTTCCTCGGTGCCCGCATCGCCGTCCGTCCCCTAGCGGGCGGGACCCAGCGGGGCGCGCGATGCCAGGATTGCCAGGCCGGCCAGCCCGACTACCGAGACGCTCTGGTTGAGGCAGGCATTGGTACGCCCAGACAATCGCCCCGCGCCCGTGCATCAGCCAGGCTGCGAGCCATGCCAGCGCCGGTCCGCGCTATGATCGCTGCGCCCGGACTGACCGCGCTCCGACCTCGCGCCGTCGTATCCCGAAACCCACTTCCAGGAGGAAGCACATGGCAACCGATCTCTACGCGCTGGCCGAACAGGTCGAGGACGAAGCGGGTTTCCTGCGCTTCCTCGCCGCGCTGGCGGCGGACTGGGAGGAAGACCGCCGCCTCGCCGCCGCCAACCCGCCGAAACCGTTCGGCCCCAGCCCGCTGGGTTGGGAGAACGGCAGCATCGGTGGCTTCCTCGATGCCGCCGCGACCTGGGGCGAGGACTCCCGCGACGGCCTGCCGGGCTATTCCAGGCCGGAGAATGCCTGGCGGCGCGCGGCGCAGCTGATGCTGGCGGGCAAGTTCTATGAATGACTTCAAGTCCGCCCTGGCGCCCTTCCCGCCCGACTACCCGAGGGGCTTGCCGGGCAACCGACGGCAGGTGCCGATACTGCATCGCGACGCGGACTTCCTCCTGCGCGCGCTGCAACCCGACGATTTCGTCCGGACCAGCCGCTACGAGAACGCCAACCGCGAGCACCTGGCGCCATGGGAGCCGCTGCGCGACCCGGGGTATTTTTCCGTGGACAACGCCCGCGCCCGCACCCTGCTACAGGTGGCGAGCATGGACGAAGGCGAGGCGCTTCTCCTGCTGTTGCTCGATCCCGACGACGGCGAGGTGCTGGGGCGCTGCAGCTACACCAATATCGTCCGCGGGGTATTCCAGGCCTGCCACCTGGGCTTTTCCCTGGCCGCTGCGGCGCAGGGCCGCGGCCTGATGGCACGAGCCCTGCGGGTAGCCAACCGGTATTGCTTCGAGCAGCTCGGCCTGCACCGGATCATGGCCAGCCACCTGCCGCGCAACGCACGCAGCGAGCGCCTGCTGGAAAGCCTCGGCTTCGAGAAGGAAGGCTACGCCCGCGCCTACCTGAAGATCGCCGGGGTCTGGGAAGACCATGTGCTACGGGCGCTGGTGGACGCTCCGCGCTGAACCGACGTGCAAATGCGCAACGGGACGCCAGGCGTCCCGTTCCGCTCACCAGGCCCGCCGGTCAACCGCGGGCGAGGTCGCCACGCAGTTCGCGGGCGGCGGCGACCATGTTCACCAGCGCTGCCTCGGTTTCCGGCCAGGCGCGGGTCTTCAGGCCGCAGTCCGGGTTGACCCAGAGCCGCTCGGCGGGTATCCGCCGGGCCGCCTTGCGCAGCAGCGCGACGATCTCTTCCCGGCTCGGCACGCGCGGCGAATGGATGTCGTAGACGCCCGGACCGATCTCGTTCGGGTAGTCGAACTGCTCGAAGGCCTCCAGCAGCTCCATGTCCGAACGCGAAGTCTCGATGGTGATCACGTCGGCGTCCATGGCGGCGATGGACTCGATCACATCGTTGAACTCGCTGTAGCACATGTGCGTATGGATCTGGGTTTCGTCGCGGACTCCGGAGGCGCACAGGCGGAAGGCCTCGGTGGCCCACTCCAGATAGTGCGGCCAGGCGTTGCGGCGCAGCGGCAGGCCTTCGCGGAAAGCCGCCTCGTCGATCTGCACGATCCTGATGCCGGCGGCCTCCAGGTCGACCACTTCGTCGCGGATCGCCAGGGCCAACTGGCGCGCCTGCACCTCGCGAGACACGTCCTCGCGCGGGAAGGACCACATCAGCATGGTCACCGGGCCGGTCAGCATGCCCTTCATCACCTTGTCGGTAAGGCTCTGGGCGTACCTGATCCACTCCACGGTCATGGCCCGCGGACGGCTCAGGTCGCCATAGATCACCGCCGGCTTCACGCAGCGCGAGCCGTAGCTCTGCACCCAGCCGAAGCGGGTGAAGACGTAGCCGTCCAGTTGCTCGGCGAAGTACTCGACCATGTCGTTGCGCTCGGCCTCGCCGTGTACCAGCACGTCCAGCCCCAGTTGTTCCTGGATCTGCACCGCATGGCGGATCTCGCTGTGCATCGCCTCGATGTACTCGGCCTCGCTCAGCTTGCCCTGCTTGAACGACTGGCGGGCCAGGCGGATCGACGAGGTCTGCGGGAAAGAGCCGATGGTAGTGGTCGGGAACGCCGGCAGGTCGAGCCCGGCACGCTGCCTGGCGATGCGTTCGGCGAACGGCGAGCGACGCTGGGCGTCGCTGGCCTTGATCGCGGCCAGGCGCGCCTGCACGGCCGGCTTGTGGATTCGCGGCGAGGAAGCGCGGCTGGCCTGGACCGCACGGCTCTCTTCCAGGGCGGCAAGCACCTCGGCGGCTTCCGGCTCAGTGGCGGCACGGGCCAGCACCGCGACTTCGCGGCACTTCTGCACGGCGAAGGCCAGCCAGCTCTTCAGCTCGGCGTCCAGCCCGTCTTCGCGTTCCAGGTCCACCGGGCTGTGCAGCAGCGAGCAGGACGGCGCGACCCACAGCCGCTCGCCCAGGCGCTCCCGGGCATGGCGCACCACCTCCAGGGCTTTCTCCAGGTCGCAGCGCCAGACGTTGCGCCCGTTGACCAGGCCCAGCGAGACGACCTTGTAGGCCGGCAGGCGGTCGAGGATGCTCGGATACTGTTCCGGCGCTCGCACCAGGTCGATGTGCAGGCCGTCCACCGGGAGGTTGGCGGCCAGGCCCAGGTTGTCTTCCAGGCCGCCGAAGTAGGTGGCGACCAGCTTCTTCAGCGGTTCGCTCTGTAGCAGGTTGTAGGCGCGCTCGAAGGCGTTCTTCCATGCCTGCGGCAGGTCGAGGACCAGGATCGGCTCGTCGATCTGCACCCACTCCACGCCCTGGCCGGCGAGACGACGCAAGATCTGGCCGTAGAGCGGCAGCAGGCGGTCCAGCAGGTCGAGCCTGTCGAACTCGGCGCCCTTGGCCTTGCCCAGCCACAGGTAGGTCAGCGGACCGATCAGCACCGGCTTCACCTGGTGGCCGAGGGCCCTGGCCTCGTCGACCTCCTCGAACAGTTGTTCCCAGCTCAGCTGGAACTGCTGGTCGGCGCTGAACTCGGGGACCAGGTAGTGATAGTTGGTGTCGAACCACTTGGTCATTTCCTGGGCATGGGCACCGCCGCAACAACTGTCGTCGCTGACGCCACGGGCCATGCCGAACAGGGTATGCAGGGTCGGCCCGGCCTCGCCGTGCGCCCGGAAGCGCTCGGGGATCACGCCGAAGGTCAGCGAATGGGTCAGCACCTGGTCATACCAGGCGAAATCGCCGACCGGCAGCAACTGGATGCCGGCGTCCTTCTGTACCTGCCAGTGGGCGGCGCGCAGCTGCCGGCCGACGGCCCGCAGGCCGGCCTCGTCCAGCTCGCCCTTCCAGAACGCTTCCTGGGCTTTTTTCAGTTCGCGATCGCGTCCGATGCGTGGGAAGCCGAGAGTGTGGGCCAGGGCCATGGGTGTTCCTCCAGTCGAAAGGTCGATGGAGGGATTCTCGGGAGACTCATGCCATGAGACAAACTCAATTTCTTCGTGATGAAATCAAGTTTCCCTCATGATCATCCTCGCACCCTGACCTCGGCGCCCTCCTCACTTGCGCTTGCGGATCGCCATGCGCCGAGGCTTGAGGCCGCCAGCCGCGGCAGCGCCGGCCTCGCCGTCGACCACGGGCTGCATCCTGGCTCGCGCCGCGTGCAGCTTCTTGTAGCTGTCGATCAGCCGCAGGTGCCGGTCGAGCCCTTCCAGCTTCATGCTGGTCGGCGTCAGGCCGAAGAAGCGCACGCTGCCGTCCACCGAGCCCAGCGCGGCATCCATCCGCGCGTCGCCGAACATGCGGCGGAAATTGGCCTCGTAGTCGGCGATCTCCAGCTCGTCGTCGAGGACGACCTCCAGCACCACGTTCAGCGCCTGGTAGAACAGGCCGCGCTCGACGCTGTTGTCGTTGTACTGGAGGAACGCCTCCACGCCTTCCTTGGCGTCTTCGAAGCGCTTCAGGGCGAGGCCGATGAGCACTTTCAGCTCGAGGATGGTCAGTTGGCCCCAGACCGTGTTGTCGTCGAACTCGACGCCGATCAGCGTGGTGATGTCGGTGTAGTCGTCCACCTCGCAGTCTTCCAGGCGCTCCAGCAACGCCCCGAGCGCAGCATCGTCGAGGCGGTGCAGGTTGAGGATGTCCTCGCGGAACGCCAGGGCCTTGTTGGTGTTGTCCCAGATCAGGTCTTCCACCGGATAGATTTCCGAGTAGCCCGGCACCAGGATCCGGCAGGCCGTAGCGCCGAGGTGCTCGTACACCGCCATGTAGACCTGCTTGCCCATGGCTTCGAGGATGCCGAACAGGGTCGCGGCTTCCTCGGCGTTGGCAGCCTCGCCCTGCCGGGTGAAGTCCCACTCGACGAACGGGAAATCGGCCTTGGCGCTGAAGAAGCGCCAGGACACCACGCCGCTGGAGTCGATGAAATGCTCGACGAAGTTGTTCGGCTCGGTCAGCGCATGGCTTTCGAAGGTCGGCTGGGGCAGGTCGTTCAGGCCTTCGAAGCTGCGCCCCTGGAGCAGTTCGGTCAGGCTGCGCTCCAGGGCCACCTCGAAGCTCGGGTGGGCGCCGAAGGAAGCGAACACGCCACCGGTGCGCGGATTCATCAGGGTCACGCACATCACCGGGAATTCGCCGCCCAGGGAGGCGTCCTTGACCAGTACCGGGAAGCCCTGCTCTTCCAGGCCGCGGAGCCCGGCGAGGATGCCCGGGTACTTGGCCAGCACCTCCGGCGGCACGTCCGGCAGCGCCAGTTCGCCTTCGAGGATTTGCCGCTTGACCGCGCGCTCGAAGATCTCCGACAGGCACTGCACCTGCGCCTCGGCCAGGGTATTGCCGGCGCTCATGCCGTTGCTGAGGTAGAGGTTCTCGATCAGGTTGGAGGGGAAATACACCACCTGGCCGTCGGACTGGCGCACGAAGGGCAAGGCGCAGATACCGCGCTGCACGTTGCCCGAGTTGGTGTCGTACAGGTGCGAGCCGCGCAGCTCGCCGTCGGGGTCGTAGATCGCCAGGCAATGGCCGTCGAGCAGTCCCAGCGGCAGCGCATCGTCGCGGCCGGGCTTGAACCAGCGTTCGTCCGGGTAATGGACGAACGCCGCATTGGCGATCTCTTCTCCCCAGTACTGGTCGTTGTAGAAGAAGTTGCAGTTCAGCCGCTCGATGAATTCGCCCAGCGCCGAGGCCAGCGCGCTTTCCTTGCTCGCGCCCTTGCCGTTGGTGAAGCACATCGGCGACTGCGCATCGCGGATGTGCAGCGACCAGACGTTGGGCACGATGTTGCGCCAGGAGGCGATCTCGATCTTCATGCCGAGGCCGGCGAGGATGGCCGACAGGTTGGCGATGGTCTGCTCCAGCGGCAGGTCCTTGCCCGGGATGCGCGTGCAGCCGGCGGCATCGGTGCCGGGCATCAGCAGCGCCTGGGCGTCGGCATCGAGGTTGTCGACCTCCTCGATGACGAACTCGGGTCCGGTCTGCACCACCTTCTTCACCGTGCAACGGTCGATGGAGCGGAGGATGCCCTGGCGGTCCTTCTCCGAGATGTCGGCCGGCAGTTCCACCTGGATCTTGAAGATCTGCCGGTAGCGGTTCTCCGGGTCGACGATGTTGTTCTGCGACAGGCGTATGTTGTCGGTGGGGATGTTGCGCGTCTGGCAGTACAGCTTGACGAAGTAGGCGGCACACAGCGCCGACGACGCCAGGAAGTAGTCGAACGGCCCCGGCGCGGAGCCGTCGCCCTTGTAGCGGATCGGCTGGTCGGCGATCACCGTGAAATCATCGAACCTGGCTTCCAGTCGAAGGTTATCGAGAAAATTGACCTTTACTTCCACGGCGAGCACCAAGAGAAACGGAAACCGGCCATTATCCGGGAACTCCGGGCAAAAGTCCCAGCTCTCCGCCGTACGCGTCGCTACTTGCCGGCCTCCCCGCCGCTCTCCGGCACGTAGATCATCCGTCCGTCGGCCAAGCGGTAGGTCACTCCGGCGCGGCTGCCCTGCCCTTCGCCGATCTCGCCGCTGGCCTGGTAGCGCTTCAGCTCCTTGCCGTCCTTGACCAGCATGCGCATGTCCGCCTCGCCGGGGTTCTCGACCACCACCACCTTGTCCTGGCTGAATGGGTTGAGCGGGTTCTGCACGATGACGATCAGGAGGATGCCGATCACCACCAGGAACAGGTCGATCAGGTTGACCATCGAGAGGATCGGGTCGTCCGCCTCGTCGTGTTCGAGGAAGCGCATCAGCCGGCCTCCCGCGCACGTTCGACGGCGCGCAGTTCCTGGAGCAGCCAGCGGCGACGCACGGTAAGGATGAAGAAGGTGATGCTGGCGGCGACCAGGGCCAGGATCACCGCGGAAAACGCCACCACCAGGTTCTCGCCGATCCCCTGGGCGTCGTTGCGGGTCAGCGCCAGCAGCGCCGGCCCCATGGGGATCATGGTCGCCACCAGGCCGAGCATCGGCGCGCTGCGCGAGGTGATCCGCAGCCATTCCAGGCGCTGCATGATCCACAGTTCGAGGTCGTCGCTGTTGCCGCCATGCAGCGCCTGCCAGGCCGCCAGGCGCGAGCGGTAGCGCCCGCGACGGCGCTGCCAGGCTTCCATGGCGAAGCCGCCGAGGGCGACGAAGGCGTAGGCCAGCGCGGCGAGGATCAACAGCAGCACCGGCAGCAGGAACAGGCGGGTGAGTTCGTAGAGGCTGGTTTCCAGACCATTCATGAGCGATTTTCCATCGGACGACGATTGACTACGGATTGCCGGACGGCGCCGGCGGCGAACAGCGCGAGCAGCACGGCGGCGGCCAGCCGGAGCCACGGCTGCGGCTCGCCGGACGGCGGCGGCGCGACTTCTTCGAGGACGCGGCCGCTGACCGTTTCGCCGGCACCGGACGCGGCCGCGCCCTCTGCCTGCGCCGCGGCCTCGCCGAAACCGCCGGCCATCCGTTCGATGAATTCACGGGTGGTCGCCGCGCCGACCTCGCCGGCGCCGGCGGCCGCCAGTTGCCGCCAGCGCTCGGCCAGTTCGCGGCGGGTCTGCTCGCTGGCGTCCCAGTAGCCCTTGCGGATGGCCTCGGCCATGCGCGCGATGATCTGCGCCTGGGCGGTCGGATTGTGCGTTTCGAACCACTCGGCGAGACCCAGCTCGCGGCGGTCCATGACGAAGGTGTCGTGCAACGCCTGCCACTGGTCGGCGCGGACCATGGTGCGATCCGCCGCCTGCCAGCCCCACAGGTTGTTGGCCAGGTCGAGCATTTCCAGGCTGCCGGCGTAGCCCTCGCGCTGCATCGCGGCGATCCACTGCGGGCTGAGGTAGCGCCCGCGCAGCTCGCTGGCGAGGAACTGCGCGGCGGCCGTGGTGCGCGGCTGGCGCTGGCGCAGGTCGGCGATGTACAGCGCCGGGCTGGCGCCGTCGAGGTGGCGTACCGCCAGCGACAGGCCGCCGAGGTACTCGAACGGGTGGTCGGTGGAGAGCACGCCGTTGAGCGTCGAGGAGCGCGAGAGGATCGCCGCCTGTACGCCCTTCAACTGTTCGGCGAACAGGTTGCCGCCATCCAGCTTCACGCCCCAGTCGCGACTGCCATAGGCGTACTGCAAGCGCCCGAGGAACTGCTCGGCGAGCGCCGAGTCGTCGTCCCAGCGGGTGGAGTCGAGGGTCAGTTGCGTTACCCCGGTGCCGTAGTCGCCCGGCGCATTGCCGAACAGCCGCAGGCGCGACAGGCGCTGCGCCAGTGGCGCTTCGACGCCGCGTTCGCGCAGGCGCCGCTCCAGCGCCTGGCTGTTGCGCGCCAGCGGGTTGCCCGGCTCGTCCAGCGCGGCGAGGCGCTCGATGGCCTCGGCGAGCAGGCGCATGAAGCCGTCGAACTGGTCGCGGTAGACACTGGTCACCTGTAGCACCACGTCCACCCGTGGACGCCCCAGTTCCGCCGCCGGCACGATGTCCAGCGCCAGCAGGCGGCCACCGGCGTCCCAGCGCGGGCGCAGGCCGAGGGCGTGCAGCGCCTGGCTTTCGACGATGCCCAGGTGGCGCATGGTTTCCGACGACCAGAGGCTGAAGGCGAGCTTTTCCGGCGCCCTGCCCTGGTGCTCGGCGCGGTAGCTTTCCAGCAGTTGGCCGAAGGCCTCGGCGCCGGCTTCGTAGGCGGCGCGGGTCGGTACCTTGTCGGCCTCGAAGGCGAACAGGTTGCGCCCGCTGGGTACCTGTGGATTGCGGATCGGATCGCCGCCCGGCCCGGGCGCGACGAAGCGCCCGGCGAGGCCGGCGAGCAGCGCCTCCAGTTCGCCGGTGTCGGCGAGCTGGCGGTCCAGTTCGCGGGCGCGCAGCAACTGCTCGCGCAGGCGCGGATCGGCCACCTTGGCGATCTCGCCGCCGTCGCGCAGGTAGCGTTGCAGCGTGCGGTAGGCACGACCTTCCCGCAGCGCCCTGAAATCGGCGGCGAACAGTTCGTCGGGGTCGAGACCGAGCGCGCGGTAGTAGGGCTCGCCGAGCTGCTGCATGACGGTGCCCAGGCGCAGCTCCGGCGAGGCGGCGACACCGAAGGTGTGCAGCCCCAGCGGCATCGCCGAGCCGGCCAGTCGGTGCAGGTGGTCGTGGAGCACGCCGAGGAACGCCGGGAAATCCTCGCGCATCGCTGCCTCGCTCCAGCCCAGGTCGTCGTTCATGTGCGCCGCCCGCACCGCCGCGCGGATCTGCTCGGCGCTGCGTTCGCGCACCGCGCCCTCGTCCAGTTGCTGGTATTCGTGGATCAACTGGTGCAGGTCGCGCAGTTCGTCGTACAGCCCGGCCGGGGCGAACGACGGCGTCTGGTGGCTGACGGTGACCGCGCGCCCGCGCCGGCGCGCCTGGATCGCCTCGCCAACGTTGTCCTGGATGTACGGGTAGAACACCGGCAGGTCGCCGAGCGCCCGCAGCGGGTAGTCGCCCACCGCCAGCCCGCGGTCCTTGCCGGGTAGCCATTCCTGGGTGCCATGGGTGCCGAAATGGATCAGCGCGTCGGCGCCGAAACCCTCGCGGACGAACTGGTAGACCGCCAGGAAGAGATGGTCCGGCGGCACCGCGCTGTCGTGGTAGGCCTCGCCCGGACGGCTGGCGCGCGGCGGCTGCGGCAACAGCAGCAGATTACCCAGGCGCGCCGCCGGGAACACGAAGCGTCGCTGGCCGTCGATATCGCGCAAGGCCCAATGTCGACGCGGGTCGCCCCAGCGCGCGCGCATCTCCTCGCGCAGATCCGCCGGCAGCGCCTCGAACCAGTGCAGGTAGGCGTCCAGCGGCAGGCTCGCGGCGAGGCCGTCGCGATACAGCGCGTCCAGGGTCTGCGGCCGGTAGTAGCCGCCGAGCAGGCGCTGGGCGGTATCGATCAGCGCGCTTTCGTCGCTCGTCGCAACCCGGTAGCCGGCCGCCCGCAGCGCTTCGCCGAGACGGGCCAGGCTGGCCGGTACATTGAGATGCGAGGCGGCGACGTTCTTCTCGCCCTCCGGGTGGTTCCAGAACATCAGCGCCAGGTGCTTGTCCGCCGCCGGCAGGCGACGCAGGCGCAGCAGCCGGTCGAGCTTGTCCAGCAGGGCCTCGGCCTGCCCGGCCATCAGCTTCGGCTCGCCGTTCTCCAGGGCGCTGATCACCAGCGGATCGCTCATTCCCCAGGTTTCCGGCATGCCGAGGAAGGCCGCCGCGGTACGCGACGCCACCCCGCTGGCGGCGGCCAGCCAGTCGGCCTCGTTGCCGTCGCGGTAGTCGAGGGTCTGCAATACCGGCACGTCCAGCGCGAGGAACTCGGCACGGCGCGCCGGGCCGTTCTGCAGGTGCTGCAGGTTGACCAGCGCCTGGACATCGGCGCCAGCGAAGGACTTCCTCAACGCCTCCGGATCGCTGTCGTCGAACCACACCGCCAGCGGCGCCTGACCGTGCCGCTCGCTACGCCGCAACAGTTCGTCGATGGCGCCGGTCTGGGCGTCGGCGATGGCGCCGCGCGGGATCAGGAAGGCGATGCGCGGGGCATCGCTGGCCCAGCGCGAGGCGCCCCAGGCCAGGTAGTCGGCGAGGCCGGCGAACGGCGCCGGTGCGTCGGGATGATAGAAGCCGGCCTGCGCCAGGGGCTGCGGCGCCGGCAACGCGTCGACGGGCAGGCCGGCATGCCAGCGTCGGACCGCCTCGAACAGCCGGCGCAGGTTGGCTTCGCCGCCGTTCGCGTAGTAGCCGACCAGGCGCCCGCCCAGCGCCGCCGGCAGGTTGCCGAAACCCGGCGGACCGCCGCCGACGCGGATCCAGGGTTGCGTCCCGCCTTGCAAGCGCTCGCCCAGCGCCTGCTCGACCTGGGCGCGATCGGTCGGCCGCGGCGTGTCGAGGATCAGCAGGTTGCCGCCGTCCAGCCACTCGCCGGGTGGCGCCTCGCCGATGCCGAGGCGCAGGCCGCGCAACTCGACACCGGCCTCGCGCGCCCAACCGGCTAGGCGCTGGTGCTTGCCCGGGAGGACGAAATCGCTGCTGAGCAGACGCACCTGGGCCGGCTCCGCCCAGGCACAGAGACTGGCCAGCAGCGCGCCGCAGAAGAGTAGCGAACGGCGCATCAGAAGCTCGCCACCAGGCCGAGATGGAAGGTCCGCCCAGGTTCGGCATAGGTGAAGTGCGTGTCGTCGTCGGCCAGGCGCTGGTCGCCAAGGTTCTCGATGCCGCCGCGCAGCGTCAGGTTCTCGCTGAGTTTCTGGCTCAGCTCCAGGTGCCACAGGCTGTAGGCCGGCAAGGCGTAGCCGACGTTGCTGCTGTAGGCCACCTGGCTGCCGACGTATTCGGTGCGCAACTGGGCGCTGAAGCGGGCATTGGGGCTCCAGCGCAATTGGCTGTTGGCGAGGTGCCGGGAGCGGTCGCCGAGGCGCTGGCCGGCGGTGCGGTTGCGCGCGTCGAGGTAGGTGTAGTTGAGTTCCCAGCGCAGGTCCGCCGGCAGGTCCACGCCGCCGCCCAGCTCGAGGCCGCGGATCCGTGCCCTGTCGACGTTCTCGTAGTTGCGTATCTCGCCGCCGCGCACCCCGCAGCGCGCTACGCAGACGGTCTGGATCAGGTCGCGGACATCGTTCTCGAACACCGTGCCCTTCAGCGACCAGCCATCGCCCTGGTAGTCGGCGCCCAGTTCGTAGGACGTATTGGTCTCCGGCTTCAGGTCGGGATTGCCGTAGATGGTGAAGCGCCCGCCGCCACCGACCGCCGCATACTCCGGCGATAGCTGCTTCAGGCTCGGCGCCTTGTAGCCGCGGCCGACGCCGGCGCGCAGGGTCAGCGCATCGGAAAGGTGGTGCAGCAGGTACAGGCGCGGACTGCTTTCCCAGCCGAACGCCTCGTGCTTGTCGAAGCGGCTGCCGAGGGTCAGCGACCAGTCCGGGCCGAAGGCGATCTCGTCCTGCAGGAACAGCGCCTTGTGTCGCGCGCTGGCGTCGCCGGCGGTATTCACCGAGCGATCCTCCAGTTCTTCCTTGCGCCATTCGCCGCCGAGGGTGAAGAGATGTCGCTCGAAGGCCGGCACGCTGAGGTGGCCGTCGACCACGCTGTCGGTAAGCCGCTGCGGGTTGCTCGGCGGTTGTCCGTCGGAACGCGCGTTGTGCCGCTCCAGGCGGTTGCGGTAGGTGCGCAGCTGGCTGCTGCCCCAGTCCCACTGGCCATTGTGGGCGAGCGACCAGCGCTCGCGTTCGATCACGTCGCGCGACTCGTAGTAGCGCGAGCGCGACCCTCCGGTCTCGCTGTTGCGCCAGCGTCGTTCGCGCCCGCGCTGGTGGCCGAGGTCGATGCGCTGGGCGTCGCCCGGGGTCCAGCTGAGGTTCAGCCCACCGCTGTCGGCGTTGCCGCCTTCCAGCTCGGAGAGTCGGCGCTCATCGGCGTCCGGGGTTTCCTGCTGGCGGCGGCTCTCGCCGTTCAGGGCGAGGCCCAGCTTGCCGGGCACCAGCGGCCCGGCGAGATAGGCGCCGAGCTGGTGGCTCTGCCCGCCGAGGCCGTCCTCGCGCACGCCGCCATCGAGCAGACCGCTGCCCGTCCAGGTATCGGTGGCGCGCCGGGTGATCACGTTCACCACCCCGCCGAGGGCTTCCGAACCGTAGAGCGAGGACATCGGTCCGCGTACCACCTCGATACGCTCGATGCTCTCCACCGGCACCCAGCCGAGGTCGAAGTCGGAATGGGCGATGGCCCCGGACGAGGTGGAGATCCGCTGGCCGTCCACCAGCACCAGGGTGTGCTCGCTGGACATGCCGCGAACGCTGATGCCCCGCCGGGACATGCCGACGCCGTTGAACTGCAGGCTTTCCGAACCGCGCAGGGCTTCCTGCAGGTCGCGCACCGGGCGCCGCCGCAGGTCCTCGGCGGTGATCAGCGAAACGCTGGCCGGGGCGTCGCGCAGCTTGCGCTCGGTAGTGGTGGCGCTGACCACGGTCGGCTCCAGGTCGACCGGCGCGGCCAGCGCCAGGCAGGGAAGCAGGTAGAGGAACGGCACGGCGCGGGCCAGCCGCAGCGGAGGAAGACGGTGCGGGGAGGAATGGGGGGTCATGGTCGGCAGGTATGAATTATGAATATTTATAAGTTATAACATAACATTTTCTCGAATGAAGAATGCCCGCCGTTTCTTCTTCGTCGAGGCGAGGGAACGTCTCGCTCGCCGTATCCCTCGAAGCACAGGACCCCACTCTCAACCGGGCATGCCCCCCAGGAGGAAAGATGACCGCAACCGAGCAGATCATGGCGCTCCTGGAACGCTGGGACCGCCAGCAGGAGGGCTACATCCGCCAGCGAGAGGAGCGCTACGAGGCGATGTTCCAGTTGCTCGAAGACCTCTTCGGCCGCGACGGGCGCTTCACCGCCATCGACGCCGCCTGCGGCCCGGGCTCCCTCGGCCGGCGCCTGCTCGAACGCTTCCCGGCGGCGCGGGTGGTGGCGCTGGACGCCGACGTCATGCTGCTGGAGATCGCGCGTACGGCGCTGGCCGGTTTCGCCGAGCGGGTCCGCGTGGTGGAGTGCGACCTCACCGATCCAGGCTGGACCGAACGTGTCGCCGAAGCGCGCGAGTCCCTCGCCGGCGAACGGCCCGCGGCGCTGCTCTCTTCCACCGCGTTGCACTGGCTGTCGCCCGCCGAACTCGCCGGGTTCTACGCCCAGGCCGGCGAGCTGCTCGCCCCCGGCGGCGTGCTGCTGAACGCCGACCACATGCGCTACGACCGACGCTGGCCGGGACTCGCGGAATTGTCCCGGAAGCACCGCGAGCGGGTCCTCCAGGCTTCCGTGGCCAGCGGCGCGGACAGTTGGGAAGACTGGTGGCAACGCGCCGCGCAGATCCCCCGGCTGGCCCCGCTGAAGGCGCAGCGCGACGCCCATTTCGCGCGGCGCCCGCTCAGGCGCGCCAGCGAAGACGAAGACTGCTCGCTCGATTTCCATCTCGCCGCCCTGCGCCAGGCGGGTTTCGCCGAGGCCGCCACGGTCTGGCAGCAGTTGGACAACTACGTCGTCTTCGCCCGCCTCGCCCAGGCCTGATACGCCGTCACCCGGGCGCGGGGAATACCTCCAATGGAACCCGGGCAATCCGCCGGACGTTGACGCAGATCAACGCCGGCTCGGCGTCGCTCGCCAGAATCCACAACATCTTGTTGTTTTGCAAAATCAAAACACATCATGTTGTGGAGAAATTGAAATGACCCAGCCCCGGAAGGCTACCTGGCCGGCCACCCTGCTCAAGCGCAACGGACGTGAAGTCCCCTTCGATCCCGGCAAGATCGAACGCGCCATCGCCGCCGCCGGCCAGGCCACCGGCGAGTTCGACCCGCAGCAGGCGCAGGCGCTCGCCGAACGCGTGGTGGAACGCCTGCCGGAACGCGCCTGCCTGGATATCGAACGGGTCCAGGACCTGGTCGAACGGGTGCTGATGGAGGCCGGCCACTACCCCACGGCGCGCGCCTACGTGGTCTACCGCGAACGCCACGGCCGGCTGCGCCGCGAGCGCAAGACCCTGGTGGACGTCGCCGCGTCGATGAACGAATACCTTTCCCGCGAGGATTGGCGGGTGCGCGCCAACGCCAACCAGGGCTATTCCCTCGGCGGGCTGATCCTCAACGTATCCGGCAAGGTCACCGCGAACTACTGGCTGGACGAGGTCTACGATGCCGACATCGCCGCCGCCCACCGCGACGCCGACCTGCATATCCACGACCTCGACATGCTCGCCGGCTATTGCGCTGGCTGGTCGCTGCGCACCTTGCTGAACGAAGGCCTGAACGGCGTGCCGGGGCGGGTCGAGGCCGGTCCGCCGAAGCACCTGGGCAGCGCCCTGGGGCAGATGGTCAACTTCCTCGGCACCCTGCAGAACGAATGGGCCGGGGCCCAGGCCTTCAGTTCCTTCGATACCTACCTGGCGCCCTACGTGCGCAAGGACCGCCTCGACTACGCCAGCGTGCGCCAGGCCCTCCAGGAGTTCATCTACAACCTCAACGTGCCGTCGCGCTGGGGCACCCAGACGCCCTTCACCAACCTGACCTTCGACTGGGTCTGCCCGGACGACCTGCGCGACCAGGTGCCGCGCATCGGCGGCGAGGAGATGCCCTTCGCCTACGGCGAGCTGCAGGCCGAGATGGACCTGATCAACCGCGCCTACATCGAGGTGATGCAGGCCGGCGACGCCCATGGCCGGGTGTTCACCTTCCCGATCCCGACCTACAACATCACCCACGACTTCCCCTGGGACAGCGACAACGCCACGCGCCTGTTCGAGATGACCGCGCGCTACGGCCTGCCCTACTTCCAGAACTTCCTCAACTCGGACATGCAGCCCAACCAGGTGCGCTCGATGTGCTGCCGCCTGCAACTGGACGTGCGCGAACTGCTCAAACGCGGCAACGGCCTGTTCGGCTCGGCGGAGCAGACCGGCTCGCTGGGCGTGGTGACGATCAACTGCGCGCGCCTGGGCTATCGCCACCGTGGCGACGCCGCCGGCCTCTACCGCCAGCTCGACCACCTGCTCGAACTCGCCTTCGCCAGCCTGGAGCTGAAGCGCAAGGTGATCCAGCAGCACATGGATGCCGGCCTCTATCCCTACACCCGACGCTACCTGGGTACCCTGCGCAACCATTTCTCCACCATCGGCGTGAACGGCCTGCACGAGATGGTGCGCAACTTCAGCGACGACCGCGAGGGACTGCACAGCGAAGCCGGGCGCGAGATGGCCCTGGCCCTGCTCGATCACGTGCGCGCGCGGCTGGTGGGTTTCCAGGAGAACAGCGGGCACCTCTACAACCTGGAAGCCACGCCCGCCGAGGGCACCACCTATCGCTTCGCCCGCGAGGACCGCAAGCGCTATCCGCGCATCCTCCAGGCCGGCACGCCGGAGGCGCCCTACTACACCAACTCCTCGCAACTGCCGGTGGGCTTCACCGACGACCCGTTCGAGGCGCTGGAGCTGCAGGACGCCCTGCAATGCAAGTACACCGGCGGCACCGTGCTGCATCTCTACATGGCCGAGCGGATTTCCTCCGCCGAAGCCTGCAAGACCCTGGTGCGCACCGCCCTCGGTCGCTTCCGCCTGCCGTACCTGACCGTCACCCCCACCTTCTCGATCTGCCCACGGCACGGCTACCTGGCCGGCGAGCACGAGTTCTGCCCGAAGTGCGACGAGGAGCTGCTGCAACGCTCCACGCCCAAGAGCTGTTGCGGCGGCTGCGGCGGTTGAGTCGCCTGTCGTTCCTTTCATCCACCAGCAAGGAGTACCACCGATGAACCCCAACCAGTTGCCCGAAGGCCAGCGCCAGCGCTGCGAAGTCTGGACCCGCGTGATGGGCTACCACCGTCCCGTGGCAGCGTTCAATGCCGGCAAGCAGTCCGAGCATCGCGAACGCCGCCATTTCCGCGAGACGCGATGAGCGCCACGCTCAGGGTCGGGGGCCTGGTGCCCCTGACCACCCTCGACTACCCCGGCCTGCTCGCCTGCGTGCTGTTCTGCCAGGGCTGCGCCTGGCGCTGCCGCTACTGCCACAACCCGGAACTGATCGCGCCGCGCGGCGCGGAGGAAATCCCCTGGCCACGCCTGCTCGACTTCCTCCGCCGACGCCAGGGCCTGTTGCAGGCTGTGGTCTTCAGCGGCGGCGAGGCGACCCTGCAGGCGGCCCTCGGCGACGCCATGCGCACGGTCCGCGAACTGGGCTTCCGCGTCGGCCTGCACAGCGCCGGCATCAACCCCCGCGCCTTCGCCCGGGTGCTGGCGCAGAGCGACTGGGTGGGCTTCGACGTCAAGGCGCCGGCCGAGGACGTCGCCGCCATTACCGGCGTGGACGGCAGCGGCGCGGCCAACTGGCGCAGCCTGGAATACCTGCTGGACAGCGGCGTGGCCTACGAATGCCGGACCACGGTGCACTGGCGCTTGTTCGATAGCGAACGCCTCTGGCGCCTGGCGACGCGCCTGCGCGAGATGGGCGTGGAGCGCTTCGCCGTACAACTGGCGCGCCCGGCCCGCCAGCTCGATCCGCAGCTTCTCGCGAAGCCCGCGCCGCAGGGCGCTGCGCAGCTATGGCGAGAACTGGAAGAGCTGTTTCCCGCCTTCGAACTGCGCGACGCCTGAGCCTCCGGTTCAGCGGCGTCGCTCGGGCCTGCCAGCTCGCTCGGACAGGGCGGGCAGTCCCGACCAGACCTGCCCTTCACAAGACTCATACGATCGTACGAGAGCACCTTCTCGATTCCTAGTTGCGTCCAATTGTCGCGGACGGCGCCGCTCGCCACCCTTGCTCCAGATTCAGCGACCCCGGACCCGCGCCATGAAACTCACGCTCACCCCTCCCCTGACCCCCAGCCACTGGATGCGCTCGACCGACCTGGCCGACACCGCCAGCGCCCCCCTCGTCGGCGCCCACTCGGCGGACGTGGCGATAGTCGGCGGCGGTTTCGTCGGGCTCTGGACCGCCATCACCCTCAAGCAACTGGAACCGGACGCACGGGTCCTGCTGCTGGAGCAGGACGTCTGCGGCGGCGGCGCTTCCGGCAGGAACGGTGGTTTCGTGATGTCCTGGTGGCCGAAGATCGGCACCTTGCTGGGCTTCTGCAGCGAGGCGCAGGCGCGCTTCCTTGGCGAAAGCGCGGAGCGGGCGATCCAGGAACTCGGGGAGTTCTGCGCACGGCATGACATCGATGCGCACTTCCAGCAGAAGGGCTGGCTGTGGACCGCCACCACGGCGCACCACCTCGACGCCTGGAACGATACCCTCGCCGCCTGCGAACGGCTCGGCGTCAGTCCCTTCGAACGCCTCGACGCCAGCGAAGTGGCACGCCGGACCGGTTCGCCGGTGCATCTCGCCGGGGTCTTCGAGCGCAGCAATGCCACCGTGCAACCAGCCTTGCTGGTGCAAGGCATGCGCCGCGTGGCGCTGGCCCTCGGCGTGGAAATCCACGAGCGCTGTGGCGTCAGCCAGATCGTTCCCGGCCAGCCGGCACAGCTGCTGAGCGCCGGGGCCCGGGTCCAGGCCAAGGCGGTGGTTCTCGCGACCAACGCCTGGTCGGCCGCCCTGCCCAGGCTCTCCAGGCTGATCGTGCCGGTGAACAGTTCCATCGCGGTTACCGAGGCGATACCGCAACGGCTGGAGCGAATCGGCTGGACCGGCGGGGAAGCCATCACCGATTCCCAACTGATGGTGGACTACTACCGCACCACCCGCGACGGGCGCATCGCCTTCGGCAAGGGCACCGGCGCCATCAGCTACGGCTCGCGCATCGGCCGGGTATTCGACGTCGACCGGGAGAGCCTGGCCCTGACCGAGGCCGACTTCCGCCGCACCTATCCCTCGCTAGGCGACATCCCGCTGGTCGACGGCTGGTCCGGCCCCATCGACCGTACCTACGACAGCCTGCCGGTCTTCGGCCACCTGCACGAGAACATCCACTACGGCATCGGCTGGAGCGGCAACGGCGTGGGACCGAGCCGCCTGGGCGGGCGGATCCTCGCCAGCCTCGCCCTCGGCCGCGACGACCAGTGGAGCCGTTGTCCGCTGGTAGAACGCCGCTGCCGGAGCTTCCCCCCCGAGCCGCTGCGCTACCTGGGTGGCTCCCTGGTGCGCAACGCCGTCCTGCGCAAGGAACGCGCGGAACTCGCCGGTACCGCGCCCTCGGCCACCGACCGCTTTCTCGCGCGCTTCGCCCCCGCCGGCCTTGAAGACAAATCCTGAGGAGCCCATGGCATGAACCCTTCGCTCATCCGTCTCGACGACGAAAGTCCTTTCACCTCGCCCACGCCCGTCGGCCAGCCCCTGGGCGAACCGGTAGCCCTGACCCGTACCGCGGCCCACCGCCCGCTCGCCGACGGCAACGGCGTGACCGGCATCTGGGAATGCACCCCGGGGCGCTTCCGCCGACAGGTCGAGCAGGCCGAGTACAGCTACATCGTCAGCGGTGAAGGTCGCTTCACCCCGGACGAAGGCCAGGCCGTGGAGTTTCGCGCCGGCGACGCGCTCTATTTCGCCGCTGCCACCCAGGGCACCTGGGACATCCGCCAGACCGTGCGCAAGACCTACCTGATCTTCGACTGACCCCGAAGAACCGAACTCCACCGCCCTGACAGAGGAAACAAGAAATGGGTATGCGAGAAGCGAACGACAACGCATCGGGCCTCAAGGCCCATCCCCTGGGCTCGCTCGAGACGATCGCGATCATCATCGGCACCAACATCGGCGCCGGCGTGCTGAGCATGGCCTACGCCGCCCGCAAGGTCGGCTACGTGCCGTTGCTGGTATGCCTGGCCCTGACCTGCCTCTTCTGCATCGTCACCATGCTCTACGTGACCGAAGCCTGCCTGAGAACCCGCGGCAACAACCAGCTCAGCGGCCTCTCCCGGCGTTACCTGGGCCCGCTCGGCGGCTGGCTGATCTTCATCGCGGTGGCGGCCAACAGCTACGGGGCCCTGGTCGCCTACATGACCGGCAGCGGCAACATCATGCTCGAGTTCTTCGGCCAGTACGGCCTCACGCGCGAGGTCGGCAGCCTGATCTTCTTCGTCCCCTCGGCGCTGGTGCTCTACCTGGGCCTGAAGGCGCTCGGCGTGGGCGAGAAGCTGATCAGCGCCGGCATGGTGGCCATCGTCTGCATCCTCATCGGCGCTACCCTGATGCACGACGACGCCCGTCTCGCCCACCTTTGGCAGAGCCAGTGGCAATACGTGGTTCCAGTGTTCAACCTGGCGGTCTTCGTGTTCGGCGCGCAGTTCCTGGTTCCGGAGCTGGTGCGCGGCAACCTGGCAACCCCCGCGCGCGTGCCGCGCCTGATCGTGGTCGGCATGCTGCTGACCTTCCTGCTGGTGGCGGCCATTCCTGCCTCGGTCATCGCCCTGGTCGGCCCCGACAACCTCAGCGAGGTGGCGACCTTGAGCTGGGGACGCTCCCTCGGCCAATGGGCCTACTACGTGGCGAACACCTTCGCCTTGCTGGCGATGCTGACCTCCTACTGGGGACTCGGTGGGTGCCTGTTCACCAATATCTTCGACCACTTCCGCCTGGGCAGCGAAACCAACCGGCGCAAACGCCTGGCGGTGCTCGCCGCGGTCTCGGTCCCGCCGTTCCTGCTGGCCTATGCGGGGCTCGGCGGCTTCGTGAACGCGCTGTACTTCGCCGGTACCTTCGGCGGCGTACTGATGGGCATCATCCCCATCCTCCTGCTCAACGCGGCGCGGCGCCACGGCGACCAACTGCCGGCATTCAGCTGCGGCTGGTATGCCCATCCGCTGATACAGGGGCTGATCGTCCTGGTGTTCGCCTCCAGCGGGGTCTACGCGATCGCCTCGGCACTGGGGATGCTGCCCGCCAGTTGGTGACAGGGCGCGCTGCCTGCGCCCGGGGCGATTACACTGAAAGCCCATGCCTGGAGTTTCCTGGACATGCCGCAGAGCATCCGCCACCTGATCGCCCTCCCCGAACTCCGTTCACGCCTGCTGAGCGGAGCCGGCGGCCTCGACCGCCCGGTTCGCTGGGCGCATGTCTGCGAACTCGACGACCCCACCGAATGGCTCGGCGAGGGTGACCTGCTGATGACCACCGGGCTGGGCATACCGAGCGACGCCGAGCGGCAACGGCGTTACGTCCGAAGACTGGCCGAGGCCGGCCTGGCAGGCATGATGATCGGCGAGAACATGGAAGCCCCGAGCGACCTCGATGCCCTGCGCGAGACGGCCGAGGCCCTGGGCTTCCCGTTGATTCTCACCCACTACGGCGTCCCTTTCGCCGCCGTGACCCGGGCCATCGTCGATGCGGGGCAGAAAGACGAATACGAGCGCCGCAACGCCCTGGCCCGGATATACGAAAGCGCCCGGCTGAGCATGCAGGGACTGGGCCTGCCGGCGCTGCTGCAACGCCTCGGCAAGGACGTGCGGAGCAGCCTCTACCTCATCGTTCCCGACACCCTGGCGGCCTGGCAGCCAGGCCTGCCAGGGCTGCCCGCGGAGTTGGCCGACGCGCTGCGCAACCGCCGTCGCGAGCAGGCGGAGCCGCAGCCGATGGTCCTTCGCCATCCGCTCGCGGAAGGCGAAGCGCTCAGCATCGGCATTCCTTCCGACCGGAACTGCCTGCTGATAGCCCTGGGCGAGCGGCTGCCGGACTACAGCCTCCTGCACCACCTGACGGCAGTGCTCGGCATAGAGATCGAACGGCTGCGCGTCGAAAGCGAACGCCACCTGCGCCTGGGTTCGGAATTGCTCGACGACCTGCTGCAACGACGGCTATACCGGGAACAAGCCGAGGAGCGGCTGGAGGAACTGCTGCCCGGGCTCGATCTCGACGATGCAGTCGTTTCCGTGGCAAGTTCCGAGGGGCTCGCGACCGACCCTATCGGTCTTTTCCGGGGCCACGACTCACGCCTGCTGGTTCGCGCGCAGGGCCAGGAAATCATTCTGCTGCACCAGGCCGGCCTCGCCTCGACACTGCAGGAAGCCCTGGACAGCTCGCTGGGCGTGAGCGCCCCGCTCCGTCGTGCCGAACGTTGCGCCGAGGCCTTGCGCGAAGCGCGTCTGGCCCTGGCCCACAGCCATTCCCGGCGACCGTTGTGTCGCTACGCGGAACTGGACGACGAGGCGCCCTGGCTACCCAGAAGCCTCGCCGAGGCCGAGCGGGCGTTCCGTCTGGTCCTCGGCGCCCTCCACGACTATGACGCGGCCAATGGCTCCGCACTGCTACACACGCTGCAGGTCTTTCTCGAGGAAAACAGGTCCTGGTTGAACGCCGCGCAGCGGCTACACATACACAAGCAGAGCCTGGTCTACCGGATACGCCGCATCGAGGAAATCAGCGGTCGCTCGCTGGACAGCACCGCCGATGTGGCGACCCTCTGGTTCGCCTTGCAGGCAACCCGGCTGTCGCCGGAAGCGAGGGGCAGGACGGCGAAGGGCAGCCTCCTGGAGCAGTCCGCGCACCATGGCGGCGACATGGACTGACGGCGGAGCCCGATACCTGGCGCTTGCAGGGCGACGCCGCCGCCAACAGGCGCGGCCAGGAACGGTTGCCTGGCAGCGGCGTGGCCTGTGGATGCCGGACCACGGTGCATCGCAGCGAGCGCCGTTGCGAATGCATTAATCCCCCTTGCTAGCTAGCCACCCCGCCGCTGGAGCGGCGCGGCCCGCGCTTCTAGGCTCGAACGGTAAGACGGAAGCCCATCGGCGCGGCGCAAAGGAGGCCTGCGATGCGTAACGGAATCCACGCTGTATCCGCCCCGCTACCCACCCTGTTCGTATCTCCGCCGGCGGTCTTCACCGCCTCCCTCGAGCGACTTCCCCCACGCGCTCGGCAGGCCCCCGCCGCCCAGCGCCCGCCGGGGTCGCCCGGCATTCCCGGCAGCGCCCGGTTGCAGACTGGCGCCACCACGTCCCACTGACGTCCCAACGCCGACGGCCATACCGTCGCAAGCGCTTCATCCCCCCGCGATCCGCCCGTCGCGCTCGTCCCCATCGGGACCAACCGGGCCGCCCCCGGCCCGCTCCTTCGAACCTGCGTGGAGTCCATCCCATGAACGGAAGCAGATCCACCTTTCTCTACCTTCTCGCCGCCGCCGGCCTGGCGCTGACACCCGCGGCCCAGGCCGACCGGGGCAACGACGTGGTCGCCCGGCTCAACCAGTTGTACAACGACACCCGCCAGGATTGCGGCGGACCGTCGAAGCCGGCATTCCTCTGTTCCGGCGTGCTGTTCCGCGCCACCTGGCCTTCGACCGACTACATGTTCTACAGCATCAGTCCGAAGAGCCAGAAAAGCGGCGGCGTCTCCGCCTCCTACCTGCGCAAGGACGCCAAGTACCGCAAGCTCGCCTATGGCCTGAAGAGTGGCTTCATCTTCGACACCATCTTCGGTAATCCGAAGGACCACCAGGACTATGCGGTGCTCTGTTCCTTCCCCATCGACGCCGCCACCGACGACCGCGCCCAGCAGGGTTGCACCGATTCGCGGCGCACGCCGAACAGCGTCGAGAAGTCCTGCCAGGACATCAACGTCAGCACCGCCGAGCAGTGGGCGGCGAACTACCGGCAGAACCGCGGCGACCATTCGCGGCAGTGCTCCTTCGACGTCCGCGACGAGCGCAATACCGCCGCCGGCCCGGCCTTCTACCAGAGCATCCGGGCGATGGCGCAGATCGCCGACGAATCCTTCACCACCCAGAACGAACTGCGCCTGGCCAAGTGGGAGGAAAACCCGCCGAAGTCGCCGTCGATCCTCGCCGCGTTCTACACCGAGGACGCCGGCCTGGAGGGCGCTCGGCTCAACCAGATCCAGTGGTATCAGTCGGTCCAGGCATTCCTCCCGATCATCAACATGCGACTGCCGCAGACCCGCCAGCAGGACGCGCAGTTCGCCTACGACGGGCGTAAGCAGGCGATCTACCCGACCAGCGAGAAGAATGCCTGCGAGCGCTATGTGGAAAGCGCCACCTGGGTGGAGCGCGACGATCCGGGCTTCAGGAAGAAGATCATGACCCTGGAAGTGGTACCGACCGATTGCGGGCGCAAGATCCAGGACAACCAGACCAACAATTTCTTCAACGAGCTGGTGGTCGACCACTACCTGGACAGCGAATGGAAGGACAACCCGGACAACCGCGACAGCAATATCGGCAGCATGCGCCGACAACTGGTCTGCCACTTCAACGTCGCCCGCAACAAGCCCGAGTGGAACCTGGAACCCTCGCGGCCGTACACCTCCAACGAGGACTCCATCGCCAAGGGCTGCAATAACACCTGAGGCCGCTCCGCGGGGGCGCTACGGCGTCCCCTGCGAACAGCGATATGGCCTTTTGATATCACACGCTCTACCATGCCGTCTTTCCAAGCCGCCAGGGAACGAACGCATGGCTTTCGATGCCGCCCGCTATGTCCACCGCTACTACGCCAGCCTGGCGCCCGCCCCGGGCAACGAATACCCGCGCCTGAGGGCCTGGGAGTACCTCTGGGAGTATGTCTGGGACCCCAGTCGCAGCTGGGACGACCTGACCGCCCCCGAACAGCTCGACACCACCGCCCTGCACCTGGGTTTCTACCTGGCCAACTGGGGCATGTTCCGTGGCTCCTCGGGACTGCTGCAGAACAGCAACCTGGACCTGATGAAAGCGCTGGCCCGGCAGCTCTTCAGCGGTGCCGGAGCGGAACTCTTCGAGCTGTCCCTGGTGGATTTCGCCGGCAACGGCGCGCGCCTGGCGCACAACCGCAAGCTGCTGGAAACGGTGCTCGGGTCGATGGATGCCCTCAGCAGCCGGGTGAGCTGGACCGACACCCTGAAGAGCAAGATCCTGCTCGGCGTCTGGGGCGAGTTTCCCGCCCTCGACCGCCACTACCTGGCCGCCTGTCGCGCGCTGTATCCACGCCGGGGCCTGACGAGCGTCAACGGCGGGACCCTCACCGCGCTGCACCGCCTGATCGGCGAAGAAAGGCTGTCGTTCCCGCGCCTGGAGACCGCCCGCAAGGGGCTCCTCTACCCCACCGGGCGCCTGGCCGACATGGCTTTCTTCCAGTACGGCCTGGAAAACGCCTGAGGCGCTGCGCCGCCGATCCGGGGGACTTGTAGGCATGCCCTCGCTGTAAGTAGTATGAGACTCATTCTCAATTACAACAGCGATCCCCTCCATGCCGCCGGCCGACGCCTCCCTGCACGACGCTGTGAGCCATCTCTATCAGGACCACCATGGCTGGCTGCAAGGCTGGTTGCGGCGACGCCTGGGCTGCGCGGAAAACGCCGCCGACCTGGCCCAGGACACCTTCGCCCGCCTGCTCGCCTCGCGCCGGGTACTGGATGCGCGCGAACCGCGCGCCTACCTGACCACCGTCGCCAAGGGGCTGATGATCAACTGGTTCCAGCGCCAGTCGCTGGAGCGCGCCTACCTCGATGCCCTGGCCAACCTCCCGGAAGACCTCGCGCCGCCGCCGGAACAGCGGTTGATGGTGCTGGAAACCCTGCATGAAGTAGACGCCCTGCTCGGCAGCCTGCCGGACAGGGTCCGCCAGGCGTTTCTCCTGGCGCAGATCGAAGGCCTGAAGTACGAAGCCATCGCCGAGCGCCTGGGCGTGTCCCTGGGCTCGGTCAAGCGCTACATGCAGCAGGCCTTCCGCCAGTGCCTGGAGCTGATGGAATGAGTTCCGCGGGCGAAGGCCGGATTCCCTCGCCGATCCTCGACGAGGCCGCCGAGTGGCTGGTGCGCCTGCAGGACAGCGGCTGCACCGACGACACGCGCCAGGCCTGCGCCCAGTGGCGGCAGCGCAGCCCGCAGCACGCCCATGCCTGGGAGCGCGCCGAGCGCCTGCTGCAATGCCTCGGCCGACTGCCGCCGGCGCTGGCCCTGCCGACCCTCGGCCGCGAGCGCGGGCTGGACCGGCGGCGCGCGATCAAGCACCTCGCCCTGGTCCTCGGCGGCGCCTCGCTGGGGCTCGCCACCTGGCAGGCCGAGCCGTTGCGCGACTGGCTGGCCGACCAGCGCACCGGCGTCGGCGAACAGCGCCGCCTGACCCTGCCCGACGGCAGCCTGCTGACCCTGAACACCGACAGCGCCGTGGACCTGGCCTTCGACGCCAGCCAGCGGCTGGTACGCCTGCTGCGCGGCGAGATCTTCGTCGATAGCCGCGCCGACCCGCGTCCGTTCCGCGTCGCCACCGCCGAAGCGCGACTGCATGCCGGCGCCGCCCGCTTCAACGTACGCCAGGAGATGGCCGCGACCCGGGTCGCGGTACTCGCCGGGCGGGTCGAACTGAGCCCGCTCCACGGACGCGGACGCTGGCTGGAAAGCGGCGAGTCGGTGCGCCTGGGCACCGACGGCGAAGCGCGCCGGCTGGCCTTCGACGGCCTGCCGGACGCCTGGACCCGCGGCATGCTGATGGCCGACCGGATGCCGCTGGCCGAGGTGCTCGCCGAACTCGCCCGCTATCGTCGCGGCTTACTGCGCTGCGACCCGCAACTGGCCAGGCTGGCGGTGTCGGGCGCCTATCCGCTGCTGGACCTGCGGCGCACGCTGGGCATGCTGCAGGCCACCTATCCGCTGAAGGTGCGCGGGGTGACCGACTACTGGATCAGCCTGGTACCGGCGTGACGGCGCGGCCGCCATCCCCGTGGCAACCGCCCCCTCGCGTCCACCCCGGCAGGCCGTCCGCCGCTGCGCCGGAACAGGCGTTGCCATCGACATACCGTGCTCCGCAGAAAAATAACCGCCTCGACCTGAGACCTTTTTCCTTCTCGGCTGGCAAGTAGAGGAATCCGCCCCGACCCAAGGTCCGCAGAGACCACGAGGAACCCTGTACATGCCCGTACGCACGCTTCACCCCCGTTCGCTGTCCCTGGCCATCCACGCCGCCGCCATGACCCTCGCCCTCGCCGGCGCGGCCCCCGACCTGCTTGCCGCCGAGGCGCCCGCCGCCAGCTCGGCGCGCAGCTATGACATCACCCCCGGCCCGCTCGGTCGCACCCTGTCGGCCTTCGCCAGCGACAACGGGGTGTCCCTGGCGTTCGACCCGGCGCTCACCGAGGGTCGCCGCAGCGCCGCCCTGCGCGGCCGCTACGCGCCGCTCGAGGCGCTGCACCGCCTGCTGCTGGGCAGCGGCCTGGAGTTGCAGCAGCGCAGCGATGGCAGCTACACCCTGGTGCCGGCAGCCACCGATGGCGCGCTGGAACTGCAATCCTCGCTGATCACCGCCCAGGCCGCCGGTGCCGAGACCCTGCCCGCCGAGTACGCCGGCGGCCAGGTGGCCCGTGGCGCGCGCCTGGGCATGTTGGGCAACGCCGACGTGATGGACGCGCCATTCAGCATCACCAGCTACACCGCCAGGACCATCGAGCAGCAGCAGGCGCGCAGCGTCGCCGACCTGCTACAGGCCAACGATCCGTCGGTGCGGGTGGTCGGCGGGCGCGGCGACCTGGTGGACAGCTACACGATTCGCGGCTTCAGCGTGCAGAACGCCGACGTCGCCTTCAACGGCCTCTATGGCCTGCTGCCGTTCTGGCGGGTACCGATCGAATTCGCCGAGCGCGTGGAAGTGCTCAAGGGACCAAACGCCCTGCTCGGCGGGATTTCCCCCGGCGGCAGCGTCGGCGGCACCATCAACCTGGTGCCCAAGCGCGCCGACGACCAGCCGCTGACCCGCGTCAGCGTCGATTGGACCCAGCGCGGCCAGCTCGGCACTCACCTCGACATCGGCCGACGCTTCGGCGAGAACAACGCCTTCGGCGTGCGCTTCAACGGCGTCTACCGCAACGGCGATACCGCCGTCGACCATCAGAGCCGCGAGTTTCCCATGCTCTCCCTGGGCCTGGACTTCCGTGGCGAGCGCCTGCGCCTGTCCAGCGACCTGCTGTACCAGAAGGAAAGCCTGGAAGGCGTGGTGCGCCCGCTGCTGACCGGCCCGGGAACCACCCACATCCCCCACGCCCCGGACTCGAAGACACGCTTCGGCCTGCGCGATTCCTACCTGGACCAGGAGGACTACTCCATGGTCAACCGCGGCGAGTACGACCTCGCCGACAACCTGACGGCGTTCGCCAGCATCGGCGGCCGCCAGAGCAACTACGAAACCATCGCCGCCAACAGCATCCTCATCGGCAACCAGGGCGATATCGTCAACAGCCTGGCACGCCAGCGCGGCGACCGCCGCACCTATTCCGCCGAGGTCGGCCTGCGCGGCAACTTCGACACCGGCCCGCTCCGCCACGACTGGACGCTCAGCGCCAACCGCCTGCACGAACGGCTGGGCATGGTCTATGCCTTCACCGGGATGCAGCCGGGCAACCTCTACCAGACCTCGCCGCATACGCCGCTGCCGGACTTCTCCAGCCTCGACGGGAGCATTCCGAAGACCAATGAAACCGACCTCGGCGGCGTGGCGCTGGCCGACAGGCTGTCGTTCCTCGAGGATCGCGTGCAGGTCACCCTGGGCGTGCGCCGCCAGCAGATCGAGTCGCGCAACTACGACCAGACCAGAGGCGCTCGCACCAGCCACGACAAGCGGCACGTGTGGACGCCGATGGCCAGCGTGCTGGTCAAGCCGCTGCAGGACCTGTCGCTGTACGCCAACTACATCCAGGGCCTCAGCCAGGGCGAGGCGGCGCCGATGACCGCGGCTAACGCCGGCCAGGTGCTGGCACCGTACAAGGCCGAGCAATACGAGATCGGCGCCAAGTACGACCTGGGCGGCTTCACCACCACCCTGGCGCTGTTCGAGATCAGGAAACCGAACGCCTATACCGACGCCAGCAACGTCTTCCGCGCCGACGGCGAGCAACGCAACCGCGGCGTGGAGCTGAGCCTCTATGGCGAACCGCTGGACGGCGTGCGGGTGATGGCCGGCGCCACCTACATCAAGCCCGAGCAGAACAAGACCGGCGACCCTGCCAGCGAAGGCAAGGACGCGCCCGGCGTGGCCCGCCGCCAGGCCAACCTGGGGGTCAGTTGGGACACCCCATTCGTCGACGGACTGACCCTCGACAGCCGCTGGATCTACACCGGCTCGGCCTACGTGGACAGCGCCAACGCCCTCGCCGTGCCGCACTGGAACCGCGTCGACCTCGGCGCCGCCTACGCCTTCCAGGTCGCCGGCAAGCCGCTGGTGGCGCGCGCCAACCTGGAGAACGCGCTGGGCAAGGACTACTGGACCGCAGCCAACGGCTACCTGTCGATCAGCTCGCCGCGCACCCTTTCCCTTTCCCTCACGGCGGACTTCTGAGTCCGCCCCACCATAACCAGAAACCGCCGATGACCAGCCAATGACCGCGAAAACCCTGCGCACCTGGTACCTGGTGCACAAATGGACCAGCCTGATCTCCACGATCTTCCTGCTGATGCTTTGCCTCACCGGGTTGCCGCTGATCTTCCACGAGGAGATCGAGCACTACTTCGAGCCGCATCCGCAGCTCGAGCCGCTCACTGCCGAGTCGCCGCGCATCGACTACGACGACGTGATCGCCCGCGCCCTGGCCGCCCGGCCGGGCGAAGTGGTGCGCTTCCTGGTATTCGAAAAGGACGACCCGCTGGGCCTGGTGATCAGCGCGCCGAGCCTGGTACCGCCGCCGGAGAACGGTCACATGCAGCCGTTCGACGCGCGCACCGGGGAATTCTTCGACGCGCTGCCGCCGCCGGGCGGCTTCATGTACCTGATGCTGAAGCTGCACACCGACCTGTTCCTCGGCCTGCCCGGCTACCTGTTCCTCGGCCTGATGGGCCTGCTGCTGGTGGCCTCGCTGGTGTCCGGGGTGGTGGTATACACGCCGTTCATGCGCAAGCTGGACTTCGCCACGGTACGCGCCGAACGCAGCCGTCGTCTGAAGTGGCTGGACCTGCACAACCTGCTGGGCATCGTCACCCTGTCCTGGGTACTGGTGGTCGGCGTGACCGGGGTGATCAACACCCTGGCCCTGCCGATCCTGATGCTCTGGCAAGGCGGGCAGTTGGCGGAAATGACCGCGCCCTACAAGGACGCGCCGCCGTTACAGCGCCTCGGCTCGCTCGACGCGGCCCTGGCCACGGCACGCCGGGCGGCGCCGGACATGGAGGTCAGCTTCGTCGGCTTCCCCGGCACCCAGTTCAGCAGCCAGCATCACTATGCGGTGTTCATGCGCGGCAACACACCGCTCACCGAGCGCCTGCTGAAGCCGGCACTGATCGACGCGCAGAGCGGCGAACTCACCGACATGCGCGAGATGCCGCTGTACGTGAAGACGCTCCTGCTGTCGCAGCCGCTGCACTTCGGCGACTACGGCGGCATGCCGCTGAAGATCGTCTGGGCGCTGCTCGACCTCGTCAGCATCGTCATCCTCGCCAGCGGTCTCTACCTCTGGCTCGGCCGACGCAAGACGCCATTGGAGAAGCGCCTGGCGGAACTGCCGGACGGCAGCCTGGCGACGGAGGGCAAGGCATGAGGCGCGGTCTCTGGATGATCTTCCGCTGGCCCCTGCTGCTGGCCCTGCTCGGCCTCTTCGGACTGCTCTCGGCGCTGCTCGGCGACGGCCTCTACGACCTGCTCTCCTGGCTCGCCCTGGGCACTCCGCTGGTGCTGGTCGGCTGGGTCTGGCTGCGCCTGCCGCGAACCCGAAGGAATCCCTGAGATGACCACCCCGCCGCCCTCCGCCAACACCCTGGACCTGCGTCCGCTGATGTTCGAGACCTTCGTCTGCACCCTGGCGGTGATGTCCTTCGTCGCCCTGGTCGGCCCGCTCGCCCGCAAGCTCGGCCTGGCGCCCTGGCAGGCCGGCGCCGCGGTGACCGTCGGCGGCATCGCCTGGATGCTCGCGGCGCGGCCCTGGGGCATCGCCAGCGACCGGCATGGGCGACGGCGGATACTGCTCGGCGGGCTGGCCGGCTTCGCCCTCTCCTACGGCTCGCTCTGCCTGTTCATCGTGCTCGCCCTGCACTGGACGTTGCCGACCCTGCTCGCCTTCGCCGGCATCGTTCTCCTGCGCGGCCTCGCCGGCGGTTTCTACGCCGCGGTGCCGGCCTGCACGGCGGCACTGGTGGCCGATCACGTCGAGGCGCAACGACGCGCCGCGGCGCTGGCCGGACTCGGCGCGGCCAGCGCGATAGGCATGGTGATCGGGCCGGGGCTGGCCGGACTGCTGGCGACTCACGGGCTGGTCCTGCCGTTGCTGGTCACCGGCGCGCTGCCCCTGGTCGCCCTGCTGGCGCTCTGGCGCTGGCTGCCGCGCGAGGAGCGTCGCCAGCCGAACCGCGGCGCCGCCCTGGCGATCGGCGACCGCCGCCTGCGGCGGCCGCTGGCGGTGGGCTTCGTGGCGATGTTCAGCGTCACCGTGGCGCAGATCACCGTGGGCTTCTTCGCCCTCGACCGGCTGCGCCTGGATTCCGCCGACGCCGCGCGGGTGGCCGGCATCGCCCTGACCGCCGTGGGCATCGCGCTGATCCTGGCCCAGCTCCTGGTGCGCCGCCTGGACTGGCCACCGCCGCGACTGATCCGGGTCGGCGGGCTGGTCGCCGCCATCGGCTTCGCCGCCGTGTGCTTCGCCGACTCGCCGCCGCTGCTCTGGCTAGCCTTCTTCATCGCCGCGGCGGGCATGGGTTGGGTATTCCCGGCAGTCTCGGCGCTCAACGCCAATGCCGTGCGCGCCGAGGAACAGGGTGCCGCCGCCGGCACCCTGGTGGCCGTACATGGCTTCGGCCTGATCAGCGGGCCGCTGCTCGGCGCGCTGCTCCACCAATTGGACAGCCGCGCCCCCTACGCGCTGGTCGGTCTGCTGCTGGCGCTGGCGGCGTTCTGGCCGAGCCAACCGACGCGCCCCGTGGAAACGAGGAGCGAAGCACCATGACCGCTGTCGACCTGCTGCTGGTCGCGACCCTGCTGGCGGCCCTGCTCGCCTGGTGGATACCCGCCCTGCCCGGCCGCCGTGGCCTGCTGGCGCTCGCCTCGACGCTGGCGCTCGGCGCCGGCCTGTACGCTGCATGGGACGACCGCTGGCAAGCCGCCGTCGGCGCCTTCGCCGGTTTCTCCCTGCTGCTCGGCGCCTGTCTGCGCCGGAAGCCCGTGCGCGGCCTGCCGTTCCGGACCGGTTCGCTGTACGGCCTGCTGGTGCTGCTGGCAATCGCCGCGCTGTACCTGTTCCCGGTCGCGCCGCTGCCGGCGCCGAACGGCCCCTATGCGGTCGGCGTGCGCGATTTCGAACTGGACGACCCCAGCCGGCCCGGCCTGCTCGGCGCCCCGGCCGGGCAGCCGCGGCGCCTGCTGGTACGCGCCTGGTACCCGGCACGCCCGATCGCCGGCGCCGCGCCACGTCACTATTTCGATCCAGGCGAGGCGCGCAGCACCGCGCGGGGCTTCGGTGAAATACTCGGCTTTCCGCCGTTGCTCACCTACCTCAAGCACCTGCGCACCAATTCCTATCCGGACGCCCCGCTACGCGACGATTCCGCTCGCCTGCCGGTGGTGTTCTACAGCCATGGCTACAGCGCCTTCGCCGGCGGCAACTGGACCCTGATGGAAGAACTGGCCAGCCACGGCTACGCGGTCTACGCCATCCAGCACAGCGGCGACGCGTCGCCGACCCGCCTGCCCGATGGCACGCTGCTGCCCATGGACCCCGGGCTGGTCGAACACCTGCGTCGGGCCGCCCACGACGGCTTGCCGCAGGCCATGCGCCAGGGCTATGTCAGCGACGATCTCGACCAGCGCCTCGACGGCCAGTTGCACACCGCCCTCGACCTGCCCGCCCCGGCCAACCGCGCCGTCAACCTCAGCGCGCCGGTATGGCTGGCCGACCGCCTGTTCGTCCATGACCGCCTGCAGGCCGGCGAGGTCCCGGACAGGGTCGCCGACCTGGTGGCCGCCAGCGACTTCGTGCACACCGGCGAGATGGGCATGTCCTTCGGCGGCTCGACCACCGGCGCGGTCTGCATGGTCGACCGACGCTGCGCGGCGGCCGTCAACCTCGACGGCGGCGACTTCGACTTCGCGCCCTTCGATAGCGATTTCCCGGCGCCGCTGCTGATGCTGCACGCCGACCTTGGCAACTTCTACCGGCTGTTCGGCATCGAACCGCCGGCCCGCCCGAGAAGCTTCAACGACTTTTCCTACGAACGCTTCGAGCACGCCGGCCAGCGCCAGGACATTCATCGCCTGGTACTGCGCGATTCGGCCCATGCCGGGCTTACCGACAATCCGCTGTTCATCCGCCGGCCGCTGCGCGACGGGCTGCTCGGCTCGGCACCGACGGAAGTCCTCATCCAGGCTCCCAATGCCCTGGTGCTGGGTTTCTTCGATCACTACCTGCGCGGCCGCGCCAACGACTTTCCGCAAGCGCAGATGGCGCGCTTCCCCGCCTGGCTGACGCGCTACGACAACTCGGCGGTGCGCGACTGGTGGCTGGCCAAGCCGGAAGCCCAGCGCCTGGCGCTGCGACAACGCATCGACGAAATGAAACGGCGCAAGACCGGGCTGGATCTTCCCTGACGACGGGTTACAGTGGGCGCCCCATCTGCGGAGCGCCGCCCCATGCATATCCCGCCCGAGCTGATCATCCACCAGACCCGCCACTGGACGCTGAACCAGCGGATCGACTCGGCCCTGCCCGGCTACTGCATGCTCGGCTCGCGGCAACCGGCGACGGCCTTCCACCAACTGCCGGAACAAGCCCTCGCCGAATTCGGGCCGCTGCTGGCCAGGGTCGAGCGCGAAATGGACGCGCTGCTGCGGCCGCGACGCATCTATGTCGGTCGCTACGGTCACATGCCCGGCCTGCCGGTGCATTTCCACCTGATTCCACTGTACGACTGGGTCGAGGAACTGTTCTGGGAGGACACGCGCTACCGGACGCTCCAGCAGTTCGGCGTGCCGACCACCGAACCCCTTACCGATGGCGCCGAGCTGACCCTGTTCGTCTGGCGCGAATTCTGCGAACGCGCCGATCCGCCGGCCGTGCGCGGCATGGATCGGCAACAGGCGATCGCCGGATTGCGCCGGGCCTTCGGCTACGGCGTCCAACCCCGAACATCGCCTGGGCCGGACTCCGAGTCCGCGCAGGACGCATGACCGCGTGCGGTTGGGTGGGCTTCGAGGCCGCGTAGGGCGGATAACCGCTTGCGGTTATCCGCCATGAAACGTCGGCGCAGCGGCGGATAACGCCGGTGGCGTCATTCGCCCTACGACCCGGCTCCGAGGCCGCGGTACGCATGACCGCGTGCGGTTGGATGGGCTCCGAGGCCGCGTAGGGCGAATAACCGCTTGCGGTTATCCGCCATGAGACGCCGGCGCAGCGGTGTCGTCACGGTTGCAGGTAGCGGTGCTTCCAGCCTCCTTCGTCGCGGTCGTAGCGCAGGCG
>OKWL01000168.1_pt1 | contig 65211 bp, 57 predicted proteins | sample 1607171 | NCBI WGS metagenome assembly OKWL01 (sample SAMN07501049, study PRJEB24779) | human gut metagenome
GCACCGAATCATAAAACCGTTGCTATGATCAGAGGTAGAAACCACCTCACATTGGAGATCACAGACCAGGTATCTGCTTCATTTCTTCATACACTTTTGGGAGTGATGATGGATGCTCAATGACGGTAAAGGATTTAAAAAAGTATACATAGCCACTGGTTTTACAGATCTTCGCAGAGGAATTGATGGTCTTGCCAGGATCATACGTTTCCAGTTCCACCTCGATCCTTATGATAAAAATACATTATTCTTGTTTTGTGGCAAGCGTACTGACCGGATCAAAGGTCTCATCTGGGAAGGCGACGGGTTCCTCCTTCTGTACAAGAGGATTGAAAACGGTAACTTTCGATGGCCGCGCACAAAAGACGAAGCATTGGAGATCACTGCAGGCCAGTATCAAATGTTGATGCAGGGGTTGGAAATCATTGCAAGAAGTCCGATTGAAGAAGTTCCGGATCCGGCGTTTTCCATGTGATCTGTGCAAAACAGCGAAAATGAAATCATTTTTATTCATGCCGATTTATTCTGTGCAATATAAAATTTAAAGTTATTCACATTCTAAAAGTTTCTTGTGAGTTTTTATATTTACAGGGCTCAAAAACTTTTCGGATTGTGGATAACAGTCATAAATATCTGAATTTCCGGCATTTCTTTTCGGGTATTCATGACTGTTATCCACCGTCAAAATGACGAAGGTGACAGAAATCAAAAATAGCGAAAATCTGCCGTTTCTGCTATAATACCACTCAGGAAAGCGAGGTTCGGTTATGGCAGTTAAGTATACGGAAGAACAATTAAATACCATTGATAAGTCGTTTCTTATCCGTCTGCTTTTGCAACAGCAGGAACAATTGGAAGCCTTAACAAAGGAACTTCATACATCAAATGAAAAAATGCAGCTTCTGATGGAACAGGTAATACTTGGTAAACAGAACCGCTTTGGAAGATCTTCCGAAAAGATGGAAGATACCGATCAGATCTGTTTTCGCGAAGTGGATGGAAGCATCGTATTTTTTAACGAAGCAGAGGCTGTATGTGATCTTAGTGTATCAGAACCGGAAGATCTGGAACTCAAATCTCCAAAGCAACCAAAAAGCGAAGGAAAGAAAGAAGCTGATCTTTCCGGGCTTCCGGTCAAACGGATCGATCATTATCTATCCGAAACCGAACTTGAAGAAGAATTCGGTGAGAAGGGCTGGAAACAGTTGCCGGATGCAATCTCCAGGAAATATCATTTCGTGCCAGCAAAGGTGGAAGTGGAAGAACATCACATTGGTGTATATGCCAGCAAAACAGATGAACATATGGTCAAAGCAGGTCATCCAAAGGCCTTGCTGCATGGCAGCCTGGTATCGCCGTCTTTAGCAGCCGCAATCATTAACGGAAAGTATGTGAATGCAGTTCTGCTCTACCGATTGGAACAGGAATTCCAGCGTTATGGTCTTCAGATCACAAGGTCAAACATGGCAAACTGGTGTATCCATCTCGGAGAAGAATATTTATCGGTTCTTTATGATCATCTTCATAAAAAATTGTATTCCTATCATGTGATCCAGGCAGATGAAACACCGGTGCTTGTAAACCATGATGGACGGAAAGCGGGTTCTAAAAGCTGGATGTGGGTATATCGTTCCGGACATCTGTATCAGAACCGACAGATTGTCTTATATGAATACCAACAGACGAGAAACGCATCTCATCCACGGGAATTCCTGAAAGGATATGATGGCATCTGTGTGACAGATGGATATCAGGTCTACCATACGTTGGAAAAGGAGTTGGAAGAACTGAGGATTGCCGGCTGCTGGGTTCACTGCCGTCGCAGATTTGATGAAGCTTTGAAGCTGATCAACAGATCGCATCAAAAGGAATCCGAAGCGTTTCTACTGATGAAACAGATCCAGGCAATCTATCGGGAAGAGGGGAAGCTGAAAGACCTTTCTTCTGATGAACGGCTTAAGCAACGGCAGGTGGTTATAAAACCGCTTGTGGATGCCTTTTTTGCGTACCTGAAAACCATAAAAGTATCCAGAAAGGATAAATTTGGAGATGCCGTCAGATACGCGCTGAACCAGGAAAAATATCTTCGGGTATTTCTCACAGATGGAGATGTTCCAATAGATAATAATGCATCCGAAAGGGCAATCCGGGGCTTTTGTATCGGGAAGAAAAATTGGCAGATGATAGATACAATTAATGGAGCCAAGGCTTCCGCAATCATTTATAGTATCGTAGAAACAGCAAAAGCCAACAATCTGAAGCCCTTTGATTATGTACAGTATCTCTTAGAAGAGATTCCACAACACATGGATGACACCGATTGTTCATTCATAGAAGAGCTTCTTCCATGGTCAGAAAAACTTCCAGCAGAAATCCGTAAAGCTTAAATATAGGTGGCTGTAAAGCAGCCGCCTAAAAATGTCAAGGAACTTGCTATTTGGCGTTTACGACCAACCTTGCGGTATGCTGCGATTACTTTTTTAAAGGTGCCCATGCCTTTTGCCACATTCAGCTCTTCCAGGAGTTCCGGAAGGCGGATATAGCGGACTTTCCTGAACTTGCGGCAGGCTGCATTCCCAAGAGCGCAGGCAACATAAGTCTTTCCGCTGCCACTGGCTCCGCTGAGGATGATATGGTGTCCATCATCGATATATTTGCAGGTGGCAAAACGCAGGATCTGCGATTTGTCCAGCTTCCTATCCGGGAGGTACTCAATGGCTTCAATGGAAGCGGTATTTTCCGAAAAAGCGGAATCGCGGATAAGCTTGTTTAGCTTGTTCGCCTGGCGGCGGTTCCATTCAGCGTCAACAATAAGACTGAAGCGCTCTTCAAATCCAAGCTGTCCGTAAGTTTTGGGGTCATCCAGCTGTTGCTGAAATGCAGTTGCCATAGCGGAGCAGCGCATGCCCCTAAGGTTCTCTAAGGTAGCGTGGGAGATCATGCGTTTTCACCTCCCTTCCGAAAAGCCTCGGCGCCGCGCGTGATGCCATGGCTGCGATGATGGGCGGCTCCGTTTTCCTTCCGGGCTGTATTGCTGCCCAGAGGGATCTTATCCTGGCCGTTTTTCAATACGGTCAGGATACTGCGGAGCGTCGGCTCCGTTGAGAAGACCAACACGCGGGCGCATGCTGCTTCCAGGCGCTCTTTTCCGTAGCGGTCGGCTGCCTTTGTCAGCCCGCTGCAGTATTTGAACCCCTGTTCCGGCTCTTTGCCGGATGTAAGGAAGCTCTCGACCGTCTGGTGTGTCGCTGAGCCGATCTGCGTCCCCCATGCCAGGAATTCATCCTTATTATAGGAAAGGTACCGGCGATGTGCTTCCGGCATATGCTCAGGAATTGTGATCGCATTGCGCTGTGCGGACTGCCTGCGTGCATGCGACGCAACGCGGTTTCCGTGGAAGAATACTTCTACGGTATCTTTGGTCAGGCGGATATCAGCTTTATCGCCGATCAGATCAAACGGCACTGAGTAACGGTTACTCCCATCCGAGATGCAATAATCGGATGGAACTTTCGCGGTCATCCACGTAGCCGGTTCATATGGAGTTGCCGGAAGTGGCTGCATGAAAGCTTTTTCCTCATCCTCATAAGCGTTTTTCCGGCTGCCGGGGCGTTTCTGGAACGGACGGCTGTTCAGTTCCTCAAGTTTTTCGGCGACGGCTTCTTTTGCTTCATGGAATGAAAAAAAGTGCTGGTTCCGTAATGCTGCCAGTATCCAGGTAGTAGCAAACTTGACAGAACCCTCTGCGTTAGGTTTGTCATCCGGCTTACGGACACGTGCGGGAACAATGGCTGTATCATAGTGTTCTGCCATTTCGTGGTAAGGGCGTGGGATGACTGTTTCATAACGGGTGTTTCTGGTCACGCCGGCGCGGAGGTTATCCGGTACCAGCAGACGGGTAACGCCACCAAAGTACTCATACGCATGCACATGGCAACTGATGAAGTTTTCAGAATCCATGGATGTACAGGCCTCCGCGTAAATATACCCGCTGCAGGAGAGGGCACCGACAAAAAGATATGCCGGAGTTATATCTCCAGTAACGCTGTCGTAGATGTCGATGGTTTTTCCCGCCCAGTCAACTTCAAAAGTCTCACCGGGTTTGCGCTGGATACGCATCGTTGCTTTGCTGATGGCTGCCCATGAACGGTATAAATCCCCGAACTGTGTACTCATGTACGGTTTCCTGCCTGCCGCCTCTGCTTCGGAGCAATACTCAGTCCAGAGAAGAGAAAGCGTCACTCCCTTTTTTGCCAGTTCACGGTGAATTTGTGGGAAATCAATGGGCATCCTGTCTGATGCCTGCTTTGCCCTACCCGGATAGAGGAGTGCTTCCAATGTTTCGTTGGATGTATCCTCGCCGACCGGCCAGCTGATGCTAAGCACTTTAGCCAGGTTCAACACTTCCTGCACCGTGCTCTTGGAACTGCCGACACTCACGCAGATCTGCTGGTACGAACGCCCCAGACTACGGAGCCTTAAAATTTCGCGATAGTTTACCATACTGATCGCCTCCTGTAATGATAGTCACGCTTTTGCGTGCTAATCACCATTATAACCGGAGGATGCCACCCGGTACACCCGACCGGCGAGGCGGTACTATATCAGCGGCAAGGCGGTACAGTTTGACCGTGCAGGCGGTACACTAAGGTCGGTATATACAGTTTGCCATAATAAAAGGCCTCCTATGATTTTAATATTTTATCATAGAAGACCTTTGTATTGTCTAATTTACAGAAATTTTTTCACAGGCTCGAAAAAAAGATATATGTCGATTTGATTGGGGAGCTCCTCATTGTGCTTTGGCTCCAATCTTTTCTAATAGTCGCCCTCCAGTTCAATGGAGCCATTGATCCCAATCCCCATTATGCAGTATCTTGGCTTTAAATGCAGAGCATACACATAAACCGCTTGTATTTAACTCTCAGCAATGGGTAATAGGATATCCAATAAACAGAAAATCCGGCTTCTGGTTCGTAAAAATAAGAGAATGGTCCTTAATGTCATATTCTTTTCTTCTACTGTCCGCTGCCGCAATTTAGAAAAATATTCTAATGTGGCATATCCCTCCTTTGGTGAAATCAGCGGCCTGTGATTATATTTTTTAAAATTATAAAAATCCATACTGTTTCCGATATGGAACATGCGCTCAAAAATAGCACAATATACTTATTATTCTACAATAGACGCAGTTTCTGATAAATACTTTCTTAATAAGTTTTTTCCGATTTCCTGGCTTTTAAATAAATGACTGCCCAACTTTTTTACAGGCATAATACCCAACAGAGAATTTGTCAAAAACATCTCATCATAATCTGGTATCATATCAGGAGTTAAAATCCGTTCCTTAATTTTGCAGGAATCATATACATATCTTCGTATAATTCCCGGCAGCATGCCGCAGGACATCGGTGGTGCGATAATGTCCTTGTCCTTTACAAAAAATATATTGGTGGTAGCGCCTTCTGAAAGTTCTCCTTTTGTATTCAAAAATATTGGTTCCTGAATTCCCCTTTTCCTGAAGCTTCTTTTTTCCATTACGCAATCTCCATAATTCAAAGTTTTGTGATAGGTCAGAGGAGAGGTTTCATTACGCCGAACAGCAGAATACTCTGTATTAAATCCTTTTTCATAATCTTTTTTATGGTATGTATTTGGCCTGGTGGAAATAAGGACATTTTCTTTTGAAACTGTAATTTTTAATACTTTACTTCCCTTTTGCATATCTTGCTTTTTTAAGGTATTTTTTACTTCCCTCCTTATTTCATCCATAGATATATTCGTAAGATTTAAAAATTTTAGAGTATTTAAAAGCCGATCATAGTGATGCGACAGAAGTATAGGAACGCCATCTTTAACTGCAATTGTTTCAAAAGCACCAATTCCAAAAAAAAATCCGTCATCTGCTATTATCATTTTTATATCCATTCCTTTCGCTTCGCTCAGGCACAAAACGTCATGAAAACACTTTCCATGCCGAGCATTTTGTGTTATAGTAAATTCAATAATTAGGCATTCCGGTATCAATGGCTGATGCACCCAGCCGTTATGTATTGATATGCAGGTGGCCTTTTTCCAAAGGTGGGAATACCGTATAAAAACTTTTGTCATTATTCATCACCAATAGCTTCCAAAATAGCCTTTGCTTTCTGCAGGGTTTCTTCATATTCAAATTCTGGATCAGATTCACAAGTAATCCCTCCTCCAACGCCTATATAATAGGTATCATTTTGATAAACAGCGGTACGTATAACAATATTAAAATCACAATCTCCATTAAAAGAAAAGTACCCGATAGAGCCGGTATATAAATTTCTTCTATCATGTTCCAGTTCATCGATAATTTCCATAGCACGTATTTTGGGAGCACCAGTAATAGAGCCGCCTGGAAAAGTAGCTTTTATTAAATCAATAGCCTTAAGTGTTTTCTTCATTTTACCGATAATAGTAGTAACTAAATGAAACACTGTAGCATAAGTTTCTACTGCAAAATGCTCCGTTACTATCACGCTTCCTGGTTCACAAACATGATTTAAGTCATTCCTTTCTAAATCTACAATCATCAGTAACTCACTACGGTCTTTGGAAGATTGTTGTAATTCTAATTTTAACTGTAAATCTTCTTTTTTTGTTTCTCCGCGCTTTCTGGTCCCTTTGATTGGTCTTGTTTCTATATTCCCATTTTTCACCTGCAAAAAACGTTCTGGTGAAGCACAGGCAATTTGATAATCTCCTCCTTGAAAAAAGGCACCAAAAGGAGCTGGATTATATACACGCAAATAACGATAGACATCATAAGGCCTTTTCTGACTGTATATTTTTAATTGTTGTGTCATATTTGCAATATAAATATCCCCCTCTATGATATATGAAATCATTTTTTCAATGGCCTTTTTGTACTCTTTCTTTGTAAAATTTGGAGAAAATAACGCAAGTTGTTTGTTTTTACCAGGATTTAGAGAAGGATTACAAGATTTAATTTCTTTTTCCAATTCTGCAATTGCTTTTTTCGCATCTTTAGTTTCTCCTTTTGCAGTGATATAAAGTGCTTTTTCTTTTTTATCATCAATAATTAAGAAATCATAAAATGCAAACATAGCTTCCGGCATATGGATTTCTTTTTGATGACGGGTAGAAATATGTTCAAACTTTCTTCCATAGTCATACGAAAAGTAACCAATTGCACCGGAAACCAATGGTAATCTCGTCGGATTTTTTTCTTGATATTTTTGCAAGGCATTTTTCATTCCATATTCAAAAGTTTCAAACTGCGGTTCATCATTTTTATAAAAAACCCCATCCTCTTCTTTTAATATCAAATAAGGCTCTAAGCCGATAATCGAAAATTGCCCCAGTTGATTTTCAAGAGAAGAATCTAAGAAAACAGCCATTTTTCTATTTTTAAATTGCTCAAAAATATCTTCTGATTTCACATAAAAATTCAATTTATGAATTTTAGTTCTCATTTATCTTCCTCCATCCTTTGCATAATTCAATATAATTTTGAAGTATTTCGTGACCATATTCAGTTAACACAGCTTCTGGATGAAACTGCACACCAAAAATAGGGAATTCTTTGTGATGGATACCCATAATTATTCCGTCTTCTGAGCTTGCATCTATCTCCAATTCATCAGGGAAACTTTCTTTACTGATAATTAAAGAGTGATAACGAGTTACATTGTAATGTGATGGAAGTCCTGCAAACAATTCTTTTTGATTTGTCACTATTTTAGATACTTTACCATGCATCGGTTTTATTCCCTTTTGAACGATGGCCCCAAACACATGGCCTATAATTTGATGTCCCAGGCAAACACCTAAGATTGGAATTCTGCCCGCCATTTTATTAACAATTTCTTTGCAGTTCCCACAGTCATCAGGGTTTTTAGGTCCCGGTGATATAATCAATCCTTCAATTTTCTTAAGGGATAATAAATCTTCAATTTCTCCTACAGAAATTTTATCATTACGCACTAACGCTACTTTTTCCCCTAATTCTTCCATATAACATACAATATTGTACACAAATGAGTCATAATTATCTATCATCAAATACATTTATTTTTCCTCCAAAAAAACTGCCAAAAAAGTCCTTTTAAGGAATTTTTTTGGCAGTCTTCCAATTTTCTGGGCACACCGATTATTGAGATAATTTATTATATCAGATTTATACTAACTTGTCTATTCTTTCTCATGTACAGATTTTGCCAGCGCCTTAATTTTCTATTAGGACGCCAGATCCGAATACAGGCCTGTCTTGTATGGGTTGCGTTTTGTCTTTCTTATATGCTGAATCATATAGATAAATTAGCAAGAAGTGCAAGAAAGCTTACCACAACCGTTGTGTTGGAATTTGAGGAAGCAAGCTGATAAATACCTGGTTCCATCAATGCTGAATATCCGTCCGCAGCCACATATCCCTGCCGGATCACAGCGTCCGCAATGGCTCTGCTGGATGCGGAATGCACCGATCCAGCGGCTGTCATTCTGGAAAGCCAATACGGTCTGGGCAAACATGTATCACAGCGCCTGTGTATGGGCCCTGTGCTGCAGGCGTTGAAGACCTTGGCGCAGTCCCGGCACTTTACAATGCCAGGCACTACGCATACCTCAAGATATCTGGACACAACACCGGAAAGCTCTCCCACATCCCAAGTTATCCGTTCAACCTCTTCGGCCCCTTTTATTAGAATCTGGTGTATGTTTCATAATTTCTGTAATATCACATTCCCCCCGACTTAACAGCTTATCAAGTGTTGAAGTGTAAACGATTTTGTATTGTCATAATCGGGTTAATTGACCTCTACTTAAATGATATTCACTAATCGCCGCATTTGGGTCATTCCAAAATAAAATATCCTTCTCAGATGGAGATTTTCTTTCCTATGATGAAGAAATACGAAGAGAAGCATTGATACATATGACGAACCAGTTCATAAGAAACTTTCAAACAATATAGTGATTGAAATTGATAATTGCTTTCCTCTTGAAATTTTAATGCTTCAGAATAACTTGATGCAGAGCGAAATCCATAAGCTGTATGAAAAACTGGAAGAATACGGGAATCGTCTGATGGAATATAAAGAGTGCTTTGAGATCATGGGGAAAGACCGCAACAGTTATTCCAAGATGGAGGTGAAACCCTAAAAACCGGGATTAACCGACAGCCCCTATACCATTATTATATAGGGAGCCGTCTATCCAATTAGCACTAAAGTTAAGGTGTACCTTCCTCCGGATTAATCATGAAGAGATTGTTACCCGAGGACACTTATCACGTGACCGTAGGATTTGTCCTTTCAAAAGCAACCATCCTGTCAGCATATTTTTGCAAATCCATTCATCTTATAAAAAAATGTCCGTGACAAAAAAGAAAATTGTTGTGCAAGATGCACAAAAGATTGAATCATAATTTGTAAAAAAGTAAGAAAAGCCTTATTATTTATAAAAACACAAGAAAAACCTTTGACATTTAGAAGTGAAAGGAGTATATTTAATGCATTAAAGCAAAAACGTTTTTGAAAGCTATAATTGTAGGTGATCATATGGCAGTTTCTATTAAAGATGTGGCTAAAAATGCCGGTGTATCTGTAAGTACAGTTTCAAGAGCCTTGAATGGTTATACGGATGTAAATGAAAAAACGAGAAAAAAGGTTCAAAAGACAGTACGCGAATTAGGATATGTGCCAAATCAAAGTGCTAAGAATCTATCCTCTAAGTCAAAGAGGAATATGGCATTGATTATATCTGATTTGTATAAAAATGATAGAATGGATGAATTTACCGGCAATATACTCAGGGGAATTTATGAGTATGTGAATGAAAGAGGAACCACTGTAGCAACTTATGGAATCAGCACAAAAATGCAGAAAGAAAAACTTTTGGAAGATATGTGCAGTGAATATAGTCTTTCGGGTGTTATTATTATGGGTATGAAAATACAGGATGAATATTTAATAGAAGCCGGTAGACTTGATATTCCCTGTGTTGCGATTGATACAGCGCTTCAAGGGGAAAATATTGCTACTGTGATGACGAATGATGAAGCAGCTTTTGAAGAGATCACAGATTATGTGTTGGATCAGGGACATAGAGAGGTGGTTTTGATAAAAGGTAAAGAAGATGCAGAAGTAACACATAAACGTTACCTGGGATTCAAAAGAGCCGTTGAAAAGCATAGAATAGATATAAATGACATAGGAATATTTGACTGCCATTTTAATGAGGCAAAGGCGTTTGAAAACACAAAAGCATACATAGAAAAATATCAAAAAACAAGAGCTACCGCATTTATATGTATGAGTGATCTGATGGCCCTTGGTGTCTGCCGTGCAGTAAGTGAGTGTGGATACTCTGTACCAGAAGATTTTTCTGTAACAGGATTTGATGGACTTTATACCCTAGACTATATAAAACCGGGTATAACCACCATAAACCAGAATATCAGGGAAAAAGGATATGTGGGGATAAAAATTTTAAATGATATGTTGAATGGCGAAGTGGTTTCTGACAGGATATTTGTCCCTCACAAACTTATTGTCAGAGATTCAGTAAAGCGATTAGATATTTAAAAAGCAGCAGAGCCTGCTTTTTAATATATAGATTTTCAAAAACGTTTTTGGAAATATATAACATTCTTTAGGAGGTAAAGTTTATGAAAATCAAAAAAGTAACAGCTTTGGTATTGGCGTCCTTTATGGCGCTTAGTCTGACGGCATGCGGCGGCAATAAAAATGAAACGTCAGAAGGTGGAGAGGCAAAAGATAACAAAGGAGTTATCGAATTAAAATTCCCAACGTATCTTGCTGGTGAAAATGTGGGAGCAACTTTCTTTCTTCCTGAAATAGAGCGCTTCAATGAAAAGTATGAAGGAAAGTATAAAATTACAGTTGAAGAAGTTCCTCAGGCCTCTTATGCAGATAAAATCAAACAGCTTGCCCAGCAGAATAAGCTTCCTGTTCTGGTGCATGCTCCGGGTTCAGGTGGTATTGATACGCAGTGGTTCAAACAGGTTGTACTGGCCAATGACATGGCATACGACTTGACAGAATTTGCAGAGGAAAATTCAGATATAGCAGCAAACTGGGTTCCCGAATCAAGGGAATTCTGTACAGTAGATGGTAAATTAATTTGTAAACCAATGAGCGTGCTCAAACCGGTGGGCCTTTATTATAACAGTTCCATGTACACTCCGGATAAGAATATCAGGGATATGACGGTAGATGAATTTGTGGACAGCTTGGGAGATAACAAGATGGCATTTATGACGGCAGAAAACGGCTGGACGACAGCCTTAATGCTGACAGCTCTGATCGCAAACGAAGAGGGCGGTGTTGAACTGTTAAACAGCAGTGTGAATGATAAATTATGGGATTACTCGGAACCTGCTTTTGTAAACGGAGTCGCAAAATTGCAGACAATACTTCAGAATCATGCGTCATCAAATACGGTAGGCGCAGCATATGCAGACGCAGCAAATGCATTTATGAGCAAAAATGCGGCAGTCATTTGTAATGGTTCCTGGATGGCACCTGAATTTGAAGAGGGCTCTGAAGATAAATGGAGCAATGGTTTTAATGGTGCGGATGTAAAAGCAACCATTTATCCTGGAAATATTGCAATTGCAAATCCCAGTGCATACGGCGAATTCTGGATAGCCAATACAGCAACCGACGAAGAGAAAGAAGCAGCCAAGGCGTTCCTTGCATTTCGTGATTCTCAGGAGGAAATTGAAAAATTGATCTTGGCAGAAGGTGGAATTGCCCCTCAGCTTACCTATTCGGACAACTTTTTGACAGAACTGAAAAAAACTCCTTTGTTATATGAATTGTCTGAGAGCATGAATGATGAAACCACTTATTGTGCGAGTCTTGGGGATGTATTCCCTGCATCTGTGGCTGATACAGAATTTGGCAAGCTGCTTCCGAAACTTATAGACAACACACTGACACCGGAATCGTTCTGTAAAGAACTGACAAAGAAGGCAGAGGAAGCAAAACAGTAAGAAAATAAAACAGTAAGAAAATAAAACAGTGAGGAAACAAGCTGTCCCAAGGGATTTTACGTTTGAGACAGCTTGTTTTAGAAGAAAGGAGAGAAAATTTTCGGTGAAAAAACAAAAAGTTAAAATCAGTAAGCTGGAAAGAAGAAATTATAAATGGATATATCTTTTTCTGCTTCCATCCCTTCTGATTTTTCTGATATTTTACCTACAACCCATTATTACCGTATTTTATACATCACTGACAAAGTGGGACGGATTTAATGCACCGGTTTTTGTTGGTTTAAAAAATTACATAGATATGTTTACAAATGATGCATTCCGTATCTCTCTGAAAAATATACTTTTGTGGTCCCTGATCGCAGGAACGCTTCATGTGGGATTCGGCGTTTTGGTTGCGTTCATCCTGTATCACAAACCAAAGGGATGGAAATTCACTCGTGCAGTATTTATGGTGCCTAACGTTATCTCTGCGGCGGCGTGGGCCATGATATACAGATTTATTTTCAATGATGACATGGGTATTTTGAACAATATTATCCGAAAGATCAATCCGGATTTCCACATACAGTGGTTTTATGAATCGCCGTATGCATTCTGGGCGGTTACATTTACCTGGTTATTCTATGCGGTTATTGTCACGCTGATCGTACTGAATGACCTGATGGCTATTCCTGAAGAATTGACAGAAGCGGCAAAGGTGGATGGTGCAACGGGCTGGCAGATTACACGTATGATCCATCTTCCACTCTGCCGGAATGCTATTGGTACAGGTGTGATATGCTCCATTACTTCCCGTGTAGCCATGTATGAACAGATCGCGCTCACCACGGCCGGAGGCCCCGGAGATGATACCATGAACCTTCCAATCATTTTGGTAAAATCTATTCAAGATCTGAAATACGGCTACGCCAACGCCAATGGTGTGATCATGTTTATTCTTGGACTGGTTATCTTGGCCATGGTGAACAGGGTGTTTAAAATGAACGAAAGTGTTTATTAAGGAAGGAGTATCATCATGGAAAAAATAAAAAAGAAGATCATTAAAATTTTTATGTATACAGTAATGATATTCACAGTTATCGTATCTGTTTTTCCTATTATCTGGGTTATCATGTCTGCCTTTAAAACAAATGCTCAGATTTTATCAAGTCCCTTTTCACTGCCTACTAGTATCAAGTTTGATGCTTTTGTGTATATTTTTGAAAAGTATAATTTTGTCCAATACTTTATTAATTCTGCACTGATCTGTGTGGTATCAACAGCTGCTTCCCTTGTAATCTTTGCAATGGGCAGTTATGTAATAGCAAAATATAGATTTCCCGGAAAAAATCTTATTTTTGTGCTTTTTACCATTACCCTGCTGGTTCCGGCACAGTCGAAGGCCCAGCCTCTGTTTTCACTGGTTATGAAGCTGGATCTCTACGACAATATCTGGGGAGTTACGCTGGTATATTTGTCTATGGGTCTTGCAATGTCTATGTTTATTTTGAAATCTACCTTTATGGCCATTCCGAAATCACTGGATGAGGCGGCGACTTTGGACGGAGCAGGATTTTTCACTATATTCTGGAGGGTCAATTTGCCACTGGCAAAAAGCGGTCTTGCCACCGCAGGAATCCTGATGTTTCTGAATAACTGGAATGAATATTTCTATGCGTCCCTGCTTACATCTTCTGACAAGAACAGAACGCTGCCGCTGGCATTGCAGTTCTTTACAGAATCATTCTCTTATGACTACACAAAATTATTTGCTGCCTTGACAATTGTTGTACTTCCTGGAATTCTTTTATATGCATGTGCGCAGGAACAGGTACAGGCATCTGTTGCGGCATCGGGGGTAAAAGGTTAATAAAGAAAGGAAAGCCATTTTATGGATATGATGAAATATGATGCAGGAACCGGAGAACTGAAAAACTGGCTGATTCAGGAAAACGCTTTTGATGAGAGATATTTGGGAAAATGCGAAGCGATTTTTGCCCAGGGAAACGGTTATCTGGGCGTCCGCAACGCTCTGGAGGAGGCTTATACTGGAGAAGTAAGAAATACATTTATTACAGGAACGTTTAATAAAGCATCCCGGGAAGAAGTGACAGAGCTGCCAAATGCTGCAGATATGACTGGTATGACAATTATGATTGATGGTTATGAAATCAATCTGTCACAGGGAGAATTGAAAGCATATAAAAGAACTATGAACCTGAAAAATGGGGAGGTTATCCGCGAATTTACATGGACCAGTCCTTCCGGTGTGACCATAAATGCTAGGTTTCAGAGAATTGTATCACTGGCGGATGAACATGTGATGGCAGCAGTCCTTTATTTTTCAGTGGATAAAGACGCGGCAGTGAGCATTCAAACGGGAATAGACGGCAGTGTGACAAACAGCGGCGCTCAGCATTTCAAGGACTTGAAAAGAAGGATTTATGAAGCAAGGGACATGCAGTATCTGGCAAAGACCACAGAATCCGGAGTTTGGTTTGCACAGCACGCAGCATGCAGGTTGGATGCAGAGGCCGAGGTGCTTCCTATTATGGGAAGGAGAACTCTGATGAATAAATTTAGCTTCAAGATGTCGGCGGGCCAACCTATGAATTTTGAAAAGATCTCCATTCTGCATACTTCCCGTGATCAGGCATATGACGGTATGGATGAGGAAAATATTGCAGAAACGCTGAAAAAAGATGGCATGACAGCTTTGAAAACCGCATTTGATAAAGGGTATGCAGTGCTGAAACAGGAAAGCGAGGACAAATGGAAAGATTACTGGAAGGAAAGTGATATTCTCGTTGAAGGGGATGCGGATTTTGATCAGTTGGCGGTTCGTTTTGCGTTGTATCATTTAAATATTATGGTAAAGCATGACGACAACCGTGTGGGGATCGGAGCAAAAGCCCTTACGGGAGAAGGGTATAAGGGGCATTCCTTCTGGGATACAGAGATGTTTATTCTTCCCTACTTTACCTTTACAAGGCCGCAGACAGCAAGGACACTGCTGGAATACAGATATAGAAACCTGTTTGGAGCGCACCTAAAAGCCAGGGAATGGGGCTATGAAGGCGCCATGTATCCTTGGGAATGTGCATGGGTTGACGACGGTGAGGTGACTCCATTGTATATCGGAGCAGATGTTGTTACAGGAAAGCTGACCAAATGCTGGACAGGGATGATTGAACATCATATTTCCGCAGATATTGCTTATGCAGTGGAACAATATTACTTGGTTACAGGCGACAAAAAATTTATGGAACATTGCGGTTATGAAATTATTCTGGAAACGGCGCTGTTTTGGGCAAGCCGGTTACAGTACAATGCAGAGAAGGATAGGTATGAAATCCTTGATGTTATCGGTCCGGATGAATATAAAGAACATGTGGACAATAATACATATACAAACTATATGGCTGCCTACAATATAAACCAGGCCCTTAAAATTATTGCCCAGCTTTCAGAGAAAGATCCGGAATTATATCGAAAGCTGGATGAAAATTTGGATCTTTCTTATATCAAAGAAAAGTTGGAAGCATGTATTGATAAGATTTATCTTCCAATCCCCAATGAGGATGGAATCATACCTCAGTTCGATCAGTTTCTGAGTTTAAAAAAGCTGGATCTTACGAAGTATAAGACCTCTGATGAGGTGCTGAGCATTTTCAATGATTTCAATACGGAACAGCTGAATCAGTATATGGTTTCAAAACAGGCAGATACCGTTATGCTGCTGTTTCTTCTGGATACTTTGTTTGATCCGGAGATAAAACGTAAGAATTTTATTTTTTATGAAGATAAGACGCTTCATGATTCTTCTTTGAGTAAATGTACACATGCAATCCTGGCAAATGATCTCGGTCTGGAAAAAATGGCATATGACTTGTATGAAGGAGCATTGACCATTGACCTAGGAACACAGATGAAATCTTCCAACGAAGGAATCCATAGTGCATCCGCAGGCGGTATATGGGAGAGTACGGTAATGGGATTCGGCGGTGTGAGAATGGAAGGAGAGCATATGCGCATTGCTCCAAAACTGCCGAAAAAATGGAATAGGCTTGTATTTCCGTTATGCTTTAAGGGAAATTCTTTAAAGGTAACAGCGGATTATAAATCAGTGGCGGTAGAAAACAATGGAAAGAAGAATGTTCGGATTCTTCTTGGAAAAGAAATGGTGACAATTGCAGCAGGGCAGAGAGTAAAAAGAAATCTGTAGGGAGAGACATAACTATGAAGTATAAAGGCATCATTTTTGATCTGGACGGAGTAATCTGTCATACGGACAATTATCATTACCAAGCATGGAAAAGGCTGGCGAATAAACTTGGAATTTACTTTGATGAAACTATTAATAACAGATTAAGAGGGATTAGCCGTATGGAGAGTCTGGACATTGTTTTGGAAAAATATCATAAGACTCTCACCCGGGAAGAAAAAGTGAGGTATGCAGAAGAAAAAAATAACTTCTACAAGGAACTCCTTAGAAACATGTCTCCTGCTGATTTGAGCCTGGAAGTAAAGGAAACCTTGGATCAGCTTAAAAGAAAAGGTTTAAAGCTGGCCATAGGCTCATCCAGTAAAAATGCAGGATTTATTCTGGAAAGAATCGGGCTGGCCGGATATTTCGATGCTGTTTCTGATGGGAACAATATTTCTAATTCAAAACCGGATGCGGAAGTATTCCTCAAAGCAGCTCAGTTTATGAAGCTGGAGCCCAAAGACTGTCTGGTTGTGGAAGATTCAGCAGCAGGACTGCAGGCAGCAGTAAACGGAAAGATGGATTGCGCAGCAATAGGCGATGCTGTGAAATCAGAATTGGCCACCTACAAACTTCAGAGTTTTAAAGATTTACTGACGGCAGTGGAGGATGGCTTACAATCAAATGATGAATGAAAATGTATCTGGATTTTTCATTGCGTTTATTTGGAGGAGGACTTTGTATTATGGAAAAGGCATGGTGGAAAGAAGCTGTAGTATACCAGATTTACCCTCGCAGTTTTAAGGATTCCAACGGAGACGGAATCGGAGATTTGCAGGGAGTTATCAGTAAGCTGGATTATCTAAAGGAACTGGGGATTGACGTCGTGTGGATGTCGCCCTGTTATAAATCCCCAAATGATGATAATGGATATGATATCTCTGATTACAGGGATATCATGGATGAGTTTGGAACAATGGAAGACTTCAGGGCGCTGCTGACGGGAATTCATGAAAGAGGAATGAAATTGATTATGGACCTGGTGGTAAATCATACTTCAGATGAACATCCATGGTTTATAGAATCCAGGAAATCTAAAGACAATCCTTACCGGGATTATTATATCTGGAGGGATGCGAAAGACGGAAAAGAGCCAAACAACTGGACCTCATATTTCTCAGGTCCTGCATGGGAATTTGATAAGACAACAGGGCAGTATTATCTCCATCTATTTACAAAAAAGCAGCCGGATTTGAATTGGGAGAACGTAAAAGTACGCTATGAAGTCTACGATATGATGAAATTCTGGCTGGATATGGGATGCGACGGATTCCGCATGGATGTTGCAAACCTGTATTCTAAAGTACCGGGGCTGCCGGACGGGGAGCCGCGCCAAGGAAGGATTGGGGCTGAGAATTATCAGAACGGTCCCCGCATTCACGAATTTTTTCATGAGATGAACAGGGAAGTGCTGTCTAAATACGACATCATGACCGTAGGAGAAATGTCAGATGTCTCTCTTGAAGAGGCATTGAAATATGCAGGTAATGATAAAAATGAACTGAATATGGTATTCCAGTTTGAGCATGACGATCTGGATACCCTGGATGGGGAACGTTGGGCTTATAGAGAGGTTCCTCTTTCCGAATTAAAAAGAGTTTTTAGTAAATGGCAGACTGCAATGGACGGTAGAGGATGGAACAGCCTGTACTGGACAAACCACGATCAGCCCAGAACCGTCTCAAGAAGAGGAAATGATAAAGAGTTCCGAAAAGAGAGCCAGAAAATGCTGTATACCATGTTGATGACCATGCAGGGAACGCCCTATATCTATCAGGGAGAAGAAATCGGAATGACAAATGTTTCTTTCGACATTGAGGACTACAATGACGTGGAAATCCGTAACTGCTGGAGCGAGAGGGTGGTAAACGGAAATGCTGATCCCGAAAAACTGCTTGATGGCATTCGTTACCGTGCGAGGGATAATGCAAGAACACCTATGCAGTGGGATGATACAGAAAATGCAGGCTTTACCACAGGAAAACCGTGGCTTAAGGTGAATCCCAACTACAAGGAGATTAACGTAAAAGAAGCGCTTGCGGATACAGATTCCGTTTTCTATTATATGCAGAGGCTTATCCGTATGAGAAAAGAAAATGAAGCTGCCGTCTACGGGGATTTCAAAGAGTATGAACCGGAAAACGAACAGCTTTATATTTATGAAAGAAACTTTGAAGGGGAAAAGCTGTTTGTAATTCTGAATTTTTCAGGGGAAAAAGCTAAGTTCCATATACCAGAGGAATGGAAAAATCAGAATACGGAGCTTTTGATCAGCAACTATGAAGGGGAAGCGTTAAAAGATAGAGAAATGCGTCCATACGAAGCGGCTGTTTATCTGAAAATTAGATAAGCTTCCTTTTGCTTGCAGCCTCTTTTGATACAATCTGGAAATATATTGACATTTGGAGGAAACAGTATGAGAGACATAAATGCCAAAAACGAGGCAGTGATACAAGGTGAATATTACCGTTTTACGGTGCTGACCCCCTGTCTGATAAGAATGGAATACAGTGAAAGCGGAAAGTTTGTGGATCAGGCCACCCAGACAGTGGTAAATCGTACCTTCCCGGTTCCGCAGTTCCGATTGGAGGAAACAGATTGTGAACTGAAGATTGTTACTTCTAAGTTGAGGTTGACATACAATAAAAAGCCCTTTTCCTCAGTGGGACTGAAGATTAACATCAGCGGAAATTTTCCGGGGATCCTGCCGGTATGGCATTATGGTGATGCAGTTTGTGATTTAAAGGGAACGGCCAGGACGCTGGATGGGGCTGATGGTGCGATACCTTTAGAAACGGGAATTTTATCTGCACAGGGCTTTAGCCTGCTGGATGATGGGGGAACCATGCTTCTGGATGAAAATGGATGGATTGCCAGTAGAGAGGACCCTGATGGGAAGGATTTATATTTCTTTGGTTATGGAAGAGACTATATCACATGTTTGAAGGATTTCCATATTCTCACCGGGGAAGTTCCGCTGCTACCTAAGTATGCACTTGGAAACTGGTGGAGCAGATATTACAAATATACGGAAAAAAGTTATCTGAAACTGATGGATCGGTTTGCTCAGGAGGAAATTCCTTTTACCGTGTCTGTATTAGATATGGATTGGCACATTACAGATGTGGATCCTAAATACGGAACCGGTTGGACCGGATATACCTGGAACTCAGACATGTTTCCTGATCCAAAGCGTTTCATGGATAAATTGCATGAAAAAGGGCTAAAGGTCACGCTGAATGTGCATCCGGCAGACGGTATAAGAGCCTTTGAAGACTGCTACAAACCTTTTGCGGATTATATGGGGGTTTTGGCAGAGCAGGAAGATCCGATTCCCTTCCATCCAGGAGACGAGAAGTTTATGAAGGGATATTTTGAGTACGTGCATCATCCTATGGAAAAGCAGGGGGTGGATTTTTGGTGGATAGACTGGCAGCAGGGAAATAATTCAGGAATCGAAGGATTAGATCCCCTGTGGATGCTGAATCATTACCACTATGAGGATAGCAGGAGAGGTGGAAAACGTGGGCTGATTTTTTCAAGATATGCAGGACCGGGAAGCCACCGCTACCCTGTGGGATTTTCAGGCGACAGTGTGATCACCTGGGAAAGTCTTGATTTTCAACCTTATTTTACCGCAACTGCATCCAATATAGGATATGGCTGGTGGAGCCACGATATCGGCGGTCATATGCAGGGGATAAAAAATGACGAACTTGCAGTGCGCTGGCTGCAGTTTGGAGTGTTTTCTCCTATTATGCGCCTGCACAGCACCTGCAATGAATTTAATGGAAAAGAGCCCTGGAGATACAATCCTATTGCGGAAAATATAATGAAAAAATATCTGCGTCTGCGCCATAAACTGATTCCCTATCTGTACACCATGAATCTGCGGGCTAATCAGGAAAGTATGCCTTTGATACAGCCCATGTACTATCATAATCCATTACAGGAGGAGGCTTATTATGTGCCGAACGAATATTATTTTGGTTCAGAACTCATAGTCTGCCCTATCACTTCACCAGTGGATAAGCGTACAGGTATGGCAAAATTTGCCGCATGGCTGCCGGATGGGATATGGGTTGACTTCTTTACAGGCGTTACTTATGAAGGTGGCAGAAACGTGGACTTTTACCGTGGAATTGATAAGATTCCTCTGTTGGCAAGAAGAGGTAGCATCGTACCTCTGGACGGCAGGGAAACGGGCAATGAACTGACCAATACAGATATCCTGGAACTTCATGTTTTCGCAGGAGACTCCGGAGAATTTTGTCTGTGGGAAGATGATTCCGATGCTGCAGAATTTGACCAAAATAGCTGGGCAAAAACCAAAATACAGTACCATTGGGGTGAAAATGCCCGGCTGACGATTCACAGAGCGCAGGGAAATCTGCAGGTCCTTCCTTCAAAGCGGGCATATAGAATTTGCCTTGTGGGCATGAAAGACGGCTGTGCCCCTAAAGTCCTCGCTGGAGGAAGAAAACTAAAGGGCATCAGCAGTAAATACTGTGCCGAAACAGGTTTTACTTGGATAGAAATTCCGGAGGTAGATGTCACGGAGGATGTTATTTTAGAAATGAACCAAGCTGCGGAAGGGGAAAATCAGATTGTACAGAGAATTTTTGACTTTCTGAATCAAGCTGAAATTGAGTTTGATCTAAAAACACGCATAATATCTGTTGTGCGCCAGCTGGAAACAGGAAAGAAACCTGTATATGTGCTTGGACAGTTACAGGCAATGGACCAGCTGGAAGAACTTATGGGGCCGCTGTGGGAGATCATTACGGCATTTGAAGAGTAAATGAAATTCACTGTCCGCTCACACTGCTTGTGAGCGGCAGCTTGGTCAGCGGTTAACACGATTGAAACTACCCGCTACAGTTTCAAGGTTTTATCGCCGTAAAAGCCTGTTTGATTGCCTCTGGCAAATCCTTAGCAGTATGGACTTTCATTTTTTGATGCTTCATTACAAATCTTTCACGAGATGAATCCCACTAGAAAAAATTTAAAATGTGACTATTTGGATTTAACTGTAGCACAAGAAGAAATAAAGAAGTATATTTATCAGTTGAATTATACAATGGCAATTTATGTATGCGGTACTTACTAAAATGAAAACATGATATATCTCCACCAGATGTTGAAGCATTGATATAAAAGAATTTTCTTCCTATAAGGACTGGACGCCGAGACCCTTACAAAGTCAGTTGTTGGTTTTCAACGGATTTAGACTGATTTAAACCAAATACCCCTAAATACATTTGTTATAATATACTTAGAAAAGTCGGGAAACCGGCTTTTTTATAATTTATTTCTGGAAGGAGCTTCCTGTATAATTGAGGGCTGATGATCCTGGTAGACACGGGAGGTTCGCTGCTGTAGATGGAAGGGTATACACAAGGCCATGTAGAACCAAAAGAAAGACGTTTTACTTCGTGTACCCAAAACCAGCTATTTTCGTACCAGATACAGGAAATGTCCAAACCTATGGCTCTTTCTTCTGAGATATTTATTGATGATATATTGAAAAAATCCTTTATTTTGAAGGAAAAAAGACTTGACTTAATAGGGAGGATTATATGAAGGTGATTTCTTTTCTCAGCAACAAAGGCGGCGTTGGAAAGAAATCTACTCAGAACTGCGAAAAAAGGGCATAGAATGTATCTCTTTAGGAAAAAATGACAAAGGAGAAGAAATCAAGCAAAAAAGACCAGGGAATTAATATCTGAGCAGCTTGGCATAAGTAATGGCCAGATTGCTAAGTATGAAAAAGTCGAAAAAAATGGAAGCTCTGAATTAAAAGAAAAATTTGGAGAAAATGAAAATTCAGTTGCAGTCGCAGAAATAGTAGCAAGCCTTCCGGCTAGAGAACAGAAGGACTTCCATTATTTGGAGTGGATGGAAAAAGAAGTGACTGAGGATCCAGAACGAGTGGGAACACGGATTTATTTGCTTACGCCAAAATATAAATATCTCTATAATTGCAGATTAAATGGAACTGCCGAGATGAAGCATCTGCAGCAATCAAAAACGTAATGACTATTATGCAAATGGTATTGTTATAAAGAAATATATTTGATATGATACGATTATATAGGGAGGAAAGCAAGATGAACTTAATCGATAAGATAAAACATAATAAAGATAAATTTATGGAGATACAGGAACAATTAGAACCCATGTATTTAGAAAATTACGAAGAAGCGTTTCGTATTTCGTATACACACAATTCGACTGCTATAGAGGGTAACTCACTTACCCTCATAGATACTAAGCTGGTGCTTAGTGATAAAGTATCCGTAGGCGGCAAAGATCTACGTGAGATTTATGAGGTGATAAATCATGACAAAGCATATCATTACATAAAGCAATGCATCAAGGATAAAAAGGCTCTGTCAGAGACAATCGTGAAACAGATACACAAGATTTTAGTAGAGAATATATTTCCGGGTGGAAATTATCGTATTGGAGATGTATTTATAGGAGGAAGCCAGCATGAGCCGCCGTCTCCTCAAGATATGATATTTCAAATGAAAGATTTCTATAGAGATCTGGAATATAAATGTGTGCTAGAAACTACAGAGCTTGCGGCCTGGACACATGCTGAATTTGTCAGAATCCACCCGTTTATAGATGGTAATGTAACACAGAGACACCAGCAGAAAGCGGCGTAACAGCGGCAGACTGCTTTGTACATAAAATTGAATAGCGTATATGCCAAAGGACATTTCATCTTCTATTTAGGTGGATGTCCTTTTTTTGTACCCATTTTCAAAAGAAAGGAGATTCACATGGGATTAAACGAAATGGAAAAACGGCTGCTTTTTCAGGTTGAGGGTGACTATCAATTCAAAGTCCTGAACGAGCTTTACATGACCGCCCAGTACACAAAGAATCCCGAACAACGGAAGGCAGCGGAAAATCTGATGGCAAAGCTACGGGGCCTGACCGATACCGAGTGTATGGACATCGTTCGGGATATACAGAAGAATTACCGTCTGCCCTACCCGGCCCGGACGATTGGAGAAAAAATTGCCGAGGCCAGGCAGAAATCCGGCGCGAAGAAATTGAAGGGGCACGACATCATGGCGCTGGAACGCTTCGACCCGGAAGTACGCCACATGATCGTCTTTGATGTGCTGTCTTATGATTCCCCTGTCGGTGACAAGGGCGATAAGATGCGCCTGTTCCTTACAGATGCCGGCTATCAGAAATTCTTAGACAGCCAGGAACGGGGCGAAGTGAAACTGAAAAACCATGCGAAGGTCTCAGGCGGGCACCTCCACTATGACCACAGGGAGCGCGCCTTGTAACGGAAATAACCGGAGAAAGGAGGCTGTGAGATGGCTGTATTCCGGGTAGAAAAAACGAAGGACTTCACGATCATGTGCAACCACCATCTGCGCAATACGGAACTGTCCTTAAAGGCAAAGGGGCTTCTCTCCCTCATGCTGTCGCTGCCGGAAGATTGGGACTATACCACAAAGGGGCTCGCCCATATCTGTAAGGACGGTGTGGATTCCATCACTACCGCCCTGAAAGAACTGGAGCGGCACGGGTATCTCACTAGGCAGCGCCTCCGCTATGAGAACGGGCAACTCGGAGATATTGAATATACGATCCATGAAAAGCCTGTAAACGCTGAAAAACAGGAGGATTCACCTAAACGGGAAAATCCAAGACAGGTAAATCCAGGACAGGCAAAACCTGAACAGGCGGAACCTGGACAGGAAAATCCCGCACAATTAAATACTAATCCATTAAAAACTAAAAAATCAAAAACGGATATATCAAGGACTTATCCATCAATCTATCCGGCAGAGCCGGAGGCGGCAGGCCGCCCGGATGGGATGGATCGGATTGAGCTGATAGACGCATATAGCAAAATCATCAAAGAAAATATCGAGTATGACTGTATGGTTTCCCGGTATGGGAAAGAACGCTTAGACGAAGCAGTGGAGCTTATGCTTGAAGTGGTTTTATCCAAACGGCCATATATTCGTATCGCCGGGGATGATTTTCCCAGGGAGGTGGTAAAGAGCCGTTTCCTGAAAATCAATTCCGGCCACTTGGAGTATGTCTTTGACTGTATTGACAAGAACACCACAAAAGTCGGGAATATCAAGGCATACCTGCTGGCGGCACTATATAATGCCCCGGCAACAATGGACAGTTATTACCGTGCCGAGGTCAACCATGACCTGTACGGCTGTTAGGCGCCTCTGGGCGTCTTTTTTCATCACGGAAAGGAGGCGGGGCACGATGAAAAGAAATACTGTGCCGGCACGATGCCCGGCGTAACTAAAGAACAGATTCAGGCGGCACGGGAGGCGGACCTGTTCGCATACCTGCAGTTCCATGAGCCTGGGGTACTGAAACGGGACGGGCCCAATTATCGGCACAAGGAACATGACAGCCTGGTCTATGTGACCGGGAAAAGGTACTGGTACTGGAACAGCCGGGGCCGGAGTATCAACGCCCTGGATTATCTGATCCAGATTCGGGGCTATGGGCTGGTGGATGCGGTCCATACGCTGGTAGGCGGAGAAATCCAGCAGGAACCGATCTATCGGAGTACAACAGTAACAGCCCATGTGCAGAAGGAACCGGAGAAGAAAATATTTTCTCTCCCCTGGGCCAGACGGTGCGCCACTTCTGCCGTTTCTTATTTGCAGCGGCGCGGGATCAGCCCTGATGTGATCAGCCGGTGTTTCCGGGAAGGGCTGTTCTACGAAGCACGGTATCATGGCGAGCCGGTCTGTGTGTTTGTGGGAAAGGATGACACCGGGAAAGCGAAGTTTGCCTGTATGCGGAGCATTACCGGCAGCCTTAGAAAAGATGTTTACGGCAGCGACAAGGAATATAGCTTCTGCTATCCACCGAAGAATCCAGGCAGCCGACATGTGGCGGTGTTTGAGGCGCCCATTGACGCCCTCTCCCATGCCACGCTGCAGGAATTGGAAGGCTGGAAATGGGACGGCTACCGGCTATCGCTGGGCGGTACTTCCCATGTGGCGTTGATTGCATTTTTGAAACGCCACCCGGAAATCCGGCGCATCAATCTCTACATGGACAATGACCTTGGCGGCCTTAAAAATGCCAGGAGGATTCAGGCAATGCTCCATGAGGACCAGCATTTCAAACATATCCGTGTGGGCATCAACCCGCCCCGCACAGGCAAGGACTATAACGAAAAGCTGCTGCGGATCAGGGAGCAGATACAGGAACGCCAGCAGCCACGCCGCCAGAAAGAGGCGGCTGTTTCTATTTAAGGGGGATTTGCTTATGAATGAAAACCAGCAGATTTGCTTTACGGACAGCGCAGGAAAGGAACTGTTTTCGCTTCCAGACAACGGCGTACTCTGCCTTTCCTATGGGAACGGCGATACGCATTTTTCCCTCTGCCGGTTCCTGGATCAGACCCATGCGGAGATTGACGGGGTGAAATATGCCGTCCAGGAATTTGCCCGGAGGATGGAACACAACAAAATCAGCTTTGCCCCGGCTTAACAGCGAGGGGCCAGAATAACAGGAGGAATTTACAATGACAAATACAGAAAATACCGCTTTACAGATGATTGCCGAAGCTGCCCGGTGCCCGGACTATGGTCCCGATATGGTTAAGGCCCTGATGGAAAAACTGGATATGAACGAAAAAGGCTTTGCGCTTCTGATGAACGTCGCCCCTTCCACGGTCCGGCTCTGGACCAGCGGTGCAGCGCAGCCATGCGGAACAGCAAAGCGGCTCATGCAGATTTACGAGACCGGGCCGGAGATCATCGGCAAGATTGCCGGAGGCCCCATTCCAACGGACGGGAGAGATTCGTAAATGACGGAGGGAAGAAACCGGAAAAGCGAACCGCTGCCGCAGATTTATTTGATCCGGGACACGGACCTGACTACATTTGCCTACGAGCTTCATATTTTCCCCGGTGATTTTTTGCGGGAAAGTGAATTCAATATGCGCTCTCTGATGACAAATACTGGAGCGGATTCTATCGCTATCATGGGAAAAAACCACATGTGGCTTTCCGGCGCCGTATTTGCGTACTGTTCCACAGGGGATTTACATCAGATGATCTTCACAACGGAATACATCGGGGCAAGGGCTTTTCTGTTTCATACCAACCGGAAGGAGGACGGTCACTTATTTGGCGATGTCCTGATGACGGATTTGGACACACTGCGGCAGGATGTGAAACATCATACGCTCTATCCCGGCGGGGTCAATATCGAGCAGAAAGACGGCTCTGCGGCAACAGTCAGCCTTGAAAAATGGCACTCAATGGAGCTGTACGAAAAAGATGCCTTGAAAAGCTGGGGATTTTCCTATCCCCCGGAGCTGGTGGCAGAATGGCAGCATCACTATTCCAACCTGTTCAGCCAGTGGAAGGCACAGGCATTTTCTTATATGCCCCAGGATTTGGAGGAACGTCTGAATGTGGAGTATATGGAGGAGGCGCAGAACCCGGACACAGATATGTACCGCATACCCCTGGGAACGGCGAAGCAGTTGCTTCTTGACGGGGCTTCGGTCTACCGCCTCCTTCCCGGAGGGGCGGAAAAGATTGCGCCTATTGCGGCTGTCCGGGCGGGCCTCTGGTATGAGCATTATCGGGAGTTTGCCGTTACCCCGGAGGACCTGGGCGCGCTTGACCGGCTGGTCCGCAGGGAGACAGACCGGCTCATGGGAATACGCCCGCAGCTTGATAAATCACAGGAACGCCGCCCTTCCCCGGAGCGGTGATTTTTTATGACAGACTGGAGGTGATATTGATTGGCGGATAACATACAGCATGAAGATTTCGGGGAAAAGATCGGCGGCGCGAAAAAAGACTTATGGAAGGACCGGGGGCTCTATGTGAACGACCTGGACGCCATGAATGAGCGCGAAGCCGAGAAATTTGTAAAAAAGGATAATATCTGGAAGAAACCGGATTATCAGGCCATGCTTGATGATGGGATTCCCCTTGGCGTGGTGTATTTCATCAAAAAGGCGAGGGACGGGCTGAACGCCTCCCCGCAGTATTACCGCAGGGATGATACGCCGGAGAAACGCCTTGCAAGGCAGAAAGAATATATCCAGACGGTACGGGAGCTGCAGAGCGTGGTTTCGGAAGTCCGCACCGTGGAGGACGCTATGCAGGTCTATGACCGTTTCTTTGTGGAAAACGGGTATCTGGAACAGGTGCAGGGCTGGGGCAGCGGAATCCATTACCAGGCAACGGAAAAGGGCCGTGAGAACCCGGCCATTACAAACAAGCTGTCCAATACCCTGATGGTCCGCTCGGCAGGATATTTTGAGCGGAACTTCACACAGAAAGCACAGAAGGAACAGTTTGGCGTTTCCAAAGACCAGAAGGTGCCGAAGGGCTATGCGATCCATTTCAACGACGGGAAGAATACTTATTCCAAAAATAATGACTGGAAACCTGATACCTGGTATGTGACGAAGGGCTATTCCATCTTACAGACAAATTTTGAAACGCGGGAGGCTGCCCTGAAATGGGTGCAGGAGCTGGCAAAAGGCCGCAGCAAAAGCGGAAAGACGCGGTTTGTGCCTCCACAGCTTATCGCTGTGCGGCGAACCGGGCCGGATTACAGAAACGGCGCAGAGATTACCGGTCAGCACTACCTTGATACTTTCGGATTTCGCGGCGGTGAGTTTGGGAACTGGATGAACCAGAATGACCGGCAGGCTTCCCTCAACATGGGTTTTGAAGCGCTCAAAGATTTGGCGGCAGCCCTGCAGGTCAGCGACAAAGATATTGCCTATCAGGGGACGCTTGCTATCGCTTTCGGCGCCAGGGGCAGCGGCAATGCGGCAGCCCACTATGAACCGCTTCGCAAGGTTATCAATCTCACGAAGATGCACGGGGCCGGCTCTTTGGCACATGAATGGTGGCACGGGTTGGACGATTACCTGGGTACGAAAATGGGCGTAAAGGGGATGCTCTCAGAACAGCCCCGCCTCTATGCGCCATTTCAGAAGTTAATTGAAGCCATGAAATATAAACCGGAGACACCGGAGCAGGCGGCGAAACGCACCGAAGCACAGACAGAGCGCACCCGGAAAAACGCGGCAAGCTGGCTGGATTCTGCGGTGCTCGGTTCCTTGAAACGGCATGGCAATGAGGAACAGATGGAAACTTACGCGGTTCTCAGGGAGGCGTTTCTGTCCGGCGAGGCCGGCTCCGTGGAACAGATCAGTGCCTTTAAGAAGTCTGTCACCGGGCGGGTGATCCCCAAAAGTGAGCGGGAAAGGCTGGAAATATTCGAGCACATGCTGTCCGGGATGCAGGCACAGGAGGCCCCGCAGATCGGACGTGTGGAGACCGATTTTTACCGAAATTCCGTGCGCATGGGAAAGGAATGTGAAAAGGACGGCGGCTATTGGGACAGCAACGTGGAAATGACCGCCAGGGCCTTTGCCTGTTACATCAAGGATAAGCTACCTTATCAATCAGATTATCTGGCAGGCCATGCGGATTGTGCCGTCACCTTTGCGACTGATAAAGACGGAAAAATGGAGGTTTTGAAAGCCTATCCTGAAGGTGAGGAACGGCGGGCTATCAACGCGGTATTTGACGAGATCGTGGCAGACCTGAAACGGGAGCAGATACTTACCCATTCGGATGTGACGCTGCCCCTTCCGGCGCAGCCATTAGCAGAGAATGAGCAGATTTCTATATTTACGGCAGAGCGGCCTTCGGTCATGGCGCAGCTTGCAGCGGCGAAGCCGGCAGAAAAAACTACCCCGGCACAGGCATCACCGAACAAGAGCCATGCGCCGGAGATTTAAGGAGGTGTGAAAGATTTTGGAAGAAAATAAAGATTACCGTGCTTACCGGTACGGCAATCATTTGGAACCAGGTGCAGAGCTGAAAATCGAGCACAGTGTTTCTTGTGAAGATGTGGATATTTCCTCCCTGATTACAATGGGCGCCGAAAATCTGGAGGCCATGCGCCAGGGAAGTATCGACGGTGAACAGAAAGCCTATGAGATTGTGGTCGCGGCGGCAAAGCAATGGGAAAAGCAGGCAGCCGCCACGCAGATGATCAACCGGGCGCTTTCTTACCTGCGAACCCCGGAGGTGGAGCATACCGCAAATGAATGGTGCAAAACCGACAACTGGCGGAATGACGAAGAAATCAGTAACCGCGTCTACCGTATGACCTGTGGCATTTGGGAAGATACCAAATATGACCGGGAAACCAAACAGAGCGTACCGGTTGCCTGGTATGTGACCTGGGAGGTCTATGTGAACTCCCCGAAGCAGGGCTATGGCGAAAAGATTGCCGGGCAGAATCAGAAACGCTACACGGACAAAACCGCCGCTGAAAAGTATCTGGAAGGCCGGAAAAAAGCCTACTCCCATTTATTTACGGAAATTTCCCCGCAGATACCAAAACAGTATGAGCACCATTTTACTGTATATGGAGCACTCCTGCCGGGGTACACGGTAGAAGGCCAGGAACCGGCAAAAACAGACCGTACCGCCGCCGATGTTTCGGAGGGCGGTATTTCTATGCCCCAAAAGCCGGAAAAACCTTCCGTTCTGGGAAAGCTGTCTGCGGCCAAAACGCAGGAGAAAACACCTGCCGCTCCCGGTGCGGCAAATAAAAAGAAGGAGGATATGCAGATTTGAAAGTGTTGATGATAGAGCCTGGGAAAGCACCTTATGAGGCCGAGCTTGACGGAAGCCTTGAATCCATGCAGAAGGCAGTCGGGGGAGGCATAGAGGGCTACTACCCTTATGCGGAGCCTGTCGCGATTGTCTGCAATGATGAAGGGAAAATAAACGGGCTGCCCCTGAACAGGGCAATTTATAATGAGGACGGCGAAATGATCGAGATCATGGCGGGCACCTTTTTCATGGCCGGTCTCGGTGAGGAAAGTTTTACCGACCTTCCCGATTACTTTATGGATCAGTATAAGGAACAGTTCAAATATCCGGAAAAATTTTACCGGCTGGCGGGTGAGATCGTTGCGGTGAAACAGCCCCTACCACCCGAGGAAAAACAGCAGCCGGCCCCTGTCATGGAGGAACCGGATGGGGACGATATAAGGCTTGATGAATCCACGGACCTAGCTTTCGACTTGGATGAATTTTTCAGGCAGAACAGCGGGGCCTACGCAGACCTGTACCCCGATTCCCATGCGGAAAAGGAACGCATGGCAGATGAGCTGCTTTCGGGAGATACCGGAAAAATCCGCATGAGGCTGGCGACATTTGAGCGGGAGGAACACATGGAGGGAGAAACAGAGCCACTTCTTAAGCGGATTTATTCCTATGAAAAAGAGTATGGGATCAGCGCCTATTCCATTTACCAGCTTGACTTATCGGACAATACAGATGAACTCCGTTTTATGTCTCTCGACTGGCTGGAAAGCAAAGGTCTTTCCGTAGACCGGGATCATTACCAGATGGTCTATGCAAGGCAGCGGGAACCGGGAGAAACACTGGAGGATATTTACAGGCGGTTCAATATCGACCACCTGGAAGATTTCAGGGGTCACTCACTTTCCGTTTCCGATGTGGTAGTCCTGCATGAAAAAGGCACTGATACCGCATATTACATGGACAGTATCGGCTTCAAGGAGCTTCCGGGCTTCTTTGGCGCAGGAGCACCGGAGGCCAGGCGGGATATTTCCATGCGGGAACAGCTTGACAATGCAAGGAAACAGGCAGCGCAGGCAGAACCGAAAACACCGGATAAAAAGGCCAGAGAGCCGGAAAGGAGCTGATAGCTTATGCTGATGGCAGTAGAAGGCCCCTATGCGCTGATGGTGCAGCCGGACGATATTTTAATCTCTCCTCGTGAGGTAGACGAGAATTTTGGGACAATGGTCTGCTTCCACTCCCGTTATGCTTTGGGCGATTCTCACAACTACATGGATAAAGACGATTTCCTGCGGGAGATGTATTTAGATACCGTAGGGCATGATGAAGCGGGCCTGAAACGCTATGAACACATGGTGAACATTGTGAGCAGCCGGTTCCGGCACGGACCAAAGACGGAGGAACGGGCGGTTGATGACGCCATGCTGAAGGTGATCTCCGAAAAATATATTACGCTGCCCCTTTATCTGATGGACCACAGTGGGCTTGTTATGCAGACCACAAGTTTCAATGATCCCTGGGACAGCGGGCAGGTGGGGTGGATTTATGTTTCCAAAGAGGATGCGCTAAAGGAATTTGGCGGCGAAAAAATGACCGGCGCCATTCGGAAAAAGGCAGAGGATTTGATGCGCGGCGAAGTCGCTGCTTATGATTCCTACCTACGGGGCGAGTGCTACGGCTTTGAGCTTTACAAAAACGGCGAACTCACGGATAGCTGCTGGGGCTTCATGGGAGACCTGGACGAAGCGTGCAAGGCAATGGCTGATTATCTCCCGGAGTATTGCCGGGGCATGGTAGAATGCCTGGAGGAACACGATCAGCCGGTGACCATCATCAAGACGCTTCTTAAACACGCAAAAATCCAGGTGGACCAGGCAGCAAAAGCCTTTGAGCACGCCCCACGCCAGCAGGTGATCGGGGACGCTAGGTAAAACAATAATTTCTATTTACAATGACAGATTCTATCAGGAAGGAGGATGCTTATGCAGGAAGAACTGGAACAGCGGACCGTATCGGTCTCCATCCAGGCGGCAAAGCTGTCCGGGCGGGTGTTGCGTTCTGCGATTGCCGCCGTGCTCAGGAAAATGGAGCAGGAACGCACTACCCCGAAAGTTGGCAGGAACAGCATGAAACGGCTGACCTATAAAGACCCCGGAGCCAGTACCATTGAAGTGTCCGGCAGAATCCGCTCTTTTGAACGGTACGCCAGGAAACACCAGGTCCGCTACCATATTGAAAAAGAGCTGGGGACCGATCCCCCGAAGTGGACGGTCTATTTCAAGGCAAACCAGGCGGACGCACTGACAGCGGCTTTTAAGGAATATACGAGGAAAGACCTTACCCGCAGTACCAGGCCGTCGCTTCTTTCGCAGCTTCATAAGTTCAAGGAGCTGGCGCAGGCACTTGGCCGTGACCGGGTGAAAAACAAGGAGCATGGAGGGCCGGAACGATGAAGATAGATACCGATACCCTGAAAAAACAGGTGATCCTCCATCTGCCCTATCTTCTGTTTCTTCTGGTATTTGCGAAGCTGGGCGAGGCGGTGCGCCTTGCCCCCGGAGCGGACACCTCACAAAAATTGTTGGGGCTTTCAGAAGGCTTTTCACTGTCCTTTCAAAGCATATGGCCGGGTGCGGCGCTGGACTGGCTGGTGGGATTATGCGGAGCGGTTATTGTGCGGCTGGCAGTCTATCTCAAAGGAAAGGACGCCAAAAAGTACCGCAAAAATGTGGAATACGGAAGCGCCCGCTGGGGCAACAAAACAGATATTGCCCCTTTTATGGACCCGAAACCGAAAAACAACATTATCCTGACGCAGACCGAGGGGCTTATGATGTCCGGCAGGCCGAAGAACCCGGCCCATGCCCGCAATAAAAATGTGCTGGTGGTCGGCGGTTCCGGCTCCGGCAAGACGAGATTTTTTATTAAACCCAACCTTATGCAGCTCCATAGCTCGTATGTCGTCACCGATCCGAAAGGTACGGTCCTGGTCGAGGTGGGAAAGCTGTTAAGCCGCGGCACGCCGAAGCTGGACAAGGACGGGAAACCGGTCAGGGGGAAGGATGGGAAAACCGTGTATGAGCCGTATAAGATTAAGGTATTCAATACGATCAATTTCTCAAAAAGTATGCACTATAACCCTTTTGCCTACATCCACAACGAGAAGGATATTTTAAAGCTGGTAACGGTGCTGATCGCAAACACCAAAGGGGAAGGAAAATCCGGCGACGACTTCTGGGTCAAGGCCGAGACTTTGCTTTATACAGCACTGATCGGCTATATTTATTATGAGGCTCCGGAAAACGAGCAGAATTTTTCCACCCTGGTAGAAATGATAAACGCGATGGAGGTCCGGGAGGATGACGAGACTTTCAAAAATGCCGTTGACCTTCTCTTTGACGCACTGGAGCAGAAAGACCCGGACCACTTCGCCCTCCGCCAGTATAAAAAATACAAACTTGCGGCGGGCAAGACCGCAAAATCGATCCTGATTTCCTGCGGCGCCAGATTGGCGCCGTTTGATATTAAAGAGGTGCGGGAGATCACCATGTATGACGAGCTGGAGCTTGACCTGGTCGGGGACAGAAAAACGGCGCTGTTCTTTATTATCAGTGATACGGATGCGACATTCAATTTCCTTGTCAGTATGGCCTATACGCAGTTGTTCAACCTGCTGTGTGAGCGTGCCGATGATAAGTACGGCGGCAGGCTACCGGTACATGTGCGGTGCCTGATCGACGAAGCCGCCAATATCGGGCAGATTCCAAACCTGGAAAAGCTGATGGCAACGATCCGTTCCAGAGAAATTTCAGCCTGTCTGGTCTTGCAGGCACAGAGCCAGTTAAAGGCGCTTTATAAGGACAACATGGACACGATCATCGGCAACTGTGACGCTTCTCTTTTCCTGGGAGGCAAGGAAGAAACCACGCTGAAAAGCTGGAACTCCCTGCTCGGAAAGGAGACCATCGATATGTATAACACCAGCGTCACGAAAGGCAACCAGGAATCCCACGGGCAGAATTTTCAGAAGTTAGGAAAGGATTTAATGTCGGTGGACGAGCTGGCCGTCATGGACGGCGGAAAGTGCCTTTTGCAGATCAGGGGTGTACGCCCTTTCCTCTCCCGAAAGTACGATATTACCAAACACCCGAACTATAAATACCTGTCGGATTATGCCCCGAAAAATGCCTTTGACATTGAAAAATTCCTGTCCACAAGGCTGCCTGTCCGTCCCGGCGAGCTGTATCGCAATTATGAGGTCACAGAGGAAGAACTAGTATAATGCTCTGTGTAAAGAAAAGGAGAATCCGTATACTATCAAAGAGAAAAAATATCTATAGGATTAGTGTACCGTCCTTGTACTGTAATAATTATATCTTATGGTGCAAGGGCGGTTCCTCGCCACGGTTGGATTTTATGATTTTTACAAGAATCTTAAAAGTATGAGTAATGTTTTAGGCATATCTTATTTGGCAATCTGAACATAATTTAGTTGAGGATAGAAATGGTTTATAGTAAACTATTGATATAAGGATAATTTTGGAAGTTTGCGAAAAAAGGAGATTGATATGTATTTAAAGTACCTTCAGATTATTAATTACAAAAATCTAAAATCTACGCGTTTTGAATTTATGTCTGGATCAAATACTATTATTGGAGAAAATGATGCCGGAAAGTCAAATGCAATGAATGCATTGCGTATCTTATTAGATGATACATATTATTATAATGAAAAAAGGTTAAAGGAATCAGATTTTTCGTATGCTTTGAATGATTGGAAAGGGCATTGGATTATAGTATCGGCATATTTTGATGAAATTACGGCTGACGAGAAGAAGGAAGATGTTTGTAAGGAAATCATTCCGCAAAATGAAGATCAGAATTTTTTGAAGTCGTATATTCGCTGTGATGGTCTGAATTATGGTACAGTAACATTATTTATACGGCCCAATAAGACAAAAAGAAAAGAATTGGCATCGGCAAAAACGTCTGCAGAGTTTGAGGCGATTCGTAGTGGAATTACACTTATAGACTATGATTTTTGTTACACAGCACGTTCACAAGCAGATTTTACTAATTTGGAAACTTATAAATGTATAGTTGGAGATATTGACAATTTTAAATATGCAGACCCGGATAATGATGATCTGTCTGTATTGGGAACACCTATTGCAATTATAGATATTTGGCGGCATATATCAATAGTATATATTGATGCGTTACGTGATGTACAGTCAGAATTACACAAACCCAAAAATCCTATTCGTAGAATAGTAGATACTATTCAGGCGGATATTGCTAAAAAAGATGTAGAAACAATAAAGGATAAAATAAGAGAACTGAATGAAACGATTTCAGGGGTTGCGCAGGTTGCTGATATTGGGGAACATATAAACGGTAAATTGCAGGAAATGATAGGAATGGTTTACTCACCAGATATTATGTTAGAATCACAGTTGCGGGATGATATGAATTCATTATCAAAGTATTTGACTATGCTTCCTGCAAGCCAGGAAGATATAAACCAACTTGGACTTGGGCATTTGAATATAATTTATATAGCATTGAAATTGGTTGAGTTTGAATTTAACAGGCGTCATGAATTGCTAAATATTATGATTATTGAGGAACCAGAGGCCCATATCCATACACATATACAAAAAACGTTATTTGATAATTTGGGATTATCAAAAGATTATACACAGGTACTTATGACAACGCATTCGACACATCTTTCTGAAGTATCTGAAATACAGAGAGTCAATGTGTTGAAAGCAGAGAAGAATATTACAACAGTTATGCGTCCGACAAATGGATTAGATGGGTTTGGAGTAGGTGTCTTAAAATTAAAGGCTGTATCATTAGTGACAAGTTTAGAGAGATATTTGGATGCAAAACGATCAGTGCTTTTATTTTCCAAAGGTGTCATTTTGGTAGAAGGTGATGGAGAAGAAATACTGATACCGCATTTGGTAAAAAAAGCATTAGGGATAACTCTTGACGAATTAGGGATTGGGTTAGTGAATGTGGGGAGTGTTGGTTTTGAAAATGTAGCGGCACTATTTGATGAAAAACGATTGCAGCGTTATTGTGCAATAATAACAGACTTAGATGTGCAAGTATCTGGTGCAGAGCATCAGAAACCACAGGCTGCAAAACAAGGTCAAAGCCGAAAGGATAAATTGGACAAGTTGTTTAAGGATAATGAATATGTCAATTCTTATTTTGCTCCACATACCTTAGAGATTGACTTTGCAGATATTGAGAAAAACCGCCGTTATATTGAGCCAATTATAGAAATTGCATATCCCGAAGAAGGATTAAAAGTTACGACAAGAACACAAAATGTAAAAGAAAAATACAAGAAGGATTTATATGGGAATGAATCAGAAAGATATGATGCACTTTCCGTTATCCTTAGTCGAGTGAAAAAAGGCTGGTATGCTACTTTATTATCCGATTTAATAGATGCAGAGGTAGTAATTCCAATGTATATTTTAGAAGCTATTGCATCTGCAAGTAGAGAAGTTATCAGCACTAATATTAAAGTTAAAATGATACAACATTCATTGAAAAAATATCAGGATGATGAAAACACTTTAATAATTAAGGACATGTTAAAATCTGCGAAAAAAGACAAAGATTATGAAAACATTATAAATAAGTTTTGTGAAAAATATAGTGATGATATGGTTAGTAAGTTGATTGTGGAATATGAGTGGCAGGAAATAGAAGATGAAGGAATATGATTTTTTAAATGATCTCAATGAAAAACAAAAATATGTATGCGTCAGTGAGGATAATTTTATACTTACAGCCTGCCCGGGAAGTGGAAAGACAAGGACATTGACTTACCGCTTGGCATTTCTTTGCAAAAAGTTTGCTGGTTCAAAATTATTAAATATTGCAATTACTTATACAAACAGGGCAGCAGAAGAAATTGAAGAGCGTTTAACTGGTTTAAATATTGAAACATCAAGTATATGGACCGGAACCATACATAGTTTTTGTTTGAACTATATCATCAGACCTTATGCAATGTACCATCCAAGATTAAAATACGGATATAGAATTATTGATGAATATATCAGGGATGAGTATATTAAGTCCATCGCAAAAGAACTTGGCATAAGAGGATATATTAATGATTTAAGAAAAAATGAATGCATAAAGAAAAAATATTATAGTCTATTAGAAAAAAATAAAGAAATCGATTTTGATTTGATTTTATTGTACGCATGTGACTTGATATCAAATAATATTTTTATAGCTGAAAATATTTCGGGAATAATTCGTAGTATACATGTAGATGAATATCAAGATACAAATGAGATACAGTATAATATTCTTGCACATATTATTAATGTAAATCCAAAAATAAATATTTTATTTATCGGTGATGTGAATCAAGCTATTTATGGAAATTTGGGAGGTGTTGCCAAATCAGCAGAGGAAATTAGACAATTATATCATGTAAATTTTACAGAAGAATGTTTATCTGGTTGTTATCGTTCATCACAAAGAATTGTAGATTATTACAAACATTTTGAAGTTGCATATACAGGTGTTTATTCGGTTGCATGTCACAAAAAAGAATTGGGTATTATAAAATATGATAGTAGAATTAACAAAAATGAAATGCCATGTGAAATAGCTCAAATAATAAAAAATGAACTTTCTGCTGGAGTAAAGGAAAATGAGATTTGCGTAGTAGCGCCTGCTTGGCATCGAATATGGAATTTTACCAATCAATTAAGAATGTTAATGCCTGAAACAGAATTTGATGCTCCGGATATTTCCCCGATTAAGAAAGATTCATTAAATGTGTTTTACTTAATTGCAAGGCTTCTTTTTACGCAGAACAGTGGTCATATAAATAGCCGAAAAAGGATAGCCTTAGAAATAATGAATATTTTGCATATGGATTTTGGAGTATCTGTACCCGAACATATAGATAATTATTTATTGTTAAAAACAGTAAATGCAACAGCAATCAATATGAAGGATGGGATAGAAACGTTAGAAAGAGCTATTAATGGTTTGCTTTCTTTACTTAAAATTCAGAAAGAAGATATACCCGCCTTAAATATGAGTTATTTGGAATTTTTTGAAAAGACAAGGACACGTATTAAAAGCAATAATCTAAAATATGATTGGGATTCTATTGAGAAAAGTTTTAAAGAGAAAAAGGGCATTGTTGTTAACACAATTCATGGGGTAAAAGGAGAAGAATATACAACGGTAATTGGATTTTCACTACATCATGGAATTCTTCCTCACTGGGAGACTATAAAAAAACCTAATTGTCAAGATGAGACATATAGGTTATTGTATGTTCTTTGCTCCAGAGCTAAAAAAAATATTTACCTGTTTTCAGAGGAGGGATGTTTTTCGACTAATGGATATCACTATGAAGCAACACAAGATTTAAAGCAGTATCGTTTTAAATACGATTAACTATATATGCAAGTGATAGAAAAATGTAATATAGAGTATGCAAAAAGCGCATTTCGGGCAAAACCGGAGTGCGTTTTTATATATTAATTTTTAGAAAGGATAAGTTTTATGAAGTGTAAGATAAGAGCCCCTACCTTTAATAGTTAATGGAATGCAGAATATAAAGAGATTTTATGTGTTCCACTAATTAATGAAAACTGAATACTGGCAGGTTCATCCTGCGCATTCTGCCGCTCTTGTATTGAAGCATTCGTATCTGATACAGGGGCGGCTTTTTTTGTTTCCGGCCGGGAACGGCCATGACATGACGGCTATCAATATTTTCATATTAAAGGAGGAACAATCTATGGCATTTTTTACAAGCGCAATCGACACCTTGAAGATTCTTGTGATCGCCTTGGGCGCCGGCCTCGGCGCATGGGGCGTCATCAACCTTCTGGAAGGTTACGGCAATGACAATCCCGGTGCAAAATCACAGGGCATGAAGCAGCTCATGGCTGGCGGAGGGATCGCCCTGGTAGGCTCCACGCTGATTCCGCTGCTGTCCGGGCTGTTCAGCTAAGGGGTGACCCATGGGCAGTCTGTTTGAACGGATAACAGACTGGATTAAAGAGGGCTTAATTGAAGCAATCACGGGACAATACACCGGTATCTTTGAGTCCGTCAACAGCCAGGTCTCGGATGTGGCCTCGCAGGTAGGCCAGACGCCGCAGGGGTGGAATGGCGGCGTGTTCAGTATGATCCAGAATCTTTCTGAAACCGTCGTCATTCCCATTGCGGGAATCATCCTGACTTTTGTCCTTGTCTATGAACTGATCCAGATGATCCTGGAAAAGAACAACATGCACGATTTTGATACGTTCAACATCTTCAAGTGGATTTTCAAAACGTTTGTTGCCACATACCTGCTCACCAACTGCTTTACTATCGTCATGGCGGTGTTTGACGTCGCCCAGAATGTGGTGAGCCAGAGCGCCGGCGTGATAAACGGGAACATGGATGTTACCGCTGCGCTGGCCGACCTGGAGACGCAGCTTGAAGCAATGGGGATGTGGGAGCTGATCGGTCTGTGGCTGGAGACCAACATTATCAACCTGTGCATGTGGGTGTTGTCTATCGTGATCTTTGTCATTGTGTATGGCCGTATGATCGAGATATATCTTACGGTCAGCCTGGCACCCATACCCTTTTCCACAATGGCAAACCGTGAATGGGGGCAGATGGGGACAAATTACCTGCGCTCCCTGTTTGCTTTAGGTTTCCAGGGGTTCCTAATCTTGGTCTGCGTCGCAATCTATGCGGTGCTGGTCCAGTCGATCCCTTCCTCCGGCGACATTCACGGTGCGATCTGGGGCACGGCAGGCTATACGGTCCTGCTGGCCTTTGCCCTGTTTAAGACAGGCTCGCTATCCAAAAGCATTTTTAACTCGCATTAGCGTGTAACCAACCTACATTTTAACAAGAAGGAGGACTTTTTTATATGAGTAAGACAAACAATGAATCCATGCAGCCGGAGGTACAGGTGCCGGAGAATCAGGCGGGCGGAGGCTTGAAGCTGGATGTAACTGTGCGCCCGATTGCCCCGATGGGGAACCTGCTGGCTTACGCCAATGTGACCATTGGCGACAGCTTCAAGATTGACGGCTTCCGTATCTGCTCCGGCGAAAAGGGGCTGTATGTCAACATGCCCTCTACCCAGGATAAGCAGGGAAAATGGAGGGATGTCTGCTGGCCGGTGACGGCGGATTTCCGCAGGCAGCTTAACGACGCCCTGATCGAAGGGTACGGCCAGGCGATTGAAAATTTGCAGGCCACCCTTGAAGCGACAAAGGGAGCGGCGGAGAAACCTTCCCTGACTGGCACCCTGAAAGAAAATGCCGGTAAGGTTAAGACGCCTCCGGCAAAATCCGCTCCCGCCAAGAATGAGCAGGCCCGATAATGCCGGAGGCTGGAAAATACAGCATCGTGTACGCAGACCCGCCCTGGCGTTACGATATGAAACGCGGCAATGGGGTGGCGGAAAACCATTACCCCACCATGAGCATAGAAGAAATATGCGCGCTGCCGGTTGCAGATATTGCAGCCAAAGACAGTGCGCTTTTTCTATGGGCCACCTTCCCGCAGCTTAATGAGGCGTTCCGTGTTATGGAGGCATGGGGATTCAAATATAAAACACTGGCCTTCCTCTGGCTGAAACAGAACCGGAAAGCAGATAGCTGGTTTTATGGGATGGGGTTCTGGACCCGCTCAAACGCGGAGGTGTGCTTACTGGCGACCAGGGGGCACCCGAAACGCCAGTATGCGGGAATCCACCAGTTTGTGATCTCCCATATCGAGCAGCACAGCAAGAAACCGGACGAGGTACGGGATAAGATTGTAAGGCTCATGGGTGACGTCCCTAGGGTCGAGTTGTTCGCAAGGCAGCAGACCCCCGGTTGGGACGTGTGGGGCAATGAGGTGGAATCCAGTATCACGATGCCCGGAAAGACGGACATGAGGGAACCGGATCAATATTGATGGTGACGGCATATCACGATTGGAGGTGAAAACAATGCCCTATGTACCTGTACCCAAAGACTTAACAAAGGTCAAGACCAAGCTGGCGTTTAACCTGACGAAGCGCCAGCTCATTTGTTTCAGCCTGGCCGCGCTGGTGGGGCTGCCGGTATATTTCCTTACCCGCGGCGCTATCGGCAACTCGGCGGCAGTGCTGTTGATGATCGGGCTTATGATGCCCTTTTTCTTTTTCGCCATGTATGAGCGGGACGGACAGCCGGCGGAGAAACTTCTGAAAAACAGGCTCCGTTATAAGCTCTGGCCGAAGAAACGGCCATACCGGACGGAAAACCTGTATAAATCCATGTCAAAGAAGGAGGTTACGAGGATTGCCAAAAACCAAACAGCAGGAAGCCCAGGAAAAACGTCTGCAAAGAAACATCAGGCAGGCAAAAACGGCCAGGGCCGACGCAAAGACAAGCGGAAATAAGACTGTCCGCACCAGGCCGCCTAAAAAGGGCGGCTTTTTTGCCGGGCTGAAAACGGACGCCCCGCAGACGGTCCAGCAGAGTATTCCCTATAAGGAAATGTACCGGGATGGAATCTGCCGGCTGAATGATAAGCTCTACACCAAGACGGTGCAGTTTTTCGATATTAACTACCAGCTCGCACAGGCGGATGACAAAGCGCAGATTTTTGAGGGCTATTGTGATTTCCTCAATTATTTTGACGCTTCGATCCATGTGCAGCTTACCTTCATCAACCAGCGGGCCAATATGCAGGATTTTGCCCACAGTATCGACATCCCCATCCGCGGTGACGAATATGACGGAATCCGCAAAGAGTATGGGGATATGTTAAAGGGCCAGCTCCAAAAAGGCAACAACGGCCTTACCAAGCGGAAATATATCACCTTCGGCATTGAGGCTGACGACCTCCGCACCGCGAAGATGCGCCTGGAGCGGATCGAGGCCGACGTGCTGGCAAATTTCAAAGCCTTAGGAGCACAGGCAAAGCCGTTAGACGGGCTGGAACGCCTGGAGCTCCTTCACAGCCAGCTACACCCGGACGGGCAGGAAAAGTTTCATTTTACCTGGGCGGACCTGCCGAAAACCGGGCTCTCCACAAAGGATTATATTGCGCCCTCCGGCCTGTCGTTCTCAAATGACGGAAAGACCTTCCGGGTGGCCGACCATTCCGGGGCGGTGTCCTTTTTGCAGATTTTAGCGCCGGAACTGACGGACCGGCTGCTGGCGGAGCTTTTAGACCTGGATGACGCCGTGACTGTGAACCTGCATATCCAGTCCATCGACCAGGTCCAGGCGATCAAGAACATCAAACGCAAGATGTCCGATCTGCAGAAAATGACCATTGAGGAACAGAAGAAAGCGGTCCGTGCCGGTTATGACATGGACATCATACCTACCGACCTTGCCACTTACGGCGAAGAAGCAAAGAATCTCTTACAGGATTTGCAGAGCCGGAATGAGCGCATGTTTCTTGTGACGGTGCTGGTGGAGAATATCGCGCCGAAACGCCAAAAGCTGTTTAATGATATTCTGTCTGCCTCCGGTATTGCGCAGAAGTATAACTGTGCCCTGAAACGTCTGGACTTCCAGCAGGAGCAGGGCCTTATGTCCTCTCTTGTCTTAGGGTTGAACCAGATTGAAATTGAGCGTGGGCTTACGACAAGCAGCACCGCCATTTTCGTGCCGTTTACGACCTGCGAGCTGTTCCAGGAGGGCGAGGCTCTTTATTATGGTCTGAACGCTTTAAGTAATAACCTGATCATGGCGAACCGCAAGAACTTAAAGAATCCAAACGGCCTGTTTCTTGGAACGCCCGGCAGCGGCAAGTCCTTCTCTGCCAAGCGTGAGATCGTCAATGTGTTCCTTTTAACGGAGGATGACATCATTATTGCGGACCCGGAAAATGAGTACGGGCCTCTGGTACAGCAGTTCGGCGCCCAGGGGCAGGTCATTGACATTTCCCCGACCTCCACCAACTATATCAATCCGATGGACATTAACCTGGACTATTCGGATGATGAAAACCCAATCACACTGAAAAGCGATTTTATCCTGTCGCTGTGTGACCTGATTATCGGCGGCAAGGAAGGGCTTTCCCCGATTGAGAGAACCATCATCGACCGCTGCACGAGGCTTGTGTACCGGGATTATTTGCAGGACCCACGCCCGGAGAATATGCCGGTTCTGGGAGACCTATATGAGCTTCTTTTGAAGCAGTCTGAACCGGAGGCGCAGAATATCGCTACGGCGCTGGAAATCTACGTCAATGGTTCCCTGAATGTGTTCAATCACCGTTCCAACATTGACATGAACAACCACCGGGTACTCTGCTTCCAGTTAAAGTCTCTAGGCAAGGCCCTGAAAGAGATCGGGCTTCTCATTATGCAGGATGCCGTGTGGAACCGTGTCACCGCCAACCGCTCCAAACATAAGACAACCTGGTTCTATATCGACGAATTCCATCTCCTTTTGAAAGGCCAGACCGGAAGTTTCAGCGTGGAAATCTGGAAAAGATTCCGTAAATGGGGCGGCATACCGAGCGGCCTGACACAGAATGTAAAGGATCTGCTGGCCTCCCGTGAGATTGAGAATATCTTTGAGAACTCGGATTTTATCTACATGCTGAACCAGGCCCAGGGGGACCGGCAGATTTTGGCGAAACAGTTAGGAATTTCCCCGCACCAGCTTTCTTATGTAACCCATTCCGGCCCCGGCGAGGGGCTTCTGTTTTTCGGGAATGTGATTATCCCCTTTGTCGATCATTTTCCGAAGGACACCCTGTTATACAGCGTACTCACAACACGGCCTGATGAAGTGGCAGGTGCATAAATTCCCGAAAATAAAAATGACTGGAGGTGATAACAGTGCCGCGGGAAAAAGAATTTCAGAGGAAAAAGAAAGATACCCGGATGCCGGTCCGTGATTCCCATGCGGAGGAACAGATAGACACCCGGCAGAGCGAACAGGATTTTAACCTGCTGCGGGTTAGGGACGCCCCTTCTTCGGGAACAGTCCGGAGCCGGAGGTATGAAACCGCAGCACAGCAGACAGCGGATGATACACAGCCTTCCACAGCGGATATACCGCAGCAGACGGATATTTCCATACCAGAACATTTGAAAGGCAGGGATATGGATCATGAGCCGGCACGGGCGCCTGAAACACAGAACCATTTGGAACCGGGAACTTCTGCACCGGAACCGCGCCGGAGGGATTTCAGATATGGAGATTCCCGGCGTGCGGATTCTGACAGTGGCAATTCTGGTACAGAACGCCACACACAGGGAGAACCCGGTCAGGCAGAACGCCGTTCCCGGATGCACCAGCACGGCAACAAATACCAGCAGCGTTTCCAGGAGGCGGCAAAAGCCGAGGAGCCCCAGGAGAAACCACCGGAGGCAGCCGAAGGAGAACCAAAACGGCCTTCCAAGCTGGAATTTACCGCTGACGAACTCCCACCAGAGGCAAAAGATACAAAGCTCACCAAAGCCCGGAGGAAAGCGGAACGGACAGCGGAAAAACTGGAGCAGGCGGAAAACCGTCTGCCTGCCCGCCGTAAGCTGCGGATGGAAACGTCTTCTGATCCTGATACGGGTAAGGCCAAAAAACGCCTGAAATTTGAAAAGGAGGTGAAATCCCAAAGGACCCATGTAAAGGGTTCTGTTCCGATGCGCCCGGTTAAGGCCGGCGCAAATATGGCGGTTGGTTACGCCCATAAAAAGATATACCAGGCGGAGGATGAAAATGTCGGCATTAAAGCGGCCCACCGCACTGAGCTTGTAAGCGAGTCGGGGCTGCGCATGGCATATCACAGGCATAAGACCGCGCCATACCGCAGGGTGGCAAAATTACAGCAGCAATCAGCCAGGGCTAATGCCCGGCTTGCCTACCGGCAGGCATTACAGGCCAACCCGGAGCTGAAGAAAAACCTTCTTGCCCGGATGTGGCAGAAACAGAAAATAAAACGCCAGTATGCCAAAGCAGCCAGGGAAGCGAAAAAAGCGGGAAAGCGCGCAAAGGACACCGCCGTTACCACGGAAAAGATCGCTGCCGGCGTGGTTCATGCCATCAAGCGCCACCCGGTCATATGCGGAATCGTGGTTCTGCTCCTTTTGGTATTTTTTCTGATTACCTCCCTCTTTTCTTCCTTTTCTAATCTGGGAACCGGAGGGCTGGGGAGCCTTGCCGCCTCTACTTATCTGGCGGACGACGCGGACATCAACAATGCGGAGCTTGTCTATACCGAGTGGGAAACGGACCTGCAGATGCAGATCAACCGTGTGGAATCGGACCGGCCCGGTTATGACGAATACCGCTATAACATCGGCCCCATTGAGCATGATCCTTATGTTTTAATGGGGTATCTCACCTCTGCGTATCAGGATTTTACCTATGCACAGATCGAGAGCGTCCTCCGGGAGCTTTTTAACGGGCAGTATTCCCTATCCTTCACAGAGGAAACGGAAATCCGCTACCGGACAGAAACAAGCATTGACCCGGAGACCGGCGAAGAAACGGAGGAAGAAGTGCCTTATGAGTGGCACATCTTAAATGTAACGCTTACTTCCACGCCGCTTGAAAACCTGGTGGTTTCACGCATGGACGCAGACCAGAAGGAAATCTGCGAGATTTTATTGCAGACCAAAGGAAACCGGCAGTATGTGAAAAATGTGTTTGGCACCAACTGGCTTCCCTATGTCACCAGCTACTACGGCTACCGGGTACACCCGATCAGCGGGGAAAAGAACTACCATACCGGGGTTGACATTGGGATGCCCCAGGGCACGAAGATTTTAGCCGGGCATGACGGCACGGTCACGCTGGCAGGAAATGCGGGCGGCTATGGCCTGTGCGTCGCCATTGAGGGCGAGGCTTACGAGGGGCACTCCCTTACCACCAAATACGGCCACTGTTCGCAAATCTTAGTATCTGCCGGACAGGAGGTAAAGGCCGGGGATGTGATCGCAAAGGTCGGCAGCACCGGAAACTCCACCGGGCCGCACCTGCACCTGGAGGTATTGGTTGACGGCCAGTATATGAATCCCATGTATTTTGCCGATACCGGCGATACCAGCGAGCGGCATCTGCCTGATGCTCCTGCAGGCGGCGGAGGGAACTATTTTGATTATGATGTTCCACCGGAGGCCCTTGCGGATGAAAAATTTGCCGCTATGCTTGCGGAGGCTGAAAAGTATTTAGGCTATCCGTATGTATGGGGCGGCGCAAGCCCTTCCACTTCTTTTGACTGTTCCGGGTATGTTTCCTGGGTCGTCAATCATTGTGGTGTGGGCTGGAACTTCGGACGTCTGACCGCAGATGGGCTTTTAAGCGTGTGTACGCCTGTATCAAGCGCCGATGCAAGGCCCGGCGACCTGATTTTCTTTCAGGGGACTTACAATACCAGCGGTGCAAGCCATGTGGGAATCTATGTGGGTAACGGGATGATGATCCATTGCGGGGATCCGATTTCCTACGCGAACATCAACACAAGTTACTGGCAGCAGCACTTTTATACATTTGGGCGTTTATCATGAATTCATGATAACCTGCCTTATCAGAAAAAAAGAGTTATCAGAAAAACAATGAGTGAAGCCACTGTTTCAAGAAAACAGCACAACAAAAATTTCTGATAACTCTATCTGATTATTTTAGGCCGCAAAGCCTTTTTAATAGCTCTTCATCGCTGACCTTATAACGTGCAGCATTAAGGTGTTCCTTAAGCGGACTGTCATCCGGTACAGCCTGTTCGAGTGCTTTTCGCTTCAACTCCGTATCCGCATGGGCATAGATAAGCGTAGTTTCAAGATTAGAATGGCCCAGCCATTGAGAAATTAAGGTTAAATCTACTCCATTCTGATACAAGATCATCGCCCAGGAATGACGGAATAAATGCGGATGCACATTTTCAGGCACTTCTTTACAGATTTCACGTGCCTGTTTGCCATATTTTCTAACCAGTTGCCTTACGTTATCTTCGGTCATGCGTTTTTTCATTCGGCTCCGTGTAACGTAGAACAGATGCTGCTCAGAAAATAAATGTTCCTCTGGATGAAACAGTGCAAGATATTGTTTCAGGTGCTGCACCACATCATCCCGCAATGGTATCGACCGAGTTTTCGCCCCCTTTCCGTGGATGGTCACTTTAGGATGTCTGCCTAATTGTATATCACAAAGGCGGATGTCAACGAGTTCCTGAACACGTGCCCCGGTTTTATAGAGAAACAGAAGCAGAAATGCATCTCTTTTCCCTTTTTCCGTGAAAGTGTCGGGCTGCTTCAGGATTGCATTAACAGCGTCTTCACTCATGTGCTCAACAATGGTTTCAGGCTCTTTTGCCTTTTTTACTTTTTGTATTTCCTCTAAATGGGAAATTACAGTGATGTCCTCTTGTGCTGCATATTTATAGAAAGCACGGATGCAATGCAGACGGTGGTTCCTTGTAGATATACTGCAATTACGTTCTGTTTCGAGATAATCCAAAAATTCCGAGACAGCATTACGGTCAATCATCTCAAAAGTGATTTCACTTAAAGAGATATTCCGCTTTGTCTTGATGAAATCGAAAAGTAATTCCAAAGACTTACGGTAAGAACGTATTGTATTTGGGCTGCATTTTTGTTCATCCGGCAACGAAACCAGCAGGAAATCGTGGACAAGGGAGAATAACGGGGTTAACGTGCCCATATGTCCACCTCCATTCCAATGCGGTCAATGTTTTCCCACTGTACTCCCGGAGATACCATAAGGCGTTCCGGCAGGATGTGGATGTAATAAGCGGTGTCCGAAAACTTTTCGTGTCCCATATAAGCACGAAGGTAAGGGAGCATCGCATAAAGATTCCTGCCTTCATCAAGCCAGCGTTGCAGAACTGTCGATGCGAATCGGTGGCGGAGATCATATGGCCTTAAACGTGGCAATAGTTTTGGGTCAACTTCTGGATGTGCCGCTGCCCAGCATGATTTTACAAGTGCGGTCAACTGCCATGATTTCAGGGCAGAGGAATCCGTATGGATAAAAAAATATTCATTCCCTTTGTCGAAAATAGCTCTTTGGGAACGGTACTTTTTCAGCAGCAGCAACATATCGTCAGAAGCTACGACAATCCGTTCTTTCCTGCGTTTGGTTTTTGTGATGAAAAGCTCGCCGGTTTTGAAATTGATATGCTCCAGCTTTATGTTTCTGCCCTCGTTTGGTCTTAACCCGCATGAATAGAGCAGCCGCAAAAGGACGGATGCTGTTTCACGAAAGAATGGGTCATTTTTATATTCCATCGTATCGGCGGCATGAAACAATGCAGCAAGTTCACTGTCTGTCAGGATGTATGGCAGATAGTCCGGCGTTTTGGGTACACAGCTCATCGGCAGTATATAAGCCGATACGCCGAGATATTTTGCAAATAAGCGTATGGCGGTAGCCTTGCTGCTCAAACAGGAACGGCCTCTTGCGATTTCGTCGTAGAACCAGCCACGGACAACTTCTTTTGTCAGCTCGGTTTGTTCCGGGCAGTGTTCATAACAATACCTGTCGAAATGCTGCAGTTGCTGTTCATGCTCATTGGAGTAGCCCATAGCGGAACGAAACTCAAGATATTCCATGATAGAGGGCCTAAAAGCGCTTTTAAATTCTTTCATAAATGACCGCCCCCTTTTTCCGGCATGAAGCCTTCTAAATTGAGGGCACATTCTTTCAGATGCGTGCTGTCTAAGGAGATATATTGCTTTGTCGGCTCGATGCTGGAATGACCTAAAACCTGCGAAACCGTAGTGACCGGCACACCAGATATTACCATGTTGGTGCCCACAGCACGCCGCAGCCCATGAAATGTACATTTCGGAAGTCCGAGCTTTTTCCGGTAAACATTAAATGTCTGATAAGGCAGAGTACGTCCTAACTGTACGGCCGGGGATTTTGCACGTAAAAAAACAAACGGCAGATCACTTTTCGGACGGCCATTCAATATATAGTCCTGAATGGCTTCTCCAACGTCTGTCGTTAAAGGAAGCGCAAGCGTCTTCCCTGTTTTACGTTGGGTGATCCGGATTTCCCCGTTAATCCAGTCAATCGCATCAAAAGTCAGGTTTATGATGTCAACAGACCTTATCCCGGTGACAGCCGCTGTCATAATCATTGCATAGTCACGCTTGCCCATAGCGGTGCTGCGGTCAATAACATCCAGAACAGCGGCGATTTCATCCAGAGGGACAGGTTTTTTCACCTTATGTTCTGTAGGGGTTACAAAAGACAGCGTATCTGCAAAGCTGCTGCCCGTAATTCCTATTTCATATAGATACAAATGCAGCTTTTTAAGAGAACGCTTGATGGTATCAATACTATTGAGTGTCATGCGCTTGGAACAATCCATGAGATATTTTCTGATAATGCTGTCATCCACCTGCGCAAATGAACCAATCCCATTAGCCAAAAGCCATTTGAAATAAGGGTTTGCAACCTGCCGGATACTGCATTTGGTTTTGTCGTTCCATTCCCCGTAAGCCTTGATACCGGTTAAAAGGTCTTCGTAGTATGGGGAAAGAGCAGACGGAACCCTCCGGGCATATAAAGTTATAGAGCCTTTTTCATGGTATTCGGTCAGGTAATCAGCAGTTTTTGTAAGGAACATAAATCGTATTTTCCCGATTTCCTTTTGCTGATAGCGGTTCTCTGCATCCCGGATAAACAGGGATACAATTTCAGGGCTGTAACAATCATATCCGTTCTCGTGGTGCAGTTGGACAATCTTTTGCAGGGCAAATTCTTTTTCCCGGATACTTCGGTGGTTATATCCATTTTGCAAAAAGATGTCGGCTGTTTGAGCTGCAAGATTTTCAATCGTTGATTGAATCAAAATAATCACCATCCTTAATGATAGTCAGGCACAAGCCTGCCAGTATCATTATGACAGTAACTATTAACAAATGGCAGATACCTTATCAGAGTTATCAGGAATCATGAAGCCAATACATATCTAAAAGCAAGAATTCCGTTCAGTAATTCCTGATAACTCTTTTTTTCTGATAAGGGCGTCTGCCCTGACAGATTGGAGGTAATAAATTGAACCCTAAGATTGAAAAACTGGAGAAAGAGATCGACAAGACGAAAAACAAGATTGCGGAGATGCAGGCCAGGCTCCGTGACCTGGAAAAACAGAAAACGGAGCTGGAGAACACCGACTATGTGGCGATTGCCCGCAGCTTCCATCTGACGCCCCAGCAGTTGGCCGAATTTCTGAAATCGCAGCAGGCCGCTCCATCCGGGGATGGACCGCTGCAGAAACAGGAGGACATAAATGAGGACTAAAAAAATCTCTCTGCTACTGGCGCTTGTGCTTGTCATAAGCGCCATAGCTTTGCCCCTGACGGCTTATGCTGCCGGGGACAAAGATACCACACCGCCGGAGCTTGCGGTTTCTCTGGACGGCGATACGCTGAAAATAGAAAGCAGCGACGATCATTCCGGCGTGGAGGCGGTCTTTGTGGACGGGAACCGTATCAATTCCCTGACCAATGGGGCGGCTACCGTTACCTTAAAGGATTATGCCGGCACAGAAAAACAGGTAAGCGTGTATGCCCAGGATTATGCCGGGAACCGTTCAAAGACCGTGAAGTTTGAGAATCCCTATTATGAGGAACCAGCACCCACGGAGAAACCTGCTGCCACGGTACAGCAGAACCAGAACAGCGCAGCGGTGAAACCTGTGCAAGCCCAGGCTGCTTCTTCCGGCAGTACAAATACTAACGCCCAAAGCAGCAATTCCGGCAGTAATGCTTCCGGGAATAGCTCTAATGCGGGTACGAATACGGACCATACTGGCAGCAATACAGCCTCCGGCACAAACGGCAGCGATTCCAATTCCCAGGGGGAAACAGGAACCACTTCCTCCATCCCGGATGGCGCGTTTACCCCGGATGGCACCGGCACAGTGTTAGATACGGCCACCGGCGAAGGTGACGATAAGCAGTTTTACACGATCACCACCGAGGCCGGAAATGTATTCTATCTTATCATTGACGGAAAGCGGAACGATAACAACGTCTACTTCCTGAATGGTGTTACCGAAGCTGACCTGATGGCTCTGGCGGAAAAGAACGAGGGCACCATGAGCGTGATTCCAACAGAGGACGTCTGCACCTGTACGGATAAATGCGAAGCCGGCGAAGTCAATACCGCCTGCTCGGTCTGCAAGAATGACCTCAAAGGCTGCACCGGAAAGGAAAGACCTGCGGAAACAGAGGAACCCGCACAGACCGAACCGCCGAAAAAGGACAACGGCAGCGCCGGCACGATTATCTTTATTATCGTTGCCTTGCTTGCGGTAGGCGGCGTTGGCTATTATGTAAAGATCGTCCGTCCGAAGCAGCAGGCAGAGGATGACGAAGATTTCGAGGATGACGGGTACGGCGAAGGCTTTGACCCGGATGAAGCCTATGGAGAGCCGGAATATCTCTCCGAAGATGATTTTGATGACAGAATCAATAAGGAACAGGAGGACAGCGAGTAAAGCTGTCCTTTACTATTTTAAGAAAGCGAGGATATTTCATGGAGAAAATAAATACCCATTACCGCAGCGGCGTAAAGAGGCTGTTGGCATTTCTGCTTTGCGCAGTATGCGTCTTTGGGATGATCCCTACCCAGGCGTTCGCATTTTCGCCGGGACAGAAAGCAAGCTCCTGGCTGGGCGATCAATATGTAGGGTCTGACGGACAGCATTATTACAGTCCGGCACCCTACACCTATCTGGTCTACAATTCTGATGGAACGATGGATGTGCGTACCAGCTCCGGGGGCAACGCCTACCAGCACTATATGCTGACAGCTTCGGACGGGAGCAGCCAGCAGGTATATTGTGTGGAAAGCGGCATTGCCTATAACACTTCTGACAATACCTATACATCGGAAAGCGGCACAAACAGCAATTACTTAAACCTGCTCCCTTCCGAGGCAAGACGGGGGATCACCCTCACGGCGATCTACGGCTGGAAACCCGGCGCTTCCCTCCCTGTGTCCGGCATTAATGAGGACGATTATAAAATGGCGACGCAGATCATCCTCTGGGAGTACCAGCAGCAGCTTCGTAGCGACCCTTACAGTCGGCACGGGAACGGCTACGCAAACGCCGGCCAGTATTTCAGCGTAATTGCCGGACGCCCTGCTGAAAAAGCCTACAACTGGATTCTTTCACAGGTTGCTTCCCATTCCACGGTTCCCTCATTTACTTCCACGAAGAAAAACGAAGCCCCGGAGCTGGAACTGAAATGGGACACGGAAAAGAAGATTTATGCCCTGACCGTCACGGACACCAATAACCTGAAAATCAATCTGGAGACTTTGAAAGGCAGCGGCGTTTCCGTCACAAGAAACGGGAACAAGTACACGTTCACCAGTAAGAACATGATTATGGACCCTGTCACCTTTGAATTCCGAAAGAATATTCCGGTTGCCAACGATATGCTGATCTGGGGCCGTCCCGGTTATCAGACCATGATGACCGGTGCCAGCGACCCGGTTTCCTTCTTTGTAAAGATCAAGACCGAAACCTACGGCACCGCAAAGATCGTCAAGACCAGCGAGGACGGCATTGTGTCTGGTATTCCTTTCAACATTTCCGGCACGGACATTCTGGGAAATAAAGTAGATGAAACTGTCACTACCGGAGAAAACGGGCAGATTAAAGAAAAGCTGCTGCCCGGCACCTATCTGGTGAAAGAGCTGCCGGTGGACCGTTATGTGACCCCTTCCGCGCAGTATGTCACCATTGAAAGCGGCCAGACCTCCACGGTGCATTTCAGCAATATCCTGAAAAAGTTCCGCGTCCATGTGGTAAAGAGCGACGCTGATACCGGCACCGCCCAGGGCGACGCGACCCTTGCCGGGGCAACCTACGGAATTTATAACAATGGCGAGCTGGTAGACACCTACACCACCGGGCCGGACGGCAGCTTTATGACCCGATACTATGTCTGCGGTGATAACTGGACGGTGAGGGAGATTGATCCCAGCACCGGCTACCTCTTAAACGATACGGTCTATGAGGTGGGTGCTTCCCCGACCCTGTATGAAGTGGAACTGAACACCACCGAAAACCAGGTGACAGAAACAGTTATTTACGGAAATATCCAGCTTGTAAAGCATACGGACGACCTGGACCCGGATGTGTCCGAGGATGAAAATACGGACGAACCAAATGAGGGCGTGATCGAGCGCCCGGAGGCCGGGGCTGTCTTTGAAATCTACCTGAAGGCGGCGGGCAGCTATGACGCGGCGAAGGAAAGCGAGCGTGATTTGCTCACAACCGATGGGAACGGCTTCGCTTCCTCCAAAATGCTGCCTTATGGCCGTTATACGGTTCACCAGGTAGCCGGCGAAGAAGGAAAGGCGTTTATCCCGGACTTTACCGTATTTATTTCCGCAAACGGTCAGACTTACAGCTATATCCTGAATAATCGTACCATCACGGCACGACTGAAAGTGGAGAAATGCGACGCGGAGACCGGCAATATTATCCCGATGACGGGCACTGGTTTCCGGATCAAGGATTTGTCTACCGGGGAATTTGTCACCCAGGAAATCTATTATCCGAATCCGGAAACCCTTGATACTTTCTATGTTTCGGACGAAGGCTGGCTCATGCTGCCGGAACCTCTGCATACCAGGGATTATGAGCTTTACGAGGTGGCGGCGCCTTACGGCTATGTCCTTTCCAGTGAGCCCGTACCGTTCACCATTGACGGCAGCGAGGCGGTTGTGACCGTAACACAGTATAACATGCCCCAGAAGGGTCAGCTCACCATTACAAAGACCGGCGAGGTATTCGCTTCCGTCCAGGAAAACGACGGCCTGTATCAGCCGGTATATGAAGTGGCCGGGCTTCCCGGTGCGGTCTATGACGTGATTGCCGACGAGGATATTTATACCGGCGACGGTACGCTTCGCGCAGCAAAGGACATGGTTGTGGAAACCCTTACCACCGGGGATGACGGGACGGCACAGAGCGGGCTTTTGTACCTGGGCTGCTACCGCTTGGAGGAACGCCAGGCGCCGGCGGGGATGGTCTTAAACACCCAGCCGGAATATGTAGAGCTTACCTATGCGGGTGAAACTGTGGAAGTGACACAGACCGCCGTTGGCCTTTATGACGGGCGCCAGAAGGTGGATGTGAGCCTGTTCAAAGCACTGGAAACGGACGAGCTGTTCGGGCTTGGCATGAATGAGGAATACAAGGATATTTCTTTTGGACTGTATGCTTCCGATAACCTGACGGCTGCGGATGGCAGCGTGATCCCGGCGGGCGGGCTCCTGGAAGTGGTTTCCGTTTCTGCAAATGAGGTGGGCGGCTATAACGCTTCTTTCGCCTCTGACCTTCCTTTTGGCAGCTACTATGTGAAGGAACGCACCACAAACAGCGCTTATATCCTTTCCGATACCGAGTACCCGGTAGTATTTGAATATGCGGGCCAGGAGGCGGCGCTGGTACAGATTCTTGTGGGTGAGGGCGAGGCCGTTCCCAATGACCTGCTTCGTGGGCGTGTGGACGGCGTGAAAGTCGGTGAAAACCCGGAGGGCGGCGAAGATGTGAAGCTGTCCGGGGCACTGATGGGATTATTCAGGCCGGACACGGAAGAATTTACCGAGGAAAATGCGCTGCTTACTGTCACCACCGCCGAGGATGGCAACTTTGCCTTTGAGAATATCCCTTACGGCCACTGGATCGTAAAGGAAATTTCCGCTCCCGCGCTCTATACAGTGAGCCCGGAGGAACACCATATTTATATCGGTGTGGACGGTCAGGCAATCGAAATCCGTGTGGATGATACCCTGATCCGCGGACGGGTGCAGCTCCATAAGACCGAGGCGGTGGATGAACCTTCTTCTGTGGAGAAGGAGGACAAGGATAACAACACCTTCCTGCGTTTCCTCTCCGGTGCGGTATTCGATCTGTATGAGGACGCCAACGGCAATAAGGAACTGGATTCCGAAGATACGAAGATTGGCACGCTGAAGGAGACGGATGCGGGCTACCACACAGCGGAGGGTCTTCTGGCAAAGGGCTACTTTGTGAAGGAAAGCAAGGCGCCGGAGGGCTACCAGCTTGACGAGAACGCCTACTACTTTGCTATCACAGAGGACGGCCAGGTGGCGGTTGTGGAAAATGGTGAGGCCGGACGTGGCTTTACCAATGAGGCGTACCGCGGGAACCTGAAGATTACAAAGGATTCCAGCGACGGGCGCAAGGATGGATTTGCTTTTGAGGTGAAAAGTGCAGACGGTTCCTACTGTGAAACTTTCACTTCTCCAAAATCCGGCGTGATCGAGGTCAAGGGGCTGCACGTTGGCATTTATACCGTAACAGAAATCTCCAACCGGGCAAGCAAGGACTATATCATTCCTGACGCTGCCACCGTGGAGATCAAGGTGGATGAAACCGCAACGGTCCAGTTCTTCAATGAAAAGCCGGAGAAACCGACCACCCCGGATAACCCGGATAATCCGAAAACACCGTCCAATCCGTCCAATCCGTCCACACCATCTAACCCTGATAAAGCGGTACCGCAGACCGGGGATGACAATTTCATTTTCCTGTATGGCGGGCTCCTGGCGCTGGCTGTGATTGGCGGCGGGCTGTTTGCCGCAGCCTATTTCAAAAAGGGCAAGTACAGCAGAAATACCCCAAAGAGAAAAGCTGTTGGTATTGCGGTGGTTTCCCTCTGCGGGATGCTGGCGCTTGGCAGCGGGTTCCTGATGGTCCGCGACCTTAACCAGTATTCAGAGAGCGCCGGAGCCTATGAGGACATTTCGGCTCTTGTAGAGCTGCCGGAGAAGACCGAAGCGCCGGAGGACGATAACACGGAAACGGAACCTGCCGGGGAGGACCCTTCTGTGGTCCTCCCCACAGTGGATTTTGATGTGCTCCGGGAAACCGGGCCGGACATCATCGGATGGCTTACTCTTCCTGATACGGCCATCAATTATCCTGTGACACAGACAGACGACAACGAGTATTACCTGCACCATCTGTATGACGGCACCTATAATAAGACGGGCTGCCTGTTTGCAGACTATGAAAATCAGGAGGATTTTTCGAACCGCAATACCATTATCTACGGCCACAACATGCGGGACGGCTCCATGTTCGCTGCGCTGAATGAGTATGACGGGCAGAACTATTTTGACGGACACCCGCAGATGTACCTTGTCACCCCTGGCGGCGGCTATGTCGTGGAAATTTTCACGGCGTTTGTAGCAAAACCCGGAGAGTCCGGCAGCGACACTTCTCCCTGGAGGCTTAGCTTCAAGGATGACGGGGCCTATACCACATGGCTTTCTGAAATGGCGGGCCGTTCTGTCATTGAAACCGATGTTACGGTGACTTCCAGTGATAAGGTGCTGACCCTTTCCACCTGTACGCCCGGAGGCGCGAGCCGCTTCATCGTCATGGGAAAACTGGCGGCTGTAAACAATTAACAAGAATATTGGAAACCGGTGCGGGGGCTGTCTGCTCCCGCACCTGCTATTTAGGAGGATTTTTTATGGTGAATACCATTGTTTCGATACCCGGCTATGTCCATCTGTACCGCTCCCTTTTGCGGTTCTATGACATGCCGGAAAATGAGGTCCGGGAAATGCTCTACCTTCTGAACACGGCGAACCTGGACTGCTACGAGTATTACCACCCGGAGCGTGATGTGGTCCAGAGCGGGCCGGTGGCTTTTAGCGGCTGGCTGGAACATATGGACTGCCGCCCTTACCGGACAGAGGTACAGCTTTATAAATCCCTGCTGTTCTTAAAGCGCAGCATTGACCGGGATTTGATCGTGACCTCGCAGCGGGAGGCGCTGCAGACGCTGCGGTGTATCATATCCAATCTGGAATACCGCTTTTATAAGGCGTATGGAATGGAGATTGAAGATAAACGGACCGTGTACGGGGAATGTACCTACCGCCTGGTTCCCAGGGAGGACGAACCCAGCGTGTGCCTGATGCACGACTGGATTTATCTGCCGAGCGCATAATGCCGGAAACTTTATATAAATTTGTCCCAGATAATAGATAAAATCCGGGGCAGCTTATTTTCAAAGGAGGGATGCCATATCACACAAAAGGAAGTCAATGCCGTATTTGACGAGCAGGTGCGGCTTTGCGCTGACATTCTGCAAAAGAAAACCAAAGAATACACCGGGGACGATACGGACCGGCTGGGGGCTTTTAAGGCGGCGGCAGCTTTGCAGCACACCACGCCGGAGCGTGCCCTTGCCGGGATGCTGGCGAAGCATATCGTCTCCCTGTATGACATGTGCTTTGACAGTGATACAGATTACGATATAAGCATGTGGAATGAAAAGATCACAGACAGCCTCAACTATCTGTTCTTACTGAAAGCTATTGTAAAGGAGGGACATACCAATCAAACGGATTGAAGTAAAAATATTAAACTGTCAGGCGATTGCAGAGGCCGAGAAAAACATGGTCTTTGCCGCCCGGCTCACGCAAAGGGGCCACCGGATTGCCACAATGGATGATCTGATGGCTCTTTATGAAAAATCATTCAGCGAAAATACCGTGGCGGCAATCAGCGGCCTTCCGCACCCCACGGTCCAGAAATTTGCGGTGATCACCGTTGCTGTTGTGGGGGCAAGCAGGCGGTTCCTGTCGCAGATCACGCGCCATCAGAACGAAGTAAAGTTTATGAGCGCGTCCTTACAGTACAGCAATTATGCGGGGCAGGCGGATTTTGCCATACCCTATGAGATTCTGGCCGCCCCGACTGCGGTCCGGGAACTGTACTTAAAAGGCTGTCACGAAGGTATGGATTGCTATGAGCGGTTATGTAATGCCGGCGTGGGCCATGACGCGGCGGGCTATGCCACACCCCAGGGGCTTCGGAATGTGCTAGTCATCAGTGCCACGCCCTATCAGTGGAAACACATCATCGGCCAGCGGGTATGCCGGCGCAATACGGACGAAACCCGGATCGTGCTCCTGAAAATCTGGCAGGAGCTTTATACACTCAGCCAGGCGCTGTTTTCCCCAGGTCTTACAGGACCGTTCTGCCAGCGGGACAAATGCCTGGAAGGGAAAATGACCTGCGGCAGAAAAATAGGTGCGGATATGACGCCGGAGGATCTTCTGAAAGCGGACTATCCGGCACTTTCGGAAGGAGGCGGAGCATGAAGATCAAATTGATTGACTTTGGCGTGCCGGAGAGCCGCCGCCCTTTCCGTCCACACGGGAATGATGCCGGCGCAGATGTGTATATGCCCTATGACTGTACTTTACAGCCGGGCGAGATTGCAAAGGTTCCTCTTGGATTTGGAATTGAAGTGCCGGACGGATATGCAGGTTATGTATTTCCACGCACCAGCATGGCGGTAAAAGGGCTGGTCTGTGAACTGCCTCCTGTGGATTCCGGCTACCGTGGGGAAATTCATGCCATTATCAGTAATGTAAGCAACAAACCGCAGGAACTTTCCAAAGGAACGCGGATAGGCCAGCTTGTAATTACTCCTGTTGTGATTGCAGATTTTGTAACAGATTTGGGCGCGGAGCGTGGAACCGGAGGCTTTGGGAGTACCGGGGTATAAATCAGGATAAATATAGAGCGTTTCCAGACTTAATTTAGGACAGTATGGGAAATAATAAGAAGAAAGCGGTCATTTTCCGTGACCGCTTTACTTCTTGCTGTTCAATTCTTTCATAATGCCGAGGATATATGTCATTGATTTGGAATCCAGTTTCTTTGCCTCTGCAATAAATTCCTGCAAGGTTTCTGGATAAAGGTTTTCTTCGTCAAAGAATTCCTTCGGCGTTACGCCGAGATATTCGCAGATATAAAAGAAGGACTGCATGGCAGGAAGTGATTTTTTGTTTTCGATGTTATTGATGTAGTTGTTCGCTTGCCCCAACGACAATGACATGTCGCGTGCAGATACGCCCTTTTGTAATCTCAGCTTTGCCAGCCGTTCCGGGACGAATTCTTCATACATCACCCTCACCTCCCATTCTATAATAGATTGTACCTCACACAGACGCATTATTCACAAATTAAAAAAGGGTGTTTGCGTTGACTTGAAAAAATAAATCTATTATAATAAGGAGGGATACAAAAACAAATCTATCAATCGGAGGAACCTGATGGAAGGAAAGACTTGCTGTGTCACAGGACACAGAGATATACCTGCTGATGAAACAGCCCATGTAAAGGTGGCTCTGCGACAGGAAATTGGAAAAGCAGTAAACGATGGTTTCACTGTCTTTCTCTCCGGCTTTGCGGATGGCGTGGATCAATACTTTGCGGAGATTATTCTGGAGCTGCAGAATAAAAATCCAGATTTGAAGCTAATCGCAGTGCTTCCATACCGAAAACGGAAGGACAGCCTGTGCCAGAGGGAACACACAAACATCCTGCTGGATGCCTGTGCAGAGGTTATCATAATTCAGGAAGAATACAGGCCCAACGTCTATTCCAAACGCAACCGCTACATGGTGGAACATGCAGACCGTGTAATCGCGGTATATGACGGACGGGAAAAAGGCGGTACAGTTAAGACCATCCGTTATGCGCACCAATTTCGGAAGGAACTGCGGGAAATACCCGTAGGGTTAATCTTGGACAAAAACAGGACAAATCTTGGACAAAACCGGATATGAAAAAGTGGAGATACAGGCTGCTCTATGGTATAATGAATGTTCAACCGTGAAGGCCAGTGACAAATTCGGTTGGACTTACAGAGAATTATAGATAACCTTTTGTGAAAGTGGGAAACCACAGTTTGAAAGGAGTATTTGCATGAAACATGTATGTATGCTTATATCGGTGGCCGACATTAACGCCGCAAGAAAATTTTATGAGGATTTGTTTGGATTAGAGGTGTTCCAGGATTATGGCAGAAACATTGCTTTTACCTGCGGCCTGGCATTGCAGCAGGATTTTGACTGGCTTATAGATCTGCCAAAAGAAAAGGTATTAAAAAAATCCAACAATGCGGAAATCGTCTTTGAAGAACAGGACTTTGACAGTTTTCTGAACAAGTTGAAAGAATACCCGGATATTGAATATCTGGGAGAAGTGATCGAGCATAGCTGGGGCCAGCGGGTGATTCGGTTTTACGATTTGGACGGGCATATCATAGAGGTCGGCGAGGATATGAAAATGGTGATAAAGCGTTTTCTTGCTTCTGGCATGACAATGGAAGAAGTCTCTGTGAAAATGGACGCTTCTATTGAGGATTTGACAAAACTTCTAAACAGCTAATGTATGACGGACGAATAAACAAATCGGAATTTTTTTGTAGAGGTGATATTATGAAAAAAGTAATTTTATATATTCATGGAAAAGGTGGAAGCCATTTGGAAGCTGAACAATACAAGAAAAATTGTTCGGGTTTTGATATGATTGGCATAGAGTACAATGACTATCTTCCGTGGATTGTGCAAAATCAAATTCAATCGGTTTATGACAAAGTTCGCGAAAGATACGACTGTATTTATTTGATTGCAAACAGTATAGGCGCTTATTTTGCAATGCACACATTGCAAGATTGTGATATTGCAAAAGCTTTATTTATATCGCCTGTACTTGACATGGAACGTCTTATACTGGACATGATGAGTTGGACAAATGTATCAGAGAAGGATTTGCGTGAGAAGGGAGAAATCCCTACGGATTTTGGGGAAACATTATCATGGAAATATTTATGCTTTGTTAGGGAAAATCCTATAACATGGAATGTTCCCACAGAAATTTTATATGCAGGAAATGATAATCTCGTATCCCGTCAAACAGTAAATGAATTTATCAGTAGCCACAATGCACACCTTACTGTAATGGAAAATGGGGAGCATTGGTTTCATACAGACGAACAACTTGCCTTTTTAGATGTCTGGATGAAAAAGGCAATAGGATAAATCCCAGTTTATAGAATTGAACAAATCAGAATTTGTCATATAGACAAAATCAAAAAAGGAAGGTGATATAATGGCATATTTTAAGTATCAAGGGAAATCTATTTATTATGAAGAATATGGGCAAGGCGAGCCGCTTATCTTCCTACACGGCAATACCGCTTCTTCTAAAATGTCTGAGCTTCTCATGCCACTGTATGCAGAAAAATTCAGATGTATTTTGATTGATTTTTTAGGTAACGGACGGTCAGATCGAGTAGAGAGCTTTTCACCGGATATGTGGTATGATGAAGCCTTGCAGACGATTGCACTTACTGAATATTTACAATGTGGAAGAGTCAGTCTTGTCGGAACAAGTGGCGGCGCATGGGCGGCTGTTAATGCGGCACTGGAACGCCCCGACTTATTTCAGGCGGTTATAGCAGACAGTTTTGACGGACGTACTCTTAATGAAAATTTTTCTGCTAACCTTTTATCTGAAAGGAAAGCGGCGAAAGAAGATACACAGTCAAGACAATTTTATGAATGGTGTCAGGGTGCAGACTGGGAAAAGGTAGTTGACCTTGATACAGAAGCATTATTGAAGTGTGCGGAGGAAAAGCGTCCGCTATTTCATAAGCCGTTAGAGGAACTAAAAACGCCTATCTTATTCATGGGAAGCAAAGAAGATGAAAGTTGCCGAAACAATATTGAAGAAGAATATAGAGAAATGGTTTCCATACTTCCTCAATCTTCCGTGTATCTTTTCCCAAACGGAGGGCACCCCTCTCTTTTTTCCAATGCGGAAAAGACCGCAGATATAATTTATAATTTCATATTTCGGCAATAACGGTAACTTCCAGTTTGTGGGGTAACTATGTAGAAAGGTAAATCAAAATTTTTATTAGAAGGTACAATCATGAAGATAGAGATAGGAAAAGATTTTCCGCAGTATTTTAAGCCATCATATCCAGTCGATTGCCACTGTAAATATCGAAAAATATGACTGATAGCTTCCAGTCTTTGGACGGACAAGAACTTATGAAAATGCTAAAGATAATATTGACACAAGTATGTTTGCTCAATCCGCTCTGTTCAGTTCCATACTGATGACGTGGACGGGAACGATTGCAGCAAATGCTGTGATGATTCTTTTTTCAATAAAAATCGTTACTGTATATAATACATCTAAGAAAATAAGTTAAAATATTTTAGGAGGTACATATCTATGAAGGATAGGATTGCATACTGCGGACTGGACTGTGAAAAGTGTGACGCATATCTAGCAACAATCAATGACGACCAGGCGTTGCGTGAGAGAACTGCAAAACGATGGGCCGAGTTAAATAATGCTCCCATTTTGCCTGAACATATCAACTGTGAAGGCTGTCGTGTTGATGGAATTAAAACTGTATACTGCGATAGTCTTTGCGGTATTCGTCAATGTGCATTGAAAAAGGGTGTGGCGACATGTGGCGACTGCCCAGACCTGGAAATATGTCAGACAGTTGGAGAGATTATCGCAAATAACCCCGACGTTCTAAAAAATCTGAGGGGATAGGCTACATATCAGTTTGACAACTTACAGTCTGTCGGAACTTTGAACAGAGAGCAAACCGTGATTCAGAGAGAGAATAATTTAATGAAACAATTTAGTCGAGAAGCCGAACAGATAATGATTGAACGCTTTGGAAAAGACACAATTATAGCATTGGCAACAACAGAAAATGAAATGCCTTATGTGCGATATGTAAATGCTTATTACGAAGATGGTGCATTTTACATTATTACATATGCACTCTCGAATAAAATGAAACATATAAAGGAGAATCCTGTTGTTGCAATCGCTGGCGAGTGGTTTACAGCGCATGGAAAAGGCGCTAGCCTGGGTTATTTCAGAAAAAAAGAAAACTGTGTGATTGCTGAAAAGCTGAAAAAAGTCTTTGCTGAATGGATTGATAACGGTCATACTGATTTTAACGATGAAAACACCATCATTCTGCGTGTGGAATTAACAGATGGCCTGTTGCTCTCGCATGGTACAAGATATGAATTTTAAATTTTCAAATTTCCTACTGTGTTAGGTCAAGTATTATTATAGCTTATCCTAACCGTTTGCAGGTAGGCTGTTTAAGGAGGTTCCATGAAAGGATTTAACCGGAAAAATCAATTATTTTCCCTTTGCGGTTTGAATTGCGGGCTTTGCCCCATATTCTTGAATAAAAACTGTCCCGGCTGCGGCGGCGGTGAGGGGAACCAATCCTGCAAAATTGCAAGGTGCAGTATGGAACATGGCGGTGTTGAATATTGTTTCCATTGCAGCGAATACCCCTGTGAAAAATACGGTCATATTGACGATTTTGATTCTTTTATAACACACCGAAACCGAAGATCTGATATGGAAAAGGCCAGATGCTTTGGGATAGACGCTTATAATGCAGAGCAGGCGGAGAAGGCCAACATTCTGGAGGTTTTATTATCCAATTATAATGATGGCCGCAAAAAGACATTCTTTTGTGTAGCCGTCAACCTGCTGGAACTGCAAGAGTTGCAAACAGTACTTAAAGAAATTGATCGTAAACCTGATATGGAAACACTGACGCTCAAAGAAAAAAGCGCTTTTGTTGCCGGATTACTGCAGGATGTAGCGGCAGCGAAAAATATTGACTTAAAGCTCCATAAGAAAAAGGGATAATTTGAATATGCTATGATTTTTACACATGAATCAATGCTTATAGATCATCTAATCTTCCCTTCCCCCAATTAAATATCTTTGAAACTGCGCCACATATTTTTGGTGGCGCTTTTTCTTTGTAATAAAACGCAAAGGTGTTGAAAGCCTTTGCGTTTTTTATTAACCAAACTCAATAAGGAGGCGATTTTTATGTGGAACATGATTATACACTTTCTTACATTCACCGGAGGAATGTCTGCCGGCGTTGTGCTGATGTGTCTTTTGCAGACGGGAAAGCAGGAAGATGAATGGTTAGAAAACAGGAAACAGGAGGAAAACGAATGAACCAGGAATTTGCAGAAAATATCAAAAACCATATCCGGGAATATCTGCCGGTGGACTATCAGGATGCAAAGGTAACCCTTGAAAAAATCACAAAAGGAAATGATCGGACTCTTACAGGGCTTATCATCCGAAAGGATGATGAAAAGGTTGCGCCGTCCATTTATCTGGAACACTATGAGGAACAATTTGGCAAAGGCCGCCCGATGGACGACATTATGAAGGAAATTGCACAGATAAAAATGGAAAACAGCTTGGAGCTTCCTATTGATGTGAAAGGACTTCAGGATTATGAAACAGTCAGGCCGCTGCTTGCTATCCGTCTGTGCGACCCGGAAAAGAATCAGGAATATTTGAAAGATAAACCCCATACCGCATGTGGAGAACTGGCGGCAACCTACCGGATTCAGATCATGGAGGACAGCAACGGAACGGCTTCCGCTGTTGTTACAAATGATATGTTGAATCTTTGGGGGATTACACAGGAGCAGCTTCACCACGATACAGTAGCAACAGAAAACACCCGAAATCCTGTCTGCTTTTATACAATGGAGGATGTGATGTCAGAGATGATGCTGTCCGTAAAACCTACGAATCTTTTTGAACAGACGGAACTATTAGGATCTGAAACGATGCCTATGTATATCCTTACAAACCAGAACAAAGTAAATGGCGCCGGGGTTCTGGCAAGAGACGGCGTACTGGAGAAAATCGGCGAGCTGCTTGGTTCCGATTTTTATGTCCTCCCATCATCAGCCCATGAAGTTATCCTTGTACCGGATAACGGGAATATGCAGACAAAAGAACTGGAGGATATGGTAAAGGAAGTCAACGCTACTCAGGTTGCGCCAGAGGATTTACTTTCCGATAAAGTACAGTATTATGACCGGGCAGCGAAAACTTTGGGGCGGAAACAGGAAAAAGGACTATTGGAACGTCTTTCCGAAAATAAAGCACAGGTACAGGAAAGAGAGGCAAAAGCACCAAAAGAAAGACAGAAAACCAAACAGGAACCGAGCTTATAAGGAGCAGCGGCTATGCTACCTTTTCTAATTCAAAGAAATGGAGGTTACAGGAATGAAGTTAGTAATTGCGGAAAAGCCCTCTGTCGCCATGTCGCTGGCGGCGGTTCTGGGTGCGAATGAGAAAAAAGACGGCTACATGGAGGGCGGCGGGTACCTGGTGAGCTGGTGCGTGGGGCACCTTCTAGAACTGGCGCAGCCGGAGGCTTATGGGGAACAGTATGCCAGATGGCGTTATGGTGATCTGCCGATCCTGCCGGAAGAATGGAAATACGAGGTGCCGAAGGACAAGAAAAAGCAGCTTGACCTTCTTTGCCGGCTGATGAAAGACAAACGGGTGGAATCGGTGGTATGCGCTACCGATGTAGGACGGATTTTGCGGACATTCAAAATAAAAAAGAATGTGGAGGTAACAGACAATGGCAAAATCATTATTTG
>OKWL01000235.1_pt1 | contig 45109 bp, 61 predicted proteins | sample 1607171 | NCBI WGS metagenome assembly OKWL01 (sample SAMN07501049, study PRJEB24779) | human gut metagenome
GTTAGATTAAAATATAGATAAGCGTTAAATCTGTTGTAATAAAAAAATAGTTTTTATGATAATAAATATTGATAATTAAATTCCTATTATAATGATTAGGATTTTATAAAATTGATAATTACAACATTCTCATTTGTTGAATATCATATTCAATTAATTAAATGAAAAGTAATATCAAAATACCTATAAACATAGGCTTTGTATGATAAAAATGAAAAAGTAATATGCAAAAATATATACAGTTTTTTATCATTTTCATTTGACTTTCAAAAAGAACTGTGTGATAATGAGAACATAAGTTGAGGCAAGTGCCTTTCTAAATGATAATAAAAGTTCTGATCTATATTTTTATGGAGGTCCTAATTATGAGAGTTATTGCTGATGGTTGCATTAAATGTGGTTCTTGCGCATCTGTTTGCCCAGTTTCTGCTATTTCTGAAGGCGAAACTAAATACGAAATCAACGATACTTGCATCGATTGCGGTTCTTGCGAATCCGTTTGCCCAGTATCTGTAATTTCCGCTGAATAAGAACACAAACGTAGAAAGCCAGTAAACACTTATGTTTACTGGCTTTTTTATTTTTCGAAATTAGCAAAAATCACTACATTTCGCCAGCGTTGCTCAACCGTTGCTCACCTTTTAGGAGGGCTTCGCCGTAGGGTAATCGGTTAACCGCATCAATGTATTGCTGGATAGTTTTGTGCGTGTACACTTCCTGGGTGATATTATCCTTACTTGAGTGGCCAACGATCCGTTTGATGATAATTTCATCGATTCCAATATTGCTGGCCATCGATATGAAGGTGTGGCGTGTATCATGCGGCTTGTGCTCGCCTAAGTTAAGATTTTGGCACATACGCTGCATTTCACGCCGGTAGGTATCTTTATGTATAACCTTATCCAAAAGACACTCTACACGCTTAAATTGGGCTTGCTGATATAGCTCCTTGATGAAAGGGTAGATGCATTCCGCAATCGGTATGCAACGGTCTTTACCAGCTTCCGTTTTAGAACCGCCAACCATGTATCGTTCTTTCAAATGGATATTATCGAGCTTCATAGTCTGCAATTCGTTCAATCTGAGGCCCGTGTAGGCGTATATCAGAGTTAGCTTGGCAATTATATCGTCGGAGTGTTGCCAAAGAGCGTAGAGGGCCGAATTTGAAAAAATATTAGCCTTCTTGATTGGCGTAGCATTCTTATTGATGATAATATCAGAGAAATAGTTCCTAGGTATGATTTCCTGTTTTACGGCTAGCGTACCTACAGACACAATAATAGCCTTGATTAACTTTTGATACGATTTAGTGTGAGTTGATTTATCGAATATAGGCTGGAAATGTGCAGCACGCATATTCTTCATCTCTATATTGTTAAGATGACTAACCATCTTCTGTATTGTATGAATGATCTTCATTCTACCAGCAGACAACCCCTGGCGTTCTGCTTCTTCAATCCGCCACTCAAAGCATTGGCCAAACGTAATTTTACGTTGCTCTTCTTGCGGCAGATTGGTAGAGTAGAGGGCAAGAGCTGTGTAAGCTTCCTTTTGTGTCGCAAAGGTGCCTACCGACTTACGAATAGCCTTACCATTGGCATCGTATCCATAGGTTACTACCGCCCGGTAGGGCTTTCGTAACTGCTTGTGCTTCATTTTATATACGGTTCCTGAACCGTTGGCACGTTTCATGGCCATAATATGTCCTCCTTAGCTTAAATTTGGGTATAAGAAATAAGCCTTAGAGGTTTTGTGGTATAATGATATTATGTTTAGTAGCTCTCTAAGGCTATTGAGTGCCCCTTATTCTGTTGACGCAGAGTAGGGGCACTTTTTATATTTAGCTTAAATTTTTTCAAAGTAATTTTCTAATCTAGCTTGAGTATCTACAGGCATATCCGCAATATTTGCATAACAATCAAACAGGAAAGGTTTTGTAGATTCGTCTGCAGCATCGATACCATTAAATACAGTCAAAAAGTCAACAATAAATTGGCTCTTAAGGTAATCAATTTTTAGAAAGACCATCATGGCTAGCATTACACCATATATTCCTCTTAGATGCGACCGCTCACTACTTGTAATCTTCTTCTTGACTTTTTTTATTAATATGCCTCCTTGCAAACATTTCGCCAAAATGGTGGGCGGAATCTTTCGTTTCTCATCCGTTCTAAGCGCAGTAAAATCAAGATTATGTGCCGCTGCATTCCGAAACACTCTGATGGCTTCTAATGCACAAATAATAAAATTAGTTTTGTCGCTAAGTGGAATTATCCTGTCAGGTTCGTTAGGCAACAATGCCTCTACAACGTCGTCGCGTTGGGCGTTCTTTAACAACTTAAAAAGATTAATGGAATTACTAAATGTTAGGTTCTTTAATAGTATCCACGGCGGGATGTGGTTATGGTGTTCTCGATAATATAAAGTAGGGTTGCTTGCGATTTTGGGGTCGTCTCTTGTTTTTAAACATTCGAGTTGAACTGCATCAAACGTCAATACATTATTGGGATTTTGATAAGACTCTTTATATTTTGACTTTGCTAAATATACGGATATATCTACACCAAAATCTTTAGAAAGTGTATAGGCTAATTTTGTTTTAAATATATTTTCAATAAACATGCTATATTTCAGTATGAATGCTTGAATAGACCTATCAAACATTGAAAGACTATATAACTGTTCTATAGTAGTACCATCAATAAAAGAATCTCCGTTTGGCATAAAATGTCTTTGGTAACGATTAATTAAATCATAATAAGATATTGTATCTAAAGCATGTATTGCAAATTCTGGATCGCTTATGTTTAGATTCCTAGTACGTAATAATTCAATTTGTTCTTCGTAAGTTTTAAAAGGCTTGTCATAGGTTGTCAAAATTCAACCTCCTATATAATAAAAGGGGCCCTGCTATCAATGATAGCAGGGCCCCAGTGTCCAACAGTCACGCAATGTGAACAGGGACAGTTCACTACCATCAGTATACCTCAGATAAATTGATTTTTCAACACTTATTCTCTTGTGAGTAAAACAGTGTCCCCTATTTTTATAGGTGTTATTTTAGGGGCGGAAAGATTTTTAGATATGTCATCTTTGTTAACATTTAATGGAATAGTACGTGCAATTGTTTTTTGAAGAGCTGATACAGGACTGAATAAATTGGTGGTACTTCTAACAATGCGTTGGCACACAGAAAATCGAGAATATGGGGCCGTAACTTCAATAACGGCTTTTATACCGTCGTATGATCCATAATTTACATCGTCTATAATCAAATCCTCGCCAGGTTCAATTATGCGTAAGACATCGCCCTCTTTTGAGCCATCATTTAGTCCATAGTCAATTAATACTGTACTTTCATTTTCAATCGCAATAATTTTATATGTATCAAACATAATAACCCTCCTTTTTTTACATACATTTGTGCTTGTAGAAATAGAGTATTTAACAAATCTTAGGCGCTATAAATTTTTATTTTTAAAGGATAGAGTAGATGGTAATTGTAAAATTGGGGTGTTGTTTCTTTTTGAATAAATAATTTTTGACATTTTCTGTACCTGTTGATATACTTATCTTATACAAATGCTTAGAGACACAACATGAGTATCTTACTCGTCTCGTAGAAATTTAAAGGAAAATTAAATCTTTCCCCCTACATAGACCCTCACTTATAAGTGAGGGTCTTTTCTTTTATCACAAAGCCTCTTATCCCATAGCAGGGTAGGAGGCTTTTCTTTTTACCTCGAAGCTCACATATCTCCGATTTTGTTGACGTCAACAAATTCGAGGCAACCTGCATGATTACTAGCATTTTGTTGACGTCAACAAAAAGGCCCATCCCGGTGCGCTGTAGTCGTTAAACCCTGAAGCGTGGATGGGCACTTTATATCACACACAGGTAGAATTACTATTTCAAACCGAATTGAGTTTTACTATCTACAGTTCCTTCGCCACCAAATGTAATTACAATATTAGCGCCTCCGGAATTCATCCAAGTATACAGGGAGGATCTCATGCCCATAATTTCTGTTTGAGTAGATAAGCGACCTTCACTTCCTAGAATTTGTTTTACTTGATCATAAGTCATGCCTGCTTGGATTTGATTGAATTGGTCTAGGGTAATCTTGCTTCCACTTGGTTTTAAGAAGGAAAGGCTGGCAATAGATTTGCTATTTAACGCGCCGTTTTGGAACATTAATGTCATGTGTGCATTATCGACCACAAAATCATAAGATTGAGTTTTCATATCCGCAATCACATTTTCGTGTGTTAGTTTACCATCTACACCAAGTGCATTTTTTACTTGCTCATAAGAAGAACCCATAGGTAGGTTTACGAATTTATCGTAAGCTACTTCCGATTTTGATGGAGCTTTTGCTTCTTGGCTCTGCGATGTACTAGGTTTTGATTCAGTACTCTGGCTAGAATCATGGCCACAAGCGTAGGATAATCCTACAAACACAACAACAGCTAATAAGAGTCCTTTTTTCTTAGTCATTTTTAAAATCTCCCTTTTAAAAATATATATACTAACGCCAAGTGGCGGAAGTTAACCAAATTAAAAGAATCGATAATTTATAATTTCCCTGTGTACTTACTAAAAAATGTTAAATGAAACGGATCTAGCGATACCGATTAGAAAGGATGCTGTGTCGAGCATACTAAAAGGATAATAAATAGGATCAACAGTGTTATTAAGGGTCCCTGGTGCATAGGTGATTATACCCGAAAAATCTGGAGCATAATAAAACAACCTTAATACTACGTATGGGGGCATTATCTCTCCTTTATCATTAACTGCTTGAATAGCTAATAATGTCTTATGCGGTAATAAAACTTCATTATCAGCGGGAGCCGAAACAAAGACGCTGTCGCCTTGTTGGATTCGAGGCGCAAGAGCATTATCCGCAACAGAAAAAGGTGTAAGGCCCGCTTCTTTGTTGATGGAAAATTTTATTGCTTTATATGCTGCGGATGGTACAACCGTAGGTGCGGTGTTGCCAAAAAAGGCGGTTCCGTGGGCAATATTATTCTTTATTTGTTTATCATCTTCCCAGCCCATTAAGTAGGCGGGGGATACTCCATAAATACCTGCTAAATCTTCTATCTTATTAGAAGGAATGTTGGTAACGATACCGTTTTCATATTTGAATAACGTCTGTCTCGATGTGCCAATTTTTTTAGCTACCTCATCTAGCGTAAGTTTTTTATGTTCTCGTAAAGATTTTAATTTATTGCCTATTGAATTTTCCATGGCGTAAACCCCTCCATGTTTAAATTAAGTCTACAAATATTAAATGTAGTTTTATGTTAACATAAAATAACTTTAAAATCAACAAAAATGTTAATTTAAGTTACAAAAATATCTTTACAAGTCACACATCCGGTGGTAATATGACGATAGAAGATAAAGAAAGGAGGCGACTACAAGTGGTTAACTCTAACGCCTTAAAAGGTCTGATTGTCACAAAAGGCCTTACGCAAAAACAGGTTGCAAAGAAATTAAAAATGACACCTAAGACTTTTTCGTTAAAGTTAAAAAAAGGTGTTTTTGGATCCGATGAAATTGAAAAAATGATTGACTTACTCGATATATCAGATCCAGTGGCAATTTTTTTTGCACAAGATGTAACTTAAAAAGATATTTTTGTATCTTCTGCATTTTTACACGAGTTACATTTTTCTCTATTATATATCCGAAAATGTCACCAATCAATAGGAGGCTAGTATTATGAAACAATTCGTAATCAGAATGTTCGGCGAATCCATTAAGGAACGCATGAACGAGTTAGGCATGACTAAGACGGCGCTGATTGAAAAAGCTGAAATCTCGATGGATACATTAAACCGAGCTATCAGCGGACGATCAGTGCAAATGTCGACAGTCGTAGGCATCTGCTATGCATTATGTGTAGATGATAACGAAAGTAACGACTTTTGGGAAACCGATTACTACAACCCTAAATTAGATAGGAGGTAGCTATGAATAAAGAATCACTCTATGAATTATGTTCGCTATGCTTATGGATTTTAGCATTAGGTATATCCTCTAGCATAAGTTTATTCATCCTAGTATGGACAGTTCGACTAGCATTTAGCGTTTAGCGTTTAGGAGGACATTATGAATAAGATGTGCATCATATCGATGGTAGGAAGGAGTTAGTTATGATCACTAAAACTATTGCTGTGAGCCAAATGGCTATAGTTCTCGGGTGGACATTAACCGCCGTTCGGGAATGCATCGCCAGAGATAAATTCCCTTTTGCGCAGTGCTGGAAAACAGAGGGTAAAAAAGGGCGAACCTTCTCTATTGATAAAGAGGGGTTCCGCTTTCATCTGGCCAACACACTGGGGTGGCCAGATGAGAAAATCAATGAAGCTTTTAAGGAGGCAAACATCATATGATGAAAGTAATTTACGTAATTCGTATTATCGCAGCCATATTGGTAGTTGGTGCAGTTGGTTCTATGGATATTGATCGTATCGATTTATGGACTGGTATGTGCCAGGGGCTACTCGGTATTACTATTTGGCTACTCACTGGTTACTGGATTGTGGAACTAAAAGAGTATGAACGATAAGCGCTGCTCCTTTTGTAATAAAAGAATTAAAAGTCCTTACACAAACTGGTCTTACTTAACTGGTAAGCCCCGTATTGTGTGTGACAACTGTAAGGAAATACATCCAATCGTAAACAGATATAGACAGAGGAAACAGAAATGACAGAACAAGAAATTTTGTACAACGCCTACAACGAAAGCGGAGTACAAACAAATGAAGAAGTAATGGCTTTACTAGGGTGGTCAAATGACAAGGTCCGTAATATCAAAGCAAAATTGAAGATACGCGGCTTTATTGATTACACATTTGGTTCACCAGTTAAAATCCTTAAACCGTATAGGGAGGTAGTAGATACCCCTGAAACGTTTAAGGCTCAAATATATCGCGAAATGCTTGAGGTCTACATGGAAGACTTTAGAACGCAAGATACGTTCAAGGATAGGCTTCTAGTAGGTCAAGAAATTCGTATGATTCTTAAATGTGTATAAGGAGAATAGTATGCCAAACATTACAAAATCAGCAGTTCACGCCTTTGTTCGAAGCGAATATTTGAAAAAGCACGAGCCTTTGAGAAATGCACGAAAAGAAGCGCTGCAGAGCGCCATAGAATCAAGTCATCTATTTATAGATTTTAAAAACATAATGGCCTCTGCAGAATCGGTTGCAAGTGCGTTAGAAAAAGCCGGATACGGCTCAGAATTTAGACGAAACCTTGTCTCTTGTGATAAGGCGTTAAATCGTACAATAGGCAATTTGTATACGGCGGGTCTTGATAAACCTAGTGACGAGATTAGAGCATTATATGCTATCGCAAAGCCGTATGATGAAAACCTTAAAAAGATAGAGCAAGCCTATCAATCGGCGCGCCGTGTTGTCGATACTGCCCCTAGTGGCAAAGCAGCAGCTGATATTTTAAAATCGGCAGGACTTGACTTCTATGCGTGGCAAACTACTGACACGGGAGCAGCATTAGATTTAAGCGCTTTGAAAGGCGGTGATTAAATTGCGAGATTGTACGACGTGCCCTGATAAAGATTACTGCATTCCTGACGAATGCCTGGGCGCAAAAAAATGCCCTCACGCACGGCAATGCGTAAAGGGCACATAGAAAAACATCCATTTAAAGTATATCACATCGTTAAACCGAAAGGAAATAGAACAATGATCGAGTTAAAAATCACAGTAGAAACCGCTAATGAATTAAATCAAGAAATCAAAGACCTCTACCAAGCTATCATAGGTTCTTCTATAGACAAAGCCGATGCTATCGACCGTGCAAAGGAAGAAGTTAAGGCTAAAAAAGCAAAAGCTACTACTACTAAAGTAGAAACTCCAGTCAAAGAAGAAGGATCTGCTCCTAAGGAAGAAGAACCGGAAACTCCTACAGAGGAAACTCCAGTTAAAGAAGAACCACCAAAACAAGAATCACCGAGCCTTGAAGCAACTCGTGAAGCAGTAAAAGACGTAATGGCAAAAGCTACTGATAAAACGAAAGCTAAAGGCGAATTCAAAGCCTTCTTAGATAGCATCGGCGCTGAAAAGGTAACATCTGCTACCGATGAACAACGTATTCAAATTATGGAATGGGTGAATAGCCGTGGCTAAGAAACACGCCTTACTAGGTGCATCAAGTAGCGCCAGGTGGTTAGTATGCACACCCTCTGCAAGATTAGAAGCGATGTTCCCTGATGAACAATCGCCCTATGCTGCGGAAGGTACTGTAGCACACGACCTGGCAGAAGCAATCCTACGACATAAGCTTGAGGGCAAAAAAGCCCCAAAACTAGATGACTACTCTACTGAAATGGTAGAGGCGGTTAATCGATATGTCGATATTTGCGAAGAAAAGGTAAACGAAGCACGTGCTCGTTCCGCTGATGCGGAAGCCATGATTGAAGCACGGCTCGATTTCTCTCGTTGGGTACCTGAAGGGTTCGGTACCGGTGATATGGTAATCGTAGCAGATGGCATCCTGGAAGTAATTGACCTGAAGTATGGTAAAGGCGTTCCTGTTAGTGCCATCGAGAATACACAAATGCGACTCTACGCATTAGGTGCTTACGACGTTAACGAGTACTTGTACGACATTAAAACAGTTCGCATGACAATCGTTCAGCCTAGACTCGATAGGGTGTCTACCGATGAAATGGCGCTCGAAGAACTCCTTGATTGGGGCGAAGATATCAAGCCTATCGCACAACGCGCTTTTAATGGTGAGGGCGAATGTACGCCTTGCGATTATTGTAACTTCTGTAAAGCACGGCACACCTGTCGGGCATTAGCAGATACTTGCCTTGATACATTCTATAAGAATGGAGGCAAGCTCAATCAATTACTCACTGACAGCGAAGTATCTGACATCCTAGCGATGAAGGATTTAATCACAAAGTGGATTAAAGGTGTTTACGACTTCGCGTATGAAAAAGCCTTATCAGGCGAAAAGCAATGGCCGGGATATAAATTAGTGGAAGGTACATCAAGACGTACAATTACGGATCCGGACGCTGCGGCTAAAACATTACTCGATAACGGCTACAAGGAAGAGGAAATCTTCAAGCCTCGAGAACTCGAAGGTATTACAAACTTACAAAAGGTACTCGGTAAAAAGGGCGTTGCCGAATACTTAGAAGCCTATATCGAAAAACCGGAAGGCAAGCCTACGCTTGTACCGGAAAGCGATAAACGCCCAGCAATTAATACAGTTGAAACAATGATGAATGAATTTGATGACGAGGTGTAACACATGAATAAAACTTTAGTAATGACAGCAACGATTTCCGCATTGGCGGTAAATGTGATGGCTAACGGCATTGTAACAGGCCCAGTAGAACCAAACACAACAGCCCCTGTAGCAACAGGATATAACTCTATCGCCGGCGGTGCTAACACAACAGTTAGTGCAAGTAATTCCGTAGCACTTGGCCGTGATAATAACATTACTGCAGACAATACTGTAGTAATTGGCGGTGGTAACGGTAACGTTATCGGAGGGCAGTCTACTGTAATCGGTTACAACAATACAGTAGATGCAAGCATGGAACAAGTGATTATCGGAGCTAACAGTGAAACTGCTGGGCAAGGGTCCACAGTTATCGGTACCCATGGTAAAGCGACTGCTTGGGATGCTATCGCAGTTGGTAACAATACGATTGCCGACAAACCAAATGCAGTTGCCATCGGAACAAACTCCGTTACCGATGATGCGGTAGGGGTTGATGGTATCACGATTAATGGTACTCGCCACGTATTCGCAGGCGAGCAACCGGCAAGCGTAGTAAGTTTTGGTTCTAAAGCCCGTGCAGGTGCAGGCGGAGTAACTCAGTACAACCGTCAACTCACGAATGTTAGCGCTGGGCAAATCTCCGCCGATTCATTAGATGCTATCAACGGTAGTCAGCTTTATGCGGCTATCGATGAAATCGAAACTAATGCTAAACAAATTAACAAAAACAAGCAAAACATTAAAGATGTGGCAATCGGTTTGAACATGCTGGGCGATGTAGTGAACGATCACGAACAAGCTATTGCTGGTAATACTACCGCAATCGCCAACAATACTAACCGCATCAATGGTAATACATCTGCTATTACTTCCCTTGGCCAAAAGGTAACTGCTAATACAGCGGATATTAGAAGCCTTGAACATGTGGCAGACAATCACGAAGGGCGTATCACGACTTTAGAAAATCGTTCATTAGGCTTAGCTAATGATATTAACAACAAAGTCAACAATCTTGGCCAACGTGTTAATAAGTTAGGCGCAAGCTCCGCAGCACTTGCTGGATTGCATCCACTCGATTTCAACAGAAATGACAAAGTCAGCTACGCTGTAAGTTACGGCCATTACCGTAACAGTAATGCAGTAGCGCTCGGCGTATTCGCTAGACCTAATGAACGTATCATGCTTGGCTTTGGTGCTACTTTGGGTGGTGAAAATCAATACACAGTAAACGTAGCATTCAAAACCGGTAAAGGTAGTGACTACATCGCTGAAGCTAAAGATGCACAAAGCCGTATTTCTAAACTCGAAGCATTAGTACAAAAGTTAATGCAAGAAGTAGAAGCTGGCAAGTAATGGTAACTGTAAAAGCAATCGCCAAAGAGCTTCATGAGCGAGGACACTACCTCGATGAGCTCTACCAAATTACTATTGCATATGCTACTAGTTTGCACACTCGCTACTGCACAGTTGACGCAAGGTGCGATGCAATAGAACTTCGATATCAAACAGAAGAAGAGTTGGGCCCCTATGAGTATCCCTGGTTAGAGGATGATGAGTGGAACCGGCTTGATGATGAACGTTCTGATATCGAAGACGAATTAGAAGAATTATTTAATACAGTAATAGGGTTCGAACATGACTGTAACCCATTTAAGAAATAAGGAGACCGTAACAATGGCTAAATTAACAACTGGTATCGTAAGACTTTCCTATGCAAACATCGCTCAACCTCGTAAAAACGACGACGGCAAAGCAAAATACAGTTCCCAAATCATTATTGATAAAACAGATAAGAATACAATCAAAGCATTTGAACGTGCTATTGAAGAACTTAAGGCTGATCCAAAAGCAGTAGCTAAGGTAGAAGGTAAAGCCGCATACCTTAAATTGAATTTACGTGATGGTGATACAGATGAAGCAGTAGCTGATCAACCTGAAACATACGCTGGCAAGTTCTTCATCAACGCTAACAGCGATAAACAACCTATCGTATTCACCCGTGACAAAATCAAGATGGACCAATTCGACATCGAAGAAGAAATTTACTCCGGCGTGTACGCACAGGTAGCACTTTCTGTGTTCGCTTACAACTTCAATGGTAAGAAAGGCGTAGGTTTTGGTCTAAATGGTGTCCGTAAAGTTAAAGATGGTGAACGCCTCGGTGGTGTTCACGTATCTGCTAATGACTTCGGCGACGATGATTTAGGCGATATGGACGATGATGATTTAATCTAAGGAGGCAATTATGGAGCTCAGTATTGATGTGGAAACGTATTCTGACTGCCCTATTAAATATGGGGCGCAGCGATACGTTGATGATACAACATTTGAAATACTGCTCTTTGCCTATAGCTTCGATGACGAACCGGTCGAAGTAATTGATATGACAAAGAATCCACTACCTGAAAGGGTAGTGGATGCCTTATATAATACGGAAATTACGAAGACCGCCTTTAACGCAGCATTCGAAATGCTGTGCCTTAAAAAATACTTCCCTGATGCGGACTATACGAACTGGGAATGTACCTCTGTACTAGCGTTATACTGCAGTTTACCTGCAAGCCTTGATAATGTATCTAAGGCGTTACGATTAGGTGAAGCCAAAGACGCAAGAGGTAAACGCTTAATTCAGTTCTTCTCTGTGCCACGAAAACCAACTAAGACAAATCCTAAGACACGAAATATGCCTGAGGATGCGCCGGAGAAATGGGCGGAATATATTGAATATAACCGCCAGGACGTAGTGGTTGAAAAGGCAATTCGTAAACGCTTATTTTCGCTAAAGCCACCTGCTATCGAGCACGAGTACTGGTTACTCGACCAAGATATCAACTGGCGAGGCGTGAAAGTAGATATGGAACTCGTCGATGCAGCGCTTCAATGTAACGATGAGATAGTGGAAAAGGCCACCGTATCATCGGCACGACTAACAGGGCTAGATAACCCCAATAGTACGTTGCAACTTAAGGATTGGTTATCAAATCGCCTTGGCTATGAAATCGAAACCATGCGAAAAGACGATGTATCAAGCCTCTTAGAACAGGATATCCCCTCTGATGTGCGCAAGGTACTGCAAAATAGACAGGTGCTCGGTAATTCTTCTATTAAAAAATACTTAGCTATGAAAAACGCTGTATGTTCAGATGGTCGTATCCACGGCATGCTTCAGTTTTACGGAGCTATGCGTAGTGGTCGCTGGGCAGGGCGTGTAGTGCAACTACAGAACCTCCCTCGTAACTATTTAGAAGATTTAGACACAGCTCGGGAAGTCCTTAAAAGTAGAGATGTAGAAATGCTAGACCTACTATACGGAAACCCTGGTGATGTGATTAAGCAACTTATCCGTACTGCTCTTGTAGCAGAGGATGGGCACCGATTTATTGTAGCTGACTTTAGTGCTATTGAAGCCCGTGTTATCGCCTGGCTTGCTCACGAGCAGTGGCGCCAAGATGTATTCGCTCAAGGCGGAGACATCTATTGCGCTTCCGCATCAAGCATGTTCCACGTACCAGTTGAGAAACACGGTGTTAATGGGCACCTACGGCAAAAAGGCAAGGTAGCTGAATTAGCGCTAGGGTATGGTGGCGGTGTAGGTGCCATGAAAGCGATGGATACTAAAGGAGAAATTCCTGAAAAGGAGCTACCGGGTATCATCGAAGCATGGCGACAAGCTAGTCCACGAATTACGAGATTTTGGAAAGATGCAGACAGCGCAGCAAAGCAAGTCGTGAGAACAGGAGAACCAGTACGAATTAGACAAGGCAATATTAAATTCTTTAAATCGAAAGGCTTCCTGTTCATCGAATTACCGTCCGGACGAAGACTTGCCTACGCAAGACCTCGGCTCGGGCTTAACCGGTTCGGCAGTGAATCGATTGAGTATGACGGAATGGATCAGGTTAAGAATACATGGGGCAGAGTTGAAACCTATGGCGGAAAGCTCGTCGAAAACATTGTACAGGCCGTGGCAAGAGATTGCTTAGCCGCATCAATGCTCAGACTGGCCAAAGCAGGGTACAAAATTGTAGCCCACATCCACGACGAAGTGGTTATCGAAGCGCCAATAGGCGAAGGCAGTTTAGAAGAAGTTATAGATATTATGTGTGAACCTGAACCCTGGAATGAAGGGCTCATATTAAATGCAGCAGGGTTTGAAAACCCTTACTATATGAAGGATTAGGAGGATAATTCTTATGACACTTTCAAAACAACAAATTCAACAACAACGCGAAGCGATCGACGCTTTATATGAACTTGTAAAAGATGCGCCAGCTAGTGAACGTAAAGACTCCGCTATGGCGTATTGTGAAGGCTGTATCGCTGCTTGTGATTTAGGTCTTAAAGTACTCAATGGTAAAAAGACCGAAGCACCTAAGACTGAAGAGCCTGTAGTTGAAGCTACTCCGGCGGCAGAAGAAAAGCCAAAACGTAAACGTACTACTAAAAAGAAAGAAGAACCTGTAGTTGAAGCTCCGGTAGTTGAAGAAACTCCTGAAGAAGATGATTTAGACGATTTGTTATAAGAGAAAGGATAGCGCCTTATGAAGGTCTTATTCAATCTACAAGTACAACAGCTGTACGACCTAGTGCGGCGCAAACAAGTGAACACTTGGGCACCTGCTATACACTACCACGTGGATTGCGGCCAATCATTTGCCTGCTTGTGGCCATCAGTATCTTCTGGGATGGGCAAAATAGTAGACCCTTATATATCAACTGAGTTCTATTGCCCACAATGTGGAGAGTTAATCCGTACTAGAGGCATCGATGGTGATTGTGTAGCCGATGCCTCCGGTAACGATAATGTTCCTTTAGATATAGAACTATCGGTTATTGATCGGGGGACAATCCTTGATGTTAAATTTGACTATCACACAGTATATGTCGATAACGATACACAATCTATCTACCCTGGATACAAGCCTCATCTTATCGATATATTACGCTTTGATTTTAGGCAAGGAAAGGTATTTTTAGTTCAAAAGAAACGTACTCGCGCTGATATAGTATCGGAAATTGAACCTAATATATCTATCTTCTACTCTAAATCGCTACCCTTGCACTGGCTAGTAGCAACTCCTAATTGTCGATTGTCTCAGTATCAAAAAGAGCTGCAGACTTTTGCTAAAGTGCTAAAACAAGCTTACTTCGCTAAGTTATCAAAACGAGTTGGGTATCAAGTTAAACCAATCAGACAAGGTGTACTACTATCGTCCAAATACGGCGCGCTCGATAACTTACTCCATAATCTAGTGTGGAAAATGCACGCGCCGGATGCGCCTGCATTAAATGACAAGTTAGTTAGAGACCACGACAGCTACTTCAGACCTTTCGGGGCTAAGTTAACAAGTACCTCAGCTATTACTGAGTTAACTAGTACCGGCGTACCGTTTATCAAAGCTCTTATTCAGCTTTATAAAGTACCGGATAAACGCTGGGTTAGAAAATTACTAACTATCCGTCCTTTCTTCTATATCAAAGTGATCCAAACTGCTAGCAAGGTATTCAAAAGCATGGATTATCAGAAAGCATTCACGGACCTTGTGGCAGAGGAAGGTGGAAAAACCAGGTATATCCAATCTTGGCCTATATGGAATGATGAGCAGGCCTTGCTTACTGTTACCGCTTTTCTCAAACTTATGCGCCATCAATATGGCGAACGTCGAGTTCTATTATTCTTAAAAAATGCTGACTCCTATTCGGAAGTAAAAGATACTGCAGATATGTATAACCGATTATCAAGAGCTAGGAAAAAGGAGATTTGGGCTAGACGTATTCAAATTAAGGATCTACATGATGAGATTGTGTGTATATCCGAATTTGAAAAAGCAGAAAATGTTCCAGTACAACGCAGCTCGCTACATAAAAAATTAATAGACTCCGTTGGTGGTCTAGATTTTACCGTGGTTAAAACAACACACGACATAATTCGGCTAGGTGTTCAACTCAATAACTGCGTAGGTACCTATGTAGAAAAAGTTAAAGAGCAAAAATGTGCTATTGTTGGTGTGTTTGAAAACAGTCGTCCAGTAGCGTGTATTGAGGTAAATCCTACAGATACCTCTGAAGCATTTACAGTAATACACCAGGCTAAGCTAAAAAATAACAGAGGTGTACGAGATAATCACAACATTAATTATGCTGTATGCCAATGGGTTAAAAAGCATAGATTACAAGTACCTAAATATTTAGGGGATATCCAGTTTGCGAAGGGAGGAGCGATGTAATATGGATACAAATATCATCATAGCTACGGGCAGAAGTCGCTCCGCCCGTAGCTGGAAGTCTGACAAAATGACTTGGAGTGAATTGGCCAACAAATTGGCTGAGCCTACTGTAACGAATGAAACGGCTGCTGAATACGCTAAGATGTCTAAAGCCGAGAAAGGCCAAAAGAAAGACGTCGGCGGATTCGTCGGTGGATATATTCCTAAAAATGGTAGACGGGTAAGAGGCTCTGTTAAAGAGCGATACTTGATTACTCTTGATGCGGATAATCCCAGTGAGGATTTTCTATTAGACCTCGACATGGAATTAGGCGGCATGGAGTACGTACTCTACAGTACACATAGTCACACGGATGCTAATCCACGATATCGCGTAATCATCCCTGTGGATAGGGCGATGCAGCCTGATGAGTACCAGGCAGTCTCAAGACGGCTTGCTGATAATATTGGGATTGAGTCTTTTGACCCATCCACGCACCAGGCTGAACGGCTTATGTATTGGCCAAGCCATCCTAAGGATGTGGAGTATGTATATCAACGAGGCGAAGGCAACCTAGTATCTGTTGATCAATGTCTAAGCACATATCGCGACTGGCGTGATACGAGTCTTTGGCCAACGTCCGAAAAGGAATCACAAATTCGTCTTGATGCGGCCAAGAAGCAAGGTAACCCGCTAGAGAAAAAGGGTTTACTTGGCGCTTTTTGTAGGTGCTACAGTATCACGGAAGCGCTAGAAAAGTTCCTTCCTGGTGTGTATGAGCCAACACAAGTTGAGGGCCGTTACACATATACAGAAGGTAGCTCAGTCGGCGGTTTAGTGATTTACGATAACGACACCTTCGCTTACTCGAACCATGCGACTGACCCTATCAGCGGTAAGCTCGTTAATGCGTTTGATCTAGTACGAATCCACTTATTTGGGGTCAAAGATATTGGCGAAGACCCTGCAACTGTAGTTACTAAATTACCAAGCTACAAAGCCATGATAGACTTCGTCAACGAAGACGGCGCAGCACCAATCCTGCTCGACAAGGAACGCATGGCGGAGATGGATTTCGAGGATATCACAGACGATGACGAGGGCTTGAGTGCAAAACTTAAACGTGACCGTAAAGGTAATCCTGAGTCTGATGTATTCAACTGTTTAGCAGTACTAAAACATGACCCTACATTAAAAGGTAAAATTCGTCTTGATGAATTCGCGCACCGTTTAGTTGTTACTGACGATTTACCGTGGCGTGGTAAGGATGAAACTCCGTACTGGACAGATACCGACGATGCGTGTCTTCGTAACTACTTTGCTACGAAATACCTTATCAAGGGTAAAGGCATTATCGATGACGCGCTCCAGGAAGTCACGCAAGATAACAAATTCCATCCGGTACGCCAGTACTTAACCGGCTTAACTTGGGATGGTGAATGTAGAGTCGATACCCTCTTTATCGATTACATCGGCGCTGAAGATACCGATTACATTAGGGCTGTTACACGTAAATGGATGTGCGGTGCTATCGCACGAGTAATGGAACCTGGTGTTAAGTTTGATACGGCGATTGTGTTATACGGTGCACAAGGTTTAGGTAAGTCCCTTATCTTAGAGCGATTAGGCCGTAAATGGTTTAACAATTCTTTAGTTGATATCAAAACCAAAGATGCCCTTGAACAAATTCAAGGTTCATGGATCAACGAACTCGCTGAACTCGCGCCAACGTATAAGAACGATAACGAAATCGTTAAAGCCTTTATCAGCCGTACCTCTGACCGGTTCCGTTCACCTTACGGTAGACGGACAGAAGAGTATCCTCGCCAGTGTGTATTTGCTGGTTCTACTAATAATCTTATGTTCTTAAAGGACCGCACCGGTAACCGCCGATTCTGGCCAATAACCGGAGATAAGGACCGCAAGATTAAAAACGCCTGGGACTTGTCAAAGGATGAAATTGACCAATTATGGGCGGAAGCGTTCACGTATTGGGCAGAAGGTGAACCTCTTGTATTAGAGGGTGAACTTGAAGAAGAAGCCCTTAGAATCCAATTATCCCACACTGAAGGTGGTGAACTCGTAGGGCTCATTGAGGAATACCTCGAGATGGAACTGTCTGAAGATTGGGAGTCTAAAGACATCTATGATCGCAGGGAGTATATCCGCAATTATGGTGATGACGATTATTGTGGTTCAGTGCAGCGGGAGCGGGTTTGTGCCCTTGAGATATGGTGTGAAGTGATGGAGGGGGACAGGAAGAACCTGCAGAACGCAAAAGCAAGAGAAATCATTGACATTTTGCAATCTATTAAAGGGTGGAGTCCTTATTCAAAGAGCGTTGGGAAGATGCGTTTCGGTAAATTATATGGCGTTCAAAGAGCGTTTATTAGGGATGCGAGCACTCTCCAAAATAAGGCTAAAACGATATCTAAAAATCGTAAATAATCGTGTTGCCGATTTTTGTTGCCGATTAGCTAATTTTCATATATTGAAGTTTATCGAAATAATTTTTATACACACCTATACATCGATGAACTTTGATATAAGTTAAAAAATCGGCAACGGCAACACGTGTGGCAACAAAATCGGCAACACGTTTGGTTTAGTTGTTATCTATCTTAAATGCAATTTGTTGCCGATGTTTTCTATTATTTACTATTAATTAAAAATAATAAATATATGAATAAGTGCTTGTATACGTATACACGTAAAAAACGCAAATACGCGTATATATATATATGAGCAAAAAAAACAAAACATCGGCAACACAACCCCGATGAAGCCAGATTTTGTATGGGCTGAGGCCTGTTGCCGATTTTTTATTGAGAACGAGGTGAGAACGATGGAAAAAGATATCGAACGTTGGTTAGGAAATCAACTCAAAAAACTGGGGTGTATATATATGAAATTCGTGTCACCTGGAAATGATGGTGTGCCGGATCGGATTGTAGTACTTCCAGGAGGAGCAGTTATCTTCGTTGAGTTAAAAGCCACAACCGGAAAGCTAATGGCTAATCAACGAGTTCAGATTTCAAGGTTACGTAAACAAGGTGCCTTAGTATTTGTCCTAACCGGAAAGCTAGACGCCAAGTTATTTGTTGAAGATGTAGAAAGGGCGATACATGGACTTTCAGCCACACGAATACCAAGAAATAGCCATACAACGAATTATTGACCATTCGCACTACGGGCTGTTACTTGATATGGGACTTGGTAAGACAATTTCTACATTAATTGCGATTGAGAAGCTTATGTATGACTACTTTGACATTAAAAAAGTATTGCTTATCGCACCTAAGAAGGTAGCAGAGTCTACATGGGCCCAAGAAACGCAAAAATGGAGTGCTACAAGACGTTTAACGGTGGCTAAGGTGTTAGGTTCCGAAAAGGAACGTATACACGCCTTAGAGAGTGAATCTGACATGTATGTGATAAATCGTGAGAACGTGCAATGGTTATATGAGTACTACCATAAGAAGAAATCGTTCCCTTTCGATATGTTAGTTATTGATGAGAGTTCTTCGTTTAAGAACCCACAGGCTAAACGATTTAAGGCGATACGAAAACTCCGTCCACTGTTTAAGCGTATCGTCATTTTAACAGGTACACCGGCACCAAATACCTTACTTGATATTTGGGCGCAAATGTATCTCTTGGATGGCGGCGAACGATTAGGTAGGACTATTACCGAATATCGCACTCGGTATTTTACACCGGACAAAACAAATGGACATGTCGTGTATAGCTACCGACTACTGCCTGGCGGTGATAAGGCGATATTCAGCAAGATGCAAGATATCTGTATGAGCCTAAAAGCTAAGGACTATCTTACACTACCTGAACGTATCGAGAATGTCATCACAGTAGAGATGAACCCGAAAGAATGGGAACTCTATAAACAGATGGAACGTGAGCACGTGCTAAGTATCGTAGATGATGACGACATAAGTGCCTTAAATGCAGCATCCCTAGCGGGCAAGTTATTACAACTGGCAAATGGATCCATTTATAACGATAATGGTGAAATCGTAGTCGTCCATAACGAGAAGATTGAACGATTGAAAGAATTGGTAGAAACGAATGAAGGAAAACCGATGTTAGTGTTCTATAACTTCAAGCATGATCTTCAATCGATTAAAGAAGCATTCCCGAAAGCCGTTGAGTTAAAGACCGATGATGATGTAGCTGAGTGGAACAAGGGCAAGATACAAATGTTACTGGCACATCCCGCATCAGCGGGGTACGGTTTAAACTTACAAGCCGGAGGCAATATTATCGTATGGTATGGGTTAACGTGGAGCCTTGAACAGTACCAACAAGCGAACGCAAGGTTACACAGGCAAGGACAAACACAGCCTGTGATTATCCACCACCTAGTAACAAAGGGCACGATGGACGAGCAAGTTATGAAAGCATTAGAACGTAAAGAAGCCGGGCAAGATGCCCTATTAGAAGCTATTAAATATCGTAAGGAATTGTATAAGGAGTGAGATTATGCAAAAGAAATGCAGACGATGTGGCGACACATTTACAGTAAAAACATACGAGGACTATTGTCCTGAGTGTGAAAATATTATGACACCTCCCGGCGGAGGAACTAGTAAAGAGTTAACCTGTGAAGGATGTGGCACAGCCTTTACTCACAAAAAGGAAAAGGCGCAAGGCCGTTGGCCTAAATATTGTCCGGAGTGTCTTCCTAAATATTCTAAGGTACCTAAGAAGAAAGAAGAGGTAGTAAAGACAGAGGAAGAGCCTGGTAAAAATATAGAAGAAACACACATCGAGGACTGTAAAAAGTTAACTGTCTACACGCCTACTATCAAGCGAGCAGATGAGCAGGGCATCTGTATTGAACATGATGCAGTTAATCATCCTTCACACTACACACGCGGTAAGATTGAAGTTATCGATTTTATCGAGGATCAACAGCTTCCATATCATCTAGGTAATGTTATCAAGTACATCGCACGAGCAGGGTATAAGGGCGATAAACTCGAAGACCTAAAAAAAGCAAGATGGTACTTAGACCGGTATATCAATGAGGTGATGGAGAATGGAACGCTTTAAACAAGGGGACTGTGTATTAGTATCGAATAATAGCAAACATTGGTTTCATAGACATTTCTTTTGCGTAGATGATGGATTTATGGGAACAGGTAAAGCGATTGTATATGCAGATGGAAAAAGTCCCTGGACGGTGAGTCGCAAACATGAAGACCAATATAAGCTATACGAAAGGTGGAACTACTGTAAAGGGGCGGATGAATGACCGATAAAGAATACATGCTTCAGATATTACGAATTGATGACCGGATTGACTCTATCAAACGTGATATCGATGCACAGATAGAGCGTAAGGCCGACACATTATCTGCCACGGACTATAGCAAGGATAGAATATCCGGTGGGAGTTGTAGTGACTTATCTGGTATCGTGGCAGGCATCGAACAGTGTGTTGAACAGCAACGTAAAGAGATTGAGCGTCTTAAGAGTATTAAGGCTGAAGTTCGTTGGGTGATTAGTCAGGTACGTCCAAATGAGCTGGCAGTTCTTTTGACCGAAAGGTATGTACAAGGGAAAAGCTGGAAAGAGCTAGCCGGTATCTTATTCTATAGTGAGGCAAGAGTACGGGGCGAGCTACACGATAGGGCTCTAGTAGAGGTGGGGCGTATACGAGCTAGATTGAATTAGCGTTGACAATACAAAACGATACAAAACAGTACATCGACATGTGGTATACTGTAAGTGTGAAAGTTGGGAAACTTCACAGGAAATGAATAAGCAAAGGACGCCAAATGTACTTGGCGTCCTTTTACGTTATGCGGGTTTAATCAATATCATCATAGGGGGTACCAACTCTTTAGGCAAATGTGATCCTTCAAAATTATTCGGGGCTATCGAAAAAAAAATCGCGACGTTTCAAAACAATGTTTTTCATAACAAAAGATACTTAAACTACACAAACAAAAACAATCCTACGTACTTAACTATAACGACACCCCTATGGTGATATTGATTAAGCCTGCATCCAATAGAATTAATGAACATTAACTATACTTTAACTGCCAGTAGAAAGGAGCAAATAGCATGACAAATATTACTTGCCACGTTAAAGATTGTTTAAATAACAAACATAATAAGTGTACTGCTAATGCTGTTGTTCTTGGCAGTAAAGGTAACTGTAAAGCCAAAGTCTTTGCTAAAGACGTGATGAAACATTCACGTAAACAACACTGGAGTGGAGGCATGTATGGGGGCTAGAGCTCAGTCTACCCCCGGGGTATTTAAGGTACTCCAAATGAAAAATATTTTGCGTGGGTCATCCGAACCCCGCGGAATTGCTAGTTAATGATTTTTTCGAACTGCTGTTCGGCTTCAAAATCGGTCAATTTTTGAAAGGAGGAGAGACTGTGACGAATGTATCAATCGTTGACGAATTAGTATCATCTAAAATTGTGGCAAAAGTACTCGGAATCAGCTCTCGACGAGTCCAGCAGTTGACCGAGGACGGTATATTCGAAAAGGAAAAACGTGGACAGTATAACATCGCGAAAACAGTACAAGCATTTGTTGCGTATAAAACTGGAGAAAGTAAACTCGAAAAGAAAGCGCGTGAAGGTGGGTATGATGCAGAACGAACTCTGTTAACTCGAACTAAACGAATGATTGAAGAAAACAAACTGAAGATTATGAATGGAGAATTGCACCGCTCGAATACAGTTAAAGCCGTAATGAATAGAATGCTGAATAACTTTAAAAGTAAGCTCCAGGCGTTACCATTGAAAGCAGCACCTAAAGTATTAGGAGAAACAAACCTGTTAGCTATTCAAGATACACTTCTTGATGAGGTGAACGAGTGTCTAACGGAATTGTCTGAATATGATCCAAATATGTTCCACGATGAGTCCGATGATATTGTTGTGGACGAAGACGAGGCAGGTGAAAGTGAGTGAAACACACATGCAACTTATTTAAAGGGATAGCTAGTGTGCTGAAACCACCGCCAAAGTTTACTGCTTCAGAATGGGCGAACGCCAATGTGGTGCTTTCCACAGAGGATAGCGCTGAACCAGGGAAGTATTCCACCGATAGAGCACCGTATCAAAAGGAAATGCTTGATGCGGTGAGTGACCCTGATGTTGAAAAAGTAGTCTATATGACAGGCTCGCAAATTGGTAAAACCCAGCTCATTAAAAATGTGTTGGGTTATTTTATTGACTACTTTCCATCACCAATTATGTTCATGCAGCCTACAAAAGACATAGCTAAAGAGTTTTCTAAAACTCGTATTGCTCCCTTTATTCGTGACACAAAAGTACTGAACGATAAAATGGCCGATGTAAAATCTCGGGACAGTGGCAATACAGTATTGAATAAGACCTTTCCAGGCGGTTACCTGACATTAGTCGGGGCCAATGCTCCGGCAGATTTGGCATCTAGGCCAATCCGTGTATTACTAGCGGACGAAATTGACCGTTATCCAGCATCAGCTGGCACGGAAGGCGACCCTTTGAGCCTGGCCGAAAAGCGTACTAATACGTTCTACAATCGAAAACACGTGTATGCATCCACGCCATTGGCCAAAGGTACAAGCCGGATAGAGAAATTGTATCTAGGCGGTACGCAAGAGGTATGGCACATTAAGTGCCCTGCTTGTGGTGAATATGTATATCCGTCATGGGATAAATTCCACGCAGACGAGGACACCGGCAAGTACTACTTGGCATGTGATCATTGCGGAACACTATCCGAAGAGTTCGAGTGGAAGAAACTGTATCGTGAGGGCAAATGGATCGCGGAAGCTCCGGAGAATTTAAAGAAGTACAATTGCCGAAGCTTTCACATGAACGCGTTTGGCTCGCCTTGGGCATCTTGGGGGAAACTTCAAGATAAATACGAGGAAGCAACTAAACTCGGCACGGCTGGCGTTAAGACATTCTTTAATACTGAAATGGGTATTCCTTATGAAGAGGATACAGAAACATTACAGTCTGAAGAACTTTATGAACGCCGAGAAGAATACGGAGCTGAGCTACCGGACGGTGTATTACTCTTAACTTGTGGCGTAGATACCCAGGACGATCGTCTAGAATGCGAAATCGTCGGCTGGGGGAAAGATTATGAGAGCTGGGGTATACAATACTTCAGACTATATGGAGACCCTGCCTATGATGCCGTATGGAAAGAATTGGACGATATTATATTAAATCGAACATGGTCTTATGCCGATGGCAGAAAGCGAGGCGTATCTGTTACATGTATTGACTCCGGCGGTAGTAAGACACAATCGGTATATAAGTACTGTTCAACTAGATGGCATAAGCGCGTGTACCCTATTAAGGGCGTAGGTGGTGCAGGTAAAGACCTGATTGACGGATTGCCTACAAAGTTGAAGAAGTACAAAACTAAATTATTTAAGCTAGGCGTAGATACGGGCAAGGAACAAATTTATAGTGATTTAAACCAAGAAAAGGGCCGGCCGAGGTATTGCCATTTTCCAAAAGACCATGAAAAGGGGTACGGAAAAAAATACTTTGAGGGCCTGTTGGCAGAAATGAAAGTATCTAAATTAGTTAATGGGCATTTCAAAGAGCAATGGGTGCTACGCCCAGGACGCAAAAGAAACGAGCCATTTGACATTAGAAACTATAATCAAGCTGCCATTGCTATTATGAATCCAAACTTCGATGCATTAGAGGCAAGGAGTAGCAAGGAAGACTATACGCCATACCAGAATACAACTCGTGTAGTGAAAGCGGGAGATGTACCAAAGAAACGGACGAGACGACGTGTTAGAGGTGGAGGAATCAAAATATAGTAACCGTGCCACGTGGTGGACTCCATGAGTGGCACAAGTTAAGCGCTCATATAGGGCGCTTTTTTAATGCGAGAAAGGAGGTGAAAGGATGGCAGAATGGACAGTATATGAGGCTAAGGAGCATTTGCAGGCCTGGTTAGACGCTGATTTAGCGTTAGCAACAGGCAAAGAGTATACCATTGGTAATCGTCGGTTAACTCGTGCCAACGTGCAAGAAGTAAAAGACCGCATCAACTTTTGGCGCAACGAAGTGGCTCGGCTCGAGAATAGACCTCGTCGTCGTGCATATCGTGTCATTCCTCGCGATATATGAGTAAACGCAAGAAGCAGTTTATGAAAACCGCCGCGGGCAGGCACAAAGCAACGCAGTATTCTGGGAGTAAAACAAACTCTGGCTATTCTAATCATGGCGCTAATAGCTTTAAGTCTAGCGCCAAAGGGTACCTGGTTAACTCTCAGGATGCAAGGCATGATATTGATGCTAACTTTAGAATGCTACGGGCAAGGTCGGTAGACCTTCAACAAGGTACACCGATTGCGGCGGGTGCGTTAAAGACGAATAAAACCAATGTTATTGGTCCAGGTTTACGATTTAAAGCTAATATCCGTTATGAGGAGTTGGGGCTAACGTTCGAAGAAAAGAACGCATGGGAACGTAAGACCGAACGTGAATTTGCAATGTGGGCCAAGCACTGCGATGCACGTGAACAGACTGATTTCTACGGAATTCAGGCTTTAACGTATTATGAAAAACTGTTGTATGGCGATGCATTTGTAAATTTACCGCTGTTATTTAATCGAACAGATAAGAACCCGTATCCTTTACGACTGCAGATAGTCGAATCAATTCTCGTAGCTTCTCCACCTAAATACATAGGACGAGAAGAAGATGAGAATAACGATGTAATTCACGGCGTTAAGTTCAATAAATATGGCGCGGCCGTTGGTTTTTATGTACTAAATAAGCTGTATAACGCTTTTAATAATGATCATGACTACACATATATTCCGAAGTACGGCACACAAACTGGGCGACGGAATATTATCCAGGTTATGACGATTGAGAGAAGCGGGCAGTTGCGGGGCATCCCTATCTTGTCCCCGGTAATTGAGGACTTGAAAGTACTTAGTCGTTACAATGATGCGGAAGTTATGAAGGTATTAGTTAATGCCTTGATGGCAATCTTCATTGAATCGGAAGCACCGGACGATATGTCGCTTGGGACTGCTATTGACGAAGACGATCAAGTGGATTCTGAAAACGATGAAACAATCGAATTAGGCAACGGCACTGTAAATGTATTGGCGCCTGGTGAAAAAGTAAATGTAGCCGAAAAAACGCCAATACCAACGAGCTTCGCAGACTTTACGTCTTCTCTTATTAGCCATGTAGGTGCGGCGCTAGAAATTCCATATGAGATTTTAGTTAAGCACTTTGGCCAAAGTTACTCCGCATCAAGAGCGGCGTTACTCGAATATTGGAAGTCTGTTGAAATGCAACGTGCTGAATTTATCACTCAATTTTGCAATCCTATCTACGAGGAGTGGCTTACAATGGCCATTCTATTAGGTCGCATTGATGCGCCAGGTTTCTTCGACGACCCAATTATTCGAGAGGCTTGGTTAGGAGCAGAGTGGTACGGACCATCACAAGGTCAACTAGACCCTGAGAAGGAAGCTACTGCAGCAGAAATTCGTGTTAAGAATGCATTTAGTACTCGTGCTAAAGAAGCAGCAGAGCTCACAGGCATGGACTACGAAAATGAAATCTTACCACAACGTATTCGTGAACACCAATCTATGGACGAAGGAGGCTTGTTGAATGAACAAGGACAACAAATTTCAGTTCAAAATTCGAACTCCGCTGAATCTAATTCAGGAAGCGGAGACGATTGACGTCGATATTTACGGCGTAGTCATGAACGGAACGGACTACTGGGGAGAGGATACTGGCGTTTCCAACGTACTGTCACAGCTCCAAGGTTTAGATCCGTCTCAAAATATCGTTTTACATGTTAATTCTGTAGGTGGCGAAGTTTCGGCAGGTGTAACAATCTACAACCGATTGCGCGCCTTGCAAAATAAGAAATCTGTTATCATCGAAGGCTTGGCCGCATCTATCGCTTCTATTATCTCGATGGCCGGCGATGAAATCCATATGGCGCTAGGTAGTGAAATGATGATTCACAACCCTAGTTCTTTTGCATATGGTGAAGCAGATGATTTTGAAAAAGCAGCTGAATCGTTACGTAAAACAAAAGAAAATCTTATTGATATTTACGAAGCCCGCACAGGGCTATCTCGTGAAGAAATTGCAACCATGATGGACGATGAAACTTGGTTAACAGCAAGAGAAGCGCTTGAAAGAGGTTTCTGCACAAGTGTAGATGAATCCTTGCAAATGGTTGCGTGCCGTAAAGGCACTGACTTAATTGTCAATGGTTTACCAATGAGTATGGATGTACTCAAAGGGTTGCCTGTTGATAAATATGAAGAGAAAGGAGAAGAGCCAATGGAAGTAACTGCTGAATTGTTACGTACAGATTATGCGGAAGTATATGATGAGGTATTTAATGCGGGCGTTGCTGCAGAACGTGCACGATTACAAGCCCTTGATGGGATTAATAACGAAGCACGGGCAGAAGTAATTAATCGCGCCAAATATGAAACATACGCTACTGTTCAAGATGTAGCTGTTGAATTGCTCAATATGCCACAATCTGAACAGCCAACTAATCAATTACAACAACTAATGCAAGATGCTAACAATGCATCTAATAGAGTTGATACAATCCCAGGTCAAGTACTTGACGAAGAAATCGACGATTCTGAAAAGACAATGCAAATTGTTGATCGTGTAATGAAAGCACGCGTTAAAAAATAAGGAGGGCAGACAACATGCCATATGTGGAAGAACAAAAGTTAGAGTACAAATCTCTAATTGCTGGTACACAAATGCCAGTCGTTACTAAAAAAGTAACAATCGGTCAAGATGCTGCAGTAATTACTGCAGGCACAGTATTAGAATTTGAAGCTGCATCTAAAAAAGCTAAACGTGCAGATACTGATGTGTACGGCGTAGCATTAGCAGATATCGACGCTACAAAAGGCGACGTAGTAGCAGAAATCGCAGTTACTGGTGAATTTGCTACAGCTAATTTAGTATTCAAATCTGGTAAAAAAGCGGAAGACTTTACAGCTAAAGCTGAAGCCCGCAACATTTATTTCCGTTAATAAGGAGGACACATGGATAATATTTACACACCTCAAACACTAGCTGCGGTGGTTCGTCGTACTCCCGATGTGCCATCCTTTTTGAAAGACTTATTTTTCAAAGATACAAAAACATTCTTAACAGAAACAGTTTCTTTTGACATCGTAAAAGGTCGCCGTACGATTACACCTTGGGTAGCGCCAAACTCTACAGCGCCTTTATCTCAACGTACAGGTGTAACAACTACCACTTATAAACCGGCGCAAAAGAAAGAAAAACGTGCTATCACTGAAAACGACATCAAGGTCCGTTTAGCAGGCGAACAGCCATTTGCTGGCACGGTATCTCCAGAAGAGCGCGCAATCCAACTCTTAGCGCAAGATACGCAAGAACTAAAGGACAACTTGGTACGTTCTCAAGAAGTTATGGCGGCAGATGTGTTATTCAACGGCCAAGCTCATATTAAAGGCGAAGGTATTGACGATGTCGTAGACTTCAATTTTACAAATAAAGAAACTTTGGCAGGCAACGCACGCTGGGGCCAATCTGCTGCAGAAATTGTGGCCAACATTATCAAATGGAAAAAGAAATGCTTGAAAGCATCTGGTTTTAATCCAAATACGTTGGTTATGAACTCTGAAACATTAGAAGTAATGCTTTCCGATAAAAAAATCTTAGCATTATTTGATAATCGTCGTACAGAAATGGGTCTTTTGCAATTTGAACAAATGGCGGAAGGCGCTGTATATGTAGGCTTCATGGGCGGTCAAATTCAATGTAACGTATTTACATATGATAACTACTATGTGGATCCAACAGATGGCCAAGAAAAAGAAATGGTAGCTACAGGTAAATTATTAGTTGCCTCTGATATGGCCAAATTCACTAAATTGTATGGTGCAAATACAATCATCCCTGGTGAAGGCATGGACTTTGTAACATATGAAGGCGAATACGTAATGCGTCGATTGGTTACTCGTGACCCTGATGCAGCGTTCTTAGAATTGCAATCTCGCCCTATTTATGTTCCATTCGACGTAGACTCCTACTTCGTAGCGGACGTATTGTAATTTTAAAGGAGGTAAGACCAATGCCAGTACAAGCTAAGCACACAATCAATACTGGAGATTATGTGTATAACCCTGGTGAAATTATCTCCGAATTGACTGCAGAAGAAGAACAGCGCCTAATTCGTTTAGGTGCTGCTTTTGCGGTTAATGGCGATAATAAAAACAACACGGAAGACTCTTTCGCTGCGGCTCTTAGTGCCATGACGAATGCTGATATCGCAAGATATGGCAAATCTATCGGTCTTGATTTTGCAAGCAAAGCTACAAAAGCGAGCATGATCGCCGATATCCTTGCCTCTGATGCAGATGTTAACTTGGAACATTTATCCGACGAAGCACTTCGCGTAATGGCATCTGCTGAACATTTAGAAGTTCCAGAAGACGCCACTCGCGAACAACTTATCGATGTTTTAGGTGAATAATCATGGGATTTAAGGACTTTGTGCAGAATGATATTGAAGCCGTGTTCATCAATTCAAATGAATTTGCCGAAGTGCATAATCTAAATGGTACACAGTGCTATGCAGTAGCAGAAGGTCTTACCGATAAACAGCATGTTGAAATTATGGGGCAGGATATCGACGGATTGATTTACGATACGATCGTGGTGCACGTGGCCAAACAGGATTTACCCGAAGTGCCAGAGTATAATCAAATCTTTCGATTCAATGGTCGAGTCATGCTCGTTCAATCATGCGAAGATGACATGGGCATGTTGAATATAGTCCTTAGGGGGAATAGTTCGTGAGTGTAACTATTGATATAAAAGGATTGCAGGAAGGCCTAGTTAAGATAGATGCTCTCTCTGGTGAAACAAAACGAGCGACGTCAAAAGCTATTAACACAGCAGTTCCTAAGATTCGAAATGCAATTGTTAATAAGGCAACGCAGGATTACTTCATAAGTAAAGCCAACGTTAAGCAAACGATCAATGTAAAGCGAGCAACCGCTTCTGGACTATCAGCTTTTATTAGGTCTAAAGGCCGGCCTGTAGCACTTACTAAGTTTAGAGTTACACCAAAACGCCCACCTAAGCGGAAAGGTCGTACAGTCAAAGCTCAAGTAATGCGCAATGGTGGCGGAGGAACAATTCCTAATGCTTTCATTGCAAGAATGGGAAACGGGCATATTGGCGCAATGTACCGTAAAGGACCGGACAGATACCCAATAGGACAATTCCACGGGCCTGCAGTTCCAAGTATGTTAAAGAATGCTGAAGTATCGGCTTTTGTCGGTAATGTAGCGCAAGAAGAGCTGTTACGACAAATCGGAACCTCATTCGAAGAGTTAATAAGGAAGTAGCAAATGACACCTACGCAATTGGCAACTGATTTAGGTACTTTTCTCAGGCAGGTGCATGCTAACTATTTTAGTGATGATGCACAAGTAAAGGGAAGCCCTTTAATAGTTGTACCTGGATTTTTAAAAATGAAAGAATCATCCAAGGAGGACCAATATCCTCATCTTGTTATTCGAATTAATAAGGTCGAGGATACCTTGCAGGGGTCAACTGTCCAACTTTTTCTGATTCATGGAGTGTACTCTGAAGACGTGGAAAAAGGGTGGATGGAGATTACCAACTTTTTGGAAACAACACGGCAAGCGCTACTGGCCCATCCCGTTATTGCTAAGCGATACCGTTTAGTAATGGATGATAAACACGGAATTGATACCGACATCCCTCCGGATCAAGCCTATCCGTATTGGGAGGGATTTATAACAGTTAAATATGATATCGAACAAATACGAGAGGAGATGATTATTTAATGGCAAAAACTGATGTACCAACTGAAGTTGTAACTGAAGCAACTGAAGTTGTAGAAAAAACAGTTAAATCTAAGGATGCTAAACAAGTAATCTACTTAGGTCCTAACAGCGCTGAGTTAGGGCTTACAACTGGCACTGTTTATATTGACGGCATCCCTGCCGTAGTAGGTGAAGATAAAGCAATGTTACGCTTGTTATTCGTACCAATTAATAGAATTGCGGAAGCGCAACAGGAATTAGCAACAGAAGGTACTGCAATGAATGCAGCTTGCCTTGAATTTAAAAGAGGAGGTCGTAGATAGTGGGAAACTATAGACACGGAATTTATACAAGGGAGGTACCTACTTCTCTTATTTCTATGACAGAAGCTACGGCAGCCTTACCTGTTTTTGTAGGTACTGCACCTGTACATTTAGCGACAGACGCTGCTGAAGCAAATAAAGCAGTATTGTGCTATGACTATGCATCTGCAACTACTCAATTTGGGTACTCTAAAGAATGGGATAAATATACTTTGTGCGAAGCTATGTACTCCCAGTTCTCTTTATTTGGCATGGCGCCAGTAGTATTTATTAATGTTCTTGATCCTAAGAAACATAAGAAAACGTTGGCTTCTACGCAAAAGCAAATTCAGAATAAAGTCGTAACTATTGAAGACCCAGTGCTACTTAACACGTTAAAAGTATCAGCTACAAATGGTGGCGCCGCTTTAACAATTAACGTTGATTACACAGCGGTATTTAATGACGAAGGTAAATTGCTTATTGGTATCGTAGACACAGGGGCGCTTAAAAGTGCAACATCTGTTTGGGTGACTTACGATTATGTAGATCCATCTATGGTAACTGCAGACGACATTGTAGGTGGTGTAGATACTGACGGTAAACGTAAAGGATTGGAGCTTATCAATGAAGTATTCCCTCGTTTTGGTTTAATTCCTGGCAACTTATTGGCGCCAGGTTGGTCTCATAATACGCTCGTAGCAGCAGTTATGAAAGCTAAGGAAACCACTATTAATGGTATGTTCCAAGCTATGTCTTTATGTGATGCACCTACTGATGAAATTAAAAAAGCAACTGCAGTTAGTGAATGGAAAAATAAAAAGAACTACGTCGATGAACGTCAAATCTTGTGTTGGCCAAAAGTAGCATTAGCTAATCGCCAATTCCATTTATCCACACAGCTTGCAGGTCTTATGGCTAAGACAGATGCTAAGTATGATGATATTCCTTACAAATCTCCGTCCAATGAGTCTTTGCAAGCAGATAGTGCGGTCTTGAAAGACGGTACTGAAATCTACTTAGGCCCAGACGAAGCGGCGTATTTGAATGGCCAAGGCGTTGTTACCGCGCTTAATTTCATTGGTGGATGGAGAGCCTGGGGCAATCGTACAACGGCATATCCATCTAATACAGATGTTAAGGATTCCTTTATTCCTGTACGTCGTATGTTCAACTGGGTGTCTAACACATTGATTACCTCCTTCTGGTCTAAAATCGATAATCCTACAAACAAACGTTTAGTAAATAATGTAGTCAACAGTGCAAACGCATGGCTCAATGGTCACGTAGCATCTGGTGCACTTCTTGGGGCACGTGTAGAATTCTTAGAATCCGAAAATCCTACAACTGATTTGTTGAATGGTATTATTCGATTCCATGTATATTTGGGCGTCCCAACGCCAGCTCGTGAAATCGATTTCATCCAAGAATACGATCCATCCTACATGAGCACGTTATTTAATTAAAAGGGAGGTAACTCATGGCTAAACATAGAGATAAGTTGATTGACTTTGCCATTTTTAGCTCTGGCAGAGAATTATATGGTTACGCCGATGTAACCTTACCTGATATCGAATTTATCAGTGACACTATCAAAGGCGCAGGTATCGCCGGCGAAGTCGATTTAGGTGTACTCGGTCAAACCAAGGCAATGAACATGTCCATTAAATGGAATACCATTGACAAGGACGTGACTGACCTTGCCAGTCAAAAGGTACATGATATCGAAATCCGGGGCGCACAACAATTATATGATTCTGCTAAAGGTGAATTAGTGCCGGAAGCAGTTAGCGTATACGCCAAAGTGATGCCTAAGAAAATCGGTCTTGGCAAGTTTGAACAGGCAAGTAAAACCGATACCTCTACAGAGTTTGAAATTGTATATTTCAAAATGACTGTAGGCGGTAAAACTCGCACCGAAATTGATAAATTTAACTATGTTTGTGTAATCAACGGCGTTGATTACTTAGCATCCGTACGGGAGGCATTGGGTAAATAATGGCTAGATACGATCGCGAAAAGCTAATTGAAGGCTTAAATAATTTAACAGGATTTGACTTTACAAAGGCGGAACTTCGTGTCCGCCGTGAAGGCGATGTTATGCCAGACGTAACATTCTCTAAACGATTTCAGGCAGAAATTGCCGCCATAGCGTTAAAAGAAAGTGCAAAAGTCTTAATGACAATGCCGATTTCTGACTTTACAGAAATGTGCGCAGAGGTGGGCGTTTTTTTACTACGTGGTTCGGCAGAGAAAAAGGGGCTTCACCTGGACAACAATGCCGAAGAATTGCCATCCGACTTAGAGAGTGCGGAGGTATAAACTTTTGGATGTCTACCCCAATCACTGAAATAGCAGATTGGATAGATGATTTAGAATTTGTGCTTGAAGATGAAAAGCGCTTGAGGGATGAAGAAGACTAATCCATCAAGCGCTTTTTGCGTATACAATTTTAAAAGAAAGGAGGTACTATGGCGGGTAAAGTATTTGAGATTGCTTTTGCTATAAATGGTGCGCTAGCCCAAAGCTTCAAAACATCTATGCAACAAGCCAGAGGTACTTTGACACAATACGGTTCACAGATGAACGAGTTAAAAGTGCAACAAAGAGCCTTGGATTCGGCATTAAAGCAAGGCGTTATTTCCATGGATTCCTACCGTAACGCAACCGCAAGAGTAGGGAAGGAGCTAGAACAAACTGCTGCTAAAGACGCAAAACTCAGAAAAGCTATGCAAAATAAAATTGCTGCAGATGCCAACGCAAGAAGTGCACGCAGTGATTTAGGTAGCACTATGGCTACCACCGCAGTAATGGCCGCTCCTCTTGTAGGCATGTTATCCAAAGCAGCGGACTTTGAAGCCGTAATGTCTAAGGTAAAAGCAATCACTGTATCTGACGATCAAGCTATGCAACAGCTAACATCTACTGCTCGTGAGCTCGGTGAGAAAACGATGTTCTCAGCTACACAAGCAGGCGAAGCCATGACATATCTAGGCATGGCGGGTTGGAACTCTCAACAAATCATGGCCGGTATGCCAGGGCTTTTGAATTTAGCTGCAGCAAGCAATACGGATTTAGCACGTACTGCAGATATCGTATCCGACGACCTTACTGCGTTTGGATTAAGCGCTGAACATGCGGGCCACATGGCGGACGTATTTGCTAAGACTACCACCAAGACAAATACAACTGTCGAGATGATGGGTGAAACAATGAAGTACGCCGCACCTGTGGCGCACGCATTTGGTGCAAGCTTAGAAGAAACAGCCGCACTTACTGGTCTTATGGCTAACAGCGGTATTAAAGCATCTGCTGCAGGCACTGCACTCAGGTCTGGCTTCTTACGTTTAGCAGGTACATCCTCTAAATCGACTAAAGCGATTGAGGAGATGGGGCTATCATTAAGTGAGGCTACCGCACAACAAGAAGAAGCAAGAGCGGCTTTAGCAAGTTTGGGCATCGCTATGGATGATACTAATGGTCCTCGTAAGATGGGGGCTATTGTTCGAGATTTAGCTGATAGGACTAAGGATATGAGCAAGGAGCAAAAACTTGCTACCCTCGCAACTATCTTCGGTACTAACGCTGCATCCGCTTGGGTATCTGTTATTGACCAAGGGCCAGATGCGTTAGATAATTTAACGAAGGAACTTGAAAACAGTGAGGGTGCAGCTAAGGAAATGGCTGACGAGATGCAGAATAATGCGCGCGGAGCACTAATTAAACTTTCATCTGCAACTGAATCAGTAGCAATCGCGATCGGTAGCACAATGTTGCCTACCCTTGCAGAATTAGGCGAATCCTTAGCAAACGAAGCTGCTTACGTTGCTAAGGTTGCGGGACAACATCCTGAACTTACTGAAGGCATTATTAAAACAAGCGTAGCTGTAGCCGGTATGGTAATTGCTTATAAAGCCGTTCGAGCAGTCTACTATAGCGTAATGGCGGCGCACGCTGCCTACAAGCTTATGATGGAATCAGAACGTGTAGCTACGATTCGAAGTACTATTGCATCAGGTATCCATAGAGCAGGCATGATAGCAAGCAGTATCGCTATGTATGCAACCACTGCAGCGCAATGGGCACTCAATGCGGCGATGAGTGCCAACCCAATAGGCCTCGTAATTATTGCCGTTGTTGCGTTAATAGCAGCATTAGTTTGGCTATCAAATAATTTTGATGCTGTATCTGCATTCTGTACTTCGATGTGGGAATCTCCTACTGCGGCAATTATCGCTTTCATGACAGGGCCAATAGGTTGGCTTATATATGCAGGCATGGGCCTAATTGCTAACTGGGAAGACGTAAAAGCCTGGTTCACTCTATTATGGGAAGACCCTAAGGCGGCACTCGGCCAATTCTATGATTGGGTTATGAGTAAGCTTGGAGGGTTATTTGATTGGATTAGTGAAAAATGGGAATGGGTTAGATCCATTTTTAGTAGACCAATTCAAGCACGAATAGAAGGCTCAGCAACAGCAAATGGGCAAACGGTACAGCACAATGCGAAAGGCGGTATTTATGGCAAAGGGGCATTCCTTACTACGTTTGCCGAAGAATCTGATGAAGCTGCTATTCCTATCAATGGTACACCAAGGGCCGAAGCATTATGGCGTCAAACTGGTGCTATGATGGGACTTTTACCGGGAGAGGGAAATTCTGTAGTTTCTGTATCTGCCCCAATCAACATTACTGTTAATGGGAGTGCGGATGCAAGTGCCGTACATCAAATCAAAAGTGCAGTAGGGGGAGCGTTGGATGACTTAGAAGCGCGTCTTGCTGAAATCCAAAATCGGAAAGGGCGTGTAAGTTATGCCTAGTAATTTGCGTTACGTTACTGTCAAATTGCAGTATGACCAAAAGGACATCACACAAGACTTGGTTCCTTATTTAAAGGATTTCAGTTTCAACGATGTAATGTCGGGAGAAGCTGACGATATATCAATCACACTACATGATATAGAAGAGCTTTGGATGTCCGACTGGTTCCCTGAAAAAGGGGCTAAGTTGACCGCATCAATTATATTCCACAACTGGAATGAACTCGGAGACGAGATAGAAATGAAATGCGGCCAATTTGAGATAGACGAGATTACTTGTAAAAATCCGCCTCACGAAGTAACTATAGGGGCTGTTAGTGTTCCAGATGAATCGAAATTAAGAGGTGAACTAAAAAGTAAGTCTTGGGAGAAGACTACTCTAAAAGCTGTTGCGGAGGAGCTCGCAAAGGGTGCAGAACTCGAATTATTTTATGATACGCCCGATACAATTGATTTAGACCGCGTCGAGCAGACGGATCAATCGGATTTAGAGTTCTTGATGAAAGTCTGCAAGGATAATGGATTGGCGTTAAAGGTTTCTGATAAGCAAGTGATTATTTTCGACGAGACAAAATATGAAACTGAAAAAGTAGTTGCAACGCTAATTAAGGGGCCAATGCCTACGGACCTTACAGAAGACCAAATTAAGGAACTAGGGGAAATCATTCCATATCAAGGTAGCTATTCTTTAAAGACGTCGCTAAAGGACGTGTACTGGGGCTGTCATGTAAAGCATAAGAGCACCAAGCAGAAAAGCAATATTGAATATACGTTCAAAGACCCAAACAAAACGCAAGGTAAAATATTACAGGTTAACCAGGGCTGTGAGACACAAGCAGAGGCAGAACGTTTGGCCAAGAAAAAGCTACGAGAAAAGAACAAGAATGAAATTACTGGTTCCGTTGCTATACTTGGACATATCGTGCTGGCCGCATCTGCAACGATCAATTTAAAAGGATTTGGTAAATTTGACGGCAAGTATATCATTAGTAAATGCTCCCATAAGGTGGGGGGCGGATATACACAAAGCCTAGACATAAGGAGGTGCTTAGATGGATATTAGTGTAGCGCTAAAAAATTTAATCCGTGACGGAATCGTATCTAGTACAGACCCTTCAACTATGACGGCTAGGGTAACTTTTCCAGACCGAGACGATTTAGTATCATATCCGCTCGAAGTACTTTCTCATGGATCGCAAGATAACAAACACTACTGGATGCCAGGCGTTGGCGAACAGGTATTATGTTTATTCCTACCACAAGATAATAATTTGTCCCAGGGCTACATCTTAGGCACCACTTACAATGCCAAAGATAAGCCCTCTTTTAATGGGCAGAATATCCACGGCATCAAATTTGCGGACGGCTCGACTATCTCATATGATGCAGACGGAGGCGGTCTCGTAGTTAATTGCACGGGTAATCTAACTATAAACGCTCCTTCGGGGGATGTGGTGGTTAATGGAATCAGTTTAGTATCACATACACATGGTGGCGTCGTTCCTGGTGGCGGTAATACAGGAACGCCAAATTGATAGGAGGTGAGTAACATATCATTATTAAGTAAATTAGGCAGTACTGCTGCTAATTATAAGAAAAACCTTAATTCACAAGGTTTAAAGAATTTACAAAATACGCAATTAGGCGATGTGGCTTACTCTCGCCTATCTAATCTAGCCGATAAGTTTGGCTTGGGCGGGTACCTACCGCAACGCCAATTAGGTAGTTTCGGAAAAATAGTATTTGTAGCGTCCTCGCACACGGTGCGTACGTTCGATGCGTTGGCACGGAATATCAATGCTCGAACAGCGTCCCATGAAATCATAGGGCAAAAGCCGATACTTGAATTTTTGGGACCTGATGCGGATGATATCACCTTTACGATGAACTTTAATAAGCTGTTGGGTGTTGATCCTTTGAAAGAAATTGAGGAAGTGGCCAAGATGTGCCGAGAAGGTCAAGCTGAGCAGTTGATTATTAATGGCAAGCCTTTTAGTGAACATAAATTGTTGATTACGAGTATAAGTGCTGCGATGAATACAATCGACAATCGGGGCAACGTATTATCCGCATCAATTAACGTAACGCTGAAGGAAGCCCCAGATATTCCTAAAGTTATAATCACACCTAAACAAGGAGGCGATACAAATGCAAATTGACGTAAGCGCTCGTCTTGAAGGTATTGATTTTGCACCTAAGGATATCCTTACGGAAATTATTCAAAATGTACGAACTGTCATTTCTACAACGCAGTTTACTGTGCCACTTGACAGACGATTTGGTATTGATGGTACTGTTATCGACTTACCGCTACCGGTAGCAATGGCCAGAATATCTGCAGAGGTGATTCGAGCCATTACTGAATATGAGCCACGATGTAGGGTTATTTCCGTTGATTTTGAAGAAACGATCGCTACCGAGGCAGAAGAAGGTCACCTACGACCTAAGGTATCCATAGCAATCAAAGATGAATGGCTAGAAAGGATAGGTGGCTATGAAGCAGTATAGAACTATCCAAGGCGATATGTGGCACGGTATAGCCTTTAAAGTGTATAGCAGTGAAGCGTATATGAATGTGTTACTAGAAGCTAATCAAGAGTACGCCCATTATGTTATTCTTCCTGCTAATCTTATTTTGAAATGCCCTGATGTAGACATTAGGGCGACTATTAATTTACCACCGTGGAGGCGATAATAATGAATTTACCTGAAATCAACTTTGTCACGGCGGATAAAGAAGCCGTTGAAAAGGAAATATTCGCCCTCTACACAACTATTACTGGGCGAAAGCTAGCACCGGCGGACCCTATCCGCTTATTCTTATTAGCGATTACTAATATTGTGATATTGCTGCTTAACCGCATCAATGATACAGGCAAGCAGAACTTATTAGCATATGCAAGAGGGGCTAACCTTGATCATATAGGCATTGCACTTGGTGTGGAACGTCTACAGGCGACCGGAGCGGTTACTACTATGAAATTAACTGCTTCAATGGCAAGGCCTGAAGGGATAGCTATTCCTAAGGGTACACGATTCACTTCGGGAGATGGTGCATTTTTTGCACTAACTGAACCTTATTACTTGTCAGCTAATGAAACCTCGATACTGGTAAAAGCGATATGTACAGAAGCTTCAGTTAAAGGGAATGGATATCCGATAGGGTCGATTACTACGCTCGTTGACCCAATTCCCTATATTGCAAGTGTAACAAATACCACAATCTCTGAGGGGGGTGCTGACGTGGAAACAGATGACGCATTCCGGGAACGTATTAGAGAAGCTCCTGAGAGCTTTTCTTGTGCTGGTGCAGAAGGGGCCTATGAGTTCTTTACTAAAAAAGCATCGGCCCTTATTAGCTCAGTGAAGGTGGTATCGCCTAAACCAGGGGATGTAGTTGTATATCCGGGTCTTGTATCTGGTGAAATAGCAAAGGCAGAAATTCTTAAATTAGTGGAAACTGCACTTACAGATAAGAAGGTGCGCCCACTTACTGATAACGTATCAGTAAAAGCTCCCGTTGCTAAAAATTACAGTATAAATCTCCAGTACTACATTGATTCTGATAACGCATATTACGCAGATACTATTAAAGCCCGTGTTGATGAAGCCGTTACAGATTACACAAAATGGCAATCTGGAAAAGTAGGACGAGATATTATACCATCCGAGTTAATTCGTCGCATTATGGAAGCCGGGGCTAAACGTGTTACTGTAACTTCTCCTATCTTTACCGTTGTTAAAGATGGACGAAAGGAAGACGGGTATCAAGTTGAACTAGCACAATGCACAGGCAAGACGATCACCTATGGGGGTGTAGAGCATGAATAACCTCCATGAATTTAATTTAAAGGATACTTTGCCAAGTTCAATTGCTAATGATGCCAATGTACAAGCTCTTGCTGAAGTAACTACTTTGCGACTTATGGCCTTGATGCCTTTTGTCGATAGGTTGACTATACTATCCCATCTTAACGAGTTGAGTACACCTATCTTAGATGAACTAGCGTGGCACCTACATGTTGATTTCTACGACGAGGCAGTAAGTAGAGAGCAAAAAATCAGGCTAATCCTTAGTTCGATTGCGTGGCATCGTAGAAAAGGGACTGTCGGATTGGTGGAGGAAGCAATTGGCGAATTATATTCTGAGTGCGAAGTCGTTGAAAACTGGAATTACGAGGGAGGGCAACCTTATCATTTTAAATTAGAAATGACCGGGTATATGATGACTCCTAATATTCGAGAGCGCGTGCTGCGCATTTTAGAGTTTGTTAAGAATAAGCGGTCATGGCTAGATGATATTGAGTATGTGCATGATATCGGCTCAAAAGGGATTTACATAGGTGGACTAGCCACTTCAGCAGGAAACGCAGTAGTAGACCCTGCATTAAAGATAAACATAGATCCGCAAATTCAAAATGTATACATAGGTGGTATTGCTACTACCTACCAAATTATTCATGTATAGGAGGTACAAATGGCAAAATATCCAGCTGTCATTACAACAATGGCAGGTACTAACGCAACAGCAGAAGCTAACGCGAGTAAGCAAGCTTTAATTTTTACTAAAGTCGTAATCGGTGCGGGCGACCCTCCTGCGTCAATTGCCAGAGCAACAAGTTTGACGGACAAACGATTAGAGCTAGCAATTACTAAAAGCACGAAATCTGGCGATGGTCAATTTACAGTTCGAGCTTCCTTATCAAATGCTACTCTCGAAACCGGGTTCTATGCTCGAGAAATAGGATTAATGGCCAAAGTAGGGGGATCTGGACAAGAAATACTTTTCTCATATACGAACGGCGGGAGCTACGTAGATTACATACCTGATAAGACTACACCGATGGATAGTTACACTTTTACTATTACAACAGTGATTGGCAATGCTGAAAAGGTAGAAGCCCTTATCCAGGATAATGGCTATGCAACAATCCGTGATTTAGAAGACCACAATAGAGCTACAAATGCTCATCAAGATGCATTTAATAAAAAGCTAGATATTAGTTCTAACCAGTATGCCAAATCTATTGTTAAACACAATCAAGGCTTGCAAGTAACAAAAGGCGATAACTCACAAGAAGTTATTAACTTTATTACTTCTAACTACAACGATAGCGATATTAATAAAGTGCTTAACTTAGGCACACTTAAAGGATTGTTAGGTCAAGGTGCTATCGTAGCATCGAAACTGGATAGTGTTAATGGATATGTGAAATTTGTAAACGGCTTCATTGTTCAATGGGGAATTACACAGTCAGACCCTGGTGCCGGTGGAGCGACATTTAATTTTCCGATTTCTTTTAAGACAACAAACTATATCGCAATAGCTAATGGCGACCAATCGGTTGCTAATCTTAGCGGAATTGCCACGTGGTCGAATGCACCAAACTATATGACAATTGACAATACTGACAGTAGATATATTGGCAAGTATCGCGTAATTGCTATGGGGGTATAAAGAAATGAATCAATATGTATTTGTATTAAATGAACAAGGTGAACGCATTACATCTTTTGTTGATAATATGATTAGCAAAGATGAATTACTAGCAACTGCTAAACAGGAATGGCCGGATGCTGCTAATTATATTTACTCCGAAGACGGCGATAACATGCTTGACGAATTCATGAAAGGTAAATTCTATGTAGACGGCAAGTTTGTAGAACCACAGCCAAAGGAACCTACTAAGGCCGAAAAAATCGCTGAAATTAAAAATTATTACAAAGGACGTTTTGAAACGTTAGAACAAATGGTATTAAGACGTCGATTGATTAACGGCGATATTGCTGACTTGCAAGAACAGTTTAAAAAGTTAAATCAAGAAATGGTATTAAAGATTAAGGCGGTGAAATAATGGAAGCGTTCGAAATTAAAAGTGATGTTCCTGTTATGAAGTTCTGTGAGTTCTGCTATGCTACTTTGAACGAAGATGGGACATGCCCTACAGAGGGGTGCATCCATAATGAACTAATAGAACTAGAAGCAGGTGAAGATAATGACACCAATCAAGCATAATCTATCTGCTATTAAGGGCGAGTTTATTACGCTGACTATCGGATATAACGGCACAGTAGAGACTGAGGATTTGTTTTCATGTGTAAGAAATTTTACCCAAGACGAGCGGTATAGAGCTAAATTCAATATTGAAGTATCAAAGGATAATTTAACAGCCGGTGAAAGCTGTAGAATTATCCTTTCTTTGGATACAAACGAACTACATGCTGGTAGGTATGCTTGGGACTTATTTATTTGGGCAGGTAGCCGCCCTATTAAATGCCTCGTTAAAGGGCAATTAACTATTCTTGAAGGTGTTAGCAACAGAGGTAAATAAAATGAGCGAAAATACTATTAATATTTATATGGGCACAGAAGATAAAGTTGATGTTAAAGATGCAACTCAAATTATTAAATTGCAAGGGCCAAAAGGCGACCCTGGTCCTAAAGGTGAAGATGGAGTACAAGGACCGAAAGGGGAGCCTTTACGTTTTGACGATTTAACCGAAGCGCAAAAGCTTGAGTTAAAGGGAGAAAAAGGCGATAAAGGCGAACAAGGTATTCCAGGCCCTAAAGGTGAACCTTTTAAATATTCTGATTTTACACCGGAACAGCTTAACGCACTCAAAGGCCCTAAAGGTGATACTGGGGAAAATGGAGAACCGGGCCCTAAGGGCGAGCCGTTTAAGTACACAGATTTTACTGAAGAGCAGTTAGCTGCTTTAAAAGGTGAACGAGGAGAAAAAGGGGAGACTGGTGAGCGTGGCCGTAAAGGTCCGCAAGGTGATAATGTCAATCTTGAAACCGTCGCTAAACTTAAAGATTTATTATTAGACAATAATGTACTTGTGAAGAGTGACAGTCTTGAAGGTATTCTTCTTGAATTTATAACAGCTCAAGCAAACGGTTTAAATTTTGTTAAAGATGATAGTATATATGAACCTTACATTAGAGTTTCTGAAGGCATGGTGCAAATTACATATCTTACTTCACTACCATTTCAAATTAACGATAGTGAAGTCCAATACATGGAAGCCCAAAATGTAGAACGACCTTTACCATCTACTACAGAAAATACAACAATCAAGTTCTATAACGCACGAATGAAATTGATGTATACAAAGTTAATAGAAGCAACATTATAAGAAGGAGGTTAGGATGTGGACTTGGCAGTTTGAGTTGAACGATATATTAACCACATTATCTATAGTTGCGGTAGTTGCCGGACTTGGATATAAAGTGTTGGTTATTCCGCTTCTTGAAAAACTAGACCTTCAAAGAATGCAAGACAACTTGATGTTTCAAGAAAAAATGGGCGTTCTTACTGATACGTTAAAAGACTTGAAAGATGAGATTAAGCTTTCACGTGAGCAACGCACCAAGGCATACACGGAACATATAAAATTAACGTCTCGGGTCGACGGCATAGAAGCTCGTGTTGATGATATTAAGGGGGAATTACATGAACATACCACCAATCATCAATATCGTTAAAAAATCATATCAATCTGTAAGGGTGGCTAATATCCACCCTACTGGTATATTCGCAACAAGGGCGCTAGTATTTATTATGCTAGTGCCTATTTTATTGGTAATAGCTCAGTATGTTATGTCATTTGTTAGCGGGTACGTATCTGACGAGGCGAACAAGCTGATTAATGTAGGGCTTAATATCATAGATCATATATTCATCCCTAGCGTATTAATGGCTGTTGTAGGTTTCTTAGGACTTTGGTTAGACAAAAATAATAATGGTATTCCTGATAAATTAGAAGAGGAGGATAAACGATGAAAGTATTTATTAATCCAGGCCACGATATTAATTTAGATAGTGGCGCAGTCAATCCTGTGTATGGTACACGTGAATGTGATGTGGCCCGTGATGCAGGCAAGATGTTGGCACGATATCTTGAAACAGCAGGGTGTGAAGTTCGTACTCTTCAAGATGATGATTTAGGCCTCGTATGTTCTGAATCTGATGCTTGGGGCGCAGATATCTTTGTATCACTTCATTGTAATGCGTTTAACACGCAAGCTAGAGGCACTGAGACTTTGTATAAGTCCTTTAATGGGCAACGTTTGGCCAATGATATCCAATCACAAATTATCCGAAGCATTAATACAGTTGATCGTGGTGTTAAAAAACGTGATGACCTTTGGGTGCTAAATGGTACAGATGCAACTGCAGTATTAGTTGAAATGGCATTCATTGATAACGAAGAAGACCATGCTATGCTAACTAATGATTTAGACACTATCGTACGTGCCATTGCTAGGGGAATTACTGACTACGCAGGAGGGGTATAATGTATGACAAAATCAAAGTATTATTTGATAACCCTACTTACCGCTATATTATTATCGGTTGTATTGGCATCATCCTCATCCTTTGCGCAGGATATATCCTCTACCAGCCAAACGGAAGCGACTATCAGCGTACCATTAACGCAGTGGAACGAGCTCAAGAAAAACAACGAGAAAGCCTTGAGCTCAATCGAAGCATCCAGTATTCCATTGAGCGAAGCTCAGAGCTTAGTCATGAAGCAAAAGACCGAGTTGACCGAAGCACACAATACAATCAACAAATTGGAAAACGAATTGATGCAAGCCAAGCTTCAATCAATGAAGCAAGAAGTTACCTTAAACGAAATGCAGAACTCTTTGACCGAATTGAAAGGGCAAATAGAGAACGACAAGAAAACCATTAAACGCTTGCGGATGCAACGAAATGTATCACAAGTGTTAAGTGGTGGCGCAATTATAGGGGTAGCGTTCAAACATTAAGGAAGTGATCCATACATCTCCATAGCGAGTAATGGTGGATACACGCAACTATAAACAAAAGAGCCTACTAACCTAGATTAAATCTACGTTGGTAGGCTCTATTTTTATTTGTAAAAATCAAAATAAATACTTGCCTTTATACACGATATAGGGTATAATAAAAATGTAAGGAGGTGATAAAAGTGGACATAATAGAAAAGCTAACAAGTTTAGCGAATGCGTTAACGCCACTGGTACTGGCACTAGCAATACTGAAACTTGTTAGCAAGGAGTAGTAAAAAGCCGGCGGGTGAAAGCCCCGCCACCTTTTCAACATCATTGTAAATCAACGAGGTGAATTATGCAATATTTAGAATGGCTGATTAATATAGTAACTATTATTGTTTTGATACTAGCAATTAAACGTTTAGTTAGAGGGTGATAAAATTGAAATTTGAACTAGATGATATTATGACCACACAAGAGGCTGCAGAGCGCTGGAATGTTACTGCTGACTCATTGAAACAGAATTGTAGAGGTCGTGTAAAGAATGGATTTAAAGAAGGCGAGTTTAAGAAATCGGGTAAGAACTGGCTTGTAACAAGGCAAGGGATGGAGCGTTTATATGGTGAAGAGGTACTAATTTCTAGTGAAACAAAAGACGATACTAAGAACGAATAGCCCTTTAAATCTCTGCAAAGTTTGTAACGGTTGCTTAACCGTTGCTCAACCTAAAATGCAAAAAACGCAGTAATGGAGCGGATAAATGAACTTTTAAAATACTCTCCGCTGAGTAATCACAAATTAAACTGCCCCTCATTGAGGGGCTTTTTATTTTGCCTAAATTTGCTTAACTTAGTATAATAGGACTATTAAGATATATATTAT
>OKWL01000273.1_pt1 | contig 37274 bp, 39 predicted proteins | sample 1607171 | NCBI WGS metagenome assembly OKWL01 (sample SAMN07501049, study PRJEB24779) | human gut metagenome
ACTCTCAATAAAAAGTTTAATCTTGCTACTTGATTTCTCAAGTTTACTCGTAAAAAAGAATTGCTGGTTTTTAACTTATATTCTGTTCAATTTTCAAAGACCAATCTGTGTGTCGCACTCAAGCGACTTTTTTATCTTATCACTATTGCTAAACCTTGTCAACAAGTTTTTATTTTTTTTCTTGTTGTTTTTGTTATCTGCATCAGCGACGTGTTTTATAATATCATACACAAGTAATAATTAATTTATCTTACATATAAAATAATTAAATTATTCTAGTTTTTCTTTAATATTATTCTTTTTTCTCTATTTTATATATAGTGATACACCAGGATATGATGATTAATATATTCATAAAAATTTGATGGATATTCATTTTGCTTGTTCTGTCGCAAGCTTCGAATCACATCAGAACAAATATCCACCTCAATCATACTAAAGATACCACCTTTGATTTATAGCTAATTAAAATTTTATTCTTTTCTATGATAATAAAAAAGAAGTACTCTTGATATTTACAAGAATACTTCTTTAACACAATTATTCTTCAGAATCACTTTGTGCCCTATTTACTAATTCATCTAATATGTCATCTTTACCATTATAATCATCTAATATATCTATTTGTTCTTCTACATTTTCTTCTTCACTACCTGATATCTTAGCAACTGCTACTACTTTTTCATCTTCATTAGTCCTCATTAATGTAACTCCCATAGCAGATCTTCCGGTAACAGATATATCTTTTACATTTATTCTAATAGCTACTCCACTTGAATTTATTAACATAAGTTCATCCAGTTCATTACACATTGTAGCACCAACAACTTTTCCTGTCTTTTCACTTATTTTATAAGTTATTAATCCTACTCCACCTCTATTTTGAACTTTATATTCGCTTATAGGTGTTCTCTTACCAAATCCATACTCACTTATAATTAATAAATCTTCACTATCTACAGCTATATCCATACAAACAGCTATATCATCATCCTTAAGGTTTATTGATCTTACTCCAGATGCTGTTCTTCCCATAGCTCTTACATTTTTTTCACTAAATCTAACTGCATAACCATTTTGGGTTACTATTATTATATTAGCATCCCCTCTAGTTACCTTAACCTTAAGTAATTCATCACCTTCCCTTAAGTTAATAGCTATTAATCCATTTTTTCTTAAGTTTTTAAAGTCACTTAAAGGTGTCTTTTTTACTATCCCCTGCTTAGTTGCCATAAACAAGAATCCATCCTTAGTATTATCTCTTATTGATAATACAGTTTCTATTCTCTCATCTGGCTCTATAGCAATTAAGTTAATTATGTTAGTTCCTTTAGCTACTCTTCCTGCCTCTGGTATTTCATAAGCCCTTAGCTTATATACTCTTCCCTTGTTAGTAAAGAACAATACATCTGAATGAGTAGATGTTATCATTATATGTTCAACAAAATCATCCTCTTTTGTTGACATTGCTTGAATACCTTTTCCACCTCTTCTTTGTGAAGAATAAGTATCAGCAGATATTCTCTTAATATATCCAGAATGTGTTAAAGTTATTGTAACTTCCTCTTCTTGGATTAAATCTTCTATATCAATTTCATTTACTACTTTTTCAATTGATGTTCTTCTCTCATCACTGTATTTATTTTTTATTTCTATTAGTTCTTCTTTAATTACACCTAGTAATTTTTCTTCACTTGCTAAAATAGAATTCAAGTATTCTATTTGTTTCATAAGTTCATTATATTCTTCTTCAATCTTACCTCTCTCTAAACCAGTAAGTCTTCTCAATCTCATTTCTAAGATTGCTGTTGCTTGTTTATCTGTAAAATTAAATCTTTCAATAAGAGTATTCCTTGCTATTTCTGAAGTATCTGAATGTCTAATTATACTTATAACTTCATCAATATGGTCTAAGGCTATTCTTAATCCCTCAAGTATATGAGCCCTTGCTTGTGCTTTATTTAAATCAAATATAGTTCTTTTAGTTATTACTTCTTTTTGAAAGTCTATATAATTACATAAAACTTGTTTTAGATTTAAAACTTGAGGTTCGTTGTCAACAAGTGCAAGCATTATAACTCCAAATGTATCTTGCATTTTTGTATGCTTATATAGTAAGTTTAGTATTACATTAGGATTTGCATCCTTCTTCAATTCAATAACTATACGCATACCTTGCCTATCTGATTCATCTCTTAAGTCAGATATGCCTACTATTTTTTTATCTTTTACTAAGTCAGCTATATTTTCTATAAGCTTAGCTTTATTAACTTGATAAGGCAATTCAGTAACAATAATCCTATGTCTTGAATTTTCTTCTTCGATATCAGCCTTTGCTCTTACAACAATTTTTCCTTTACCTGTCTCATATGCTGCCCTTATTCCAGCCTTACCCATTATAATACCAGCTGTAGGGAAGTCAGGCCCCTTTATTATAGTCATTAATTCAAGTACTGATGTTTCTGGGTTATCTATTAACATTACAGTACCATCTATAATTTCACCTAAGTTATGTGGTGGAATGTTGGTTGCCATACCAACAGCTATACCTGATGAACCATTTACTAATAAATTTGGATATCTAGCTGGTAATACTGCTGGTTCTTTTTCTGACCCATCAAAGTTTGGTACAAAATCAACAGTATTCTTATTTATATCCCTTAACATTTCTACAGCTATCTTATTCATTCTAGCTTCTGTATATCTCATTGCGGCTGCACTATCACCATCAACTGATCCAAAGTTACCATGTCCATCAACTAACATATATCTCATTGAGAAATCTTGTGCCATTCTAACTAATGCATCATATACTGATGAATCTCCATGTGGATGATATTTACCTAAAACATCTCCAACAATTCTTGCACATTTCCTATATGACTTATCCGGAGTTATTCCTAACTCTTGCAATGAATATAAAATTCTCCTATGAACTGGCTTTAAACCATCTCTTACATCTGGAAGGGCACGACCAACTATAACACTCATTGCATAGTCGATATAACATCTCTTCATTTCCTTATTAATATCTACAGGAATGACTTTTCCCTCATTAAAATTCATGTACTTCACCTCGTTTTAGTACTAAATGTCTAAGTTACTTACTTTTTTAGCATTTTGTTGTATAAATTCTCTTCTTGGTTCAACCTTATCACCCATTAATATAGTGAATATTTCATCAGCAGCCATAGCATCTTCTATTGTTGCTTTTAGTAATATTCTCTTTTCAGGATCCATTGTAGTATCCCATAATTGTTCAGCATTCATTTCACCAAGACCTTTATATCTTTGTATATCAACTGAGTTATCTCTGCCTCCAAACTCATTCAATATTTGTTCTAACTCCTCATCTGAATAAGCATATGCCTCATTCTTACCTTTAGAAATCTTATATAAAGGTGGTTGTGCTATATATACATGCCCTCCGTCTATAAGTTCTCTCATATACCTATAGAAGAATGTTAATAGCAATGTTCTTATATGAGCACCATCAACATCAGCATCTGTCATAATAATTATTCTATTATATCTTATTTTCTCTATATCAAAATCTGTACCTATTCCTGCTCCGAATGCAGTTATCATAGATCTTATAGTATCGGCATTTAGAATTCTATCTAGCCTTTGTTTTTCAACATTTAAAATTTTACCTCTTAACGGTAATATAGCTTGGAATTTTCTATCTCTTCCTTGCTTAGCAGAACCTCCTGCCGAATCACCTTCGACTATATATATTTCACATTCCCTAGGATCCTTTGATGAACAATCTGCAAGCTTACCTGGTAATGATGATCTTTCTAATACAGATTTTCTTGTTAATTCTCTAGCCTTCCTAGCAGCTTCCCTTGCCCTAGCAGCCATCAATGCCTTATCTATTATAGTCTTTCCAACTAGTGGGTTTTCCTCCAGGAATATTGACATTCCTTCTCCAACTATAGAATCAACAATACCTCTAACTTCACTATTTCCAAGCTTTGTCTTTGTTTGTCCTTCAAATTGAGGTTCGCCAATTTTAACAGATATTACGGCAGTCAGACCTTCTCTTATGTCATCTCCAGATAAATTTTTATCATTCTCTTTTAGATGTCCGAATTTCTTACCATAATCATTTAATACCCTAGTTAAGGCAGTCTTAAAACCAACTAAATGTGTTCCACCCTCAATAGTATCTATATTGTTAGCAAACGAAAAAATATTCTCATTATATCCATCATGGTATTGGAGTGCCACTTCAACTGAAACCCCATCCTTTATTCCCTCAACATATATTGTTTGTTCATGAAGAGGCTCTTTATTTCTATTTAGGTATTCAACAAAAGACTTTATTCCACCCTCATAGTAATATTCTTCTTCTTTATCATTTCTCTCATCAATAAGAGTAATGCTTATTCCCTTATTTAAGAATGCTAACTCCCTTAATCTTTGAGATAGGACTTCAAAATCATATACAATTTCATCAAATATCTCTTCGTCAGGTTTAAAATAAACTTCAGTTCCTGTTTCATCAGTATTTCCGACGATATTTAAATCAGTTACAACTTTTCCTCTATGATATTCTTGTTGCCATATATGTCCTTCTCTCTTTACAGTTACTATACATTTATCTGATAATGCATTAACAACAGAGGCACCAACACCGTGTAAGCCACCAGATACTTTATAGCCACCACCGCCAAATTTACCTCCAGCATGTAAGACAGTCATTATTACTTCAACAGTTGGTTTTTTCATTTTAGGGTGCATACCTACTGGCATCCCCCTACCATCATCTATAACTTGTATAGAATTATCCTTATTTATTGTAACTTTTATATTTTTGCAGAATCCAGCTAAAGCCTCATCTATACTATTATCTACAATCTCATATACTAAGTGATGTAGACCTCTTGAGCTAGTACTTCCTATATACATTCCTGGTCTTTTTCTTACAGCTTCTAAACCTTCTAGAACCTGTATTTGATTTTCGTCATAGCTTTGTTTATTTTGTTCCAAAATATATTCCTCCTAAATAAAAGTAATTAAAACCAAGGTTTTAACTATTGGAGTTAAGGATTATAATCCATTCCAGTTCTCTTTGTTAAAGTAGATGATGAAATTGGTGAAAGATAAACTTTACTCATCTTATTTACTTCTGCTATAACAAATGACTTTGGTCTTTCTTTAGTTATTCGTTCAACAAATCCATCTTCTTCAGCTAACCTTAGAAATTGTATTGTATCTGAACTATACATTGTAGTTTGTAGATCAAATATTCCTATAACATCTTTTATAGGAACAACTACGTTTTCTCCTAAATGTAGAAACATAAATTTTGCCTCCTTTAGCTAGAGATATGTCCCTCTTGCACTTTAAAAATTTTAGATTCATTATCTAGATATTCACATATATCACTAATTCCAGTACATGTAATTATAGTTTGTATATTATTAATAGTACTTAATATATATTTTTTTCTATTAAAATCAAGTTCTGAAAGAACATCATCTAATAAAAGCACAGGGTATTCACCAGTTATCTCTTTTATTATTTTTAGAGAAGAGAATTTCATAGTTAAAACAGCTGTTCTTTGTTGCCCTTGTGATCCATAGCTTTTTGTATCTATATTATTAATCAGTACCATAAAATCATCTCGATGAGGACCAACTGTAGTTATTCCTTTCTCCTTATCTCTTTTTCTGTTCTTAATTAAACAACTTCTAAACTTTTCTTTAAATTCATCATTAATATTATTGTTAAACTCTTTTATTGACGATATGTATATATATTCTATATTTTCTTTATTTAAAGTTATATCTTTATGAATTTCAGCACCATAGTAATTTAACTTTTCTATGTATTTTAGCCTCTCATTTACTATGTATTCTCCAAAATTAACTAATTGCTCATCATATATATCTAGCATATCGTCTGTTATTTTACGATTTTTTAACAGAGTATTTCTCTCGTTAAGCACCTTATTATATTGTACAAGATTGTAGTAATATCTATTATTTATTTGACATAACTCCATGTCTATAAATCTACGTCTAATCCCAGGAGATTCTTTTATTATTTTTAAATCTTCTGGTGAAAACATAACAACATTAAAAGTACCAAATAATTCTCCAATCTTATTAATCTTTATTGAATTAACTTTTATTGCCTTTTTTCCATCTTTAAGTATATTTATATCTATTCTTTTATCTAATCGTTCTTTACCAATATTTAGACTTATATATGCACCGTCTTCATTCCAATTAATCAATTCTCTATCTTTCGAAGTTCTATGTGATTTAGCTAATCCACAATAATATATAGATTCTAAGATATTTGTTTTTCCCTGAGCGTTATCCCCCATAAAAACATTAACATTTCTACTAAAATCTATATTTACATTTTTATAATTTCGATAGTTTAATAACATAAGCTTTTTTATAAACATCTACATGCACCCATTCAATTATATCACAATACTAGCCTAAAAGCTTATATTGATATAATTATACAATTTCATACTCTTCTTGATTAAATGAAATTATATCTCCACGTTTTAACTTTTTTCCTCTTTGTAGGCATATTTCACCATTTACTTTAACTAGACCATCTTGAATATATAACTTAGCTTCAGATCCTAATGAAGCAATACCACTCCACTTCAAAAATGCATCTAATTTAATTACATCAGTATTAATTAATATTTTATTCATATTCATTGCATAAAAATTTATTATTTATGCATCCTCCTATCTAATTAATCTAACTGGTAAAACTAAATATTTATATGATTCAGCTTCTTTCCCCTTTATAACACATGGGCTTACGCTTGAAGTCATTTCTATTTGCACATTATCATCTTCCATATTCTTCAGAACATCAATTATATATCTAGAATTAAATGCAATTTGTATTGGGTCTCCTTGCATATTTGCAGTTACTTCTTCTCTTACTTTTCCCAATTGAGAATTAGATGTGATAATTATACTTTCTTCATTCATCTCTAACTTTACTAAATTACTATTTCCTTCCTTAGCCATAAGAGAAGCTCTTTCTATTCCATTTTGTAATTCTTGCCTATTAACATTAATTAATAACTTATGTTCTTGAGGTAATAGAGATAAATAATTTACATATTTACCTTCTAGTAATCTTGATATTATTTTAGTTTCTCCTAAATCAAATAAGATATGATTATTAGTAAAAGTTATATTTACTATAGATTCAATATCTTCTAGTATTTTAGATACTTCATTCAAAGTCTTACCTGGAATAACAACTTCAATATCAAAATCATTATCTAAATATTCTGTTTTTATAGCCATTCTATATCCATCTAAAGCAACAAGATTTAATTTTTTTTCTTTCACCTCAAATAATATTCCTTGAAGTATAGGTCTAGTTTCATCTTGGGCAATAGCAAATGAAGTGCTTTTTATCATATTTTTTAATATACTTTGAGAAACCTTTAACTCTTTTGCTATATCTAACTTAGGAATTGAAGGGAATTCATCTGCATTCATAAATACAACATTAAATACAGATTTTTCACATGTTATTTGAACTGTATCATCTTGAATTATTTCGATTCTTACATCAGAGTTAGGTAATTTTCTTATTATTTCTCCAAATATTTTTGAATCTATTACAACTTTTCCTTCTTCTAATACATCTGCATCAACTTTTGTTTCGATACAGACATCTATATCTGATCCTATAAGTGTAATTCCTTCTTTTGTAGCATTAATATATATACCTTCTAATATAGGCATTGTTGATTTTCCAGTAATAGCTTTTTGACATATTGATATACCATCTTGCAGTTTCTGTTTATTACATATAATTATCATAAAAAATAACCTCCTCTGTTGATAACATAATTATTTATATAAATATAGATATATAATTTAAATTTAGTAATAATAGTAGTAGGTGCTGTGGATTTGTTGAAAAGTAGGTCTAACCCTTATAAATAGTAGAAAAGTTATAAAAAAATAGTGTGGATAAGGTAGTAACAAATTAATATACTTATCCACAAAATAAACAATAGATTTCTTTTGAAATAGTTATCCACAAGATATTATAAAGTTATTATGTACAGTTGTTAATTAATTTTGAGTCAATTTCTTTGTAATATCTTCTATAGTGTGTTGTAAACTTTCATCCGTATTAAGATTTTCTGATATTTTTTCGTAAGCATGTATAACTGTAGTATGATCTCTACCACCAAATTCTTCACCTATTTTAGGCAGAGACATATCGGTAAGTTTTCTACTTAAATACATAGCTATTTGTCTTGGATAAGCTATATTTCTAGTTCTTCTTTGTGATTTTAGGTCTTCTATTCGAAGATTAAAGTAGCTTGCAACAATATCTTGAATTATGCTTATTGTAATATTCTTGCCTTGTTTTTTAGATATTATATCTTTTAATGCTTCTGAAGCTAAATCAACTGTAATTTCCTTATTAGTTAGCGAAGAATAAGCTACTATTCTTATTAATGCACCTTCAAGTTCTCTTATATTTGATTTTATTTTTGTAGCTATGTAGACCATAACTTCATTTGCTACATTTAATTTCTCTACATCTGCTTTCTTTTTTAATATTGCCATTCTTGTTTCAAAGTCTGGTACTTGTATATCTGCAATTAATCCCCATTCAAAACGTGATCTTAACCTATCTTCTAAAGTAGGAATTTCTTTTGGTGGTCTATCAGAAGATAATATAATTTGTTTATTTGCATCGTGTAGTGCATTAAAAGTATGGAAAAACTCTTCTTGAGTTCTTTCTTTTCCTGCAATAAATTGAATATCATCTATTAAAAGTACATCAACATTCCTATACTTATTTCTAAATTCTTCATTTTTATCATCCTTAATTGCATTTATTAATTCGTTTGTAAATTTTTCTGATGAAACATACTCTACTCGTGCATTTGGATTACTATCTAATATATAGTGACCTATTGCATGCATTAAGTGAGTTTTTCCTAATCCTACTCCTCCATAAATAAATAAAGGATTATATGCTTTAGCAGGTGCTTCTGCAACAGCTAAAGATGCAGCATGTGCAAATCTATTACTATTACCAATTACGAATGAATCAAATGTATATTTTGGATTCAGTGTAGTTGATAGTTCATCACTGATTAATACAGCCTTATTTTTCTTTAGTTCAGGAGTATCTTCTTTGGATGTTTCATCTGATTTTATATCTGAAGCTATTAAGAATTCTATTTTATATAATTTTGAACAAATTGATTTGATTGAGTTAGCTACTAAATCCTTATATCTTTTTTCTAATATATCTTGGGTAAAGGAGTTTGGTACACTAATCCTAATAGTATCATTTGAAATAGATATAGGCTCACAACTTTTTATCCAAGTATTAAAGCTAACTTCACTCATTTCAGCTTTTATAATAGTAAGTGTTTGGTCCCATAATTTTTTTAAATCAGCATCCATATATAAATCCTCCAAATAAAATAAAAAAAATTTTAACTTACTTATTAACAATAAAATAACAACATATATACAAGTAATGTTGATAACTTATATTATGTTGATAAATTCACCTTATATTATTAACATGTTTATAAATTTATAAAAAGTAAAAGTAAATTTGATTTATCCACAATTTATAATTATATAACTTATACACATAATATTTTTTGTATAAAGTCTGAATTTTATAGTAATAATACAATATGTATGTAAAAACTAACAATATCTAAACAAGTTATCAACAATTTTGTCCACAGTTGTGGATAAAATTGAGTTAATAACATATTATTCACAGTTTAATTTAATAATATCATACTAGAATATAGATATTCAATAAGTTATCCACAAAAAAACTATTTTGTTTTCCAACTATCTACAAATAACTAGATTCTTGACACTTTATCATCATATATATATAATTAATAAGTAACATAAAAATCGAGTAGTATAGTTTTTACTATAAAAATTACTATTGAAGGGGGTGCATTTTTACAATGTTCATGACATATCAACCTAAAAAGAGACAAAGAAAGAAAGAGCACGGCTTCAGAAAGAGAATGAGCACTCTATCAGGAAGAAACGTTCTTAAGAGAAGAAGACAAAAAGGTAGAAAGAAATTAACAGCATAAGGGCCGCAATTGTGGCCTTTTTTCTGCAAATGGCAGAAAAAAAGGAGAATAGAAATACCTATGATATATAGATTGAAGAAAAATTTGGAGTTTCGCTTTATTTATAGACGTGGGAAATCTTTTGCTAATAGTTTGTTAGTACTATATGTTTTTAAAAATAAAATGAATAAAGATAACGAAGGAAACCTATATAATAAAGTGGGGATTTCTGTTAGTAAAAAAGTTGGAAATAGCGTTATACGAAGTAGAAGCAAAAGATTGATTTATGAAAATTATAGATTTAAAGATGAGTATCTAAATAAAGGATATGATTTTGTTTTTGTTGCAAGAACAAAGTTAAAAGATAAGAATTTCAATGAAGTGGAAAATGCTATGGACAATTTATTGAAGAAAGCTGGCTTATATAATAATGAAAAAATTAGTATTAAGTCTAATAAAATTTTATAGAAGAAATATTTCGCCAATGAGTCCACCAAAGTGTAAATATATACCTACTTGTTCTCAATATGCTTTAGAAGCAATTGAAAGATATGGAGTTGTTAAAGGTGGAATAATGGCTCTTTGGCGTATTTTGAGATGTAATCCTTTTAGTAAGGGTGGCTTTGACCCTGTTAAATAATATTTTGAATTTAGGAGGAATTTTATAGGATGTTGACCATTTTTGAACCAATAACGAAATTCTTTACAGTTATATTTAATTTCTTTTTAAATCTTGTAAAGGGATTAGGAGTAACTAATGAAGGATATCAATATGTATTGGCAGTAACATTATTAACAATATTGATTAGATTATGTTTATTACCTTTTAATATTAAATCAGCCAGATCTACACAAAAAATGCAAGAGGTTCAACCTGAAATTAAAAAAATACAAGATAAATATAAAAATGATCCTCAAAAGCAAAACATGGAGTTAATGAGAGTTTATAAAGAGAATAATGTTAGTATGACTGGTGGATGTTTACCAGCCTTATTACCACTTCCAATACTTATGGCTCTTTACGGAGTTTTCTATTCTATAAATCCAACAGGATCGTTTTTATGGATTAGTAATATAGGTGCTCCAGATCCATTCTTTATATTACCTATACTTGCTGCATTAACAACATACTTACCATCTTATTTAATGACTAAGTCGGCTCCAGTAGCTGAAGGTGGTATGAATATGGGAACTATGAATATAGTTATGTCGTTAATGATGGGATTTATGGCATTAAGATTTCCATCACTACTTGTAATTTATTGGGTATTAGGTGGTGTAATTCAATTAATAACAACTTATTTTATAAACTATAGACCAGCTATGCAGAAAAAAAGAGCGGTTGAAGCAGTTGAAGCTGAAAAAGAAGCTTCAAGAACGCCTAAGTTTGTTATGCCAGATTATGAAGATTCTAATAAATCTAGTAAAAAAAAGAAAAATAAGAAAAAGAAAAAGTAGAATTTATAATTTAGAGGTGGGTGAATAGGGTATGAAATCTATTGAAGTTACTGGAAAAAACGTAGATGATGCAATAGCTAAAGCCTTACAAAAGTTAAATGTAGCTAAGGATGAAATTGAATACGAAGTAATAGATGAGGGTTCTAAGGGGTTATTTAATTTTATTGGATCAAAACCTGCAAAGTTAGTAGTTTCTTTAAAGAAAAGTTATATCGATAATGCAAAAGAATTTTTAGTGAATATTTTAAATTCTATGGGAATTGAACCTCAAATAAAAATTACAGAAGAAGGTAATACAATCAAAATTGATTTAGAAGGTATTAAAATGGGAAATGTAATTGGCTATAGGGGTGAGACTTTAGATTCTCTTCAATATCTACTATCATTAGTAATAAATAAGAATCATGAAATTCCTTATAAAAGAGTTGTATTAGATGTTGAAAATTATAGATTAAAAAGAGAAGAGACTCTTAAAAGGGTTGCTGAGAAAACAGCTTATAAAGTAAAAAAGATTAGTAGAGCATATAAATTAGAACCTATGAATCCATATGAACGTAGAATAATACATTCAGCTTTACAAGATAAGGAAGGAATATTCACATATAGTGAAGGAGAAGAACCTTATAGAAGAGTAGTTGTTGATATTAAACCTAAAAAATAAATATCTATTTAAATAATTAAACCTTTATGTGATTAGTATATATCTCATAAAGGTTTTTTATTCTTTAAATTTGAAAAGTTTATTATGTATAGATTATGGAGAAAATTGATAATGAAATTTATATTATAAAGATTAAAGATTGAAAATTTATATAGTATATAAGTTAGAAAGTAATATCTTTCTTTAAATAGAAGTTGAAAAACATATTTGGATTTCTTTTAATTTTGACTAATTAAATATAGTTATGTAAAATGTATATTAGTCAAATTCGGTTATAATACTTAAAAGTATAAAATTTAGGAGGTTAGTTAATGAAAGAATTCGATACTATTTGTGGTATAGCTACACCTATTGGTGAAGGTGGAATATCTATTATAAGAGTATCAGGCGATAAATCTAAAGAAATAGTTAATAAGATTTTTTGTGCTAAAAACGGTAAGAGTATGGATGATATGAAGTCTTATACTATGCGATATGGATATATAAAAGATATTAATAATAAATATACTATAGATGAAGTTATAATAAGTTTTATGAAGGGGCCTAGGAGCTTTACAGCAGAAGACGTAATAGAAATTAATTGCCATGGTGGTGTTATATCTACAAATAAGGTTCTAGAAGAAGTAATTAAGGCTGGTGCAAGATTATCTGAGCCAGGAGAATTTACAAAAAGGGCATTTTTAAATGGGAGAATAGATTTAAGCCAAGCAGAAGCTGTTATGGATATTATAAGAGCAAAAACAGATTTATCTATGAAATCTGCTATGCTACAACATGAAGGTGCTCTATCTAAGGAAATAAATAAATTAAGAGAATATATGCTTAATACATTGGCCCTAATAGAATATGCTGTTGATTTTACAGAAGATGAAGAAGAAATAGATCCTGATATACCTATTAAAGTTGAGAGTGAAATAAAAAAAGCAATAGATAGAATGCATTATTTATTAAAAAATGCAGATGAGGGTAGAATTATAAGAGATGGTTTAAGTTTGGCTATAGTTGGAAAACCAAATGTGGGTAAATCATCATTATTAAATGCGTTATTAAAAGAAAAAAGAGCAATTGTTACAGATATACCGGGAACAACTAGAGATGTAATTGAAGAATTTATAAGTTTAGATGGTATTCCAATAAGGATAACGGATACGGCTGGAATTAGAGAAACTGATGATATTGTAGAAAAGATAGGTGTAGAAAAATCGCGAGAAAAAATAAATGAAGCAGATCTTGTAATTTTAATGCTTGATACATCTAGAGAATTAGAAGAAGAGGATAGGAAGATAATAAGTTCTATTATTGATAAAAATTATATTGCTCTTCTAAATAAGGTGGATTTAGAGAATAAGATAAGTGAAAAAGAAATTGAAGATTTAAATAATAAAATATATGTATCAGCTAAAGAAGAAATTGGATTAGATAATTTAAAAGAAAAAATAAAAGAGATGTTCTTTAGTGGTAGTGTAAGTACAGAAAGTTTAATTATTTCTAATAATAGGCATAAGCAAGCCTTATATAGAGCTTTAGAAAATTGTGAAACTGCTTATGAAAAAGTTAAAACAAATGAATTTTTAGATTTAATTTCAATATATGTAACTGCATCTCTAAAAGCATTAGGTGAAATAACAGGATCTGAGTTAGAAGAAGATTTAGTAAATAAAATATTTAAAGATTTTTGTTGTGGAAAGTAGGAGTAAGTTATTATGAAATATAATGCAGGTGAATTTGATATTGTTATTGTAGGTGCAGGGCATGCAGGGTGTGAAGCTGCTTTAGCATGTGCGAGATTAGGGTTAAATACATTAATGTGTACTATTAGTTTAGATTCAATTGCAATGATGCCTTGTAATCCTAATATAGGTGGAACAGCAAAAGGACACTTAGTTAAAGAGATTGATGCATTAGGTGGAGAAATGGGAATGAATATTGATGAAACGTTCATACAATCTAGAATGTTAAATACATCTAAGGGTCCAGCAGTTCATTCATTAAGAGCACAAGCTGATAAGTTGAAATATCAAAATAGAATGAAAAGAATTATGGAAGATACAAAAAATCTTCAAGTAAGACAGTTGGAAGTAATTGAATTAATAATAGAAGATAATAAAGTAACAGGTGTAGTTACAAAAAATGGTGCTATATTTAAATGTAAAGCTGTAGTATTAGCTACTGGTACATATCTAAAAGGAAGAGTAATAATTGGAGATGTAAGCTATAGTAGTGGGCCAAATGGACTTTTTCCAGCTAATGATTTATCTCAATCATTAATAGATTTAGGTATAAGTCTAAGAAGATTCAAAACTGGAACACCAGCAAGAATAAATAAGCGTTCAGTTGATTTTTCTAAGATGATTGAACAGGGAGGAGATAAAAAGATAGTACCATTTTCATTTATGAATGATAATGTTGATAGAGAACAAATTTCTTGTTATCTTACTTATACTAATGAAGAAACTCATAGAATTATAAATGAAAATATTTCAAGATCTCCTATGTATAATGGAAGTATTGAAGGTGTAGGACCTAGATATTGTCCATCAATTGAAGATAAAGTAATGAGATTTCCTGATAAAAAACAACATCAGATATTTATTGAGCCAGAAGGTGAAAATACTTTAGAAATGTATGTTGGTGGTATGAGTTCGTCTTTACCTGAAGATGTTCAAGTAAAAATGTTAAAAACTATACCGGGGCTAGAAAATGTAGAGATAATGAGAACAGCATATGCTATTGAATATGATTCAATAGATCCTACGCAGTTAAAGCCAACACTAGAATTTAAGAATATTCAAGGTCTATATGGAGCTGGTCAGTTAAATGGTAGCTCTGGATATGAAGAAGCTGCTGCCCAAGGTTTGATTGCTGGTATAAATGCAGCACTAAAGATAAAAGGTGAAGAGCCTTTTATACTAACAAGATCTGATGCTTATATAGGTGTTTTAATTGATGATTTAGTTACAAAAGGAACTAATGAGCCTTATAGAATGATGACTTCTAGAGCTGAATATAGGCTTTTATTAAGACAAGATAATGCCGACTTTAGATTAACTGAAAAAGGTTATAAGATAGGTTTAGTTACAGATGAAAGAATTAATAGATTTAGAGAAAAGCAAAGCATTATAGAAAATGAGATTAACAGAATTAAAGAATTAAAAATTACAAATAAAAGAGAAGTAAATGAATTCTTAAATTCTTTAAATTCAGCAGAATTAAGAAAACCTATATCTTTCTACGAATTAATAAAGCGAACAGAATTAGATTATTTTTCGCTTAAACAACTAGACACAGATAGACCAGAATTAAGAGATGAAATAGGAGAACAGATTAATATTATCGCAAAGTATGAAGGATATATTAATAGCCAATTAGAGCAAGTAAAACAATTTAGTAAGTTTGAAAAGAAGATATTGCCATTAGATATAGATTATAATAATGTTAGAGGATTAAGAGTAGAAGCAATGCAAAAACTAAATAATATAAGACCGATAAGTATTGGTCAAGCTTCTAGAATATCTGGAGTATCTCCGGCAGATATATCAGTTTTATTAATATATCTAGAACATCATTATAATAAAGAAAAAAAATAAACTCAGGAGGTAAAAATGAGTTTTTATGAATTAATGGAAAGAGCGTCACAAGACGTTGGAATGACTTTTAATGAAGATAAATATAATAAATTTATAAAATATATGAGATTGGTACAGGAATGGAATGAAAAAGTTAATCTAACAGCAATATTAGATGATGAAGAATTTATAAAAAAACACTTTATTGACTGTATAAAAATATTTAAAAGTAACGAAATAAAAAGTGCGAAGACTATAATTGATGTAGGAACAGGAGCTGGATTTCCTGGATTACCAATTGCTATAATGGATGAAAATAAAAAAATAACATTATTAGATTCATTGAATAAAAGAATTAATTTTCTTAATTTAGTAGTTAGAGAATTAGAATTAACAAATGTAATAACAATACATTCTAGAGCTGAAGATGGTGGTAAAAATAAAGATTTGAGAGAAAAATTCGATATAGCCACTTCAAGAGCTGTTGCTAATATGACAGTTTTATCAGAATTCTGCCTTCCTTTTGTAAAAGTAGGAGGTAGTTTTGTGGCTTTAAAGGGGCCGTTGGTTGAAGAAGAGTTAAATCAAAGCAGAAATGCTATTGGAACTTTAGGCGGTAAGTTACAAGATGTGATAAAAGTAGACATTGAAGATACAGAATTAAAACATAATATTGTAGTAGTTAATAAAATAAAAGACTGTCCTATGTCGTTTCCTAGGAAAGCCGGAATGGTAACAAAGAAGCCTCTTAAATAAAATGATGTTATATGAATAATTTAATAAAAATTTGTCTTACAAAAAATAAATGTAAAAAGAAGGAAAATATACATATATATAGAAATCTATAAATAGACAAAAAAAGTATTTAAGTTTAAGGATGTGTTGAATTTATGAGCAAAGAAATATTAAAGATAAATGTTAATGATATAATTCCTAATACATATCAGCCAAGAAGGTTTTTTGACGAGGTGGCATTAATAGAATTATCCCAATCTATAAAGGAACATGGAATAATACAGCCTCTAACAGTTAGAAAACGTGGGGATATTTATGAATTAGTGGCTGGAGAAAGAAGATTGAGAGCAGCTAAGTTGGCTAGTTTAGGAGAGGTTCCTTGTACATTGGTAGATATAACAGATACGCAGTCAGCACAAATTGCTTTATTAGAAAATTTACAAAGAGAAGATTTAAATTATATTGAAGAAGCAGAAGCATATTATAATTTAATGAATGATCATAATTTCACACAAGAAGAAATTGCCTCTAAAATGGGGAAAAAACAATCAACTGTGGCTAATAAATTAAGATTATTAAAGTTATCACCACAAGTTAGAGGTTTATGTCTTGAAAATTCGTTAACAGAAAGACATGCAAGAGCATTATTAAGTGTTACTGATGAGAAGTTACAATTAAAGATAATTGAAAAAGTTATAAAGAATGGATTGAATGTGAAGAAAACAGAGGAATTAATTAATAAAGAATTACTTAAATTAGCTGGTAAGTCTTTAAACTCTAAAAATAAAAATGTTAAATCAATTTTTCCTGCTAAATTATATGTAAATACTATAAAACAAGTTTTTGATAAATTTAACATTCCTGCAAACTATAAGTTTAATGAAAGTGAAGAGTATATTCAAATAACTGTAAATATACCAAAAGGAAAAAAGTAAATATTTTAATAAGAGAACTCTTATTTTTTTAAATAGGAGTTCTTTTTATATAAAATTTCTTTTAATATTACATAATTAAATATATAATAATATTATGAAAGGGGGTGTAGGCTCTATAGATTAGAGCTTTATATGAAGGTAATATGTATTTTTAATCAAAAAGGTGGAGTAGGGAAAACAACGACAAACATTAATTTATGTGCATATTTAGCTATGGAAGGTTATAAAGTTTTAACCATAGATATAGATCCCCAAGGCAATACGACAAGTGGTCTAGGGTTAGATAAGAGAAACCTTGAGTTATCTATGTATGATGTATTGACGTCTGATACATCTCTAAAAGATGTTATTTTAAAGAGTGATCTAGTTCAAAATTTACATATAGCTCCTTCTACTATGGAATTAGCAGGAGCAGAAGTTGAGATGATTGAAAGAAATTATAGAGAAAAGATATTGATAGATAAGATATCAGAAGTAAAAGATAACTATGATTTTATTTTTATTGATTGTCCTCCTTCACTAGGAATATTAACTATAAATGCATTAACTGCAAGTAACTCGGTTTTAATTCCTATTCAATGTGAATTTTACGCATTAGAGGGTGTAGGTCAACTTATCAATACAATTCAACTAGTTAAAAAGTCATTAAATAAAAATCTTACAATTGAAGGTGTATTAATGACTATGTTTGATTTTAGAACTAATTTAAGTAATGAAGTCTATAAAGAAGTAGAAAAGTATTTTGGAGAAAAAGTTTTTAATATTACTATTCCTAGAAATATTAGATTAGCTGAAGCGCCTAGCTTTGGTTTGCCAATAATGTTGTATGATGAAAAGTGTAAAGGTGCAGAATCATATTTAAATTTTACAAAAGAGTTTTTAGAAAGGCAAAAGTAATAGGGTGGTGTAAATGAACAAAAAGTTTGCTTTAGGTAAGGGCCTAGGGGCTCTTATACCAGATGAAATTAATGAAGATAATGAAGGAAAGTTAATGATTTCATTAAATAAGATCAAGAGTAATATAGATCAACCTAGAAAGTCTTTCGATAATGAAAAGATAGCAGAGTTAGCTGAATCTATTAAAAACCATGGAATTATACAACCTTTAATTTTAAAAGAAAATGATGGCGGATATATAATAGTAGCAGGTGAAAGACGATGGAGAGCTGCTAAGATGGTTGGGCTTAAGGAAGTTCCTGCTATAGTAATGGATTTAACTGAAAAGCAAGTATTAGAAATTTCCTTAATTGAAAATATTCAAAGACAAGATTTAAATCCAATAGAAGAAGCTTTAGCTTATAAAAAATTATTATCAGATTTTGACTTGACTCAAGAAGAGTTAAGTAAAAGAATTGGTAAGTCAAGAACAGCTATTACTAATACAATAAGGTTAATTAACCTAGATAGTAGAGTACAACAATATGTTATTGATGGAATTATAAGTGAGGGTCATGGAAGAGCTTTATTATCGCTAGAAGATGGTGATTTACAATATATTTATTCTCAAAAAGTTATCGATGAGAAGTTATCTGTCAGAGAACTTGAAAAACTTATTAGAAATATTTCTTTAAAATCAGAGAGAAGTGAGAAGAAAGAAGAACTAAATCCTTATTATAAGGATGTTAGAGATAGATTACAGAATTACTTTGGAACGAAAGTTAATTTAAGCAGTAAGAAGAATAAAGGTAAGATAGAAATAGAATACTATTCAGAAGAAGATTTAGAAAGAATTTTAGATATTATCAACTTATAATGTTTCACGTGAAACATTATACTGAAAGGATGACATGGAGTGGAAAGTTTAATAAGTAGTATAAATGAATTTATACCTTATATAATAGGTGGAATGGGGATAATAATTTTATTATTATTCATATTAGTAATTATATTATTTAAGTCATTAGGTAAGCTTGAAAATAGATATAGAAAGTTTATGAGAGGAACTAACAATAAAAATTTAGAGGAGTTAATAATATCTCAATTAGATAAAATTGAAAGCGCAAATAGTAACTCTGAGAAAGCTTTAGAAAAGTGTGAATTTATTCTAACAAGAATGAAGGATTGCGTTCAAAAAGTTGCTATAATGAGATATAAGGCATTTGAGGATGTAGGAAGCGATTTGAGTTTTTCTGTTGCAATATTAGATGACAATAATGATGGAATAATACTAACAGGAATATATGGAAGAAATGAAAGTACTACATATGCAAAACCAATTGATAAAGGAATATCAAGATATGATTTATCAGAGGAAGAAATATGTGTTTTAAACGAAGCTATTAATAAATATAATACGAAAAAGAAATAAAATTGGACGAGTAAATCTCGTCCAATTTTATTTTGATACATTTTTTGATAGAAAGTCATTTGATTTTTTTCCACCTACACTTTTTAAAATAAAGTGATATATTCCATTTGCTATAGAATCAGCAAGTGCCATAACTGTATATAGTCTAGTGTTTTGTAAAACCATAAATTCAAAGCTACCTGATATGTTTACTATACCAGTTATGCTCATGTTACCAACAGATGGTAGATTTTTATTCAAAGCAGAGCCTGGAAGTAGAGGTTCTTTTTTTATAGCTATTTTACCTACATTTTGAAAGCTTCCTAGACATGCATCTACAGCTATTATAAAGGGATCTTCAAAGTTTTCTTGGATTCGTTGGAGAATTGTTTCAATATTTTTTGAATGAACAGGATTCTCCAAACTTCCATATATATAAAAATTTTTTCTTTTTAAAAATTGAAGTTTATATCCTATAAGCGGCCCAAGTGAATCACCAGTAGATCTATCAGTTCCTATACATAAAAAGATTATAGGTCTTTTATCTTTTATAATGGGTTTAAGTTCATTATATAAATAGTCTCTAATATTTTCATATGAATTTGGAGACAATGAATCTATATAAAAATCAGTATTCATAAAAAACCTCCTTTATTGGAATTATTTCCAAAGAGGAGGTTCAATATACATGTGTTAAATATTTATATTATTTAATATTGATAATGTATAATCAATTTCTTCTTCTGTATTAAAATAGCCAAGACTAAATCTTATAGTACCACCTGGATAAGATTCTATGGATTTATGAGCTAGAGGCGCACAATGAAGTCCTGAACGAGTTTTTATACCATTGCATTCTAAAAAGTATGAAACTTCAGCAGGGTCAAAGCTCTTATAATTAAAAGATATACAAGTTGTGTATTTAGAAAAATCAGTGTTTCCATATAATTTTATACCATCAATATTAAGCATACCTTCATAAAGTTTTGATCTTAGATAAAAGTTTTTAGAATAGATAGTTTCAAGACCTTCCTTATTTATAAAATCAATTGAATTATATAAGCCTACTATTCCAGGTGAATTTAAAGTTCCACATTCAAATTTATCAGGTAAAAAGTTTGGTTGATTAAGAGAATGAGACAAGCTTCCTGTTCCTCCACTAAGGATTGAAGAACATTCATCATTTAATGAGTCATCAATAATAAATCCTCCAATTCCTTGTGGTCCTAATAAGCTTTTATGCCCAGTAAATGCAATGGCATTAGCATTACATCGTTGCATATCTACTTTTATCATTCCTGCAGTTTGAGCGGTATCTATTATAAAAAATATATTATTTTCTTTACATATAGCTCCGATTTCTTCGATATTTTGAATAGATCCAACAACGTTAGAAGCATGTGAAATTATTACTAATTTAGTATTCTTATTGATTTTATTCTTTATATCAATAGGATTTATAAAACCATCTTTTGATGAATTAACTAAATCAACATTAACGTTAAGTAAATTAGAACATTCAAATAATGGTCTTAAGACAGAGTTGTGTTCTAAAGTTGTTGAAATAACGTGGTCATTTTGTTTTAAGATACCTTTAATTAAAATGTTTAAAGAAGAAGTGATGTTATTAGTGAAAATTACATTCTCACTTTTATTATAATTAAAAAAATCTGCTATTTTTTCCCTAGTAAGAAGTATTAGCTTGTTAGATTCATAAGAATTTGAATAATTACCTCTACCAGAATTGCCACCAACATTAATTATATAATCATACATTGCATCTGCCATAACTTTAGGTTTTGGAAAAGATGTGCTTGCATTGTCTAAGTAAACTTCCATATAAACCACCTTCTAAAATAAGTTTAGTAATTTTTATAATATTATAAAATAATAAAAAAATAAATAACTACTAAATATTATACTAAACTTTATAAATTATAAAAATTATATATAATATTAATTAAAAGATAAAGTATAGTGGAGGTAAATATGAAATATTATATTATAGTATATAAAAATACACATGATGCAATGGAAGCAGAAAAGAATCTTACTAATGAAAATATTGAGTTTAGAGTAATGCCAACACCAACCTCAATAACTCAAAGTTGTGGAATGTGTACAAGAATTGAAAGTGAAGAGTTGTTAAATAATGTGATAGAAAGAAAATTAGTAAATTATAAAAATATTTATATGAAGGATAAGGATGGATTTAAGTTTATGAAATAGGAGTTGATTAGATGTTTTCAGCACTTTTTAAGGTGAGTTTGGGAGATGGAAGTTTAGATATAGGAAAAGGTATATCTATCGATATGAGTGATATTGAAAATATAGTTAATAAAGGAATTAGAATAGTTATCATTATTCTATTAATGTATATAACTATAAAAATAGGTAACAGATTAATTAATAAATTTGTAAAAAAACAAATTGAAAGTAATGCACGGTTTTCTATGGATAACCAAAAAGCAAAAACTATAGGTGAAGTTTTAAAAAGTGTATTAAAATATATGACTTATTTTATAGGGGCAGCTTTAATACTTTCAGATGCATTTAATGGTATATCAGTAGCTATGGCAAGTGTTGGTGGTTTCGCACTTGGTTTTGGAGCACAGAGTCTAGTTAAGGATATAATTAATGGATTTTTTATATTGTTTGAAGATCAGTATGGAGTTGGAGATCATGTTACTATAGGAACTTTTTCAGGAATTGTGGAGACTATAGGAATAAGGACTACTGTTATTAGAGATTTTTCTGGAGATGTTCATTTGATTCCAAATGGTACTATAAATCAAGTTACAAATCATTCTAGAGGTAATATTAGATTTATTGTTGATGTTGATATTTCTTATGAAGAAGATATAGATAATGCTATTAATGTTATAACAAATGTATGTAATAAGTATAAAAATGAAAATGAAAATATAGTAGAGCCAATAGAAGTTTTAGGTGTGAATTCTCTTAATGCATCAAGTGTCACAATAAGAATAATAGGAAAGACAAAACCATTAAAGCAATGGGAAGCTGAAAGAGAACTAAGGAAGAGAGTAAAAAAGGTGTTAGATGAAGAAGGTATAGAAATACCATATCCAAAAACGCAATTAGTAAATAAGGAAGGGGATAAATAATGATAGAAACATTTAATCTTGGAGATATAGTAGAAATGAAAAAACAACATCCTTGTGGTAACCATAATTTTGAAATAATAAGATTAGGTGCAGATATAAAAATAAAATGTACTGGATGTGGAAGAATAATAATGTTATCTAGAAGTAAATTCATAAAAGGTGCTAAGAAAATAATAGAAAGTGTAGAAAAATAAAAAAACTTGAAATTTAAAAAAATAAATGATAAAATAATAAATTGTAATCCCTGCTGTACAAAGTACAGCCGTTAGTCCGAGGGGAGGAGGTGAAATAGATGAGAAAGTACGAAACTATATTCATACTAAACCCATCTTTTGAAGAAGAAGCTGTAAAGGCTACTATTGAAAAGTTTAAGGGTGTTATTGAAAATGGTGGTGGAACTGTTGAAAATGTAGATTTCTGGGGTAAGAGAAAGCTTGCTTACGAAATTGCTAAGGTAAACGAAGGTTACTACACATTAATCAACTTTACTGCTAACACTGAATTACCAAGAGAATTAGACAGAATTTTTAGAATTACTGATGGAGTTATCAGACACATTATTGTTAAAGAAGAAGCTTAATAGGAGGTATTGTAATGAATAAGGTTATTCTTATTGGAAGACTTACAAAAGATCCTGAATTGAGATTTGCAGCTGGTAGCGGAATGGCTATAGGTAGATTTACTGTGGCTGTAAATAGACAATTCAAGAAAGATGAAACTGATTTTATTAATTGCGTTGCATTTGGTAAAACAGCAGAAACGATATCTCAATATCTTACGAAGGGTAGACAAATAGCTGTTACTGGAAGTATAAGAACAGGTAGCTATGATGCTCAAGATGGAACTAAAAGATATACTACAGATGTTGCTGTAGAAAGTTTTGAGTTCATTGGTTCTGGAAACGGAGCTAGAGATAATGCAGATTCATTTAACAATGGTGGATATGGAAATTCAAATTCTAATTATTCAGCTCAAGGAAATAACGATTCATTCGGTGACTTGAGTTTCAATGATGACATTACTCCAGTAGATGATGGAGATATGCCATTCTAAATTTCAAGGTAAGGAGGGAAACATAAATGAAAGATGTTAGAAGACCAAACGGTAAGATGAGAAGATCTAAAAGAAAAGTTTGTGCTTTTTGCGTAGATAAGGCTGAAAGCATCGATTATAAAGATGTTGCTAAGTTAAGAAAGTATGTTACAGAAAGAGGAAAGATTCTTCCAAGAAGAATATCTGGAACATGTGCTAAGCACCAAAGACAATTAACAGATGCAATAAAGAGATCTAGAAACATAGCATTATTACCATTCACAACTGAGTAATAGTGAACAGAAACCTCTGAGTAATATCAGAGGTTTTATTATTATTAAAGAAGCTTTAAGGCTTCTTTTTTGTTAAATGAAGGAATTAGTGAAAAATATGGTAAAAGCTCTGAGCTAACCTTGAAATACTCCTTAAAAAAACATAAAATATATATACAAGGATAAAAGAGGTGAGTTCCATGAAATATAAAGAACTTAACATAATGGCAAATGTAAAGATAATAGAGAATTTAAAGGCTCAATTAATATGTATCATAGGAGAATTTTTTAGATTATTAACTAAAGGATCGAATGTTGCACAAAATGCAATTTTGGAGTGCATATCTGGGGCAATAATAATATTATATGTATTAGCAGAAAAGTTAGGATATTCATTTTCTGAAGTGGACAATATAATGAAAGAAAAATTAGAACTAGGAATTAGAGCGGAAGATGAAGTTGAAAAAGAGGGAAAATGTTTAAGTAATTTAAAAAATTATATTGAAAAAAATAGAAAGTGATATCTTTGTTAGGAGGATAATTGGCTTATGAACAAATCTGAAATATTAAAGAGATATCTTAAGCCTATGACTTTAATTATAATATCTATTTTGTTCTGGTACTATGATTATAAGATGATAGGAGCAGCAGTATTTCTAATTTTTCTAATTAATAATTTTTATTTATTACAGATGTATTGGAGAAAAGATAATGATAAAAGAAAATTTATTGATGATATAAATAAATCAATATCAGATAACATGTGTAATATACCATTTCCTATTGTGCTTATCAATAATACAGGAGATATTGCCTGGAGTAATGAAAGGTTTAATGATATAGCAAAAAGGGAAGAATTATTAAATAAGAATATTTTAAGTGTTGCAAGAGGACTAAGTTTAGATAAAGTACTAGAAAATAAAGCAGATTCACATCAAAGATTAAAATATGATGGAAAAGTATATGATGTTCATAGTACAAAGCTAAATAATAACAGTGAAGAGTATTATCTTATTTATTTCAATGATATAAGCAATATTTTTGATTTAGAGAAGACAAAGGAAAGTATAGTTCATATAGAAGTTGATAACTTAAATGAAGCTTTAGATACTACTGAAGAAAATAGTAGACCCTTAGTTGTAGCAGAAGTAGAAAGATGTATAAATGCCTATGCTCATAAATTAAATGCAATGATAAAGAAGTATGATACTAATAAATATGTTTTATCAGTAAATGATAAAAGCGTTGAAAAAGAAATATCTAATAAATTCCCTATTTTAGAAGAAATTTCAAAAATAGATAAGGGTAATAAATTAGAGGTTACTTTGAGTATTGGTGTTGGTAGAGGGGGGATATCTCCTTTAGAAAATGATAATTTTGCTACCGTTGCAAAGGAATTAGCATTGGGTAGAGGTGGAGATCAAGTAGTAATTAAAGATAATGAGAATATAAAGATAATTGGTGGCAATACAAAAGAGATTGAAAAGAGAACAAGAGTTAGAGCTAGGGTAATATCTCATGCATTAAAAGAATTAATATATGAAAGTGAAAAGATATATATAATAGGACATAGGAATCCTGATATGGATTGCTTTGGTTCAGCTGTTGCGTTAGCATCTACAATAAGACAATTAGGAAAAGATTGTAGTATAATACTAGGAAATGATACTGTACCTATAAATTATTTTCTAGATAGATTAAAAAGAGATGTTAAATATAATGATTATTTTATATCTTTAGATGATGCTAATAGATATATAGATGATAATGATTTAGTTATAGTAGTTGATGTTCACAATAGAAGTTATGTTGAGAATATAGATTTTATAGAAAAAAGTAAGAGAAAGGTTATAATAGATCATCATAGGAGAAGTCCTGATATGATAGGAGGGGCTTTGCTAAATTATATAGAAGTTTACGCTTCTTCAACTTCAGAAATGATAACAGAAGTGATTCAATATATGTTGAAAGACCCAAAGCTTACTCAAACTGAGGCAGAGGGACTTTTAGCTGGAATATATATGGATACAAAAGGATTCTCCTTTAAAACAGGAGTAAGAACTTTTGAAGCAGCATCTTTTTTAAGGAATATTGGTGCAGATACAATAGAAGTTAAGAAGATGTTTACTGATAACCTAGAAGATTATTTACTAATTGCAGAAACTATAAAATCAGCTAAGGTAAATCCAAGTAATAATACTGCTATAGCAGTATGTCCTGATAATGTTGATACAGTAATAGTAGCTAAATCGGCTGATGAGATGTTAAATATATCTGGAATCTTAGCTGGTTTTGTTCTAGCTAAGATTAATGATGATATCTATATAAGTGGAAGGTCAGTTGGTGATATAAATGTTCAAGTTGTATTAGAAGAACTTGGAGGTGGAGGTCACATGAATATAGCAGGCACAAAGATGTCTGGATTAACAATAGAAGAAGTAATTGAAAAACTAGAAGAATCAATAAAAAAACATTTAAAGGTGGGTGAATAACATGCAAGTAATTTTATTACAAGATGTTAAGAAGTTAGGTAAAAAAGGTGATGTAATTAATACATCAGATGGATATGCAAGAAACTATTTATTTCCTAGGAAATTAGCTCAAGAGGCAACAGATTCAAATCTTCATATTTTAAATAATAAAAAGGAAAATGAAAGAAAACAAAAGTTAGCTGAGCTAGAAGCAGCTCAAAAGTTAGCATCAGAATTAAAAGATAAAGAAATAAAAATAACTGCTAAGACAGGTGAAAGTGGAAAGTTATTTGGTGCAATTACAAGTAAAGATGTTGCTGAATTAATAAAAACACAGTACAAGGTAGTAGTAGATAAGAAAAAAATAGTAATGGAAACAATAAAGGTTGCTGGAGGTTATACTATAGAAGTTAAGTTATATCCAGAAGTAACAACAAAGATGAAAGTTATTATTGTTCCACAACAATAAGGAGGAGTAATATTGAAGTTTCATGAGGAAGTAGACTTCTTAAAAGAAGTATTAAATGGTGACTTGACTCAGGAAGCTCAGATTAATGTATTATTTGAAATTTTAAATAATGTTTTAGATCAAGGAGCAGTAAGAGCAAGAACTGTAAAATATAAATTGCAAAAGTATGTTAATTCTCCAAATGTATGTGAGAGAGCATATGCATTAGAAATGATAGCTTCAGATGGAAAAGGTAGAGATACTATTCCATCTGAAGATGAAGTGGATAATACTATTGAAAATACAGTTGATTGGATTTCAGAAGAGTTGGCGCGTAAATATGTTCAGAGTCAAATTGAAGCTAAGGTAGAAAAAAATATAATGGATAAGCAAGAAAAGTATATAGATGAAGTACGTTTATCTGTTATTAAAAAGCAAAAGGGAAGTGAAAATTCTAAGACTAATAAAAAGTATGAAGAGTTAATTCACTTAGATGAAAAGAAAACAAATAAGAATATAATGAGTTTTCTTAGACCCGAAAATTTTAGTGAAGTAGTAGGTCAAGATAGAGCTATTAAATCATTAATATCAAAGCTTTCATCTCCATATCCACAGCATATAATCTTATATGGACCTCCAGGTGTAGGTAAGACAACGGCAGCTAGAATAGCATTAGAAGAGGCTAGAAGACTATCTTTTACTCCATTTGATGATGAATCAAAATTTGTAGAGGTAGATGGGACTACATTAAGGTGGGATCCAAGGGAAATAACAAATCCTTTGTTGGGTTCTGTACATGATCCTATATATCAAGGAAGTAAAAGAGATTTAGCTGATGTTGGAGTTCCTGAACCAAAGCCAGGATTAGTAACAGAGGCACATGGAGGAATATTATTTATAGATGAAATAGGAGAATTAGATAATATACTTCAAAATAAGTTACTTAAAGTATTAGAAGATAAAAGAGTAGAGTTTTCATCGTCTTATTATGATCCAGATGATGAAAATACTCCTAAGTATATAAAGTATTTATTTGATAAGGGTGCTCCAGCAGATTTTGTTTTAATAGGCGCAACAACAAGAGAACCTGGAGAATTAAATCCAGCCCTACGATCTAGATGTACTGAAGTATATTTTGAACCTCTATCATCTAGAGATATAGAACAAATTGTTTTAAATGCGTCTAATAAGTTAGGTGTTACTCTAGAGGATGGGGTAGCAGAATTAATAAGTAGATATACTATTGAAGGCAGAAAAGCTGTAAATATATTAACTGATGCATATGGTTTTGCTTTATATAGGAATAATTCGAATAGTACAGATAATATACAAATAACGCTTAATGACATAGAAGAAGTAATTTCTATAGGAAGATATGTACCATTTGAAAGAAACAAGGATGAAAAGGAATATGAGGTTGGACATATATATGGCCTTGGGGTAAGTGGATTCCTTGGTTCTACTTTAGAAATAGAGGCAGCAGTTTTTACTGCTAAGAAAAAGGGTGCAGGTACAGTTAGATTTAATGAAACGGCTGGATCAATGGCAAAAGACTCTGTGTATAATGCAGCATCAGTAATTAGAAAGTTTACAGATAAAGATATTAGAGATTATGATATACACGTAAATGTTGTTGGTGGAGGTAAAATAGATGGACCATCAGCAGGTGCAGCAATAACTATGTGTGTAATTAGTGCTCTATTAGATAAGCCTTTAAGACAAGATATTGCTTTAACAGGTGAAATATCCTTAAGAGGTAAAGTGAAGCCCGTAGGAGGAATATTTGAGAAAATATATGGAGCAAGAAGAAAAGAAATTAAGTTGGTTTTAGTTCCAAAGGATAATGAAAATGAGATTCCTAAGGGATTAAAAGATATAGAAGTAAGGGCAGTAGGCGATATAGAAGAATTATTGAGTATTGTATTTTAATAGTTAGGAGGAGAGTTATGTAATGGACGCTCCAGTTATGAGAAGTCTACCACAAAGTATTGAGGCAGAACAATCTGTAATAGGATCAATGATAATTGATAAAAGTGCTATTGCTCAAGTGGCAGAAAAGTTAACAGAAGACGATTTTTATAGAGATGGACATAAGATAATATATAAATCAATTTTTGAAATGTTTAAAAATGACATGGCTGTAGATTTAGTTACTCTTCTAGAGTATCTAAAATCTACAGATCAATTAGAAAAGGCTGGTGGGGTAACATATATAACAGAAGTTAGTTCTTCTGTCCCAACTACAGCTAATTTATCATCTTACATAAAAATAGTGGAAGAAAAATCTATATTAAGAAGGTTAATTAAAGCATCAACTGCAATTATAGAAGATAGTTATAATAAGCAGGGTGAAGTAGAAGGCGTTTTAGACCTTGCAGAGAAGAAAATATTTGATATAGCTGAAAAAAGGAGTACTAGTGACTTTGAAGCATTAAGTGATGTTCTTGAAAGAGGTTTTCTAGAAATAGAAAGACTTTTCAATAACAAGGGACAAATTACTGGTGTTCCTTCTGGATTTACTGATTTAGATGCAAAAACATCAGGATTTCAAAAGGGAGATATGGTTCTTATAGCAGCTAGACCATCTATGGGGAAAACTACATTTGCTTTAAATATTGCAGAAAACGCAGCATTAAGAGAGGGAAAGAGTGTAGTAATATTTTCTTTAGAAATGCCTAAGGAACAATTAGCATATAAGCTACTATGTTCTGAAGCAAATGTTGATATGCTTAAATTGAGAACTGGTAATCTTGATGATAAGGACTGGGAAAACATAGCTAGAGCTACAGGTCCTCTTTCAAAAGCTAAAATTTATATTGATGATACAGCAGGTGTAACTGTTATGGAGATGAGATCTAAGTGTAGAAGACTTAAGATGGAATATGGTATTGATCTTATTTTAATAGACTATCTTCAATTAATGTCAGGATCATCATCAGAAAATAGACAACAAGAAGTATCCGAAATATCAAGATCTATTAAGGCATTAGCTAAGGAAATGGAGTGTCCTGTAATAGCGTTATCACAGCTATCTCGTGCACCTGAACAAAGAGCGGATCATAGACCTATGTTATCAGATTTAAGAGAATCAGGTTCAATAGAGCAGGATGCTGACCTTGTTATGTTTTTATATAGAGATGAGTATTACAATAAGGAAACAGAAGATAAGAATATGGCAGAATGTATAGTGGCTAAACACAGAAATGGTCCGGTTGGAACTGTAAAGATGGCATTCTTAGGAGCATTAAGTAAGTTTGGTGACTTAGATGTTATTCATAAAGACTAATTTAGTTGGGAGATATGTATTATGAAGAGGATTGGGTTTATAGGTTGTGGCAATATGGGAAGAGCTATGGTAGGAGGATTAATAAATTCAGGATTTTCAAATTCAAGTAATATTATTGTTTCTACTAGAACAGAAGAGTCTGCAAAATTAATACAAGAAAAATATAATGTTAATGTAACAACTAATAATGAAGATGTTATAAAAAATTCAGATGTAATTTTTCTTGCAGTTAAGCCTAATATGTATGCAAAAGTTATTGGTGAACTAAGAAAAGAATTATTGCAAGAAAAACTTATTATAACTATAGCAGCAGGAATAACTATAAGTGATATGGAAGCTTTAATTAGTGATAAAGCTAGGATTGTAAGAACAATGCCTAACACTCCTGCACTTGTAGGAGAAGGTATGTCAGCTATATGTACTAATAATAATGTTTTAGACGAAGAATTAAAGTTAGTGATAGATATGTATAAAAGTTTTGGAGAATGCGTAGAACTTGAAGAAAAAGATTTTCATGGTTTTATAGCCTTATGCGGTTCCTCACCAGCATATGTATTTATATTTATTGAGGCTATGGCAGATGCAGCAGTAAAACTTGGCATACCAAGAAAAAAAGCATATAAGATGGCAGCACAAAGTGTATTAGGATCAGCAAAGATGATATTAGATACAGAACAACATCCTGGTGAATTAAAAGATATGGTATGTTCACCATCAGGAACAACAATAGATGCTGTAGTAGAGTTAGAAAAACAAGGATTTAGAAGTTCTATTATTGAAGCAATGATAAAATGTGCAGATAAATCTAAATCTATGTAAGTAAAGAGTAGGGCTATATCATAATAATTTATTATTTTGATATAGCCCTTTTTTATCTTTAAACAGAAACTTATTTTAAGTTTAGAGAGTCTTAACTTTTTTAAAATTATATTATAAATGCCTTACGGATTATGATTGCATATAGATGTATTCTCTAAATATATAAAGAAATAAATATATGAACAAATAAATATAAAAATATATAAAGAAACAAACATATAAATATAAAAATATATAAATATGAAATAAAAAAAGTTAGCAATGGAGAAAACCTATTCTCTATTTCCAGTTTTACATTTTTTATATTTTATTTACTCCAGTTTTTATTGCAGCATTTTTTACTGCTTCAGCAACTAGATTTTGTACGTTTAAGTTGAAAGCTTTAGGAATAATATTATCTGGTCTTAATTCATCATCACTAATAGCATTAGCAATAGCATAGGCAGCTGCTACCTTCATCTCTTCATTTATTTCTCTTGCTCTAACATCTAATGCACCTCTAAATACACCAGGGAAAGCCAAAACATTATTTATTTGATTAGGATAATCTGATCTTCCTGTACCAACAACTAGTGCTCCCGCCTCAAGAGCATCCTCAGGAAAAATTTCAGGAGTAGGGTTAGCCATTGCAAACAATATAGAATCTTTATTCATTGAAGAAACCATTTCCTTAGAAACGATATTTGGAGCAGATACACCTATAAATATATCAGCACCTTTCATTGCAGTACTAAGAGAACCTGTTTCATTATTTGGATTTGTTATTTGTGCTAATTCTTTTAAAGCATCATTTTTTAAGTCAGCTTCCTTATGAATAATGCCATTAATATCGCACATAACAATATTTTTTACTCCAGATGATAATAGGAGCTTACAGATAGCAGTACCAGCAGAACCAGCACCATTAATTACAACTTTTAAGTTTTCCAACTTTTTATTAACTATCTTAAGGGCATTTATAATACCTGATAAAACAACTATAGCAGTTCCGTGTTGATCATCATGAAAAACTGGAATATCTAATTTTTCCTTTAATCGTTGTTCAATTTCAAAACATCTTGGAGCAGATATGTCTTCAAGATTTATTCCGCCTAATGAAGGTGAAATTTTAACTATTGTATCGACAATTTCATCAACATCTTTTGTATCTAATACTATAGGAAATGCATCAACATCTCCAAATTCTTTAAATAGAATTGATTTTCCTTCCATTACAGGTAAAGAAGCTAGAGGACCAATATCACCTAAACCTAGTACTGCTGTACCATCAGATATTACAGCAACAGTATTCCACTTTCTAGTATATAGATAGGCTTTAGAGGGATCTTTATATATTTCTCTACATGGTTCAGCTACCCCTGGAGTATAAGCTAAACTAAGATCTTGTGAATCTTTAATTGGAGTTCTTGAACATATTTCAAGTTTACCTCTTTTTTCTTCATGAAATTTTAAAGCTTTTTCGTATATTGTCATATGAGCACCCCTTTTTATATATTAATTTCTAGAATAAGAAACTAAGTTTACTACTATTATTATACGAATTATAATATTAATTTGCAAAAAAATATTCGAGTGGATATTGACCTATGACAATCACTTTGTTAGTATGTAGGAGTAGATTTTACATAAGGAGGCAGTGTATATGTCAGCGTTTATTGTTTTAGGTGCCCAATGGGGCGATGAAGGAAAGGGTAAAATGACTGATTATCTAGCTGAAGAAGCAGATGTAGTCGTTAGATTCCAGGGAGGAAATAATGCAGGTCATACTGTAGAAGTAGGAGATAGACAATACAAGCTTCACTTAATACCTTCAGGTATATTATATGACAACAAGTTAAATGTAATAGGAAATGGTGTTGTAGTAGATCCTAAGGCCTTATTTGAAGAGATAGGATATTTAGAAAAAGAAGGTGTTAAGGTAACTCCAGAAAAGCTAATTATTAGTGATAGAGCTCACTTAATAATGCCATATCATAGAGTATTAGATATTTTAAAGGAAAAGGCTAGAGGGAAGAATGATATAGGAACTACTGGAAAAGGAATAGGTCCTTGTTATACAGATAAGTTTGAGAGATGTGGAATTAGAGTTTGTGATTTATTACATGAAGATGTATTTGAAGAAAAACTAAGAGAAAACATAAAAATGAAGAATGAATATATAACAAAGGTTCTTGGTGGAGAAGCTTTAGATGCAGAAGAGATATTAGTTCAATATAAACAATATGCAGAGAAAATAGGACCATTCGTAAAGGATACATCAGTAAAAGTTTATGATTCAATTAAAGAAGATAAAACAGTTCTTTTTGAAGGAGCTCAAGGTATGCTTTTAGATATAGATCATGGAACATATCCATATGTTACATCTTCAAATACAACAGCAGGTGGAGTAAGCAACGGAATTGGTGTTGGACCAAATATGATTACAAATGCAGTAGGTATTACAAAAGCATATACTACAAGAGTTGGTAAGGGTCCTTTCCCAACTGAATTAGAAAATGAAACTGGTGAATGGATAAGAACAAAGGGACATGAATATGGAGTAACTACAGGTAGATCTAGAAGATGTGGTTGGCTTGACTTAGTTATAGTTAAGTCTGCAGTTAGAGTATCTGGCTTAACTTCATTGGCAGTTACTAAGATTGATACACTAGCAGGATTGGATAAGTTAAAGGTATGTGTAGGGTATAAATTTAATGGAGAAATAATAGATTATTTCCCAGCAAGCTTAGAGGATTTAGCTAAGTGTGAACCTGTATATGAAGAATTTGATGGATGGGATGATTCAGTAGCAGATGCAAGAAGTTATGATGAAATACCTGAAAATGCAAAGAAGTACCTTGAAAGAATTTCAGAGTTTACTGGAACAAGAATATCAATAGTATCAGTAGGACCAAAAAGAGATCAAACTATGAGAGTTGGAGAACTTTAATTCCGAGCACTTTACTTGACTTTATTTAGTGGATAAAATATAATTTTTTTATAATACTAAGTACTAGTAAGTATAAAGAGGTGATAAGTATGATAACTAAGGATATGACAATAGGTGAAGTTATAAAAGCTGATTCAAGTAAGGCAGAAGTTTTAATGAGCTTTGGAATGGGTTGCGTGGGTTGTCCATCAGCACAAGCTGAAACAATTGAGGAAGCTGCTATGGTACATGGAATAAACTTAAATGAATTAATGGAAGCATTAAATAAATAATTAAAAGAGCGGATATTTTTATATTCGCTCTTTTTTTATATATTGAAATATTTATATAAATATAAGTTTATTGATATGAATATAGATAAGTATATGAATTAATAGAGGGATAGGATGAATAAATTAGATAAGAATAAGGTAACGTTCTATTGTTTATTATTTGGAATTATGCTTGTGGGAGTTATATGTTTAACATTTGTTATAAAGAATTCTTTTATAACAGGAAAAAGAGTATGTAATGATTTAAGGGGCAAAGTTATATACATAAGAGATAAAGAATACATTTTAGATAATGAAGTGACTTTTAAATTCAATATAGAAAGTGTAAAAGAGATAGAGTCATATAAATTAAGGGAAATACAAGGTGTATTAACAATACAAGAAGATGAAATAGAATATGAAGTAAATATGAAAATAAAATATTTAAAATCAGAAGATAAGTGGGATATATTAAATATTATCTATGATAGTACAAACATAAAAGGGAATAGTTTAAACACTATTCCCTACAGTATAACCTGATGACCATGCCCATTGAAGATTAAATCCACCGCAATCACCATTAACATCTAGTACCTCTCCACAAAAGAATAAACCTGGTGTTATATTAGATTCTAATGTTTTAGGATTAACTTCTTTTGTATTTATGCCACCTACAGTTAATTGGGCATTATTGAATCCATTAGTATCTATACATTTAAATCTCCATCCCTTAAATCTAGACAGTAATTCATTTTTATCTTTCCAATCCAAGTCATAGCAAGGAATATGAATATTATTTATTCCTGAATCCTTTAATATTATAGGTATGAGTTTTTTATTTATAATCCCAATAAAAGAATTAGAAATGGTTCTATGGCTAAACATGTATAAGTGTCCCTCTAAAAAATCTTTAGTTTCTTCAATAGATAAGTTAGGCATCATATCTACACTTAATTCAACATTTTGATTATTATCCAAGGCTCTAGAAGCTATAGCAGAAAGTTGTAATATTGGAGGCCCTGATATTCCATAATCGGTAAAGAGAACTTCACCAATATCTTCTCTAACTAATTTCCCATCAACATAGATAGAGATTCTTCCATCAAACTTAATTCCAGATAATGCTTTTAGGTGTGGATAATCTAACTTTAACTGCACAATACCAGGTACTGTACTTGTGACAGAATGCCCTAAGTCTTTTGCTAATCTATATCCTGAACCATCTGAACCTGTTTTTGGAGCAGATTTTCCTCCACAAGCTAAAATAACTTTTTTGCATGTGAATAAAGTATATTCATCATTAGTTGTGGATAATTTAAAGTTTTTGTTTTTGTGGATAGTTTTTACTTTGCAATTTGTGAATAAAGGAATTTCCTTTTCCTCTATAGATAACCTTAAAAGATCTACTACAGATGAAGCCTGAAGAGAGGCTGGATATAATTTACCTTTTTCTAATTCAACTATAGGTAGACCTATAGATAAAAATAAGTTTCTAGTTTCTTCAACACTCAACTGATCTAAGCAATCTATATAGAAATCTTTATTAGAACTATGGTAAGTATCATAAGGAAAAGAAATTTTAGAGTTAGAAATATTACATCTACCATTACCAGTAGTTAAAATTTTTTTCCCTATTCTATCTGTTGCTTCTATAATTGCAACATCCTTTCCTAGATCTTTTGCAATTATTGCAGCCATTAAACCAGAAGCTCCACCACCAACAATAATAATATCGTGATATATCATAAAACTTATGTCTCCTTTTTAAAAATATAATTAAATTTTAACATAGTAATATTACCTATTAAAGAGAGGAATAATACCATAAGAGGTGATTATTTTGAAGGTTAAAGTTATTGCAGAGATTGAAGATAAGGATAGAGAATTTAAAGTAAGAAGAATGAATATAGATGAGATAATAGTTAATTATCCCACAGGTACTGGATTAAAGTCTTATAAGCATGATGAAGTTGAGTTAATTAGTGAGGGAGAGATAGATGATTTTTTAATAAACAACATTAATTTCCTAACTATAAAATTAAATAGGGGAATATCAATATTTTTCTATAAAGCTTTAAAAGACTCTTTAGAAAATGAGATGGATGAAAAATTAAATGATTTAAATGTTTTAAGAGATAGATATAAAGTTAATAAGAGAGGAATATGGGAAAAGGAACTAATTTGTGTAATAAATAACTCATTACCTATAAAAGTTATGGCATCAGGACAAAATTTTAAAAGAGACAACTATAGTATATTAATTACACCACTGGAAATACAAGGTTTTATGGAAGGGGCAAAAGAAGAAATAAATAAAATTAGAAAAGAAATAAAGCAAAAAGAAGTTTTATTATCTAGATATGGAAAAGCCATAAATAATATTAAAAAAAGTGAGAAAAATGAAGCTATTTATCTCTTATCGGACACGGAATAATGCGAGGTTTAAGAAAAATAAAAAGAAATTTAAAAAAATGTGTTGACACATATAATGAATTTCTGTATTATAGTCTATGTGGTCAGCGCAGAACACATTAGCGAGGATCATAAGATAACAATTTGGCTCCTTGGTCAAGCGGTTAAGACACCACCCTTTCACGGTGGTAACAGGGGTTCGATTCCCCTAGGAGTCACCATTTTTTCGGGCGCATAGCTCAGCTGGGAGAGCACCTGCCTTACAAGCAGGGGGTCACAGGTTCGATCCCTGTTGTGCCCACCATAAATGCGGCTCAGTAGCTCAGTTGGTTAGAGTGCTGGCCTGTCACGCCAGAGGTCGAGGGTTCGAGCCCCTTCTGAGTCGCCAATTTTAAAAAATAAATATTAAATGCTAATTATGCTGGCATGGCTCAACGGTAGAGCAGCTGACTTGTAATCAGCAGGTTGTAGGTTCGATTCCTATTGCCAGCTCC
>OKWL01000329.1_pt1 | contig 26355 bp, 34 predicted proteins | sample 1607171 | NCBI WGS metagenome assembly OKWL01 (sample SAMN07501049, study PRJEB24779) | human gut metagenome
GAGCTGCAGAGCCTGCGGTGATTTCGGGGTACGGCGTGCTGCACGCGGGGCAGTCGATTTCCAGAACATCAGCCATGCAAGCGTTCCTCCGCTTGACGTTGATCCCGTTTCGCCTTGAGTTGGCGTTCACGGTGGTTGATCACTCCTCGACGGTCAGCCCGCTTCCAGGGATGACTCTCTGGCTTACGCTTCAAGCCAGAAAGATGGTCAGAGCGAGGCGTCGTAAGCGCCTGCTCGATGGACATGCCCTTGGCCAAGCGCTTCTGCACAGTGCTTTTGGCGACACAACCGAAGCGCTTCACCAGGTTGCTCAAGCTGTCGGTGACGCCAAAGACGGTGTACTCATGCCGTCTCGCCTGGTTGACAGCCCGCAAGGCCGCCACCGACCGTTGGCGTCCTTCGCTATCCCGGAACCGGTATCCCTTCAGGTTCTTGGCATGCCTGCGGCGGTCAAAGGACTTGTAGGGATAGCCCCACTCGATATCTGGCATGCGTTCGAGCAGGTCCATGAACTTGACCCAGTGCATCCCGAGTGCCGCTGCGGCGGCCGAGCGGCTAAATCCACGGGCCGCCATGCCGCGGATGTACGCTTCAACGCTCATCGTCAGCGCTCCTCTTCGAGGGCGCTGGCGCGGCAGCGAGCATGCCGTGATAGACACATGCCAGGAAGTCGCGAACCGCACCTCGATCCGGGAAGTAGTACTCGGTATCCTCAACGAGATACCCGTCCATTCCGTCCTCGCAGTCGCGGCGTGCGTCCAGCATTTCCGGGGTCGGCTCAATCGGCACCAGCTTCCACCCCGCCGGCACACTGTGCTGAGCCCGGCAGGTATCCTCGGACGCTTTCACGCACGACTTGATCGATGTCAGCAGGTAGGACCATGCGAAACCGCGCTCTTGGTTCGGACACAATCCCAGCGCACGCGCCACGTCGTCGCGGCATTGCTTATCCAGAACGTGCTGAGGCAGCCCATCGATCAGCGCGATGATGTGATCGGGCATGGTCAGAGCCTCGTAGCGGACCATCAGGTCCGAGGCCTCTTGGCCGTTCAGCAGTGGGTTCTTGAGCGCGACAGCAATGCGGCGAAGTTCCGAGTGATCGCCGGGTTGAACCTCGATGGCTGGAGCGGTGCTGCCATCACTGATCAATTCCTGCAGGTGATCCAGGACCACCGCGACGTGCCCCATGGTCTCCTGCCAGAACATCGCCGGATGTGGGCTCTTTACGACCTTGCGCAGCGCCGCCATGGAAGCGGAAAGTTTGCTGTCCATCAGTGCACCTTCCTTGCCGACTTCTGGGCGGCACGCTGCTCCTGGAGGTAGGCCGCCATGCTCTGCAGCTCCGCATGCAGCTTGGAGAAGTCCCCGGCGATGAAGAGGTCGATGAGCTTGACCAGCATCCTGTCCAGCTTGTGGATGCCAGTCTTCAGCTCAACCAGTTGCTGGTCCTTCGCGAAGCCATCCTGCAGAACATCCTTCAGGGCCAGACGGCAGTCCTCTTCGCTCATGGAATCAACGTCCATCAGCGGGGTGTAGGCATGGGTGATGACAGTCATTGGTCTTGCTCCTTCACCGGGGTCGTCCAGGCCACGTCAACACCGAGCAGGCTGACGACATGGACGGTGACCATCCCGTGAGTGGTCTGGCGAATACCGCGGATGGCGTTGCGGAAGCGGCGGTGCAGCCGCAGCGAATCCTCTTCGCGGATGAACAGGCGGCGATCGAGCACCGACGTCTGCTCAATCGGAATGCCGGCCTGGCGCAAGGCGCGGGTGGCGCTGTTGACGGCCTCCAGGCAGCGGGCCAGCTCTGGCGTCAGTACTGTGCAGAGCGGCAGATGGGTAGCTTTCGGCTGCTCTTCAGGGAGGCGGCCAGTGATCGGTACGACGTTCATGTCAGGCCTCCCGAACCACGTCAGCAGTGACGCGCGGCTCGCCGACGAGCGCGGCATAGTTCATAGCGGCCTTCACCAGGTTGCCGATGGCCAGCGGATAGAGCAGGCTGGGCTTGTTTTCCTTGACGCCCCCCAGCCTCTCGATGACGGCCTGCAGGCCGGATGCATCGATCACATCGCTCAGTGCCTTGCCAACCCGCTCGAAACGAAACGCCAGGTGCTGTTCCAGCCCGCCGACCGTGAGCGGCGGCAACTCGACGATCTCGATGCGCTGGGCCACCTCTCGGACTTCGCCGTTGCGCGGCGACAACTTGATGAGCAGTTCGGGCTGACCGATCAGGATGATCGACACCAGCTTGGTGTAGCCCAGTTCGAGTTCGCGGTAGCGCTTGAGGTGCTTGATCGTCGGGGTCGATAGGCTGTGTGCCTCCTCGATGATCAGCAGGTGGCGCGAGCCTGCGGTGTGGCTGGCCTTCAGAGCCTTGTGCAGTTGCGCCCAGCGGGCCTGCGAGCTGTTCCGCGGCGTTTGGTCTGGCGCGATCTCCGCCAGGATGGCCTCGGCGATATGCTCGCTCTTGAGGGGCTTGCCCTTGGTGTCGTTGTCTTCCATCCCCAGCACGTATGGCTGAATGACCGTCACCGGGCTGCCTTCCAGTCGATGCTCCAGATCTCGGCGCAAGGTGGACTTGCCCGCCCCTGACTCGCCGATCACTGCCAGGAAACCATCGTGCATAGCGACCTGGTGCATCGCCTCGCGTACATAGCGGATATCAGCGTTGATGAAGATGTCGTCGGCGCTGTGCAGTTCGTCGAAGGGGTCGCGACGGATGTCGAAAGCCTTCTTCGTGGCTGGCAGCAATACCTGTTTGCGCATTAGCATGGGTTCGCACTCCTCGTTTTCTTGAGCGTCTTCGGGGGTTGCAGGGGCCCCGACGTTGCTGCGTCGGGGCCCCACTTCGTCGAAGGCCTGGCGCACGGTGTCGAACTGCGCGCCCTGAGCCATCAGGTATTCGGTGATCCGCCAGGCCAGTTGCTGCTGGTCCAGCGATTTCGGCCACTGGCTGTGGTTGATCAGTTGAGCGATCGCCGCCGGACTGAGATCGACCGCACGGGCCAGATCGGTCTGCGGCTTGCCGAGGCTGGCCAGGACTTCCTTGAGCTTCAGCATTACGAGTTACCTCCCACAACGCGCAGCGCGGGCCGGCTGGACGCCGCCTGCAACTGCTCAACGATGCTGTCGAGCTGGTCCTCCAGTACTCCGTCGGGGTAGTTGGACTTGAGCCAGAGCATCGACTCGGGACTCCAGACGCCATCCAGCCGCGCTCGGAGGATCTTGGCGGCTGCCGGGTGGCTCAGTGGCTTGCTCTCGACGGTGGGCAACGTCACGTCGAGCTGCAGCTCGCTGCCCTTGCGTGGCATGAAGGTCGGCAACTGAGCGTCTTCGATGTGCTGGTAGGGCTTGAGCCTCCCGCCGAACGGAATGGCCTTGGCCTTGCGTGCGGCCTGCTCTTCGGCATCGGTATCGACGCCCATGGCTAGGCGGGCCGCTTCCTTGCGAGCCTTCTGTGCAGGCGTCTCCGCATGCGGCCGGAACTCCTCGCCGATCATGGGGGCGCGCACGTCGAAGCCGAAGTTGTCCTTCTCGATCCTCGGAATGACGTGGAAGACTTCATGGCCGTCCTGGTCGAAAGTGATCGCCTGGGCGGCATCGCTTTGCCAGGGGTTGCGGGTGATCATCAGCTTCTCGCCGTTCATCACGCCAGGTACGACCGAGACGTCGTATTCGGTTCCCTGGAAGCTGACGCGCAGCTTGCTAGTGACCTTGCGGCTCTCCGGCTCGGCGATTGCCAACTGGCGGCATACTTCGACGCTGGGCGCTTTCACCAACTGGTGCTCACGGATGCGCATCCAGGCCTCCGAGCGGGTCATCCCATGGCGGGAGTGCTTCTTCGCGGCGTTGAACCACGCGCGCCAGGTCTTGGCGGCAGCGTTCAGTTCGTCCAGATCGGCGACAGGCTGGAAGCGCAGTCCCGCCTCGAACTTGCGCTCGATGAGGTTCCGGGCGTTCTCCACCTGGCCAGTCACCCGCGCGGCACCGGGCTTGTGAACGATGACGCGGATGCGCAGCGCACGGCAAAGGTTCCTGGCCATGGCCGAGGTGTTGGCAGAACCTGGGTCCATCATCAGAATCTTCGGCACGCCGTGCAGAATGTCGTTGCCACCGCGCTCCTGCATGGCGTCGATCAGCACATCACACAGGTTCTCACCGCTCTCGGCCCCCATGACGTACTTCAGGTAAATCCAGCCACTGGCGTGCTCGGTGATCTCGTACGACCAGACCCGGTTGGAGGCGATGCGGGCCACGTTCTTCGGCTTGTTCTTGTAGAACTGGTCATGCTCCATGACGCGCAGGCCGTTACCGTGCTCGTCGGCGCCGGGCTTGAGGTAATAAAGAACACACAGCGAGGCATCGATCTGCCAAACGTGGTTGGGGTGGCAACTGCCCAGCTCCGTTACCGGAGCAGGCTGCAGCAATTGCTGGGGATGAACCCCGAAGCTGTAGAGAGCCCTGGATATCGCACTGATGGACAGCGGCCGAATCTCGCCCGTGTCCTCGTCAACGACGTCCGCCCGGATCATCTTGCTGGCCCGTAGCGCTTCCACCGCATCCTCCAGGCTATACAGGCGCTTTTCGTTGCGGCGCGCACTCTCCATCAGCGCGCTACTGATGGTCAGGGCATCTTCCCGGCTCAGGGCACTGGTGCCGGCGTCACTCCGGCGTTTGCGGGGCTTGCTGTCTGCGGTGACCTCCCTCAGCTTGCGGTAAAGCGTGGCGAGTGACATGTCGAGCCGCTGGGCCGTCGACTGGGCAATCTCTACGCGCTGCCCGCGTGGGGCGGCGCGAAGGGCGCGCTCCAGATCGACCAGGGCTTGAGTAATGACGGCGCTCATGGCTCAGTCCTCAGCCACGCCTGCAGGCTGGGACTTGCCCATTTGCTCGATCCAGCCGAATTCGCTGATGTCATCGGGGGCTTCGCCGTCGGGCAACTGGAACTCTTCGCGAATCTGCAGGAGCAGTTTTTCGAGGTGGCGCACCAGACCGGCCTGGAAGGTGCGGGGGTCGGTACCGGTCTTTTCGGCGTGGTCGAGCATGACGGAGAAGGCTTCGCGCAGCTTGCCGCTGATGTCGGCCTCGGCTTCGAAAGCGATCGCCGTTGCCTCCTGGCGAAGCTCTTTCTCGGCCTCATCCGCCTTCATGGTTTGGATGCGCCGCTTGGTCTTTTCCAGTTCGTGGACGGTTTCGTCCAGCTCGCGGGACTTGCGTGCCATGCGCTCGCCCAGGGCTTCGTTGTCCGCCCGTAGATCCTCGACCTGCTTCTCCAGGGCAGCCTTTTCCTTGGTGTGGGTGGCGATCAGTTCCTCGGCCAGGTACTCGACGGCGTCCTTGTTGCCCTGCTTGGCCGCTTCGATCAGGGCGCTACGGGCGTCATCGGGCAGCTTTCGCCACTGGCGCAGCTCGCGGTAGCCGATGCCCATGCGGGACATGGATTCCAGGGCTTCTTCGCCGAAAGTGCGGAGGTTGGCGATATCCATGTTTGCCTTGTCGACAGAGATGCCGAGCAACGAGCAGAACTCGTCCCAAGTGCCAGAAAACTCCGAACCGTTCGGACTTTTCTTCCCGGCAATGGCACGGTAGAGCTTGTTTTCCTTGACGTAAGCGAGCTTGGAAGTCCGAACCGTTCGGGAAAATTCCTCGAACGCCCCTGCCATCTGCGCTTGGCCGAGCAGTTGGTTGACCAGGTCGCGCTCCTCATGCATGCCCTGGGCAATGTCGCCCAGCATGGTCAGCGCGCCTGCCTCGGCCTGGTACGCCTGCTGGTTGACTTCAGGTATGGATTCCACTTTCACGGGGGATGCTTTACGGGCCATGGGATTTCCTTAGTTCGGGAGACGGGTGTAGCGTTGGCGACGCTCGTTGAGTTCGTCCTGGCCGCGGCGCAGGGCTTCGTCGAATCCAAAGGCCACCTGGACCAGGCGCGGTCCGAGCAGCCAGCGCTTGTCGTCATGCGGGCTGCGGTCGGCCAAGCCGGCGATGCGCAGGTTTTCCAGGGCGCGCAGGGCGGCGCTGGCGTCGCACTCGGCGGCGACCGCCACCTCCTTCAGCAGCAGCCCCCGGAATTCGTTGGCGGCGAGGGCCAGCATGACCCGTAGGGTTCGCTGGACCTGCTCGGAGCGGTATTTTTCGGTGCTCATGCGCAGCGCTCCATCGGGATGACGACCAAGGCGCCGGACTGGGTGATAGCGGCTTGGCCACCGGTGGCCTCCGCCAGTTGCTGGTGGAGATGCTGGGCCTCGTTGCACCACCCTTCGGCACATTCCTCCATGCGGGTCAGTTCGGTGCGCAGGTACTCGTTCTCTTCGGCAAGGCGCGCAGCTTCGATGCAGAGCTGCTCATAGGCTTGCTCGTCCAGGCGCTGCAGCAGCGCCTGCAGGTTGATGGACTCACTCATCGTCAGCCACTCCAAAGTCCAGTTGCGGGGTTTCTGCCTGGGCGACGTTGCCGTGGTGCCAAGCGAGGGATTCGAGGCCGGCGCGGATGGCGTCCAGGGTCTGTTCGGCGGTTTGCTTGCCGTCGTAGAAGGCCATCAGCGCGCCGGTGGCGTTGTGCAGCACGCCCTGCAGTTGCTGCAGGTCGTTGGCGTTGCAGGCCTTGCCAACCGGGATGTCGACCAGGAGCTTGCCGTGAGCGGCGGCCAGGTAGCGGGTGATCAGCGGCAGGCCGCAGGCTTTCTCCAATGACAGCACCATGGTCAACGGCAGGCGGCCATTGCCCATCCATTTGTAGAGGGTGCTGGCGTTGTTCTGGCACAGATGGTCTGTGGCAAGCCGCTCGATCCCGCGGTTGTAGCGCTGCATGGCCAACTGCGCACAGCCGTCCAGCGCTTCGGCCGGCGAGCGCGGCACCCAGTGCTTCCAATTCCGGCGCTTCATTGGATGGTGCTCCAGAAGCCCCAGTAGTCGTCGTCCAAACAAATAGCTGTTTTCACCATTGGCAAAGCCATTGCGACAACGCCAGCCTGATGGGGTACATTCACCCTCGTCGGAGAGACAGACATGACTACCCCCGATCACCTGGTTCTTGATGCGTCGATGCGCTCGGCGTTTGTTGCCCTGGCACGTCGTCTGGCAATTGATCACGGCCTTGACCTGCAAGGTCTTGCCTGTGACCTGGAGACGCTGGCTGACGCGCAGTCGGGCGAGACATGGCAGATGCCGCATCGGGATCTGGCTGGTGTGCTGCGGTATGTTGCCGAGCGTGCTCAAGCAGGCGGAAGCTGATCTGGTGGGCCTCTTCGCGGCTCATGCGATGGTTGAGCAGCCGACCTGCGCTGATGAGCATCAGGCGATCGATCAGGCGCTCGGCGCCTGGCGATGCTACGGTCCGGTCCACCAACAGGAGGCTGCTCTGGTGAGCATCGGCCAGGTGCCAGGCGATGTCCGAAGTATCACCAGGGGCGCAGGCGATCAGAGCATCGAGCGCGGCGCGCCAGGTGTCCATCGGAGCGGGAGTCAGGTCGATGTGCTCGACCGGCGGCTGAAAGCGAGGCATGGCTGTACTCCTCTCAGGCGGCGAGTTGCTCGACGGAGAGCTTCATGCCGAGCTTCAGGGCGATTTCATGGGAGGTGCCGCGGCGGCCTTTGAACTGGCCGTTGATGACCATGTACACCTGGTGACGGGGATAGCCGTTGGCCTCGGCCCAGGCCGAGATCGTTATACCGGCGGCGCGGAAGAGTTCCTTAACGCGCTCGCCGGTGTACGGCGTGCGAGTGGGGAGCGGATACGGGACGTTCATGACGGGGTTCCTATCTGCTGAAAGATTGCTAATAAACCAATGCATGTGCAGTGCTTTGGTGTGAATTGATATTGGGACATCAAAGTCCCATAGTCAAGGGACTTTTATGCCTCAAAGCATCGGGGATCGGATCCGACAAATACGCGGTGGACTAGGCGTGGGGGAGTTTGCGGAGCGCCTTGGGGTGAATCGCAAAACTGTTGCGCGCTGGGAAAGCAATGAGGCGCTGCCTGACGGAGCATCACTTCTAACGTTGCATAGCTGTTTCGGGGCTGATCCTGGCTGGATTCTGACCGGAGGAGGAGCGCAGCCTAGTCCCGCTGAGCTAGCACCTGACGAGCGCATCCTGCTGGACAACTACCGGCATAGCCCGCCCGACGCTCAGGCCGCACTCAAGGCGACGAGCGATGCGTTCGCGCGTCGCACTGGTAAGAAAGCAGGATGATGAATAAGGGGGAGGAATGGATTTCAAAGTACTGCTTGGGGCAGTGATGTTGGTCAGCCTATCGGTGGCCGGATGCTCCACGAAAAACTATGGCCGACAGCCGGAACTGACTGACTTCGAACGGCAGACCATGAGCTGCCGCGAGATTGACCTGGAACAGGCCAAGGTTCAGGGCTTCCTGACCCACGTGCGTGAGGAGAGCGAGTTCGACGGACGCTCGGTGCTGTCTTTCCTGGGCGACTTCGGGATCGGCAACCTGATGGAGAAGGACGCAGCAGTCGACAGTGCCAATCAGCGCCTGACCCAGTTGGCAGGTGCCAAGATGCAGCGCGGCTGCACCTATGCCTATGAGGCTGAGGCCCCAGCTCAGCAGCCGTACGCGCCACCACGCGCCTATGCCCCAGACGGGCCCGCATCAGCTTCTGCGCGTTCTGTCGACGCCCAGCTCGACGAGCTGAACCGTATGCAATTGCCCTACGAGGAGTACCAGCGGCGATACCGAGAAATTACGGGGCAATAAAAACGGAACGCCAAGGCGGCGAATTTCCCTCGGATTGGTTTTCGCTCCTTCCAAAATACACTCTGCTCCCCCGTGGGGATGATCGTCACACCTGCTTGCAGGTAGGACCTTCAGTCAGGCCAAGGATGGCCGCCCCATCGGGAGCATCGTTATGTCATCGCCGCAACCCCGGCGCCGCCGCGCGCCGCGTATGACCAGCTGGACGCTGGTCACCCTCGTCCTGCTGATCATCCTCGCCGCGATTCGCCCGGAGCAGCTCCAGGTCGTCGCCTACAAACTTGTCCTAGTGACCCTGGGCGCGGTGGCCGGTTACTGGATCGATCGCAGCCTGTTTCCCTACGTGGCTCGCCCGCATGAGTGCTCAGCCAATCTGGTTGTCGTGGGCGCCTGGCTGCGCCGTGGGCTGATCGTACTGGCTTGCATCCTCGGCCTGACGCTGGGGCTCTGACCATGGGCGCCCCGCAAATCATCTGGATCGTGCTGGCCGCTGTGGTCCTGGTTACGTCCTATGCGTGCGATGGCCTCACCAACGTGATCAGCTTCAAGCAGCGCGTGTTCGACGTGATCGCGATGACGGCCCTGGTGTGGTGGGGAGGCTTCTTCGGATGAAGCGCCTGCTCACCCTCGGCCTGCTGGGCCTGCTGAGCGCCTGCCAGCCGGCCTTCGCGACGGATCGCATCCCCACTGCCGCCGAGCAGTACCGGCGCACCCTGGTGCGCAGCGCCCATGCTGAATGGGGCCTGTCGGCACCGATCGCCACCTTTGCCGCACAGGTTCACCAAGAAAGCCGTTGGCGTGCTGATGCCCGCTCGCCTGTTGGTGCCCAGGGTCTGGCGCAGTTCATGCCCGGAACCGCGGAGTGGATCGCCGGCCTGTATCCGACCGCCCTCGGCACCAATCAGCCGTTCAATCCTGGCTGGGCACTGCGCGCGCTGGTCACCTACGACCGTTGGCTCTACGACCGAAACCAGGCCTCCAGCGAGTGTGATCGCTGGGCATTCGTACTGTCCGCTTACAACGGCGGCCAGGGGTGGGTAAATCGCGACCGTAGGCTGGCCTCGGCATCCGGCGCCGACCCGCTGGCCTGGTTCGATTCCGTCGAGCGCTTCAACGCCGGGCGCTCGGCCGCCAACTTCCGCGAGAACCGCAACTACCCGCGCCTCATCCTGCTTCGCTATGAGCGGATCTACCTGCAGTGGGGCGACGGCGTGTGCGGAGAGAGGTACACCCTGTGAGACTGTCCTCCAGCATCACCTTGGCTCTGAACGTTACCTACCTCGACCTGGCGGTGATTCAGCGGCTGTTCGCAGGCAGTCGCGACTTCCTACCGGCACCTGAGCTGTATTGCTCGCCAGTGCCGCGCGAGCGGCATGGTAAGTCCGGTGTGGCTCGGGCAAAACGCAAGGCGCGCAAGTACCGTCGGCAAAGGGGGCTCCATGGGCATCCTTAGTCTCCTGCGCTCCAACTGGTTCTGGATCGCGCTGATTGCGGTGCTGTACAGCGTAGCTGTAGTGATCCACGGCTCCGCAAGCTACGACCGTGGGTACGCCACCGCTCGCGCCGAAGGTGACGCAGCGCTGCTCAACCTGCAGCTGCAGCATTCCAACGAGCTGGCCAAGATCGCTGAGGACAACTTCCTGCAGTTCCAGCAGCAGGTCACTCGCGCGAATCAGGCGGAAGCGCGATTCCTGTCAGCCCAGGACCAGTTCACTGCCCTCCAGCAACAGCTATCGGAGCGTATCGCCCATGTCTCGACCCAATACCGGCCGGCACCAGGTGCTTCCCCTGTGCCTGCTCCTCGCTTCGTTGTCACTTGCGGCTGGCTGCGGGACTACAACCACGCCCTCGGCGCCGATCTGCCCTCGCCAGCAGCCTGCAGAACTGCCGCCAGCCCTCAAGAAACGGCCTGGCCCGCCTCCGGCGCTGACGCCGAACTACTGGAAAGCGGTGTCAGCGCGGCTGACATCCTGGCCCATGCCCGCGATTACGGGAAATGGTCTCTCACCAACCTGGCGCAACTGAATGCGCTGCTCGATGTAAACGACAAGGAAACTCACTGATGGACTTGGACTTCGTGCTGCGCGCCGGCCAGTTCGTATTCACCGCGGCGGTGGGCCTGTACTCGCTGGCTGCTGCGCGTCGTTCCAGCTCCAAGGCCGAGGCCGAACACCTGACGAATCGGCTCTCATCCCAGGACAACCGACTTCTCACCTTGGAGCAGCAGATGCTCCACCTGCCGGACAGCCAGCAGCTGTCGGAGCTGGCCGGCGACATGAAAGCCATGCGCGCCGAGCTGTCGGGGTTGGCCAAAGCGCTGGACCCTTTGACTCGCTCGGTTGATCGCATCAATGACTACCTGCTCAGCGAGAGACGCCCATGACTAGCAACTACTCCGATTTCATCAGCCAGGACCGCCGCCTGGTGATCCTGCGCATCCTTGCGGAAATGCCGACCTACCAGGCCAACAGCTCGGTACTGCACACCGTCCTGAGCCAGTGGGGGCATGACCCCAGTCGCGACCAGGTGAAGGGCGAGTTGCGCTGGCTGGAGGAGCAGCAACTGGTGAAGATCGAGGACGTCAGCAACGGCGCAGTGCTGGTCGCGAAGCTGACTGAGCGCGGCGCCGACGTGGCCGCCGGCCGCGCCCGAGTGGACGGCGTGAAGCGTCCGGGAGCCTGACCATGGGCCGCAAGTCCAGCATCGACAAGCTGCCACCGGATGTGCGTTCGTTCATCGAGCGCTCCCTGCGCGAGAACCGCCTGACCCTGGACGAGCTGATCGAGCAGCTGCAGGAGCGCTTCCCAGGCAAGGAAAAGCCCAGCCGCTCAGCAATCGGCCGATACAAGGTCAGCTTCGACGAGATGACTCGGCGTCTGCGCGAGCAGCAAGCGATGGCCAGCCTGCTGGTTGAGGAATTGGGTGAGAACCCCGACGAGCGTGCAGGCGCGCTCCTGGTGCAGTCAATCACCACCTTGACGACCCATGCGGCCTTCGCTGCGCAGAACGAGGACGAGGTCGATATCGAGGACGTCCGCAAGCTGGCTCGAGCAGCCAAGGATGTCCTGCAGGCCCGCAAAGCCAGTATGGAGGAGCGCCGCCAGATCGAACGCGAAGCCCGCGAGAAGCTGCTCCAGGAGCAGGAGCAGCGCTTGGAAGAGCAGCGTGGCAGCGACGGGATGAGCGAGCAGCTCGAAAACCGAATCCGCGGCATCCTCCTGGGGAAAGCCTGACATGGCCATGCGCGCAACCACTGCCGAGCTGGGTAAGAGGCTTACTGCGACCAGTGCCCCGCGTAAGATCGACCTGGCCGAGGAGATGGAGCTGCTTGGCGTCGACGTGCCGCAGGAAATCTCCGAAGCCCAGCCGGCCAATGAGCCCGTCTTCCTGCCGTACCAGCAGCGCTGGTTCGAGGACGAGAGCCAGATCATGATCGCGGAGAAGTCCCGCCGTACCGGCCTGACCTGGGCCGAGGCCGGGCGCAACGTGATCAATGCCGCCAAGCCGCGGCGCCGAGGTGGCTGCAACACCTTCTACGTCGGCAGCAAGCAGGAGATGGCGTTGGAGTACATCGCCGCCTGTGCTCTGTTCGCCCGTGCTTTCAACGAGCTGGCAGAGGCCGACGTCTACGAGCAGACCTTCTGGGACGAAGGGAAGAAGGAAGAGATCCTGACCTACATGATCCGCTTCCCGAAAACGGGGCGGAAAATCCAGGCCCTGAGCAGCCGGCCGAGTAACCTGCGCGGCCTGCAGGGCGACGTGGTGATCGATGAAGCAGCGTTCCATGAGTCCCTGGAGGAGCTGCTGAAGGCCGCCCTGGCATTGACGATGTGGGGCAACAAGGTGCGCCTGATCAGCACTCACAACGGCGTCGACAACCCCTTCAACACCTACATCCAGGATGCCCGAGAGGGCCGGAAAGACTACAGCATCCACCGCATCACCCTCGATGACGCGATTGCTGAGGGACTGTACAAACGCATCTGCTACGTCACGGGCCAGGATTGGTCACCCGAGTCCGAGAAAGCCTGGCGTGATGGTCTGTACAAGAACGCCCCCAACATCGAGTCGGCCGAGGAAGAGTACGGCTGCGTCCCGAAAAAGTCCGGCGGCGCCTACCTGTCGCGGGTGCTCATCGAGCAGGCGATGGTCGCCGACCGCTCGATCCGCATTTACCGCTACGAGGCGCCGGCCGGCTTCGAGAGCTGGACGCCAGAGCTGCGAGAGGCGGAGGTTCGCACCTGGTGCGAAGAGAACCTCCTGCCAGAGTTGGCCCGCCTTAGCGACCAGAACCGCCACACCTTCGGCGAGGACTTCGCGCGCCGCGGCGACCTGACCGTCTTCACGCCTTTGGCGATCTCGCCGACTCTGCGCAAGCGCGTCCCCTTCCAGGTCGAGCTACGGAACCTCACCTACGAAGCTCAGCGCGACATCATGCGCTTCATCTGCGATCGCCTGCCGCGACTCAGTGGGCTGGCCTTTGACGCCACCGGCAACGGCGGCTACCTGGCCGAGCAGGCTGCGCTGAAGTACGGCGCCGGGATGGTCGACCAGGTGCAGCTCAACCTGGCCTGGTACGCCACCTGGATGCCGAAGCTCAAGGGCGAATTCGAGGCATTCAACCTGGAGATCCCGCGGCACCAGACCGAGCTGGATGACCTGCTCTCGATCAAGGTCGAGAAAGGCATCCCTGTCATCGACAAAGGCCGCACCAAGGACTTGGAGTCAGCCAGCGGCAAGGGCAAGCGTCACGGGGACGCCGCCATTTCCTTGGTCATGGCCGTCCGAGCCAGCTACATGGAGGGTGGCGAGATCGCCTTCACGGCGCTGCCACGCCATAGCCGCGGCTTCGACAACGTCCAGGACCACAACAACGATATCGAGCTACCGGAGCCTTCAGCATGGTGACTATGACCCGGATTCTCGGCCCCGACGGCCAGCCGCTGCGGCTGAACGAGATCCGTGAGCCCCAGACCGCCCAACTGACCAGCCTGCACCATGAGGTCGCTGGTCACCCATCTCGTGGACTCACGCCTTCAAGGCTTGCCTCGCTCCTCGACTCCGCCGAGCAAGGTGACATCGTCGCCCAATATGAGCTGTTCGAAGATATGGAGGAGAAGGATGGCCATATCCACGCCGAGATGTCCAAGCGGCGCCGCGCGGTGGCCCAGTTGGACTGGGACATCGTTCCACCCGACAACGCGACAGCTAAGGAGAAGGAAGCTGCGGCGGCCTTGTACAACCTCATGCAAGGCCTGGACGACTTTGAAGAGGTAATCTTCGATACCACCGACGCCATCGGCAAGGGCTTCGCCTGCCAGGAGTTCGACGGCTGGCAACGTGTTGATGGTAACTGGCTCCCCAAGGCGATCATCCATCGCCCCCAGTCATGGTTCCAACTACCGCGAGGCGTTCGGCAAGAGATCCGGTTGCGTGGCCCGTCGGGAGGGACGCCGTTGCAACCCTTCGGTTGGATCACGCACGTTCACAAGTCCAAGAGCGGTTATCTAGAGCGCTCGGCTCTGTTCCGTGTCCTGGTCTGGCCCTACCTGTTCAAGAACTACTCGGTAGGCGACCTGGCCGAGTTCCTGGAGATCTACGGCATCCCCATGCGGGTCGGTAAATACCCGACCGGTGCCACCGAGAAAGAGAAACTCACACTGCTGCGCGCCCTGGCCGCACTTGGGCACAACGCTGCCGGGATCATTCCTCTTGGCATGGAGCTGGATTTTCTGAACGCAGCCCAGGGCGATCCGGCCGCGTTCCAGTTGATGATCGAGTGGTGCGAACGAACTCAATCAAAAGCCATCCTCGGTGGCACGTTGACCAGCCAAGCAGATGGAAAGACCTCCACCAACGCCCTGGGCAATGTCCACAACGAGGTACGCAAGGACTTGCGGGACGCCGACGCGAAACTGTTGGCGAAAACATTCAGTCGTGACCTGGTCTACCCGATTGCCGTCCTGAATGGCCTTATCGACAGTTGGGCACGCTGTCCCCGGCTGGTCTTCGACGTCCAGGAGGCCGAGGACCTCAGCGCCTACGCCACAGCTCTTCCACCATTGGTGAAGCTCGGGATGCAGATCCCTCGCAGTTGGGCGCAACAGCGCCTGGCAATCCCGGAGCCAGCCGAGGGCGAGGAAGTGCTCGCGACCATGACCGAGCCGGTCGCACCGCCGGCGCAGGTGCCCACACGTGTCTTGGGAAAAGCGGTGGCCACCGCTGAGACACCTCCGCCGAAGACCGCCGACCAGCAGTTGGATGACGCGCTCCGCCCGACCACCGACCGATGGATCGACCAAGTTCGTGCGCTGGTGCAGAGTGCATCCAGCCTGGATGAAATCCGTGATGGCCTGGAGCAACTGCTTCCGGACATGACCCTGGAACAGTACGCGGATGCGATGGCGCAGGCCCTGGCCGCTGCGGCGCTACAGGGGCGAGTCGAGATCCTGCAGGAGGTGGCCGGTGGCGCTTAGAGCAACCTCACTGCCTTTCGCCGAGCAGAACCAGTTCTTCCGGCGCAAGCTCAATCTGCCGACCAACGCCTGGACGGACATCTATACCCGCGAGCATGACTATGCCTTCGTCGTCGCCGGCGCCAACCGCGACGACCTGGTGCAGGACTTCCGTCAGGCAGTGGAGAAGGCAATAGCCGATGGCACTACGCTGGAGGAGTTCCGCCGTGACTTCGACCGTATCGTCGCCAAGTACGGCTGGAGCTACCGGGGCGGGCGCAACTGGCGCAGTCGAGTGATCTACGAGACCAACATGCGCAGCAGCTACATGGCCGGTCGCCTGGAGCAGCTCATGGCTGTGCGCGAGGAACGTCCTTACTGGCAATACCTGCACAGCGATGCGGTTGAGCATCCGAGACCGAAGCATGAGTCCTGGAATGGCCTGGTCCTGCGTTGGGACGATCCTTGGTGGCAATACCATTTCCCGATCAATGCCTGGGGATGCCAGTGCAGCGTGCGCGCGCTCAGCGAGGATGACCTACGCCGTATGGGCAAGGATGGCCCGGACGAGGCACCACCGATTGTGTGGCAGGCCCGGACCATCGGCCAGAACAGCCCAGACGGGCCGCGAGTGGTCGAAGTACCAGAAGGCATCGATCCCGGATTCGAGTACATGCCGGGCCAAGCCAGACTGGACACTGCGGTGCCTCAGCCTCGCAATGGCGGGCCTACGCCTCCGGCCGGTCTACCAAGCACTCCGGCTTCTGACCCGCTGCCTGCGCCTCGTCCTGTTCCGACCAACCAGTTGCTGGACCAGGACATGCTCGATGCCGACGCGATCAAACGCTTCCTGCGGCCGTTCGGCGCGACCCTGGATAAGCCGGCCGTCTTCCAGGATGTAGTCGGCCAGCGCGTAGTGGTGGGGCGCGAGATGTTTGCCAGCCGAGCCGGCGGTGATCTGCTAGTAGCGGAATCCGGCATGTCGAAGAAGTGGTTGATGCTGGCGGCTGAAGCACTGCGGCGTCCGGCAGAGATATGGGTACGGCTGGATTGGGTCGAATCTCTGAAAAAGGCTGTGGTCCGTCGACGTTACCTGGCCAGCCTGCAGGTAAGCGGCGAAGCGGCTCCCGTCCAGGTTGTTGTCGAGCTGGACGCCAACGGCTGGGCGGCGAGCGCCGCGGTCGTCCAGCCAGGGCAGCAACCGCTGGCACCATATCGCCAAGGTGTTCGGCTGTACCAGGAGACGTGACGTGGCTGGAGTAACCCTTGAATACAGCAGTGAGAAGGTACTTGAGGCGCTGAGGGCTGCCGCTGATTTCATGCGCTCCCCGGCCCCGATGTTCCGTGATATGGGCGAGTACATGCTCATCGCCTTGGACGAACGATTCGAGAGCCAGAGCGCACCTGACGGTACGCCTTGGCAGGCGTTGTCCCCGACCTATCAGCGGCGAAAGCGGAAGAACCAGGACAAGATCCTGGTGCTCGATGGCTATCTGAAAAACACCATCCGATATCAGGCCAGCGACGACGAACTGGCGGTAGGGTCCAACCGTGCCTATGCAGCGATTCATCAATTCGGTGGTGAAATACAGATTGCGGCTCGCAGCCAGCAAGCGTATTTCCGGCATGACGCCAAGACCAACGAGGTCAGCCCCCAGTTCGTGAACAGACGTCGGGCGAACTTCTCTCAGTGGGTGTCCCTCGGTCCCTACACTATCAAGATCCCGGCTCGGCCGTGGCTAGGCACCAGCAACCGCGACGATGACGAGCTGCTAGCGATCGCACAGAAGCACCTCGATCGAGCGCTTTCCGGGAAAAGCTCCTGAGCGCGCCAAGAAGGCCTTTCATGGTTCAGTTGGCTGCCGTGGTTCCACTCCAATGCGGATCGGCGCGGCAACGGCGTTTATAAATCGATTTGAAGATGGTTCCTCTTAGTGGCTCAGGTAGAAATTGCCTGAGCCACCAGAATTTCCGCTTCGCACGATTTTCGCCCCTTCCAAAAGACAGCTTAAGTGTCTGGCGCACAGAGTGGCGCCATGAAAACGAAGCCCCTTCTCGCCGCCATAGCTCTCGCCGCCTGCAGCTTCGATATACAGGCGCCGACCGAGGGCAATCTCATCACCCTGCAGGTAACCCCGGCCGGGCAGTTCAAGCCGCGCGACAACCGGGAAATGAAAGTCCCCGCCTGGAATATTGACGCTGCGTTGGCAGCGGCTGTCGTGCAGCGGTTCGCGGCAAAGAAAACGCCTCCGGTGCTCGACTACGAGCACCAGACCCTGTGGAAAGAGGAAAACGGGCAGCCGGCACCCGCTGCTGGCTTCTTCCGCGCCCTGGAGTGGCGTGAGGGCCAGGGCTTATTCGCCCAAGTCGAGCTGACCGCCCGTGCAAAGCAGTACATCACCGATGGCGAGTATCGCTATTTCAGCCCTGTCTTCCTGTTCGATCCCGTGACGGGTGACGTCCTGGACCTTCAGATGGGAGCGCTCACCAACAACCCGGCTATCGACGGCATGCAAGCCCTAAGCGAGCGCGCTGCAGCCACTTTCCAACTGACCATTGATCCATCCAACGAGGAACCGCTCGTGAATCCACTGCTGAAAGCGGTGCTTGCCGCACTCGGCCTGGCCGAGAACACCACCGAGGAGCAGGCCATCGTCGCGCTCTCCGCCCATACCACTGACCTGGCCTCGATGCGCAAGCAACTGGGCCTCGATGACACTGCTGCCTGCAGCGCCATGCTTGCGGCCTGCACTGGGCTGAAAGCCAAGGCAGCGACCGCCGTAGATCCGGCCAAGCATGTTCCCGTTACCGTCGTCGATGAGCTGAAGGGCGAGATCGCGGCGCTGACCATCCGACTCGGGCAACGCGACGAGAAGGAACTGGATGCCGAGATCGCGACTGCACTGGAAGACGGCCGGCTGCACAAGAGCATGGAAAAGTGGGCTCGAGAGCTGGGCAAGGAAAACCGTGCCTCTCTTACTGCGTACCTTTCCGCCGCACAGCCGATCGCTGCACTGTCCGGCTCGCAGACTCGGGGCCAGCCGCCGGTACCGGACGAGAAAACCGGGCTGACGGCCGACGAACTGGCCGTATGCACGGCCATGGGTATCACCGCTGAGGCCTTCAAGGCCGCGAAGGAGGCCTGAGCATCATGGCCCTGACCAAAGACCGCAACACCCCACGCCGTGACGGCATGCAGTTCAACGATCCGGTGGCAGCCAACGCCAAGATCTTTGCCGGCAGCCTGGTGTGTCTCGACGCTTCAGGCAACGCCGTACCAGGAGCGCTGTCGACCACCATTGCGGCGCGCGGTATCGCCCAGGAGCAGGTCGACAACACCGGTGGCGCCGCCGGCGCCAAGCGTATCGAAACCCGCCGGGGTGTATTCCAGCTCGCCAACAGTGCCTCGGCCGACCAGATCACCCGCGCCGACATCGGCAAGGAGTGCTTCATCGTCGACGATCAGACGGTCGCCAAGACCTCCGCCACTGACACCCGCTCGGTTGCCGGCGTCGTCCGCGATGTGGATGACGGCGGTGTCTGGGTAGAGATCTAAGGAGCAGCATTCAGATGATTATCAACCAGCAAAACCTGCGGAACCTCTTCATCGGTTACCGCGCGGCGTTCCAGAATGCCTTCGCAGGTGTTCAGCCCGACTTCAACCAGTTCGTGCTGACCGTGACGTCCGGTAATGCCTCCGAGCAGTATGGGTGGCTCGGTAACTCGACCGCGTTCCGGGAGTGGCTCGGCGACCGAGTGATCCAGAACTTGGGCGTGCACGACTACACCATCAAGAACAAGACCTTCGAGAACACTGTAGGTGTTCCTCGCGAGAGCATCGAAGACGACAGCTACGGGCTGTTCACCCCCTTGATGGGGCAATTGGGCCAGGACTCCGCGATGCACCCGGCGGAACTCGTCTACGCGCTGCTCAGTGGTGGTTTCACTCAAACCTGCTACGACGGCCAGTACTTCTTCGACACCGACCACCCGGTAACTAGCGCGGCTGGCAACGAGGTTTCCGTCAGCAACTTCCAGGGCGGCAGCGGCACACCGTGGTTCCTGCTCGACACCACGCGAATCATGAAGCCGCTGATCCTACAGAAGCGGAAGGACTACAACTTCGTGACCATGGACGCCGAGAAAGACGAAAACGTCTTCATGCGCAAGGAGTACGTATACGGCGTTGACGCACGCTTGAATGCCGGTTTCGGGTTGTGGCAACTCGCCTATTCCTCCAGGGAAGCGCTGGATGCGAGCAGCTTCAACGATGTCTACGCGGCGATGCAGAGTCTGCGTGGAGATAAGGGCAAACGACTCGGTATCCGACCGAAGCTCCTGGTCGTTCCGCCATCGCTGCGCAGCCAGGCGTTGGAAGTGGTCAAGGCCGAACGCAATGCGGCTGGAGCCACCAATATCAACCGCGACGTGGTGGACGTGCTTGTCACCCCGTGGCTGGCGGCCTAACGGAGGCGTGCAATGGCAGGTAAGAAAAGAACTGCAGATCAACCCGAGGAGCGGTCCGGCGTAGCAGTAAGCGCAGACGCAGGCCTGTCTGCCGGTGATCTCACTTCTCCGTCTGTGGGCTCCACCGGTCCCCAGGTTGTGGAGCAGCCAGGGGAGACCATTGGTCAGGATGCCCAGCCCGGCCAGCAGAGCGGGGACGATGCTCCGTCGCCTGACGCTGCTCTGCAGCCAATGGCCGGCGCCAAGGGAGCGGCAGGTGAGGACGAGGTAGAAGCACTGTTCGTCCGTTCCGTACCGGATAGCTTCCGCCGCTGTGGCCATCGCTTCACGCGAGAAGGCCACGGCATTGCACTCTCGCTGTTGAGCGACGCCCAGGTCGATGCACTGCTCAATGATCCGAATCTGGTCGTCGAGCACTGCTCGTTTGCACTGAAGGATGTGAGCTGACCATGGACTACATCACTCTCGTCCACCTCGCCGAACGTCCTGGTGCAAAGGAGCTGGCTCAAGTCGCCACCGCCCAGCACCTGAAGATCGTCGATTCCGCGCTCCTCGATGCCGCGTTGCGTGGTGGAGATCTGAGTGCCTGGACGCCGGAGCAGGTGGCGGGGGTTGATCTCGTCCTGGAGCGAATCACCGAGGCCATGACCGAGGCCGAAAGCATCGTCAATGGTTACCTGGCCAAGCGAGGCTACGGCCTGCCGCTGAGTCCGGTGCCTGGCCTGGTTACCGGCTGGGTGCGCGACATCGGTCGCTACCTGCTGCACAAGGACCGAATCTCAGACGACAAGGACGCCATCCTGCGCAACTACAAGGATGCCTTGAAGTTCCTACAGATGGTCGCCGACGGCACGTTCAGTCTCGGCGCCGAGGATCCGATCGCCAACAATCCCATGTTGGCCGATGTTCGCTTCGATGCCGACGAGAACGTATTCAATCGCCAGCAGCTGAGGAGCTTCCGGTGAGCAACGCTCCTTTCGATCACCGTCTGGTCATCGAGCGCCTCACCGCTACGGTGCCGGCGTTGCGACTGATCGGCACGGCAGCGGACTTCGGAGCCGTTAAAGCGCTGCGGGACTATCCAACGCCGGCCGCCTATGTGCTGCTCGCTGAGGAAAGCGGTGAGCCGCGACCAACCGGCAATAGCGGTGGGCCTGCCCGGCAGCGCGTCGGCGCGCTGTTCGGCGTTGTGCTGGCCGTCCGCAGCTACCGATACGACCAGTTGGCCGACGCGGCCGACGATCTCCAGTCGATTCTCGACCAGGTTCGCGGCGCGATGGTGGGCTGGGTACCCAGCTTGCCCTTGGCCAGGGGAACCCAGTTCGTTACCGGCAAGGTGCTGGACTCTGACGACACCACGCTCCTCTGGGGCGAGATCTATTCCACTCAACACGCCATCGGGAGAGACCCATGAGTACCAAACAAGTCGCCGACACCGCCGAAGTGAAGCGGGAGAAGGTCATTCTGATCGCCGATCACACCCATGGTGAACAGAAGTGCAAGACGGGTGACGAGATCAGTGTCACCAGCATCGAGAAAGAATGGTTGATTCGCCACAAGCGCATTGCTGCGCCGGCCGATCAGGCCGCTGCCGCCGGCAAGGCGAAGGAGTAACCCCCCATGTCTCTGATTTCTCTCCAAGGCAAGATCTGGATGGCTGAGCGCAGTGCTCAAGGCAAGGCGTTGAAGCAGACCTGGGTAGGCAATGCCCCGACCTGTGAACTGCAGTTGGCCACCGAAACCACCAACGTGACCGAGAGCTTCAGCGGTAATCGCCTGCAGTACGGCCAGCTCGACCGTGGAAAGACCGCGACGATTAACCTGACGCTCGACGAATGGCTACTGCCCAACCTGATCCTGGGGCTGTACGCGCAGCAGGTCGCCATTCCCGGCGTGACGGTAACTGGCGAGGCGCTTCCCACGCCGATTGCGGTTGGTGATGTGTTCCGCCTGGCAAAACCCTTCATCAGCGATCTGGTGCTCACCCAGTCGAGCACTCCGCTCGTCGCAGGAACCGACTACAAGATCGAGTCTGCCACGGCCGGTCTGATCGAGTTCCTGACTGCCCAAGCATCTGCGGTAAGCGCCGCCTATGAGTCCGAGGAAGCTGTGGCGCTGACGATGTTCACCCAACGGCCTCCGGAGCGCTGGCTATTCCTGGACGGCATCGACACCGAAACTGGCAAGCCGGTCTTGGTCGACTTGTTCCGCTGCAAGTTCAACCCGGTCGGAACTCTGGCAATGATCCATGAGGAATACGGCAATCTGCCGTTGACTGGCAGTGTCCTGTATGACCCGCTGAATGCCGGTGATCCGATGCTCGGTGGATATGGCCGATACATCGAGAAGAAGGCGGCCTGACCATGGCGCGGAAGGTAACCAGGAAGAAATCTGCCACTGGTGCAGAGGACCTGTCTGTCATCAACCCCGACCGCACGATAATCATTGCAGGCCGGGACGTGGTGATGCGCGAGTATAGGTTCTTCGAGTCGCTGGAGCTGCTCCCTCTGTTGGAACCGATCCTGGTCGACCTTGAGGAGCAAGCGAAAGCGGGGGCACCCTGGCCGGGCATCGAGGCGGTTCCTTCTTTCCTGGGCAATCATTTCTCGGTCCTGGTACATCTGATTGCCAAAGCGGCTTCGGTCGATATGGAGTGGATGCGCGGGCTTGGTGCAGACGACGGCTATGAACTGGTCTGGTGGTGGTGGATCGTCAATGGCCCTTTCTGCAAGCGCTGCGCCGAGAAACGTCTGCTGACGGCGCAGGCCATCGCCGAGCAGGCCAGGAAGCGGGACGCTGGTCAGACGCCATCGACTACCTCGTCGCCGCCGGTTACGGCTCCGTAGCCGACATTGGCAAGATGACTCGTCGGCAGATCCTGCTGCAGCTCGATGCGGTGGAGCGACGACATCGGCGCGAACGCGCTGAACGGGTGATCGACGTCAACTTCGCTTTTGCGGGCGGTCAGGACGCTGAACGTCACCTGCAGAAGCTTCTAAAATAGAAAGCGGCCTCCGGGCCGCTTTTTCGCGCCTTCCAAAAGACCTCACTGCTTGCGCGCGCGACCATTCGGGTACTTCCTCCGAATGTGATTCGCAAATGGCAAATCGAGATCTCGAAATCGCCCTTCGGCTGCGTGCCGACATGAAAGACGGCCAGGCTGCCGTCGAAGCTTTGGCGGCCGCGATCAGGGATGTCGGAAGCAAGGCATCCGAGGCCGGCACGGGCCTGCAGAAAGTCGGTGCTACCGGCGCCGTCGACCAGGCCCAGGCGGCCATCGACAAGCTCGGCCACTCGCTGGATGGCGTGAGTGACAAGGCATCCGAGGCCGGCAAGGGCCTACAGAAGGTCGGGACTACCGGGGGCGTTGATCAGGCCCAGGCGCCCATCGATAAGCTCGGCCACTCACTGGATGGCGTGAGTGACAAGGCGTCCGAGGCCAGCAAGGATCTGCAGAAGGTCGGGGCCACCGGGCCCGTGGATCAGGCCCAGGCCTCCGTCGACAGGCTTGGCCAATCCCTGGACTCCACAGGTAAACGCGCAGGCGACGCATCCAGTCAGATCACCCAAGTCGGCGAGTCCGCAGAGCAACAAGCTGCTCGAATCAAGGCAATGGTCGCGGCATCGCTGCAGCAAAAGTCTGCGCAAGATGAGGCGGCAGATAGCACCCAGCGACTGAGTACAGCTGTCCAGGCAGGAAACACCGCTTGGAGGGATAGCGCTCAGGCGCAGTCCAACGCCATGAACACCTTCCACAACGCCGAGCGTGCCCGTGTCCAGCAGGTCGCTGTGGAAAAGCGCGCGGCGGAAGCTGCAGCCGCCGCCGCTGCTGAGACCTCTCGGCAGGAGGCGGCAGCCCGCAAGCTTCTCGGGGCTATTGATCCAACTTACCGCTCCCTCGCCCAATTGGCAGACCAGGAACGACAGCTCACCGAGCACTTTCGTGCTGGTCGTATTGAGGCTACGGCGTACGCAAGTGCCTTGGACAGAATCCGAGCGCGGCGTGATGTCCTCAATGGCATTGGCAACGATGCCAGGACCTCTACCGTGGCTCTCAACAGCATGGGAGCTGCTATCCGTCGAGTGCAGGGCCTGTTGGTGGCAGGCGTAGCTGGGTACGGCGTAGCGTCCTTCTCCAAGGAAGTCGTCAACACCAACCTGCAGTGGCAGCAGGCGTTGTACACCATGGAGGCAGCTACGGGGTCGGCGGCGAAGGCGAGGCAGGAGTTGGAGTACGTCCGCGAGGTCTCCGAACGCCTCGGCCTGGAGCTGCTCAACACCAGCCAGGCCTATTCCCGCCTGGTGGCGGCCGCGAAAGAAACCCCAGAGCTGGGCAGTTCCCTGCGCACGATCTTCGAAGGCGTCGCCTCGGCAACCACTGCGCTGCACCTCACCCGCCAGGAAACCAACGGCATCCTGCTCGCCCTGGAGCAGATGGTCAGCAAGGGCAAGGTTCAGACCCAGGAGCTAGTTCTGCAGCTCGGTCAGCGCGTTCCCGGCGCGTTCTCGCTTGCCGCCAAGGCCCTGGGCACCAACACAAAGCAGCTCAGCGAGTGGCTGGAAAAGGGCATGATCCCGGCGGCCGAGTTTCTGCCGCGGTTCGGCGCGGCCCTGCAGGAAGCTTATGGGCCAGCCTCACAGAAAGCGGCCACCGGCTTGCAGGCCGAACTCAACCGTCTGCAGAACGCATTCACTGACTTGAAGATCCAGGCCGGCGAGTCGGGGTTCATCGACACCTTCACTCAGGCCGTGCGAGACCTGCGTGATGTGCTGAAAGATCCGGCGGTTGTGGAGGGCCTGAATCTCCTGATCAAGGGCCTGGGTACTGCCATCGGTTATGCGGCCAAGGGGGCTGCGGGCGTCGTCAACGTCACCAAGTTCGTCGCGGAGGAGATTGCGGCGCGCGTGAACGGTCCCGCCGGTGATGACGTACCCCGCTTGGACGATGCCATCGCTCGGGAAACCGAGTACATGGCGCGGGTCCAGTCCGCGCTTGACGATGCCTACGAGAAGAACGACCAGAAGCGCATCCAGCGATACGAAGATGCACTCAGCAAGGCACAAGCGCAGATCCAAGCATGGCAGGACCAGCGTGACGCGGTGCTGAACGGTGCCGGCCAGGTCGCGGCGCTACCTGCGACTACGGTCACCGGTACAGGCCCCACCACCAAGACACCCTTCACGCCATCAGGCGGCGAAGACAAGGCCGCTGCGCGCCTGGCCAAGCAGAACGAAGACTGGGTCAAGCAGTTGGAGAAGGAAGCGGCGACCTACGGCAAGGGTCGGGCTGCGTTGCGTGAGTACGAGCTGGACCAACGCAATCTGACGGGAGCCCTGGAAGCCCGCGCTCGCGCCGCATGGGCGACCCTGGACGCGGCAGAAAAGCAGAAGAAGGCCGACGAGCAGGCAAAGAAAGACGCCACAACCCTGAAGCAACTCAACCTGGACTACCTTCGGGCCACCGGCCAAACCGTCGATGCGGCCGGCGCCGAGATTGAGAAGAAGTACGGCGACCTGCAGAAGCGTCTGCTCGCCACGGGTGACACCGAAGGCGCCGGCCTGGTCAGCAAGCTGATGGGAATCGAGAAGGCCAAGGCTGAGCTGCAGCAGCTCCAGGACCAGGTCGACCGGATCTTCGGCGAGCAGTCTCGGCAGGAGTCGAGTATCCAGGCCGCCCAGCAGGCCGGTCTCGTCAGCGAACTGGCCGCGCGGCAGCAACTGCTAGACCTGCATCGGTCCACCGCCGACGAGGTGGAGCAACTTGTGCCTCGCATGGAGGAGCTAGCCAGGGCAACTGGCGATCCGGCAGCGATCGAGCGTGTGAAGGATCTCCGCCAGCAGCTCGACAATACCCGCCTGGCCGCCGACCAGCTCACTTTGGCTCTGCGATCCGGTATCGAGAATGGCATGCAGAATGCGCTGCGCGGTCTCGCCGATGGCACCCTGTCGCTGCAGGAGGCCGCGGTTTCGTTCCTGCAGTCGGTCAGCCGATCGCTGGCCGACGTTGCCGCGCAGCAGTTGGCCCAGAAGGCTACCGCAGGACTCATGAGTCTGTTCGGCCAAGGTGAGCAAGACACCAGCATGGTAACGGGAGCCGCGGCCGTGACATCGGCTGCGGGGGCTCTGGCTGCGGCCGGAGGAACGCTGGTTACTGGCGCAGCTGCTCTACAGAGTGCCGCCGGGAGTCTGGCTCTGGCGAATGGGGTAAAGGGGGCAGGTGCCGCTGCCAGTGGTGCCGGTGCGGCAGGTGCGGCTGCCGGTGGTAGCGGGTGGTGGTCCTCGATCACAAGCATGTTCGGGTTCGCCGATGGCGGGCAGGTGCGCGGCCCTGGGACTCCAACAAGCGACAGCATCCCTGCCTGGCTTTCGGATCAGGAAGTCGTCATCAGGGCCGCGGCCGCAACCCAGCCTGGCATGACCCCGCTGCTCCTGGACATCAACAAGCGTGGTTGGGCTGCGCTGCATGACTGGTCCGGCGCTGTGCGCCACGCGACGGGCGGAATAGCCACCATCCCCGCGCCCGCAATGCCTGCTCCGGGCCTGGGTGCTGCGCGCCTGCAGGAGCCGTCCAGGAACTTCAGTACCTCGGTCGCCAACTCGATCTACCTGCACGCCGTTCAAGACACGGATCAGATGGCGGCCGAAATGTGGGCCGGCAAAGGCGGCGAACACTTCCTGGTCTGGCTGAACAAGAACCGCCAGGCCGTCAAGCAGATTATCTA
>OKWL01000339.1_pt1 | contig 24511 bp, 52 predicted proteins | sample 1607171 | NCBI WGS metagenome assembly OKWL01 (sample SAMN07501049, study PRJEB24779) | human gut metagenome
GGCGTAGCTCAGTTGGTAGAGCACAGGATTGTGGCTCCTGGTGTCGTGGGTTCGATTCCCATCGTCCACCCCATATTCCGAAGCGCCAGGCCCGAGGCCTGGCGTTTTCATTTCCAAGCAGTGTCCCGCGGACGTGGTGGAATTGGTAGACACACTGGATTTAGGTTCCAGCGCCGCAAGGCGTGAGAGTTCGAGTCTCTCCGTCCGCACCACCTTCTAAATCAAGTGTTTACGAGCTTCAGCGGCCCTCCTTGTAGATGCGCTGGATTATCAACGTGAACTGAACGTGAAATGCGACTTTCACGGACTTGATCAAGCACCCCAACTGCATCCCTTACCCTGGCCGGCGCAAGATGGGCATATCGCTCAGTCATCGCGACCGTCGAGTGTCCGAGCAGATCCCGAACATCCGCCAACGGAACGCCGGCACTTACCAGCCATGCCGCGCAGGTATGGCGCAGGTCGTGAATCGTAAAGTCCACAATCTTCGCTGCCTTGCAGGCCTGCTTGAAGCCGGCCGATAGCGATACCACTCGATCACCATTGGCGCGCGCAAAAACCCATGGGCATTCCGGGCTTGTCTCGGACCTGAATGCCATTCGTCGCTTTAGTGCTGCCATCGCTCCTTCGTTGATCGGGATGCTCCGGCGCTTTCCTGCCTTCGTGTGGCCAGCCTCCAGATAGATCAGGCGGTTGGCAAAATCCACTCTGCGCCACTCAAGGCCGAGCATCTCTTCCCGCCGGCACCCTGTGTTGACGGCCAGGCGGATAAAGTCCTCCAGCATCGGGCCAAACTTCTGCCCGCGCGCGGCTCGGCACAGGGCCTCAACCTCTGCCCTTGTCAGCCAACGATCACGCCCCTCGGCCTCGCGCATCTTCCGTCCCTTAACGGGATTCGGGAGGGCCCACTCCAGTTCGGTGTTGCAGTGGTTGATAGCCGCGGAGAGGGCAGCGAGTTCGCGGTTAATGGTTGCCGGGGATGCGCCGGCGTCCAATCTGTGCGTTCCGTAGCCCCGGATGTCCTGCCCCCCTAGATCGTTGATCACACGTCCGGCAAAATACTCGCGCAGCGGCTTTATGCGGTGCACGGTCGTTTCGTAGCTGCGCTGATGCTGGCGAGCGTGTTGCAGATACGGAATGATCACCTCCTCAAAGGTTCTGGGCGGATTCACGCCCATTTCCTTTTCCTTCCACGCTTTCGCGCGTTCCTGTTGCTCTAGTGCTTTCGCCGCCGAGTAGTCGGCAGTTCCAGAAGAGCGTCTAACAAGCTTTCCTGTTGCTGATTTGAAAGAGATCCACCAGTAGGCGGAGTCGTTTCTCTTGTACGGCATACTTCCTCCGGTACGCCGACCGCGTCGCGCATGCTAGCAGCGGCTTCATCTTCAAGCATCTGTTCGAGCTTTTCCTTGTGCACCCGGATGGTCTTTTTGAACCTGACCACTGGGATCAGCTTTTCGTCCGCGTAGCGGTACGCGGTCCTGCGGCTCACGCCGAGAATGCCGGCGGCCGCCTCAACTGAAATCAAAGACATAGCGAGACCTTGGCCGATCAACGGCATCGGTTTGGAGGGTAGAATTCGTGCTGGCTTGGCCGGGCAGGGCGCCCGCATCGGGCAATATGGGGGTTAACTGCCCGGTCAGGCCTTTGGTAGGATTAGACGCCCAGCCGGGTTAGCTCAGGGAGAGCTAGTGGCGCCCGGCTGGGTTACTTGATGAGTTCGGCGGGAACGCTGACGGTTTTTCCGTACTTGGCTCGAACGATGGCGCGGCATGCTGCTATTAGATGGGTGGTCCCTGCCGACGCTGCATCAGCTGGCATATCGAAGCCGCATGCTGTGAAGAAGTTCAGCGGTTCGCCATGCCAGTCGTTACCGACCCATTCGAACTCGAAGCGATACTTCTCGATCAGTGGTCCGCCGAAAGTCCAATTGGTCGAAGGTGAGTAGTCGCAGTAACCGAAGTTTGGGATGAAGGCTCGGCGGAAGGGATGCTTCATGAGGTCATATCCTTCGATCACCGCAACGGCCCAATCCAGCGCCGGCCCCTCAAGATCGCAGGTCATCACTTCTACGGTTTCGCTCATTCCCCACCTCCCATAGACTTGCCGATCTCGGCTGCGGCGCGAGTGATGGCTAGTCGAATGCACGCGTCCTGATAGAAGACATCGTTTTCAGCAGTTCTAAACATGACTGTCGGATTGCTCTTTGGGCTATGGATCTCCAGATTAAGCAGAACTGCCAGCCTCAGCGCGTCGCCGTCGTCGGTGAGCGGGTTCCAGGCGAAGCGAGTACCAGTTTCGTCACTGACATCGATCCCATCATCGCCCAGGAAGAATCCGTACCCGGTAAAACCAGCCGCCCGCGCCGCCAGTTCGAGTAGTTCGCGGTCGTTCATTGCTTGTCTCCTTCCAGGGCTGCTCCGATGATCCTTTCGATCTCGTCGCAGTGTTCGTAGATGTCATTCGGGTGGCTGCCGTTTTTCAAGCCGCTGACCATGTTCACGAGGTCTCGGGTAAGTGGGCGGAGATTCCCGTCGACTTCGGCTTCCACGGCCTGTAGCGCTCCCCTCAGCGCCTCGTTCTCCGCCTTGAGCCTGTCGATCTCGTCCAGCAGGGCGAGGACGGTCTTAGGATCAGTCGCGCAAAGGAACTCTGCATCTGCCATCACAGACGGTCCGGATATTGCGCCGCTAACTGTGCAGATGATCGTTCCATTTCCGGAGACGATGACTCTCTCGTCAGTTCCTTGGTAGCGAGCGCCAGGAGTTGCCGCTACAGCAAGCCTCCGCAGCTCTGCGTGGTCGGTCATAGCCACACCTCGTCGTTGATGCTTTTCAATATCTTTGATGCGATCTGCTTTCTTTTCTTTTCGATCTTGAGATGCATTTCGACAAAGGTGTGATGCTTTCCTTTGAAAATGAATGTCGGAACGAGTCCACGTTCATCACGTTTCCACGTAGATTTGTATGCGTGAAAGTCCTCAAGGGCCCGCTCAATGCGCTGTTCAGGTGTTTGCTTCTTGGTCATGGCGCCACCTCGATTCCTGCTTGCCGGAGGGCTTCTTTTACCTTCTCTATGGCGTCGTTGAACGCGTGGCACTCATGCTTGGTTGCGTACATGCTGTATGAGCGCTTTGCAGGCAACTCCACCCTCAGAGCCGCGCGGCTGGCTTTCCAGGCCAACCATCTATCGTTTATCCGGTAGTCGGAGTACATGCCGTCGGTGTTGGTGTTCAACTTCGCGCCGTAACGAGTGCAGACTTTTCTGCCTGATACCCACGCTTCAAACTCTTCTCTCATGTCAGGCACGGTCAGGACTCCTCTGAGTGGATCGCCTTGTTCATGTCTCGCTTCATCGCGTTGACCTTGTTCTGAAGTTCGTTCCACTCTGGGTCGTTCAGCGAGAAGTCTTCCTGTTTGTGCATCTTCCTCTCCAGCCAGAGGGTGAAGCGCAATAGCATTCTTGTGAGCGGGAATCGTTTCACTGCTTGCTCCATCTGCTCAACTCCTGTCCTTTCAACTCGGTCTGCCTGTAGAGTTCCTGCATATCCCCGACGACCCGGAAGATTCCCAGGACGAAGAGAACGATGACTATCACTGCCAATATGGTTTCGTTGTCGTTGTCCACGGTTAGTCCTCCGGGGTCGGATGCGTTGGTTTCGTTGTTGGGAGTCGATGCCGGGATTCCGGCATCGGTGCGTACAGTGGTTGGCGATGGGTGGCTATACCGGCCATTCGGTCAGAGGCGTGTCGTATCCCAGCATCAGAGGGTGCTTTGGCTGTCCGCAGGCAGTGATTCCGAAGCACATTACCGGCTTTCCTGATCGGATCAGCCATTGAAGAAGCTGAGCAGGAGCACCACGCAGATCTCGCGGCATTTTCGAAAGGCTTCCCCAGCAAGGAACCAGAATGTCGGCATCAGCGACTATGGCGCGGAAGTGGTCGGCGCTAAGTGGTCCGAAAGGATCATCCTGTCCGCGAAGCTCTTTCACGTCAGTAGCGCGGTAGCAGAAGACGTTGCCGACGATGAATCGATGACCTCCGTTGCGCAGAGTGAACCCTCGCCACTTGCGCACAGTCGCATCGTCAATATTGGCATCCGCCGTGCTTGGGTTGACCCCAAAATATGCGAACACTTTGCTGCCCTCAAAAGGCAGGCAGCATTCTCGCTCCAGTCGGTAACGATACCGGCCGCATTCACTGATGATTGCTGACATCGTTCCCTCCCTCATGCTCGCTCAGCAGGGCGCGGAGTTCGTTGCGAGCTACGACGTAATCAGCATGCGAAAGCAGTGGCTCGCACAGCCTGCGCAAAAGCCCCTCGCTGACCGTCATACCGTTGATGCGCGCCATATCCCCGCACGCCAAGTTATAGCCAGTGGCAGATGATCGGTATTCCGGATCAGCAGATGCGCTGACATCGCGTAGGGCAGGAATGACCACCACCCTTGCGCGCAGTGCTGCGACTTCATCCCTTAGCGCCTGGGCCTCGGCTTCTAGCTTGGCGTAGTCGGCATCCGCGACGTGACCCTTCACAGCGCCGCAGTCCGGGCATTGCAGCGCGCCGAAATCCCAAGCTTCGTGCGAGCAGTTACTCATGACCTACCTCCTTGCTGAAGTGCGCGGGTCGATGCACTGCGCAGTAAGGGCAGACCCAGCCGTAGCGGTACTTAACCCACCCACGCGCACGCGCTTCCGTCTCAAGGTCGCGGTATGCATTGATCACCGAAGCCTGCGTGTCGGATGCTTCTTGCATCGGCCCTTCATTGTCGTGCGACCAGCACCTCTCCGGTGAGTAGCCTTTTCCATCTGACCACTTCGCAAAACGATCTTCGCAGCGAATCTCGATCCAGAAACCCATCACACCCCCTCCTTGCCGGGCGCGGCGGCGAGCAGCTCGGCCAGCGATATCTCTGGAGCCTTGCACTGGCCTGCGTCAGCAACAGCCATCGCTAGCGCGCGGTCGTCGACGAATTCTGAATTGCGGAATCGAGTCACCGTCTTCTGCATCTCGTCCACCTGTTCCTGCGTCCAGATTCCGCACTCGACGAGCATCCACCCCTCCGGCACGCTGTGCTGAGCCTGGGCGACCGGGGCTTTATCAGCGCGAACGCGCAGCTCCTTGGCGACTGCGGACAGCGTGACCCAGCCCGGCGACGGCCCCTTGGCGCGCTCGGCGAAGTAGTCGGCTGCGGCGAGCAGCGCAGGAGCCCCGCATGCCTCCAGCTCTGCGACCCTGGCCAGGGCGGCGTCGCGCTCCGCCTTGAACTTCTCGCTGATACGGGAAACGTGATCGAGCAACAAATCCATTGCACGGTTCCAGCGCGCTTCGACGATGCGCTCATGCTGGGCGACGGTCATGACCGCAACGGCGGGTTGCGACGGCTTATGTCTGACGGCATCCATGGACAGTGTCCCATCCGGTTTGACGAACAGATAAGCCACTACCTCCGGCCGCTCCGCCTCTGCCTGCTCGGCCTGCGCTGGGGAGGGTTGCGGCATACCGAGTAAATCCTCTCCCTGCTGGCTGATCTCCCAGAACGCCGGGCTGCGCTGAACTCGATTGAGCAGCCCGAGCTGAGTCAGCAGGTCTAGCCAGTGCCGGCCGATATCAACACCGCCCGATTCGAAGTCTTCGGCGCAGTCATAGAAGCGGCGCAGCTTAGCCAGCACCTTCTCCGCGAAAGGCGGTAGCGCCGGGGAGGGTTGCGCCAGGGCGGCGCGGCTAGCCTCCCATGTAGGGTAGTGAGCGTTTGTGACGTGCCATTTGCTACCGGGCTTGTGCCCCTCGGACTCAAGCAGTGCGTTTCGGCGGTCACGGTACGCCTCGAACGCCGCGCGCTCATCGCCGCCTGCCTGCTCTACCGATTCCTTGTTCAGTTCGCTCATTTCACTGCCTCCCACACCTCGGCATTGCCGAGCGCATCGATTGATGTGTACGTGCTGTGCCCGCTGGCTTCTTGAAGCTCAACTGATCCGCCGGCTTCGAGAACAGCGATGTATCTGCGATTAGTTGGCTTGTGCCGGAAGACCTTTCCGACTACGCACTGCGCGTTGATATGTCGGACTTGGTAGCTGTCGGCGAAACAGCCGTGTTCGTGCAGGCTCATGCTGCTACCCTCGGGGCTATGCCCATGTCTCTGTCGTGGTGTCCTGCGAGCCAAAGTGACCGCTCATAGAGCATGTGCAGTCCGTAGGGGCAGGCCTGTAGACGTTCGCCGCGGTCGCGTGCTTCGATGCCTTCGCGGTATTCGTCCGTAGATTCTGGGAACTCAAGCCGCTGCTTTTTCATCTTGCGTCCCATGCTTCTTGGAAGCCTTCTCGATGGCGACGCATGCCTTGCATCGGGTGCAGATTCCAGCGTGCGAGTCCTTCTTCGCGTGATACTCAGTAACTGGTTTCGTCTCACGACAGGCTGAGCAGCGCTTGACCATCACACCGTCGATCTTTGCGATCTGCCCGTGGTCTAGCTTCCACTGCTCGTCTCGGATGACTTTGAATCGTTGGCGGCAGTCTTTTCGCTCCGGTGCACGGATCTTGTCCGCCCGTTTGTCTCGCCCGAAGTAGTTCGAAAGGAGGCGCTGAAGCACGTAATCTCGGATACCAAGCGCGTCGGCGGCTCCCTTGCGGTCCGGGCAGCAATCGAGCAGGACATCCAGAGCAGCAACAAACGGTTCGTCCTTGATCTCCTGGGCGGTTTGTTTGCCCATAGAGCGGATACGTCCGTTGAACATTGCTGGAGCCGAGTCGCCGGATACTCCTACCGGGATTTCCTTAATGGCCCCTCCCGACGACATGAACTCCGAAACCAGTCGGTCGATATCCTCATGCGTCATGCTGTGCGGAACTGCTACCGGCTTCAGCCAAGCATCTGCCGGGATATAGATTTCAACGGGTGCAAGATCGGTGTTCATGTCTTTCTCCTGGCAAAAGAAAGGCCCTGTTGAGGGCCTTATTAAGCTGCTTTCCTCATCATTTCTCTGAATTCCCTATGAAGTTTTGAGTGGCACTCAGAACACAGCCAAACAACTGAAAGCGGCTGTTCATAGTCAGGATGATGAGCTTGTATGTTCTTAGTGTTAAAGCAGTCAGGCGCTGTGCAGCATGGTGGTTTTATTAACTTCTTGTCTCTGATTGCATTGTTTAAAGCGTTATGCGCTGAACCTTTTCCCTTGTTTCTCTCTATATATCTTCTTTTGGCCTGATTTGATATTTCTCTTCCTCTTTCTGTTTTAAGATAATCCAGGCGTGCCGAGACTCTATGTTGATCGTTGCTTCTTTGGCGATCATACAAGCGGTAGTAATCTAGTTTTGCAGATCGGTTATCCCTAACCATGCGCTTTCTGCATTCTTTGCAGGTTCTGTCTCTTTTATAGAAATCGTCTTCCGCTTTCTGATCGCCGCATTTAGCACAATGCTTCATGCGGCTACTCCGTTCAGAATGGTATGTCAGAAGAATCGTCGAAGCTGTCGTTAGCCTGAGCTTGTCGAGGCGCGCTCTGCTGTTGTTGAGGCTGATCCTTCTTCGGCTCGAACAGCGCAAGCCAGACTCCGCCATCGTCTGATCGTTGCGGGCAACCTGCCGGGTTGAAGCAGGCATCGAGTTTCAGCCGGTACCCTTTCTGCGTGCTGACGATCACGCCGACCTTGCGGTTCAGGTACTTGACCTGGCCGTCCTTCTCGTACTGGCCAACGCTGGCCACGACGTCGTATTTCACGCTCATGTGTTACCTCGGAATGGTTTGATAGGTCTGCTCGACCAGTTCTAGGAAAGCCTCGCGGCGGTCGCGCAGGCGTTGGATTTCATCAGCGCATTCGGATCGATGCAGTCGGTGGACGATCAGTTGGCTGGCCGGAGGGAACTCCGAGCAGTAGCTGATGAAATCGACCCAGTCCCGACCAGTGCAGTCGAGGTGGCCGATAAGCTGCCAGCGATAGGCTGGGTCGAATGATTCGCGGCGCAGGGTGGCGTAGTGGACAGCCGCAGTGACGGACTTGATCTCGACCACGCCGTCTTCCATTACGAGTCCATCAGGACTGTCTCCGTACAGTTCCCAGTCGAAGAACCCGCCGTTGGATACTTCAACGAAGTTCTCGTCCTCGTAGAGCATCCTGGCAACTGGCTCCTGTTCATGGCCGCGCTCAGTGTGATCATTGGAGAAACTGAAGGACGCCTTCACGCCGGTAGCGCGCTCCAGGGCAATCTGAAGCGCGTACTTCTTTGCCGGCTCGCCGAAGGCCTTGCCCTCGTTCGCCATGAAAGTCCCGAAACTGGACGCAGTGGCCTTTCCGATTCTCAGCGCCTCCCACACATCACTGTTCTGCGGTACGTCGTGCCATCTCATCGGCGCACTCCTGCATCAGTTGCTGCTGGTGTTCTTCCGAGATGAAGACGCGGGCGGTCACTGCATCTAGGTTGCCGTCGCGCAGGTATGCGTTCTTCGCGTTAGCCCATTGCTTCGTGCATTCCGGCGTCAGGACGGCTTGTACCGGCGCTTTCGGGCTGATCCGCAGGCCTTCTACCGACTCCTTTCCAAAACGCACGTTGCTGTCGACGTAGACCGTTACGCGAACGTTCAGCCAGTCATCGATGAACGACGAGCCAGTCAGCGCCTTGAGCGTCTTGCTGTTGGTCGCGTTCAGGATCATCGGCTTCAGCTTCTCGCCTGGCCGCAGTTCCTTTTCTACGAAGTGGGCGGTGTTGAACATGTCCTTGGTCTTCTTCGTGCGGTCTGGCTCAAGACCCACTCGCGCGATAGTTAGGACAGTTGGCTCGACAATGTCAGCACTGCTCAGGTACGGCGAGTCGAACGCCTTCCTGAAGTGCGTTTTTCCTTCGTTGGACATTTTGGTGATACCTCGCCGCGCATGCGCAGCCAGTGAAGGGAGGGGTTAGGCGATCTGCTCGAATATATCGAGCTGCGCAGAAGCGCATTGCTGCTCGCCGGACGGAAGTGGCTTTGCGGGTACTTGCTGGATTGTTGGCTTAGGCTCTGCCGAAACCTCTTCGGCCTCGATGCCAAACTCACAGATCACTATCTCGCAGACTGGACTCACGCCTTTCCAGTCATTCAGATACATGCTGGTATCAATGCCGCAGTTCATTCCCATGACGATCCCCGTCTGATCCATGAACTTGCGGCATTCCTTGTCGATCTGCTGCTCGAAGTGTTGCTTACCTGAATAGCGGAAGGGGGCCGACATCTGGGGGATAATAAAAGCGCCCCAGGAGGCTAGCCGGCTGGCCAGCTCGATCACCTTGTATTCGAACTTCCCGCCGGAGTAGGCGCCATCAAAATCGGCACCGGTATTTATCTGCCCGAATGGCGGGTTGGAGATAGCCCAGTCGAAGGTTCCGATATTTCCGATGCCGAACACATCACCGACAATCCATTCGGCGTCAGGAACGACGCGCTTTCCGACCTCTGCGTATTCAGTATTCTGCTCAACGCAGACGATTCGCTTGGCTCCATCAGAGCAGGCGAACGACAGACGCCCGATCCCGGCGCACAGGTCAATGATTGTTCCTCCGTTCACTTCGATAGCGAAGTCTCGGGCAAGTCCTTCGGGGGTGAAGAAAGCGCCTGCCAATCCGTTCATGTTGGTGGCTCCCTCGTGGAAGTTATCCAAGATGAACAGCCGGTCATCGAGCGATAGGTGCTTATCGCTATGGGCCAAGTCCAGCGCCTGCTTGTGACGCTTGGCCTGGTCCTTTGTGATCTTGGCCATATCGTTCTCCAGGTAGAAGGTGAAAGGCGCTTACGGCGCCACTCGGCAGCGTCACCCCCGCGGGATGAATAGCGTTGCGCTAGAAGCCGCTGCTGCGGGTGTTTTCTTCATGCCGCCCACCGCCCGCTGGGGAGGCCGCAGTTATCCGGATTACCGGCCTGCTGCGGACAGGTGCGTAGATTCTGCGGTGATGATTCCGCCCCATATTGGGCCGGCTGCGAGAATGAACAGGTACAACAGGCCTCCTAAGAGGCTGCCTAGCCAGATTGCTGTGCGTCTGGTGTTCATAGCCCCGCCACCTCAACAAACGCCACGGCGAACATGAACACGCTGCCCACAAAAAAGCCGCCGAAGATCAGGACTTGGGCGGCCTTGGTCAGGTCGATGGTGATGGTCATGTGCGTCTCTCCCTAACCAGTCGTTCAGCGTTCTCGATAAGCGCCGCCTCGAATACGCGGAACCAGATGCGCTGGGCCAGTTCCAGGTCGCCTCGGCGGACGGCTAGGAGTAGCTGAGTCATAGGGCACTCTTTGCTTTCGACCTCAGCAAGCCACTCAGGCACGAATCCGGCGAATCCGTAGACCGTAAACTCAGGGCCGATAAAGGGCCTTTCTTTCCGATCATGGAACGGCACGCAATCACCGTCCTCGCAGTTCAGAAGCTTGCCGACTTGCTCAGTGACATACTCGCTGTCGCCGTCATCGTCGGGCGGTAGCGCGTTGTCCCAGCGTTCCTGTGCGTATTTCAATGCAGTGTTCATGGCTAAATCTCCATCGCTTCGATCAGATCAACAGCTTCACTGGTCGGGTCGAACTTCGTGCAAATAGGACCACAGAAGAAAGGGGCGTTCTCTTTGTCATCCACCCAGCCATCACACCATTCACTTTCATCCCGGTTAAGAGTGCAGTACCCACAACTTGCAATCTGATTAGCAGGCTGCCCGTTCACAAACGGGAAAACTTCGCTATATGACTTTGATCCGTTACTGCCAACTTCTACGTGCGGACGGAATTCAATTTTCATGTCTCACCTCGCGTTCGCGTGCATGCTGCGGATGGCGGTCATGCTTCAGACCTCTCTAACTTTCCTGCGAACTCAACGATCATCAGCCGGGCATACTGTTCGCGTGCTTCCAGATCGTCAGGGTGAGCTTGGAAGGCTTCAGCTATCAGCCATTGCAGGTTCAGGTGAGGGATGCGAAGAGCCAGCCCAAATGCGTCACCATTGTTCAGCAAGGGATTCCATGTCAGTCGCGGTCCGTTCTTTTCGCTGACTTCGATTCCTTCGTCGCCATTGAAGTACCAGTGGATCCGATAGCCGGCCGCCTTAGCCGCCAGCTCAAGCATTTCTCTGCCGTTCATCTCTCTGACCTCTTGGTCGCGTGCATGCGGCTGCCCTGGTCTTGGATGGAGACTCGCCTACACATCCGGATTAGGTGGAAATCAGCGAGCGCCAGGGCATGCGCATACAGGCGAAAAAATGCCCGGACTTGCCGGGCTAATGAGGGGTAGGGTGATAAGAGGGTGATCTGCGCTGCCGGCTCTACTTGAGCTACCTCCACCCTCCACGGGTGGTGCGCTAAGCATCAGCACTACTACTACTTCAGCGGCGTGCACACCGCTTATGCCTCGTTCGTGCCTACGCAATCCTTCACGCCCCGCCGGGCCGTTTACGGATTCACAGATGCGCTACAGCAGCGCAGATCACTCTCATTGGTAGGGTGGGGATGGCCGGGTTACGGCTGCTTCTTTACCCGTGCTGTCGAGTATCCATTTCTGGTCTGGCCGAACACGCAGTAGCGCATCCCCATTGAAGGGTGGCGTCCTTGCCGGGGAAGTCAGGCGCTGCTCTTCTCTCGCACAACAATCTCGTGTGTCGCCCGGCAGTCCCGACAGATAGCAGCGATGTCGCCGCAGTAGTCGAGCTTGCAATTCGTACCGAGCATCATCTCGTCAGCAGGGATGTGGTAGCCCCACGAGTCGTTGCCGTTCTTATCTGGCCACTCGTAGTTCAGGTTCGCGTCGTAGAAGCATTTCCCCCCGCAGACGTCGCACGAGTAGTAGTCACCAGCTGCCATATCTTGCCTCCAGTGTGTGTATGCGCCAGGGCGCGGTTAGGCGGTTGCCTTGGCGATTGCGGCTCTGGCTGCTTCCCAAAGCTCTGGTGTGGTTTGCTCGCACTCAACCAGAGCAATAAGAGCGTCCAGAAGTTCGGTTGAAGATGCGGCCAAGACAGCATCAGACTCTCGTTTGAATCTTCCAATCTCCCCGCGCTTTGGAGCTGTTACTGAAATCCATCGCTGATCGCCAGCCCAAGTCGCATACTTGTCGTGCTGAGACTTCCACGGACCTTTTGTATGCTTGCTCATTCTGTTCTCCTGCCTCTCAGGCGTCTTGCGGTTGAATAGGGCGACGCTTCAAACGGGTCGGCAAAAACATCGTCAGAAGCAGAATTCCCCACATTGCAGCGAACTCAAAAAGGGTTGGCATGGATTCCTCTCTTGCCCGGGGGCTGGTAATTGGCTGTATGGGGGAGTGGTCTAGGGCGGGGATCGAACCCGCGACCTGCATCGATGAGCGTTCGCGTTCATGACCACTCGCGCTCGCTGCTCTACCGCTCTGAGCTACCTAGACCACTCTCCGATACAGCCCTGGAGGAGCCGTGACGAACCTCCAGGGGATCGGGCCTGCGTTGGGGAACCCGGCAGGCGCGGGCGGCTGGTTACACAGTTCGCATGGCGGGCTTCTCTGCTGGCCCGTGACGACCTTCAGCAATTGGCCCGTACTCGAAGTCCGGGAGGTCCATGACCCTGGGTTTATTCTCGGCAACGATCATGCGATTGATGTCGAACCAAAGCTGTTCGCCGATCTTTCCGTCGTCTCCGATTCCAGGGTTCAGAACTACCTGAATGCAGCCGTATAGGTCGAAGCAGACCGAGGTAACCACGCCCTCGAAGCCGGTCACGCGATCCCTGGCGCGATACCCGAGAATGGATAGGTGCTTCTGTACGTTCATGTTTTCCTCTCTTCCCGCTTATCGCTGGGTGTGTTGGGTCTGGTGATGCCCTGCTACCGGAATGGCGGCGGGCTACTGATGGAGGACGCCGCGCCCGAACGTCTTGCCGCAGCATGCGCATACAGGAACGCCAGTTTCCTGTTCCAACTCGATGCTGCATGCGGTGCTCCGGTAAGTGTTCGCAGCGAAGGTCAGGCCGGCGCGCTCAGCCTCATCCGCTGCCTGTAGCCATCCAGCAATCGCTGGGTGCGGGACTGGCTTAGGCGCCAGTTCGATTTCGATCTGCATCGTCTGCCCTCCAGGGCGGTAATGCCCCGGCGAACCGGGGCGGTGTTGATCAGCAGGGCCGCAGTTCTGTGCAGTCCATGGAAGGGGCGCCTACCACGATGCGGCGGGAAATTTCACCGTAGGCCTGCGGGAAGTGCTGGATCAGATCGTTGGCTTCCTCTTGGGTCTCAGCTTCGAAAGCCGGATGCCAATAGGACGGGCTATCGCCATACTTGACTTCGATCATGAGGTGGAATGCTTGAGCTTGAGTGTTCATCGTCTTGCCCTCCAGGGCGTGTTGACTTCCCGTCTGGCCCTCGGTGGAGGGCCAGCCAGTGAAATCGGTGTTTCTCGCAAACCCTCACGCCGGTAGCCGGTGGTGAGCGCATTGCGCATTTCGTACCGTCCAACGGAACTCAATAGCCGGATCAACTCGGCGCCCGTTGGCTCGTCTTCAGGTTGTTAAAGAGCGGTCGGCTCGGTGGCCTGGCCGGCGATGCATTGCTATCTGTGTGTCTTCGAGCAACCCACAAGCCGGCTTGCATTTATAAAAGCATGCTTGTTTTTATAATGCAAGCAATCTTGTGATGTTTTTTAATACTGTATGGATAGCCAGTAATGGAGGGTGTCTATGAGAAGCCAGAAGAAGGCGCAGCAGCGTCGCGACGAACTCACAGCAACAGACCGTCTCGGGCTGAGAGTGGCGGCGATGATCAGTTCCCCGAAGGCTCAGCTAGAGCGTGCCGTGACTGTTCATCAGCTAGACACTGATCCTGATGAGGCGTGGGAGAGCGTGATGGGGTTGATCTCGGAGGAGGACGGGGTCGAGCTGATTTTCAATGATGACGGATCGGTGACCCTGCGGTGGTCGATTCGGAACGATGGAGAGCACCAAGATAGCTGTTCCGAGATGGAGCCCGTGGAGGAGAAGCCTCCATTCTGATTCCATGAAAAAGCCCGCGCTAGGCGGGCTTGGTGATCACGGTCAGAGGAGGCTAGAGCTTGGAGGCATCACTCTTGGTTTTTTCAGCGGCGGCCCGAGAATTTGCCTCTGCGATCGGCTTGTTGAGCACTATTGCGCCGAAGGTATTTATGTCTGTCGAGAATCGCTCAAGCGTAATGCTGACGCGCGCGCCATCCCATACCAGAGTGTCGTTGACGAAGGATGCCCCGGCCTGGTTTTCACTGATGGAGCAGCGCGGGATGTAGGCTTTCCGTATTTCTCGGTGAAGAGTTCGGTCACTTTATCGAAATCATCGGTATTACCCGTAAGCATGAAGTATTCCACCTGGCCTTCGTTCAGCTTGGCGGACAAGTGATAGTTGTATCGAAGACCGATCGAGGGCTTTCCCTCAATCGTGTAGAGATTGCCATATGGTTTTTCTCGGCAAAGCCGTGTCTGCTGGAAACCGATCACGCCTGGCGCACACTGAGGGAGCGCCATGACGCTGCTGCTTTCGAAGGTCAGGCCAAGAAAGCTTGATGGCTCTTGGGTCCAGGCCTTGGCGGCTGGCTTTGCGGCAAAGGCCGAGCATGATGCGAGAATGGCTGCAAGAATGACTGCGGACTTCATGGGTACCTCCCTGTGAGTTGAGCCGCCATCCTAGCACCCTGGCGCGTCGCCATCACGCAGGCGGGGCTCGCTCAGGAGTCCTTTGGATGCGGCGCCAGACAGAAGGGGCGGCGCTGTATCGAGTTCAGCGCCGGGGCAGGGCGGTCGTCAGATCAGTGCGGAGCCGGGAGTGGAGGGCATCCTGGAACGAAAAGGCCGCGCCGGAGTCGAGCGGCGACCTGTGCCGGACTGCTGCCTTCCCAGGCCGGCAGAGGGAATCTGTCAAAGGCTTCGGAGACGTAAAGCCCCGCGGGTGCGGGCCTTGGATCAATGTAGCGCTGGGCTGTAGTGCTTCTCGAAATCCGTCAGTCGTATCGTGCTGGCGATATCTCCTAGTACGCTGATTTCTGCTTCGGCCCGCTCTTCTTGACCTCGATCATCGACGATAAACAGCAACTTAAGCGGATCTTCGCTGCGGTTAATGAGAACGGCTTTCCTAAGCCGCGCGTTCACCGACTGCGCCACAGGTCGGATGGCATCAACATAAGTATCTCCCCACAGGAAGTCGAAGGATATCTCGTTCTTCCCAATGGACACGGTAGCGTTCCTGACCAGTTGCTTCTCTGGCGCCTTGGCGCGGAGCAGCATCTCAATCTCTGACGTGAGAGAGAAGTCAGTATCGCCCTCACTGAAACGCTCGTCTTCCCAGGCGGCGATAGCCGCAAAGAGTTTGAGGATGCGGCCGCCCCATTCGGCCATATCCGATTGAAGGAACACAGCCTCAAACGATCCCGACTCGGTCAGGCTAAACCCGTGCTTGATGGCTAGATTCTCCAGACCTTTCCAGTTTCGCTTATCGCCTAGTTGATACCCTAGGCCGCTGAGAGCGAACATAGTGATCCCATCGTCAGTGAACTCAACCAGCTCTCCGCGGGGGATCAGATAGAAATCCAGAGGTTTGCCACCAGGAAGCACGATCGGAGTGCTGATGTAGGTGGCCATGGCGCCGCCGGCCTGGACTACCTGACAGTGCCATCCAGCTTTAGTGAAAAACGTTGAGCAGCTTAGAGCAGCCATGGATCACCCAAACAAATCATCAGTGAACGGAGCACACAACTGACGGAGGTCATTGTCCAGGATTCTAGCGTGTCTTCGGAATCGCTCAATCCACCGATTGACGGTCGGCCCATCTAAATTGGCATGGACAATACGCGTGATCTGATCGAGCCGTGGATCGCCCAGATGGATGTGCGGTCCGAAGAAAACCACTCCATTCTCTGAATGCGAGCGCTCATGTTTGGGATAGATCTCTAGCATGAAGACCCTGCGCATCTCTCGCTGTTCTCGATACATGAGACCGTAGCTGATCCGGTCGCCCATCCTTCCAGGGCGATACTCTCCCTTGAATAGCAAACGAGGCAGAGTGACACGGCTTTCGTCCAGTAAAGCGCTGGTCGCTTCAAGCCACCCGCTATGATTTGGCCGCTCTCCCCATTCCAGTTCTTCGGAAAGGTATTTGATCTTTTTGCACCAATCCCGGCACTCATCAAGCCAAGTGGCCTTGTTCACTCCCTTGCTCCTTCGGCTATCTGACAAGCAATCCTTTCAATTGCTCCATCACTCCCTTATGACCCGCCCATAGCTACAGATCCCCACCCCTCCAGATGACCTTGCCTATGATGCGGCGCTCGTGAGCCTGCGGCCCATATGCGATGACGCCTCGCCTCACCTAGACCAGGTTGAACATCGAGGCTTGCCAGTGCTTCTCGCTGATGATCGCGATGGGATGGCCTTCCTCACGCAACTCGACAGCTCGCTTGATCTTGGTTCCGTAAGTGCTGTGTAGCCACTGCTCGTTGCCTATCTCGCCGACGACCAGGTAGTGCACCTTTTTGCTGATGCCTGAGGCTATTCCCCCGCCGCGGTTGACGACGATCTCTTCGCAATGCTTTCTGGGGCCGTAGACCATGACGCCAGTGAAAACGTAGAGATGGCCCGACCACTCAAGCTTGGGAGCTGGATTGTTGAGCGGAAGAGCGTTCGATGGAGTAAAGGCATTGTCGCTTGGTTTCGGCTTGGAAGCAGAGAGGCCACCAAAGCCTCTAAGAATCTCAAGCAGTTCGGCAGACTCATCAGCGTCTAACACACCATCTGAAAGCATGTCTGAGAGCCTCCTGTAGAGGAGGTTGGTCACTGGATCGTCAAGATGGACCAGGTTCGTAGCGATCCAATCCTGTAGGAACTCGGCCTCCTGCTGATTGATATGCCCATCAGCAGTGATCCCTGCCGCCAGTCCTGCAAGCTCATCGACAGACCTTCGGTCTATGCGCTTCTCGTGGAAAATTCGGCTTTCCCCAAATTCAGCGTGCCAGTCGACCATCGTTTCTCTCCTTGAGCGTCAGGTGTCCATCAGACTCTTTGCGCGTTCCAGACAAGCAGTATTCTTGCCTGGATATAGGTGTCGTCGATGCGAATCTCTCGATTGGTATGTGATGGGTTGTCGGAAATCATATCGAAATGCTCCTCATCCGCAACTTGAAGTCGCTTGATGTAGAACAGGCCCTGCCAAATAAAGGCATAGATACCGTCTCCAGTGAACTCTCGGATGCTCACGTCACCGATCATCGGGTCCTTATCCTGGATGGTCGGGGCCATCGATTGCCCGTCGCCTGTAATGAGCTTTAGGTGAGATGGGTCCTTGTATTTGACCCCTAGCTCACGCAGATGCTGCTGGCTGACCGCGACATCTCTGAACATCTCTGGGAAGTCTTGCACAACCTTTCCGTTGCCCATTGCTCCCTGGACGTCGTAGTGAGCGATGCGAATTTCATCGCCCACCAACGGCTTACGGGAGAAGTCGGCAACTATCACATTGTCGGCGGGCTCCGTCGCAGGCTGATCGTTCAAAGTGTCTAGGACTGCCTGTTCTAACCGCTTCTGCTGATCAGGACGAAGCTTTTTCCCTTGCAACATCCGAAGGAACATCTCCGCCGTGCTGCTTGTTGCTTTTCGCCGAGGCGGCTCCCCTGAACCAGATAGAAGCCAGTCCACCGTCGTGTCATAGCCCTCCGCTAGCGCGGTCAAATTTTCATTTCTGATGTTTTCAGTGTCGCCGGCAAACCATTGCCTTACGGCCTCATAGCTGATGCCGCATGTATTGGCGATGTCTCGCTTTACCCCGCGAGTGCCGATCTCCGGCTTTCTGGCGAGCACAAGCTTGGTAATCCGGTCAGTGGTTTTCATGGTGAGAAATCTACAAGGTAGCTTGCCAAGCATGCTTGCTTTGTGATTGCAAGCATGCTTGAATTGATACGAGTGAACTGGAGTCGCCTATGACCAAGACCCAAGTGATCAGCCACTTCCGCGGCGTTTCGAAGGTAGCCAAAGCCCTCGGCATTACCTATGAGGCGGTGCGCCAGTGGCCAGAAGAAATTCCAAAACTCCGCCAGTACGAGATTGAGCGCATTACGAAAGGCGCCCTGAAGGTCGCTACTGAGCAGTCCGCCGCCTAACCCGATCCAATCTACCGGCCGGGAGGCCAGCCATGACCGAATTCATGCAAATCCTGATCTTTGGTTCCTCGTTGGCGATGGCCTACTTCCTGGGCGCCACGTCGTCGAGGAAGAGCTCCAGTGAAATCCGGCTGATCGACAAGTGGCCAACGGCCTACATCCAGTTCGACTCAGGCATGAGCCAAGAGGATGCGCTGCGCTTCCTTGAACTGGCCCGCGAAATGGTTCTGGACGGGCCAGAGAAAGTGACTGCCGAGAATGCACTGAAGGATGACGAGGAGAGCCGAGACGCTTTCTGGGCGCAGTCTCTCAAGACTGGTTTGGCCTCGTTCGAATCGCGTTCCAAGTCTTCACATAACCCTCGAGACCCCCAATGACTTCGTCCGGCAGTTGCGAGTACGCCAAGAACGATCGCATGTGCGCAATTTCGTTATCGAACCCGTCGAGAACCCTCCCGAGTTCCGCAGGTGTTAGCGAGCGTGCCATTGCCATAAGGAAAGCGTTGATGCCCATCAGTTCGCCTTTCTGCGCGTTGATCGTCGCAACGATCTTGTCGATTTCGTCAGTCATGTCCGGCCTCCGCGGCCTTTTCGTGTGGAAGCAAAAAGCTACCACGGTTGCGCCGGACTCCACATTCGAAGCGCTGGCTTTCGCCGTCCCCTCAATTCACGGCTGACAGCGTATAGCACCGACCTCAAGGGAAGAACTAGAGCATGAAAACGCCCGTACTAGAGACCCGCAGAAAGGTAATGACCACGGTAGCCAATGCCTATCCGGGAGGTCGCGATTGCGCTGCTGCGCGTCTGGGGATTCCGCTCAAACGCCTGGAAAACCAGATGTACGAAACGGCGGGCGTGAAGCCCCTGAGCGACGGTGACCTGCACGTCCTGGAGCAGGAGATGGGGACTTCCTATCTGCCTGACTACATCTGCGCGATGTATGGGGGAGTGTTTGTGCGGACGCCGGAAGCGGGCGATCTGGACAACGTAGACCTGCACCACCGTTCGCTGCGTACAGCGGTTAAGCGTGGCCGGGTTGATCAGATGATCGCTCTGGCCCTGGAGGACGGGGAGATCAGCGCCGATGAGGCGAAAGAGATTTTGGCCTTGCATGCCAAGCACATGGCCGCCAGGCATGAAGAGGTTCGGGCCGTGCTCGAACTGCACAGGGCGAAGTGACTATGCGCCCTCGTCTCACGAACTCTGACTACGCCGCAATGGCTAACGCTGCTGAAGAGCTGGCGGGTATGGGGTCGAGTGAGTGGAGGCGCAGATACAACAAAGCCCTGAGCGATTACTACAGGGCTTTGTCGGTGCGTGGATCGGTGGCAGCCGAATCACGCGTGGGAAAACAACATCAGGTGACAGGTGAATTATGCAACCTCGAACGCTGACTTACAACGCCTTGGAGCTTCGTCCGGTGAAGGACTCCATTGTCATCTGCCAGGGTGGACAGATCGTGATCGTCACTCTGGATCAACTCCACCAGTTCACAAGCGATCTCTGCATTCTCGCCGCCTCCATGCGCGAAGACATGCGCAATCCGCTGGAGGACGAATAATGAGCGGATACGGTTTTGTTTATGTTCTGACCAGTCCTGCCATGCCTGGGTTGTATAAGGTTGGTGCGACTACTAGATCTCCGCGTCAGCGTGCTGAAGAACTATCACGCGGGACTGGTGTTCCGCATGAGTTCGAAGTGGCTTTCTATGCTGAAGTTCAGGAGCCGTTCCTTTGGGAGCGCCGTGTCCATGCATTGCTCTCAGACAAGCGACTTTCCAGTTCCCGTGAATTCTTCTACGGCCCCCTGATCGACATCATTAACACCATCGAGGGCGATGGCGAATGCCTGTCTTACTGGGATAGCGATCAAGCCACTGAGGCCCGTAACCCTGGGATGGTGTGGCCCGGAAAGCCGCTTTGGTTCGAGCAGAATCTGCATAGCGCCGGTTACCTGGAGCGCCTGCGGAGGAACGCACAATGAGCTTCCAAGCTATGGCGTGGGCTACTGAGCAGAAGCTCCCAACACGAGAGAAGTTCGTGTTGATCATGCTCGCCAACTATGCCGGGAATGAGCAGTGGGATTGCCACCCGAGCATAAATACCTTGGCCGATGACACCGGCATGAGTCGCGACACGGTTATTAGGGCGATAAAGGCCCTGGAAGATGCCTCTCTGGTGAAGATCGTTCGCCGCAATGTTGACGGTATCAACCTCCCAAATATCTACCGTCTCGTTCGTGCAGGGGGTAGTAGCACTGTGCAGGGGGTAGTAGCTGTATGCGACCAGGGTAGTAGCACTGTGCAGGGGGTAGTAGCTGTATGCGACCAGGGTAGTAGCACTGTGCAGGGAGGGGTAGTAGCTGTATGCGACTCTAACCAGTCATTAGAACCTATCATTGAACCAGTAGAGCTGCGCGCATCCGCGCCGAAAAAAGATTCCGGGTTGATCGGGCTGGATGAAATCAAATCCGAGTTTCCCGACCTGCCGGAACAGCTTGTCCGGGATTTTCTCCGCGTCCGAAGGGCGAAGAAGGCTCCGCTGACCGAAACCTCATGGCGGCGGATCGCGAAAGTTCTTTCCGAAGCTTCCGAGAAGGGCTGCACTCCGAGTGACGCTCTCGGGTTGGCAGTTGAGCGTGGCTGGCAGGGTCTTTCGCTGCAATGGCTTTCCAATGCCGGCTTGCTGACCTCGAACGTTAAATCGATCCGCAAAGGGCTCGGCCCGGACGGCAAGTTGCTGCCGGGTTACTTCTGGCACGACGCCGATATCGACCTTCCGGTTGAGAAGCGCCGCATCCTGAGCGATGAAACCCACGACCGCGCCTCCGGGTATCGCTGGGACTACCTGCGCTCCAGGGGGCTGGCATGACTCCCTCGCAGATCGCCCAGCGCCTCGCAGATCGCGTGATCGACGTGGCTCACCACCTGCTGCCCGGTGGCAAGCGTGAGGGCTCGGAGTGGCGCGTAGGCAGCGTGAACGGCGAGAAGGGCCAGAGCCTGGGGGTTCACCTCAAGGGCGAGAAAGCAGGTGTCTGGTGCGACTTCTCGACCGGTGAAACCGGCGACTTGCTGGACCTGTGGCGTGCAGTTCGCAGTTGTGACATGGGCACTGCACTCACCGAGGCGAAGTCCTACCTGGGGATCGCCGAGCCCAAGCTCGAAGCGCCGTCGAGGAAGGCCTACGTCCGCCCTGATCGCCCGAAGTGCAAGGCGCCTGCCGATGAGTCTCCGGTCATGGCTTACCTCGCTGGCCGTGGGCTCAAGCCGGAAACTATCGCGGCGTTCAAGATCGGCGAGAAGGGCCGCGACATCGTGTTTCCGTTTCTGCGCGACGGCACCCTGATCCACTGGAAAACGCTGTGCATCGACCGCGAGAACGGCAAGAAGAAAATCTTTGCCTCGAAGGATTCGGAGCCGTGCCTCTTCGGCTGGCAGGCGATTCCGGAAGGCGCCCGAGAGGTGACCATCACCGAAGGCGAGATCGATGCCATGACCGCCTGGCAGTACGGTCGTCCGGCGTTGTCGGTGCCATTTGGGGGCGGCAAAGGCGAGAAGCAGGCGTGGATCGAGCACGAATACTCGCGGCTCTCCCGGTTCGACGTGATCTACCTCGCGATGGACAACGACGAGGCTGGGAAGCAGGCGACCGAGGAACTGATCAAGCGTCTTGGGCGTGAGCGCTGCCGCATCCTTGACCTGGGCTGCAAGGACTTCAACGAAGCCCTGGACGCCCTGTTCTACACGCGAGACGACATTGACGACTGCTACGCCAAGGCCAAGACCCTTGATCCGGAGAAGCTGGTAGGAGCCGAAACCTTCGCCGATGACGTTTGTGCTGAGTTCTTTGAGCGCAACCCGGTGGTGATGGGGATGGCGACCCCGTGGGAGAAGTCTCACGACACCATTCGGTTCCGCGACAGCGAGGTCACTATCTGGACCGGCTGGAGTGGTCACGGGAAATCCCAGCTCCTGAACTACCTCGCCTTCCACGGCATGCGCCAGGGCGAAAAGTTCTGTATCGCCTCAATGGAGATGCCGGCCAAGCGCACCCTGCAACGCATGGTTCGCCAGGCGGCGGGGCTGAACCTTCCGTCTCGCGGATACATCCACGCGATCCTGGAGTTTCTAGGAGGTCGGCTGTGGTTCTACAACCAGATGGGTTCTGCCAATACCGCCGAGATGATCGACACCTTCCGCTATGCCGCTCGGCGATACGGGGTGAAGCAGTTCGTCGTCGACAGCCTGGCGAAGCTGGGCATGGCTGAGGACGACTACAACGGCCAGAAGCAGGCTATGGAAGCCATCGTCGGGTTTGCCCACGAAATGGGCGTCCACGTCCATTTGGTTGCCCACCCGCGCAAGGCTGACGACGAGACAAAGCTTCCAGGAAAGCTCGACGTTCGTGGTGGCGCAATCCTTACCGACCTGGCCGACAACGTGATCACCGTTTGGCGCAACAAGAAGAAAGAAGTCGCCATGAAGGACGGTAGCGAAGAGGACCGCGCGTACTACGCATCTCATTCCGACGTGAAGATGGTCATCACCAAGCAGCGCCTGACCGGCGTCGAGGAAACCATCCCGCTCTGGTTTGACCCTGCGTCCGCTCAATACATGGAGCGCGAAGGCCACAAGCCGCGCCAGTGGATTGAGTACTCCGGAATCCCACAACAACAAGCCGATCAGGAGGCCGCATGAAGCGCTGCTGGAAGGTAGTTCTGCCGGGCCGCCCGGCGTTCACGATGATTCTGATGGAGGACTGCGACCCGTTAGAGGTCGTGAAGAGCATTTGGCCTGAAGGGAGGATCGAGCAGTGACGCCCGCAAAACAGGAGTCCCTCATGCAGGGGCAGACCGGCATCGCGAAGAAGGTCTACGAGTGCGTACCGATCTCTGAGCCCTGGCGTTCGTTCCAGGTGCTCACCGCACTTCGCAACATGACCGGAAGCACGCCGGACGTTCGGATTGTCCAGGGCTGCCTGCGCGATCTAGTCGATTCCGGACTGATCCGCCGCACTGGTACTGACCACTACCAACGAATCCAAGTCGAGAAAAAGACCAAGCATCAGGAGCCGAAGATGGCGGAGCCCGCGAAGAAGATCGAAACCCAGTCCGAGCCGAAGCGCTCCGCCTCCCCGCTGGAGATGCTAGGCGAACTGGCAAACGAGCTCGCCGGCATGGCCGAGCACATGAAGCGCCTGTCTGATCGCATCGAGGACGTCGCGCTGGCAGTCGAGCAGGAGCGCGAATCGAGCGCCAAGTCGATGGAAAGCTATCGCCAACTCAAGGCACTGCTGAAGAGCCTGCAAGGGGAGGGCGAGTGACATGGATATCGTAGACATCGCCAACGATTACGCCGAGCGTGAACTCGCTGAACGCCTGTACTCCCGAGTCAAGTACGTCGGCGAGAGCCTGTCCGAATGTGAAGACTGCGGCGAGGAGATCCCGGTAGCGCGGCGTTCGATCATCCCTGGCGTTCGTAAATGCCGGGACTGCGCTGAACGGGCTGAGCGGAGGGCTGTGTAATGAGCGAGAAAACTCACTATTGCTCGTTCTGCGGAGAGTCCGAGCACGACCTCAAGGCTCTCATCAAAGGCCCATCGGCGCTTATCTGCGATGCGTGCGTCGCGCTGTGCGTGGACCTGCTCGAGGACAAGGGGCACTGGCCGCCAGCTGCTTGCAGTTCTGAGGTTCCCGGCGCCAAGCCGGAGGAGGTCGAGTGATGCCGAACTATCGCAAGCCGGACATGTACTCGGACGCCGATTGGGAAATGGTTCAGGGCTACATGGCCGGCAAGGACGGCCTGCGCGCCCAGCGCTCGAATGCCGCCTACATGCATGGCTATCGCAACGGGGTTTCTGATCGGACCGGAGTCCCGCATGAGCGGGCAGAAGTTCTTCGCCGTCGCGCAGAGATGATCCCTGGCATCACGCCCGATAAAGTTTGGTTCCAGGGGAGGGTAGGCCGTGGCTGAACTCGCCTTTATCCGTACCGCCCAGGGATTGGTTCCGGCCACCGAGGCTGACCGTGAAACTGTCCAGAAGTGGAAGGCCGGCCAGGTCGTCCATGGAAAATTCACTCGGATGCGCAACGCCAAATTCCACGGGAAGTTCTTCGCGATGCTGGATTTGGCGTGGGAGTACTGGGAGCCGAAAGGCGGGCTGGTGCCGCGCCAGGAGATGCGCGGTATCCGCGGGCTTGCCAAGTACTTCGAGGATCTGAATGGCCGCCCTGGCCAGTTGCAGAACGCCGTCGCTGCGTATATCGCCAAGCTTGAGGCTGATCGCGCCGACCGCTTCCCCGCAGTCGAGAAGAGCCGAGAGGCTTTCCGGGAGTGGATCACCATCGAGGCCGGGCACTTCCACCTGATCCACACGCCTGACGGCGTTCGCAAGGAAGCAGGTTGTTAGATTAAAAGAAATATTTAGACAGGGAGCCGAGAGT
>OKWL01000354.1_pt1 | contig 22819 bp, 18 predicted proteins | sample 1607171 | NCBI WGS metagenome assembly OKWL01 (sample SAMN07501049, study PRJEB24779) | human gut metagenome
TCTGTAGATTGAGCTTGATCGTCTGTAGTTACAGTATCTTTAGCTAAGGATTTCTTAATTTTAATAAGAGGTTTTTCTGTAGCCTTTGGATCTTCTTTTTTCTTTACATCATTTTGAGATGGTGGCAAGAATGTGTTGAGTTCATTCTTGTGAGTTACCTCTGTATTTGTAGTAGATGCTAATTGTGCACGTTGAGGAGCGATGAAGATTTCATCCTTTGTAATTTTTACATCGTTCAATAATAATTTGAATACTTGAGGTTTTACAAAGATAGTACCATCTACCTTGCGAGCTGCAGGCAAGAAGGATTCGGAAGTATCAAGGTTAATGATTTTTAATTTACCATGACGTACAACTTCTGCAGAATCTGGTTGGATTGCTAGTGTAGCAATGTTCATGTCCACTAATGCTGTTTTAGTAGGCTCATCCCATGCTACTTTATAGCCCAATGCTTCAGAGACTTGGCGCAATGCTACGAGCGGTTGACCATCTACATAAATTACATTTTGTTGACCGTTGATAGGCTCAACAACCTTGCCATCTACATTGATATGATGGGCAGTTGTTACGGATGCTGGCTTTTCAAGATTCATAGCTGGACCAGGATTCTCCATGCCAATAGCCGCCTGTGCAGGCTGTACCGTGCCAAATGTGAAAGCTAACGCACCTACAGCGATGCTAGATAAAATAAGTTGTTTTAATTTCATAAGTGACCTCCATAAGGTGTTATATCATTTTGAATGTATTAACGTTACCAAATGTATATGAATATTTTATTATAAATTTTAATTTTACACAATCAAAAGGAGGGCGTATTGCACTCATTATTTAATAGTTTTTAATTAAATAATATTTAAAATAATTTTATACTTTGCAAAAAACTTTAATTATGTTATTCTAATAATATGTGTTTCATGAATTTTTCATAATTAGTGTTGTTAGAGTATGTTTATAGGAGAGTTTTGTGAATATAAAACGCTTAGTTCTTCTGAGTTTAGGTGTATATAGTCTGTCTATGCCTTTCATGGTACAGGCAGCTGATCCTGTTATACCTATGACTCAACAAGAGCAATTACAACAAGACCGAGATACTCAACGAGAACGTAATCTTCGCCTCGATGCGAAACGCGTGGGGACCGTTGTCAGTGAGCCGGCACTTATAGACGTACCTTCAGATAAGAATGGTACGTCTTTTTATATTAAACAAATATAGTTAGATGGTGTGCCTAAAGAATTATCGTTTCTAAATAAGATTGCTCGTAAGTATGAGCAAAAACATGTGACTGTATCAGATATTACTAATATTCGTAATGCCTTTCAACGTAAATTACTAGATAAAGGCTATGTTACCTCTCAGGTATATATTCCAGAACAAAATTTAAATGCTGGAACCTTACAATTTATGGTTATGCCTGGTCGAGTGGAAGATATTCAATATAGTGATTCTTCGGCTCATGGTCCTTGGCGTACTGCATTTCCTGTGCGTCCAGGAGACATCCTTAATATCCGAGATGTAGAACAAGGCCTAGAGCAGATGAAACGTGTATCATCTCAATCGGTAACAATGAAGTTGCTTCCAGGTACCGCTGTTGGTACTTCAATTATTGAGTTATCGATTAAACAAGACAAACCAGTACATGGATCAATTAGTTTCGATAACAGTGGTCTAGAGTCTACAGGGGTATATCAAGGTAGTTTTACAACATCTTTTGACCAAGTTTTTAGAGCGAATGATACCTTTACTATGTCGTTATCAGGTGACCTTAGCGGTTCGGGTAGTATAAAAGGAACTCGTGCAGCTAGTCTTAATTATGTTATACCTCATGGGAAAGATACTTTTAGTCTAAGCTTTTCTAAATCAAGATATCATCAAACTATTCAATCTAATCCTTATGATTTCACATACAGTGGTAAGTCCACTACTATGAAGGCGAAATGGAATCATGTTTGGTCGCGTACACAACGTGAAAAGCGAGCATTTGATATTTCTATTAGTACACGTCACAATCATCGATTTATCAATGATATGGAAATGCCTGTGCAAGCATTACGTACCACTTCAATGGAGTTTGGTGTTTCTAACCGTAAATATATTGGGAATGCTACGCTGTACTCTCGTTTAGGGTTCCAATGGGGAATAGGTGCACTTGGCGCACAACCTGAACATAAGGCCTCTGTTGCCATGGGAGGGCCTACATCTAGATATCATATGTGGCTTGTAGATGTAGATTATCGAAAACCATTTATTATGGGCCATCGACCTGCATCCTTTACTTCTTCATTCCATGGACAGTGGGTGCAAGGAGGTAAAAGGGTATATAGTGTAGATACTATCAATATAGGTAATCGATATAGTATCTATGGCTTCGATGGTGAATATACGCTTATGGGCGATAGTGGTTGGTATGTACGTAATGAAGTATCATCTGTTATTCCTCGCCTTAATACAGAAGTATATCTTGGTCTTGATGTAGGGGCTGTATATGGTAAAAGTACGGAATCATTAGTTGGCAAAACAATTGCAGGTACTGCGCTTGGTGTACGGGGTAACTATTCATCCGGTTTACTGTTTGATGCATTTGTTAGTACCCCTTTATATAAACCGCAAGGCTATCATACGAAAAAGTTTTATAGCGGATTTACCGTAGGGTACAGATTCTAATCTCAATATAATTATGACTATATATGTGTTGAACTAGCATGTGTTGAGCTAGTATTTATATAATTGGAGAGTTGTATGTGTAAAACAAATCAAGAACGACTTACGCTAGGACGAAAGATAATGTCTTGGCTAACCTTTGGTGTATTTGTAGCATCTCAATCGATGGTGTTGGCTGCACCAATTATGCCAGATAATAATGCTGTTATTACTGAACGACCGTTAGTTCAAGAAACAGCTAATCAGATTCCACTAGTTAACGTGACGGCCCCTACTAATGGTGGCGTCTCTATGAATAAATATGATCAATTTAATGTAGATAAACAAGGGGCTATTTTAAATAACTCATATGTAACGAGTAAAACAGAACTTGCTGGCTATGTGCAGGGTAATAGTAACATGGTGAATGGTACTGCAAAGGTTATCGTAAACCAAGTTACATCAGATGCACCGACATCTATGAATGGTTATTTAGAAGTGGCGGGTCAAAAGGCATCCGTTGTAGTTGCTAACCCTAACGGTATTACAGTTAATGGTGGGGGATTCCTTAATACGGAGCATGCTGTGTTAACTACAGGTAGAACAGAATTAGATGGTGCTGGCAACTTACAAAATTACCGTGTAGAACAAGGAAAAGTCTCTATTGAAGGTAAAGGCCTTGATGGGAAAAGTGCTGATTCTGTGTCTATATTGGCACGAACTATTGATGTAAATGCAGGTGTTTGGGCAAATAAACTCAATACTCGTACCGGACAAAATAATATTGACGCCAAGAATTTAAAGGCTACAGCTTTAGATTTGTCGTCTACTGAAACAAAGCCAACTATTGGCTTAGATGTGGCTGCAGTTGGTGGGATGTATGCAAATCATATTACTATGGTTGGTACCGAAGCTGGTGTAGGTGTTAATCTTAATGGTGTAGTTGCAGGGACTCAATCTGTTTCAGTAGATGCTAATGGTCATCTATCTGTTAATGGTACGCTTCAATCGGATACAAGTCTCGTGGCTAAAGCAAACTCTATACAGAATACAAAGACAATTGCTTCTGGTGGAAACTTGAGTTTAGAAACAAAAGAGTTAACTAATACAGGGCATATTACATCCGCTAAGAATGGATATGTTAAGGTAAAAGAAACCTTAACTAACAAAAATACAATGGCCGCTGGTGCTAATACTCAAGGTGCTCTAACAGGTAATGGTTCCTTGACTATTGAGGCTGGTACTGTTCGTAATACTGACGCAGTGATTGTATCTGGTGGTACTACAACAATTAATAGTAAAGAAGTACATAATATAGAGAATGGTCGCATTTATGGTGGAAAAGTAGCGATACAAACCAAGGTACTCGAAAACCGTAAGAATATAGCGCTAGAATCCAAATTAGATGCGGCTATGGCAGATATGAAAGCGGCAGAAGATAAGCTTGAAGCAGCTTATGCTGTAGATACTACAGCTTTTACATCAAAAACTGAACAAGATGAATATTTGAACCGAATCAAAGAACTATCTCAAGTATATGATGAAAAACTTAAAGCTGTTAAGTTAGTACAAGAGGAATTATCTGCTCATAAAGGAAGTACTATTGCAGGTCGAGAAAATGTAACTATTGAGGCGGATTCTATCTTGAATAGAGAAAAATCTCTTATATATAGTGGTGGCACTATGACATTGGATGGCCGCGACACTTTGCACAATATCGGTGGTACTATTGAGGGATTAGGAAAAGGTGTCATCCGAAGTAAAGACTATCAAAATAAGAATTCTTCCTTTACAGCAAAACGAGTTAGTCCTGAAATTGAGAAAGGTCTTTCTGGTGCAAGTAATGATGCTATGCTCACAGAGCAAGAAGATCAGATTTTAATTACAGATAAAAACCATAGTGAGCGTGGTCAAGCTTTTAAAAAGTCTGAGTTTAGCTCTTTAAATAGTGGATATGGTGCAAACCATAATCGTGGGAATACTGCTCCGATGCCGATATATGATGCTGCAGAATATATTACTGTAGAACAAATTACACCTGAAGAGCAAGCGGCTGGCGAAGAACCAATTCCAGCAGAATATATTGGCACACAAGTACCATCATATGCCTATGATGATCCAATTTTTAAGGAATTTGGCATTACATCTATGACGACAGAGCGTCCTCAAACAGCAGGCTCTGAACAAGCGGCCTGGGATGCACAATTTAAGCCAATTTTGGCAACATTGAATGATAAAATTAAAGCTCATAATGCAAAGGCTCAATTGCATAACCAAAAAATTGCTGGTGTGGCTAATGAAAAAATAGACGATTATACTATTATTCGAACTAAAACAATGACCTCTAAAGAAGAGGTGAAAAACAGTACACCAGGTGTTGTGCGCTTTGGTGGGGATATGTCATTCACGGGAAATGGTACTAATGAAAATAGTCAAATGGTTGTAGGTGGTACATTAACTACTACGGGTGCTATTGATCAAGTAGAAAAAGAAAATCAAGAAGTGACTAATACATTTGGCACCACAGAAGCTTCATATACCTATAAAAGAAAATGGCCACATAAATCTAGGAGAAGAGGTTATAAGGGTCAAGTATTTATGACGCCACAAGTAGACAAAGAGAATCCAATATCACTTGGGGTAGGTAAGAAAGAAGACAAAAATGGTAAGGCAAAAGGTGAGGTAGGGGCCAATCACCGTAAAGAGGTACAAGACTTCTTAAATCCATTTGCACAAGATAATAGTAATGATACCTCTAAACCAACTGCAGGAACTAATATTTTGTCATTACCTACAGAATCTTTGTATACAATACATCCTGAAAGCACTGCTAACTATGTAGTTGAAACAGATCCACAATTCACAAATAAAAAAGTCTTTTTATCATCCGATTATATGTATAAAGAGATGAAAACAAAGCCTGAGAATATTGAAAAACGACTAGGCGATGGCTTGTATGAGCAGACCTTAGTTAGAAATCAGATTGTCTCTGGTACAGGGTATAGATTCCTTGATGGGTATACAGATGATGAAAGTCAATTTAAAGCTTTAATGGATGCTGGTATTGTATACGCCAAACAACATGGTATTGTTCCAGGTGTAGCGCTGACGGCAGAACAAGCAGCTAGTCTCACTAGTGATATGGTCTGGCTTGTAAAAGATGTTGTTATGGTAGAGGGTAAAACTGTTGAGGTAATCTATCCTAAAGTATACCTTAAACAAAGTGATAGATTGCAGTTACATACTGACGGGACCTTAATTAGTGCTAATACATTAGTTATGAATGCAAAGGAAAGCATCCGAAATGAAGGTGCGATTCAAGGCAAAACAGTAATCCTTGCATCTGATAAAGATATCATTAATAGTGGTCACATTAATGCAGAAAAAGTTGGTTTGCAATCGGATAGAACTATTTACCAACAAGGTCAAGTTGTAGGGCGTGATGCTGTAGAATTACAAGCAAAAGAGAATATCACTTTTAACAATTCTATTGAACATTTAACAAACCAAGATGTTTTACATAAAACAGCAGGTATTGCTGTAACTGGCGATAAAGGAGTTATGATTGTCTCTGCTGGCAATGATGTAAACCTAGGTGGTACAACTATCGAAGCATTGGGTAAAGAAGGTGGTATCACTATTACAGCTGGACATGATATTAATAGTACTACAGATACTCTTACTGCTAAAAAAGATATGACTCAAGATGGCGATAATTATTTACGAACCTATCGTCAAACTGAGCTGGGAACGACAATAGAAGCTGATGGAGATATATCTATTGGTGCTAAACATGATGTTAAGGCTCGTAATTTGACCGTTAGTAGTGACTCTAGTGCTGTAAAAGTCATTGGTGAACATGACGTATCTATTGAAAATGGATACAGTGAATCTAAGGATGCATTTGCGTTAAAATACAAAGAAAAAGGTCTTCTTAATAAAAAAGAAACTAAGATCAAAACGAATGATGAATCTAAAAATGCATTAATGAGCACACTTAGTGGTCACACTGTAGTGGTGGGTGCTAATAATGATGTGACACTTACATCCACTAATGTGGTGAGTACTGCAGGAACATCTGTATTAGCAGGTCATAATGTAATAACTGATGCAGCAGCAGAGCATACGCTAAGTACCGCATCTAAAGATGTCAAAAAATCTGGTATTATGGGTGCTGGCATGGGTATCATGATTGGTAAAAAGCAATCTAAAGATAACTATTATATCGATGAAATTACCCATAAAGCGACTACTTTAGGATCTACTGATGGTAAGGTTACGGTACAAGCTGGTGATACAATTCATTTAACTACCACAAATGCAGTAGGTAAAGAGGGCGTTGTCATTGTAGGTCAAGATATTATACTAGATGGCAAGGATGACGTATATAAACAAGAGGAGCGGCATGAACGAAAGTCCTCGGGTTTAACGGTAAGTTTAGGTGGCAGTGTTGTCGAAAAATTAGATAGTGCTGTCAAAAAACAACATAGTGCATCTGAGCGGAAGAATAAGCACTTTAAATCGTTAGAAGGTAAACAATCTAGAGATCGTTTAGTAGCTGCTGTTAGTGAAGCAAAGCAGATTGTTGATAGAAGCTATAATGGTCAAATGAGAAGCATTAATTCCCAATTGGAGCATATCAATACTGATATAGCTAATACACCAGAAACTGATACAACTAAAGTAGCAGAACTTAAAGCTAAACAAGTGATTTTACTAAAAAAACGAAGTACTTTAGAAGAAAATAAGGGCATAGTTGACAAAGCTACTGATAGAGCAATAGATAGAGCTATTAATGTACAAATAGGTATTGGATCTAGTAAAAGTGTAGCTGAGTCGAAGTTAGAACGTCATACGTATTCTAGTGGGACTATTGACTCTGATGGAACTGTTTTGATTCATGCTAATAGTGCAGATTCAATTAAAGGTAATATTACTGCAATTGGAGAGCAAATCAAAGGAAAGAATGTACAATTAGCTGCTTCCAATAATATTAATCTAGAGGCAGGTTCAAATACGCAACGTATTGAAACAAATAGTAAGTCTAGTGGCTGGAATGTCTCTGCTAATATTGGTATGAGAACTGGTGGGCTCGTAGGCTGGTCGGCTTCCGCTTATAAAGGGTCAGAAAATGGCATAGAAGATACTACAACTTATACTGGTACACATGTTGTAGGTTCTAACAATGTGTCTATCGAAAGTGGCAATGATACTAACCTTATCGGTTCTACTATCTCTGGACAAAGTGTAACGGCGAAAGTAGGTAATAATCTGACTGTAGAGAGCTTGCAAGACAGTCGAATCTATCATGAAACATCTAAGAACAAGGGTATTTCTATCTCTGGTGCAAACTTTATATCTCAACCTACGATTAATGGTGTTAATGTAAAAGGTAATGTTGATAGTACTTATAAAAGTGTTACAGATCAATCTGGTATTTATGTAGGTAATGATGGTGTGAATATTACTGTTGGCAATACGACAACATTAAAAGGTGCTACTATAACTAGTAAGGCACTACCTGAAAAAAATAAGCTGTCTACCAAATCTCTAGTTATGGAAGACCTTCATAATGAAGCGTCTTATAAGGCTAAGAAATCTGGTATAGCAATGAATACATCCGGATTGACAGCGAAAGGTATTCTCGGTAAAATCAACCCGTTAGGGATATCTCCGGTAGTTTCTATTCCAGTATCAGATGAGGTACAGTCTACCACGAAATCTGCTATTAGTGATACTATATTAGTAGAAGTAGATCGTAAACCACTTACTGATATTAACAGAGATACTGAACATGCACTTAATAGTATTAAACCTATATTTGATAAGGCTGATGTGAAAGAGCGTATGGAATACGTTAATGCTGTATCTGATGAAGGCTTTAAACTTATTGGGGATATTGCTATGAAGCAAGTTCAGAAATATGAAGAAAAAGCAGCTAACACTTCTGATGAAGCTCTAAAAAAACGATATCAAAAAGAAGCTGATAAATGGAAAGATGGCGGTATTTATAAAGTTGCCTTACATGGTGGTTTTGGTGCAGTAGTCTCTAATATGGCTGGAGGCTCCAGTTTAGATGGTTTTGCAACTGCTAGTGCTAATGAGATAATGGTGTGGGCTATTGCTAAGGAACTAGCTAAACATCCTAATAGTACAATAAATGCTGACGGTAAATATGTTGATAACTCTGATGTATATAAATTTGCTAGTGCGGTTTTAGGTAATGCAATTTCACACTCTTCATTAGAATCTGGTATTGCAATGTCTGCTACAATCAATAATTTTCTTACTCATGAACAGGTCTTACAAATGAAGAAGGAGTTGCGAGATGCAAAGACTGAAGAAGAAAAAGATAAAATTATAGATAAATGGAATAAGATTGATAAAAAGCAAGATATAGAGTTGGAAAATTTAAAAAAAGAAGTTTTTGTTAATGTAGAGGATAACTTAGATCCTAATAAATATTTTTTGTTTAATAATATGTTTAAACAGCGATATGGGATAGATTATTATCATGATACACACTATACAATGAATTCTAAAAATAAGAGCATAGCTATACAACTTAATCCTGTAGGGGTTTGGGATCATATTACTATGTCTGGGTTTGATGTAAAAACGAGACAAAATCTTGAAGAGAATATTCGTTATATAGGTTTAGCCATGTCTCTGATAAATCCTGAATATGGAGGTCGGATTGATAGTATTGATTTTTCTGATCCTAAATTAAGAGAAGTTTTTAATAATTTAAAAGAGAGTAATATAGGAAAAGGGTTAAATGATTTGACACTTGATCATATGTCTATAAACTCAATATATAGACGTTCAAATGCACTGGGGCGTCTTATGCAACAATTTGATGTTGATCAACAAAACAATGAAAGTGATGGTAATCAATATAGTAAAAAAGAGATAGATGAAGCTGAACGAGAGTTAAATAAATTTCATCGAGATACAAATAATAATTGGATTACACCTGGTGCTTCAGTATTACTAGATACTTTTATTAAACAAAATTTCAATAGAAAGGATGTTGATACAGTTTTTTATACCCAAAAAGGATATCCTATCTTGAAATATAGTAACGATTCATTACTAACTAAAAGTTTAAGAGATAATTATAGTATGAATAAAGCATTAGTTAGAGATGCTTATGAACTTTATAAAAATAAAAATTTATCACAAGTAACAAAAGTTAATAGTTATTCTTATTATTGGTCGGGAGTAGACGGTGCATTTGGACAAGGTACTGCTGCAGGTATTACAACTATTCGGGTAGATAAAAAAAATAAAATAATAAAAGCAGATATTATCGTCTTAGATAATTGGGATCATTCTAAAAAGGTTGCAATTCCAAAAACTTTCTATAGTTATGCATATATTTTACAACAATCAGGCAGAAAAAAAACTTTTGGATATTTAGCAAATTATACAATTGAGATTCCCATAGATGATTTAAACACTAAGATTAGAGGATATGGATACGGTATTAGAAATGCGGACATTTAGAAGGATTCTTATAACCATTCTGATTTTATTTCCTTTTGGTTGGTTTTATAATTTTGATTTAGATGGTACAATGAATTGGGCTTTAGGGCGATATGAATGGCCGTATCAATTTAATATGGCATTACGGGATAATTGGAAAAGAGTAGGAATAGAAGGTTATGTCTTTTCTTATGAAACACACTTTCCTTTTATATATGTTTATGGGGCTGGAGGGTTCACAAAAATATTGAATATTCCGTTTATAGGTTATATAGAGAAACTACCCAATGATAGTTTTTATAATCAAAAAGGATACGGTGAAAAGTTAAGTTATGCTGATGATACAATAGATGATATGAGAAAAGCCTATGGTAGCACTTTGGTTATTTATACATCATTTAATGATTTCTCTATACACGACCAAGAAATTTTTAGAAATATGGTAATAAATACAAAAGCAAATGATTATAGGTCTCCATATAACGCAAACGCTATTCAAGAAGGATATGTTAATATTATTAAAGTTTTCAAAGGGTTAGAAGCTTTATTAGGTCAAAAAATTACAATCTAAGTCTTTTCTTTTTATAAACTTAGAAAAGGACGCATAGTCTAATTTTCAGTAATAATTAGTACTGAAGGATTCAAGACTATAGCGTCCTTTTATTTTCCGTTTGTTTGGGGTAAATGAAGCTGTTTTAGATATGTTAAAAAGATGTGAGAGAATTTAATTCATGCGAACATTAAAGCTGTTGGTGAAACAATTTCAGGTAAAACAGTCAAATTAGTAGCTTCTAATGATGTATCTTTACAAGCGGCAACAAATACAAGTGAAAAGCTTGAAAATGCTAAGAGTAAAGGCTGGTCTGTTGGGGCTAATATTAGTGTTGCTGGCGGCGGTATACTAGGTTTTGATGCAAGTGCTAATGCTGCAAAACAAAAGAGTAATACAAAGGTAATAACACATACTGGTACTACTGTTGTAGGTTCGGATGCTGTTACTATTACATCAGGAAAGGATACCCATATCAGTGGTTCCAAGGTAATTGGTAAATTTGTAACAGCCGACGTAGGTGGAAATCTTTCTATTGAAAGCTTACAAGATACAAAGACATATGTAGGTGAAAGCTCTAATAAAGGATTTAGTGTATCTACAAATGCGGGTTCTCTAAGTAATGTATCTATGAGTTCAAGCAAAGGTAAAATGAAAAGTGATTATGCAAGTGTTACCGATCAAGCGGGTATATATGCAGGTGATGGTGGATTTGTAATTAACACGGCTGAAACAACATCATTAACAGGGGCCGTTATAGATAGTACAGCAGACACTAATAAAAATAAATTATCCACTAAATTATTGGATGTTAAAGATGTTGAAAATACGGCAGAATATACGTCTCGTAATGTAGGTATGAGTTATAATCACGTAGGTAATTTTAAGAACCTTAGTAAAGCAGGAAAAGATGCTGTGTGGAATACATTAGGCACATTACCTAATCTGTTACCAGATTCTAGTAAATCTAGTTCTTCCACTACAAAGTCTGCCATTTCAAATGGTACAATAGAAGTACGAGACGCTAACTTTAATATGCAAACACTGTCTCGAGATACAAAAGATAGCTTGAACAAGCTTGATGAAATCTTTGATAAAAAGAAAATTGAAGAACGTCAAGAATTATCTAAATTATTTGCAAAAGAAGCCTTTGGACAATTACATAATTGGAATCCAACCTCTAAAGAAGGTAAAGCTGCAAAAGCAATAGCCCATGGTGTAGTCGCTGAAGTATCTGCTCGTATGGCAGGGAATAAACCTGGTAGTGGTTTTTATGCTGGTGCTACCAATGAAGCATTAATTGGAGAAATTCAAAAAATTGCAAAAGAAAAACCTGATGTAGCTCAATCCTTAAGTGCTTTACTAGGTGCTGCTGTAAATGGTAGTTTAGGCTATTCCCCTGTAACAGGTGCAGCTGAGGCACAATATGGTACTAAATGGAATGCTAACCAGGTTGAACCTAATATGAAACGTATATTAAATGATATTGAGTCAACAGGTATATATGTAAATAGTAAAGGAGAAAAAATATATATATCTAAACTATATAAAGATAATTCGACTGTCGAATATATGGTAATAACAACTGAAAATGAAAAAGGGGAGAGAATAACCTCTGTACTTGATAAAGATTATAACTTCATAGATGTTGATATTACAGGTGGAACATTAAATTTATTTAAGTCTGATTATGATCTAAGAAAGCGGAATAAAGTAGATATAACTTTATATGACGATTATATTACAGGAAAAGATAGGCTTAATGATTTTAGTCCGACCAAAACTGTTTTGACAGTTAAAGTGAAGGAAGACGTTGGTAATTTAAAATATACTCCTAATTTTTATATGAAGAAAGAAGATAGGCCTTTGGAGGTAAGTTCGAAAGTTATAGAAAGTTATATGGGAACTACGTTTTGGGGAATGTCTGCAGAACATTACGGATCTTCAGGAGTTCAAAAATTATTTAAAAAGATGACACCTGGATATGTAAGAAGTGGTACTCGTGCGATTATTAATTCTGGTTCAAGAGCTATTGGTGGATATGCTTCAGGCGCAGCATTGCTTGTAGCAGCAAAAATAGATAATGAGATGACTTTTAAAGGTCATCCAGATCTAATTGCTAAGGCAAATATGTTAGATGAAACTGCTTATGGACTAGGAGTAGTAACAAGCTTAGGGGCTGCAGGAGCCACAGCTGGCACGTTCGGGACGGGTGCGCCTATATCGTATACTGCTAGTGTAGGAGTTAATATATCCTATGGTCTTTTTGTTGAGTATCAGAAATATAAATTGTTGAAGGAAAAAGAAGAAAGAGATAAGCATGTGGGGATATAAAGGGTTATTTTTATGTTGGTTTATTATAACTTTATGTATATATACAAAGATATATATACTAGCTTGGACAAATAATAGGGGCTATAAAGAGATGTCTTTAAATATGTGTTTTCCAAAGCTATTTAAAACATTTATTGTCATTTCTTATTTTTATGTTGGGCTATTAGGATATGTATTTTGGTTTATAGATGATTTTATGATAATTATGAGTAGTACGATTTTAGGTGTAATTTTAATTTACTTATCAGGGATGATTATTACAATACAAAAAAAATCTTCTCCACAATATCATAATGGTAAAAAATTGGCTCGATATATGTTGCTATATCCTTTTATCGCAATAGTTTTATATCTGTGGCTTAAGTATAATGGGCTTTTATTCTAAGTATTATTAATTAATAGCAGCTTCTAATTATTGTTTAGTGATTGTGAAGAGATTATGCGTGTGGAAGAATATGCTTTTGCCTTTGATGAATTGCAAACAAATGTAATGCTGTAGGTCATTCTTTATATGCTATAATTAAGTGTTACATAAACTATTTAATATATCTTAATTATAGAGTTATAGCGTTTATAGAAAGAGGTTCTTTATGGCATCCGGCAGATCTGAAAAAGAGTTACAAGGGGTAACGATGTTAGGTCACAAGACCGATTACCCTACTGATTATGCACCACAGGTGTTAGAGGCGTTTGACAATAAACACCCTGATAACGATTACTTCGTTAAATTTAATTGTCCTGAGTTCACTAGCTTGTGCCCTATGACAGGTCAACCAGATTTTGCGACTATTTACATTTCTTATGTACCAGATAAGAAAATGGTAGAGTCCAAGTCTTTAAAATTATATCTATTTAGTTTCCGCAATCATGGGGACTTTCACGAGGACTGCATCAACATCATCATGAAAGATCTTGTGAAGTTGATGGATCCTAAGTACATCGAGGTATGGGGCAAGTTTACGCCGCGCGGTGGTTTGTCCATCGATCCATACGCAAACTACGGCAAGCCTGGTACAGAGTGGGAAAAGACTGCAAAAGAGCGCCTTCATTTCCACGACATGCAGCCTGAGCGCGTAGCATACCGTTAATATGGCATACGAATATTTAACAATGGTCACATCGTTCATAACATTTTTTATGATCGGCGTGACCTTGTCTATACACCCTGCGTCGATTATGGTAGGGACGAATACCTATATAGAATCACAAAGCAAATGGACTCGATGGAACGGCTATATTATCTTTGTGTTGCTCCTATTTGTTATGGACCTGTTCCTAACAAATGCTGTATATCTAGCTTTTTACGATATATACGGCAATCTTTCAAGTGTAGACTATCTCAATTTTGATTTTATGGATGTTTTCTTTAGTGAAAGTTTCCAAATCGTTGTAGTGGTCTTATTTTTGCTTGTGTTATTCCAAGTTTTGGGACTCGTCGATGTAGCCCATGGTGAAAGAAATCTATCCTTTTACTATAGCCAAGTAGAGTCGGGCAAGGAGCCGCCATCTTGGATGGAGCGATACATGGAACGTGGGAAGGGTTCGCTGGGGGCAAGTATAATAGGATACCTATACATGCTGTGGATGACCAAGCGGAGTCTGTGGACATATATTGTCTGCGTTGTGTGGTTCAAGGTACTTGCTATGCTAGTCAATGTACTAGTTTCACCTGTTATCAACCGCATTATGCACACCAATAATGAACTAGCCACACATGTGATCCTTGATCCTTATATTATTTCCTATATACTGGCAGGCTTTTTATGGGGCCATGTGGCGCTACATCATGACTTAAGTGAAGCATATAGATTGGCAAAGAGCGTTGTTATATCCTTAGTTCCTCGTCTAAGCGTATTGGTGGGGGCCGTTCTCTTTATTGGATTATCTTTAGCCATCATCTTTGTGCCTATCACGTGGGATGTGGTGGTGGACGTGCTTACAAGTAAATAAATGAACCTAGTTATTTCCTGTACTTTTGGGGTTTTAAAAGCTATTCTCATTCTCTTGACAATGAATTGATTCAGGTGTTAGAGTATGGTTGTATTAATCAGAATGCATAAACGTTTATACCCAGTGTATAGTGAGTAACAAGGTGAAATACATATCGTCCTTGGGATATTCCTGAGGACGATTTTTATCATCTGTCGCTAGAGGGAGAATCAGATGAGCATAGTAACAAATCAAACAACTGAACTGATTGGTAAAACGCCGGTATATCAATTACCAAATACCAATATTTATGTAAAACTTGAAAAATATAATGTAGGCGGTTCTGTGAAAGACCGTGCCGTTCTTGGCATGTTACAAGATGCCAAGGAGAAAGGCCGTATCCATGAGGATAGCATCATCGTAGAGGCTACAAGTGGCAATACAGGTATTGCTCTTGCCATGGTGGGCGCTATCTTACATATTAAAACTGTAATTATTATGCCTGAAAGCATGAGTAAAGAACGTCGTGAACTTATTAAGGCGTATGGTGCACAACTCATCTTAACACCAAAAGAAACGGGCATGAAGGGTGCTCTTGAACGAGCAAATGAAATCTTAGAGAAATATCCTAATGCGTTTACTTTGGGCCAATTTGTAAATCCTGCGAATCCAGATATGCATTACCGTACTACGGGCGCTGAAATCGTAGAGCAAGTGCCGAATGTAGACGTATTTGCGGCAGGTATCGGTACAGGTGGTACTTTCACAGGTGTTACCAGACGATTGAAAGAGCATAATCCGAATCTGAAAGCTATCGCAGTGGAACCAACGGGATCCCCGGCCATTACAGAAGGCAAGGGCGGTCCACACAAAATTCAAGGCATCGGTGCGGGCTTCATTCCAGAGAACTTCGACCAAAGCTTGATGGACGGCGTACAAACTGTAAGCGATGAAGACGCCTTTAGCGAAGTACAAACCTTTATGCGTGAAAGCGGTGTTTCTATTGGACTTTCAGCGGGGGCAGCTATCGTAGCAGCTAAGCGCATTGCACGAGAAGAACCAAAGGCGAATATAGTGGTTATTGCACCAGACGGGGTAGAAAAATATTTATCCCTTTTGGATTTTGCTAATAACGAATACGTAAAGTAACGGATTTCGCATAGATAAAACGTCTTATGTATAGGAATACGGACCACATATGTTGTATACTATATATTATATGAGTAGAGTTATTTGATATGGAGTCACTATGATGCAAGGTTTGCGCGAATTATGGGGCAAAATTCAATATAATATTAAGCGCGTAATGGATTCTGACCCAGCCGCAACAAGCGTGTGGATGGTTATTTGGACGTATCCGCATATTACGGCTTTATTCTGGCATTTCTTTGCACACCGCCTCTATAAGGCGGGGTGGCCAACCTTGGCGCGTCGTGTGGCATTACATTCTCGTCACGTAACGGGCATTGAAATTCACCCAGGTGCAACGATTGGTCGCGGTTTATTTATTGACCATGGTATGGGCGTTGTAATCGGTGAAACTGCCATCGTAGGGGATAATGTAACACTGTTCCATCAAGTAACGTTAGGCGGTATGTCCTCTAAACAGGTAAAACGCCATCCAACCATCGAAGATGAAGTGCTCATCGGTACAGGCACAAAAATCTTAGGGGATATTACCATTGGTGCGCGCACAAAAATCGGTTGTAACCTTGTTATTAAACATGATATCCCTAAAGACATGGTTATCTTTGAAACGGATCCAGAGAATATGTATGTCCGTAAACCTCGTCGTACTAATAACGGTAAGGCTGAGGAAAAGAAAATTCCCGATGGCTACATAGAATACTATATTTAATATAGTAGTAAAACAAATCTGGTTCATCGAATCCATGTTGAAATAATACGATTGACAATGCCTTATTGGGTATGATATGATTACCCAGTAAAGCATGGAGGATTACTCAAGAGGCTGAAGAGGACGGTTTGCTAAATCGTTAGGGCGGGTTACCGTCGCTAGGGTTCGAATCCCTAATCCTCCGCCATGCAAAGACCTTACATCATTCGATGTAAGGTCTTTTTGTTTCTAATGGTTTAATTTTATAGGCCCTGTTATGGCAAGGATTCAAGTGAATCTAGGGCCTAATAGTTATTGTATTACACAGGTGTGTAAGGTTATAGAGTTGACGTATCACAAGGGTACTCATATAATAGATTGTATAAAATGTAATTTTAAGGAGACTCTTATGAATACAAAATATACACGTCAAATGAATATTATCCGTCGTGCATTAGGTATTGGCGCATTGTGCTTAGTAGCCTCTGCTAGTTTTGTTCACGCTGAAAGTATTGCTATTCCAAGCGCACGTCCTATGATTGATGGTATCGGTGCTGATGTAGAGACAATTAGCAGCTCTAGCAAAGTACAACATCATGTAAGTGCAGATGTTGTTACGCCAAATGATTGGACATATACGGCTCTGCAAACACTTATCAAACATGGTGCTATTACTGATACCCATGGTTTTGCTTTTGATGGTACCAGCTATACAAAAGATGAGCTCATGCCTCTTATTGATGAGGTGGTAACAAAACGGGAGCAAATGAACGAAAATGATCGCCAATATGCGTTGCGTATTTACCAAGAAAATATGCGTGATGTAATGGATTATCGCATCGCTCGCGATAAGAAAATCACCGAAGAGCGCCGTCAAAAATTAGACGAAAAACGTGCTGAAAAGGCTAAGAAATCTGGTAAAACATACCAAGTATCTAAATCTCAACAAGAGGCTTTAGATACAGCTAATGATGAAGTGGCAAAACCAGAAGAGCGCGCTTTAACAGATGAACAAATCAAAGAAAAAATGAAGAAATTCAAAATTGATGACTCTCGTGTTAAAGTAAATAATAATGTGCGCATCCGTTATACCGGTGGTAAGGATACAAAATCTAAAACCGATGCTCGCATGCAAACGGAGATGACCTTTACTCTATAACCCTTAATAAGGAGTTATAATGATTGATTTCTTAAAGAAACAGTTGTTTACTGTTCACCAAAATGGTAAGCACCAGGTGAGCGAGGCCTTTAAATTTATAGGGCCTGGCATTATCGTAACTGTAGGGTTTATCGACCCTGGCAATTGGGCGGCTAATCTTGCGGCCGGTGCTAGTTATGGTTACGAACTTTTATGGGTAGTAACACTATCTACGATTATGCTGATTTTATTGCAGCATAACGTAGCTCATTTAGGCATTGTACGGGGCCAATGCTTATCAGAATGTGCCTATGAATTCCTGCCTCGTTATGTATCTCGATTTGTGTTGAGTACAGCTGGCATTGCAGCTGCGGCGACGGCATTGGCTGAATTTATCGGCGCTGCTATTGCATTGAAAATGCTCTTTGGCATTCCGCTTCTGATAGGTAGTGTATTAACGGCCGTTATATGTACTGTTATGCTCATTACAAACTCCTATCGAAAACTGGAGCGGATTATTGCAGGTTTTGTATCCCTTATTGCATTGGCCTACCTCGTTGAGGTCAATATGGTCAATGTAGATTGGGCGGCAGCAGGCATTGGTTGGGTAGATCCTAAGATTCCGAATGAATCGATGCTCGTTATTTTGAGTATCTTAGGGGCTGTTATTATGCCTCACAATTTGTTCTTGCACTCAGAAATCATCCAAAGTCGCCAATTCAATACGCAAGATCCTTCCATAATGAAGCGCCAATTGCGTTATGAATTCCTAGACACCTTATTCTCTATGGGGATTGGGTGGATGATTAACTCCGCCATGATTTTACTGGCGGCAGCAGTGTTCTTTACTCACGGCATTGAAGTAACAGAGCTTGAACAGGCGGAGGAGTTGTTACGACCTCTCATTGGCCCTGCAGCAGGTACTATCTTTGCTATCGCATTGCTCTTTGCGGGCTTTGCCTCTTCTGCTACAGCAGGTATGGCTGGAGCGAGTATATTTGCAGGCATGTTTGGTGAGTCTTACGATATGAAAGACTTCCATACTCGATTAGGCTTGGCTTTAACATACATTCCGGCATTGCTGTTGATTGTATTTGTTACTGATTCATTCCAAGCATTGTTGATTTCTCAAATGTTCTTGAGTTTGCAACTACCTATTACAATTTTCTTGCAGCTCTATATGACGAGTAGCCGTAAGGTGATGGGGCAATATGCGAATCATACATATACGAATGTACTATTATGGGGCATTGGTATTGTTGTTACCGTTATGAATATTTACCTACTCATTGTAGGGTAATAGGAAAAGACCGCGTTAGCGGTCTTTTTTGTATAATAGGTGTTCAAATTTATAAAGTTACATTAATCATGCAACATTATTTTATTAGAATTACTTTGTCATATAACTGGTATAGTTGTTATGTAAAAAGTGTATCCATGAATAACCATGTGGGCTATAAAATATGTTACAATTAAAGATAGTATAAATCCTGTAGGGAACATTCCCTCACCAGTGTAATAGATAGAAATTAGGAGGACCTAATGGCAGACGAAGTAAAAGTACAAGATGCAATGCAATCTGATTTTAGTGTTGTAGTAAACGACATTGCAGAGGAATTATTAACGCGCCTAAATATGGATGAGGATGGCTCTGTTATCGACATGTTCCAAACAGGTTCTTTTGATCCTTGGCAATTATTCGTGTTCTTTGGCGCTTTAGAAAAAGCTCTCGTTGATTTTAGAACTGATAAACGCAAGAAAACAGTTATTGTTCACGCCCAACCTGAGGCGCTTATTGGCATTGGTCGCGTGGTAACACCTGTATCTACTATGCTCGAACACGTTCTAATGTCTCGCTTGAACGACATGAGCGAAGGTCGCTTGGAAACAGGTATGCTTACTGTATCTGCTGAAAGCATCGATTACGAAGGTGTCAATCTTAAAGGTCGTCACGTAGTTATCGTATGTGACCTTGTGGACGAAGATTCTGATTACCTTAAAGAATGCATTAAACTATGTAAAGAATTGAAAGCGAGCCATGTAGTGGCTGTGCCTCTCATGTTGTGGAATCCTGAGTTGATCGACAACTTGACAGAGGAAACTATCAAGGCGGAATTATCCCATGAAAATCGTCCTCTCTCCTAGTAAGACAAAAACGATTACTACTGTTGGCAATGATGGGGCAGTACATAGTGCAGTTCAGGACGGTCAATTTCAACCGCACATTACGCAAGACATTGTAAAACATGTGCAGTCCCTAGATGTGGCGGCCCTTGGTAAGGCCTTGAAACTCAAGGATGATAAGGCGCAGGCTATCTTTGATTTTTATCAAGCTTTTGAGTCCCATCCTGTTGGGCATGCTTGTGAAAGCTACGATGGGATTGCTTTCAAATATTTAGACTGGCAGAACTTGTCTGAAGAGGCTAAGGCCTTTGGTGAAAGCCATCTTGTTGTGATGTCTGCCTTGTACGGTGTTGTAGAGCCTATGATGGGCGTTAGAGACTATCGACTCGATATGGTGGATAAGGTAGGCATTAACTTATATGACACGTGGCGTGAAGCGGTAGATGCCTACTTTCACAAGGAAGATTGGATTCTCAATCTAGCGTCTAAAGAATATGCTAAAATGGTGAACCATCCAAAGGTGGTAACCGTTGAATTTTGGGAGTTACGAGGCGATACATTTAAACAGATGAGTACGTCCTCTAAAATGAGTCGCGGTGTGATGGCTCACGAATGTTTAACTCGACAAGTGAAACATGTGCGGGATTTACCGCGCGAAGTGAATGGTTTTACCTGTGTCACTGACATAGATTCCATTACCATACCAAGCGAATCGATGACGGTTCGTTATGAAAGGAAGTGATTGTTTGCAAGTGCAAGACATCCTTGCAAAAGACCTCGTTGGCGATGAATGGCTAACCGAGGATGAGCTAAGATTTCTCATGTCTGTAACTGATGAAGAACAGTTGCAGTTAATATATAAAAAGGCTTATGAAGTGAAGGCGAAATATGTAAAGCCTGTAGCGTATTATCGTGGCCTCATCGAGTTCTCGAACCGATGCATCAAAAACTGTAATTATTGCGGTATTCGTCGTGAAAATGACAAGACGGAACGCTTTGATATGAATCGTGAAGATATTATCAAGATGGCGCAGTGGGCCTATGACCATGAATATGGTTCTATTACGCTCCAATCTGGCGAACGGTGTGATGATGCCTTTGTGGATTATGTGGTGGATTTAATTCGCGATATTAAAGCCATTGGCGATGGTTCCCTGGGCATTACGATGTGCGTAGGGGAACAAAGTGAAGAGGCGTACCGCCGCATGCGTGAAGCCGGTGCTAGTCGTTATTTATTACGCATTGAAACAACAAATAAAGAACTGTACCATAAAATTCATCCTCAAGATGAACTACACTCTTTTGAAACGCGCGTTGAATGCTTACGTAGCTTGCGCCGCGTAGGTTTCCAAGTAGGTACAGGCGTCATGATTGGTTTGCCTGGTCAAACAGAAGAAGACTTGGTGAATGATATTTTGTTCTATCGCGATATGGATATCGACATGATCGGCATGGGACCATATGTGGTACATCACGATACGCCGCTAGGCCAAGAGGCTTTAGCTATGGGCATCGATGACGAAGCTGGTAAATTACGCCGTATTCAATTAGGCCTTAAGATGATTGCTTTAACCCGCTTATTCTTGAAAGATGTCAATATTGCGGCCACAACAGCATTACAAGCGTTGGATAAACTAGGCCGTGAAAAGGGACTTGCTGCAGGTGCCAATATTTTGATGCCTATTATTACAATCCCTGAACATCGGGCAAAGTATTTGTTATATGACAACAAACCTTGCGTAGATGATAATGCAGACAAATGTAAAGATTGCTTAACGCGCCGCGTTATGTCCATTGGTGATACCGTTGGCTGGAAGCAAAATGGTGACTCCAAACATTACGGCAAGCGTACGGGAGAGTTTTAGTTTTCTCTGTGTATCTAATTCATTGATCCTATTATAAGTTTTGGGGTAGTTTTATCTATATATAGATGGGGCCCCATTATATGAGGTTGTATTATGGAGACAAAATGGTATTCTGATTTTTGGCGGTTGTTTGCAAGTCCTTTTAAAGGAGGTATTGATCAAGTGGTGCAATCGGGCACTTTGCAAAAAGGTTTCTGGGGAACTGTATTCTTATGGGCTATTCCATATATTATATTGGCTTTATTTGGGACTATGTTAATTCCATTTCTCCCTCATAATGAATTTACTGGTTTAACCTATTTAATCGGTATCGGTGCAAGTTTTATATTTGTTTTTGCATGGCTTATCAGTATCGGTTGGTCCTTTGTAATGGTTGCTATCGGTTCTTATGTATATAACTGGGTCATCACTAAGATGGGTGGTACAGACAATGTACAAGCCATTATGAAAGTTAGCTGGTATCTACAAGGGTATGAAGTACTATTATTTAGTATTGGTTATATGATAGTCTTGATCTTGATGGGGCTATTAGATCTTGTATTCGATAGTAGTGCTATTGCTGGTTTCGTATATTTTGTAGGAACCGTGGCATTAATTATTATTTCTATCTGGGTATCCTTAGAACTTATGGCTAGACAAGTCATGATTACTAAAATGAAAGTTTTCATTGCTTGTATCATTACGTCTATCATTTTTGCGATTATCTGGGCAATCTTCATGGCACTTCTTGGTGGCTGTGCCTCTTTAGTGGGTAGATAATACTGATATATAAATTAATATTAATAAAGAGTCCTCTTTTTTTGATAAATTTTTCGGAAAAAGAGGACTTTTCTATTTGGGTGTCGAAATGTATTAGCAAAAGCCGTAATTTGCCATTAAGGAGGCGATTCCGATGAAAGATTACAGTAGTGATAAA
>OKWL01000367.1_pt1 | contig 22066 bp, 17 predicted proteins | sample 1607171 | NCBI WGS metagenome assembly OKWL01 (sample SAMN07501049, study PRJEB24779) | human gut metagenome
AGGCCCAGGTGGTGGAAACCCTGCTGCGCCTGGAGCGCATGCTCGCCGGGCTCTCGCCGAAGGCCCGCGCCGCCTTCATCCATAGCCAGATCGGCGGACTGACCTACGTGGAGATCGCCGGCTTGCTGGAGGTTTCCGTCAGCCGCATCCACCAGTACATGGTCGAGGGCTTCAAGCAGTGCTACCAGGTGCTTGCCGAATGAGCCAGGGAAGGCGAGAACGCATCCTCGACGAAGCGGCGCAGTGGATGGCGCTGCTGCAATCCGGCCATGCCGGCGCCGAGGAGCGCCTGGCGTTCCAGCAGTGGCGCCAGGCCGATGCCGAGCACGGTGCGGTGTTCGACCGGCTCAGCCTGGGCTTGCAGTCGTTTCGCGACGAGCCCCTGCACGGCTTGCGCGCCGAGCAATTGATCGGAGCCCTCGAGGCGCCGTCCGCCCGTCGCCGGTTTCTCCAGCGCAGCCTCGCCCTGGCGGCGTTCGGCGTGGCGACGCTGGCGCTGGGGCGGATCGGCATCGTCGGCTTCCCCTGGCCCGGCGACCTGTACACCGGCACCGGACAACGCCAGAGCTTCCGCCTGGAGGATGGCAGCCAACTGGTGCTGGACGCGCGCAGCCGGGTACGCCCCGAATTCGATGGCTACCGGCGTCGCCTGCGCTTACGCGAGGGCCGCCTGCTGGTTGACGTGGCACGGGATCCGGCGCGGCCTTTCGTCGTCGACACCGGGCGTGGCCAGGTCGAGGCACAGGGAACCCGCTTCCAGGTCAGCGATGACGGCGCCAGCTCGCGAGTGGTGGTGCTCGAGTCGCGGGTGCGGATCACCACTGCCGACGGACGGCAATGCCTGTTGGAGCGCGGCCAGAGCGCCCGTTTCGACGCCTCGGCGATTCTCGCCCTAGGTCCTGCCGAAGGCGGCGAGAGCGCCTGGCTGGATGGCCGGCTGGAGGTCCGCGACCGCCCGCTGGGGGAGGTGCTGGAAGCGTTGCGCGCCTATCGCCGCGGCATCATCAGCGTCGCCGACGACGCGGCGGCGCTGCGCGTCAGTGGCATCTACCCGCTGGACGACAGCGGCGCGGCGCTGGCATTGCTGGAGCAGAGCCTACCGATCCGGCTCGACTACCACGGGCCCTACTGGGTCAGCATCGCCAGCCGCTGAGGCGCGCGCCCGGCGGCGAGCCGGGCGGCGCGACGCTTCAGAACGGCTTGGTCGGCAGGTACTTGCCGTCGAGGGTGATCACCGCCCGCGAGCCGCCTTCCGGGTCCTCGACCTTCTTGATGTCCAGCTTGAAGTTGATCGCGCTGATGATGCCGTCGCCGAACTGTTCGTGGACCAGCGCCTTCAGGGTGCTGCCGTAGACTTGCAGCATCTCGTAGAAGCGATAGATGGTCGGGTCGCTGGGAATGCCGCCGGGAATGCTGCCGCGCAGCGGGATGCTTTGCAGCAGGAGCACCGCGTCGTCGTCCAGGCCGAGTTGGGCGGCGACCTTGCGCGCCGCCGCCTCTGGCAGGGCATGCTGGCCGAGCAGGGCGGCGGTGACGAAGGTCAGGGCGAGACCGGTGCCGTCGGCCAGGTCCTGCCAGGACAGGCCCAGGCGGGCCTTGTTCAGGACCACGGTCTCGGCCAGTTGCTGGCGCGCGTTGGGGGACACTTGGCTGTGTTGCATGAGATGACTCTCCTTGCGGGTGGTTGTGAGGAAAGGGATTCAGGCGACCGCCTGCCCGGGTTCGCCGCCTACCGCGCGCACTTCGGGATGCTCGGCGAGGGAGACGAAGCGCCGGCTGGCGCCGTCGAGGGCGTCGATGCGGCCGCTTTCGATGTCGTAGACCCAGCCGTGCAGGTTCAGCCGACCCTGCTCCAGGGCGCGGGCGACGCAGGGGTGGGTGCGCAGGTTGGCCAGTTGGGCGATCACGTTGTGCCGCACCAGGGCGTCCAGCCGCGCCGCCTCGGAGGCGTGTTCGTGGGCGCTGTTCATCGCCCGTGCGGCCTCGGCGTGGTGCAACCAGCCGGCCACCGCCGGCAGCTGGTCGAGACAGGCGCAGGACGCGATGGCGCCCATCGCGCCGCAGTCCGAGTGGCCGCAGACCACGATGTCGCCGACCCCGAGCACCGCCACCGCGTATTCCACCGAGGCGCTGACCCCGCCGGGCTGCGGCCCGTAGCCGGGGACGATGTTGCCGGCATTACGGATCACGAAGAGTTCGCCGGGCTCGCGCTGGGTCAGCAGTTCGGGGACCACCCGACTGTCCGAGCAGGCGATGAACAGTGCCTTGGGGGCTTGCCGGGTGGCCAGGGACTTGAACAGTTGCGAGCGCGCCGGGTAGGCGTCGCGCTGGAAGCGGAGAAAGCCGTCGATGATGTCACGCATGGCGCTGGGCTCCTGGCCGTCGAATGGTGGGGCCAGGATGCGCGGATTGAGTCATAGGGTCCAAGACCGGTTTATTATTCCAGTCATTGGTCTGGTCTATAGTTGGATGTTTCCATGCTGCTTCGCCACCTGCGCTACCTGCTCGCTGTCGCCGAGCATCGCAACTTCACCCGCGCCGCCGAGGCGCTGCACGTTTCGCAGCCGACCCTGTCGCAGCAGGTGCGGCAACTGGAAGAGCAACTGCGCGTGCAATTGCTCGACCGCTCCGGCAGGAGCGTGCGTCCCACCGATGCCGGCGAGCTGTACCTGCTTCATGCGCGGCGTGCCTTGCGCGAGCTGGAAGCGGCGCAACGAGCGATCCACGAGGTGCGCGACCTCAGTCGCGGCCGCCTGCGCCTGGGCATGACGCCGACCTTCACCTGCTATCTGGTGGGCGCCCTGGTGGATCCGTTCAATCAGCGCTATCCGGGCATCGAGTTGAGCCTCGAGGAGTTGCCCCAGGACGCCCTGGAGGCGGCGCTGATCGACGATCGCCTGGACCTTGGCGTGGCCTTCAGCGAGCCGGGTTCGGTGGAGATCGACAGCCAGCCGCTCTACCTGGAGCGCCTGGGCCTGGTGCTGGGGGCGGAACACCCGGCGGCGAACGCGCCGCTGGCCGCCGCAGCGCTGGCGGAGTTGCCGTTGGCGTTGTTGCGCGACGACTTCGCCACGCGCCGGCACATCGACGCTTACCTGCGCCAGCAAGGGGTGACGGCGCGGGTTGCGCTGGAGGCGAACTCGATCAGCGCCATCGTCGATGTGGTTCGCCGCGGAAGACTGGCCAGCATCCTGCCGGAGGCGGTGGCGCGCCAGCAGGCCGGGTTGCGCTGCGTGGCGCTGCGGCCGGCGCTGCCGACCCGCCAGGTAGCGCTGTTCTGGCGCCAGGGCAGCCACCCCGGTGCCGCGCGCCTGGCCTTCCAGGCCCTGGCGCTGGAACTCGGCGCCGAGCTGGGCGACGCCTGAGCGGGATCAGCCGCGACTCGGCTGCCACGCCGCGGGTTCCTCACGGCGCAGGCGCAAGGCCAGGGCGGCGCCGAACAGGGCGAGCAGGGCGCTGAGCGCGGTCACCCATTCGATGCCGCGCGCCTGGCTGGCCAGCAGGCTGGCGGCATCGGCGCCGCGCACCTGGGCGTTGGCCAGCGCCACCAGCAGGGCCAGGCCGAGCGCGCCGCCGATCTGCTGGGTCATCGAGGCCATCCCCGAGGCGACGCCCTGTTCGGCGGGATCGACGCCGCTGGCGGCGCTCACCCACATGGCGGTCCAGGTCATGCCCTGGCCGACGCTGAGGATCACGATGGCCGGCAGCAGCGCCAGGAAGCCGCGCCCCAGCGGCAGGCACGCTGCCAGCAGGCCGAGCCCGAGTGCGCCCAGCAGCAGGCCGGCGACCAGCGTCGCGCGTGCCCCGTGGCGGGCCAGCAGGCGCTCGGCGACGCGGATACCGAGGGTGCAGAGCAGAGTCGCCGGGAGGAACGCCAGGCCGGTCTGCAACACGCTGTAGCCGTACACCGACTGGAAGTAGATGGCCAGGAAGTAGTACTGCACGCCGTAGCTGCTCATGAAGATCGCGGTCAGCAGCATCGCCACCTGCAGGTTGCGGTTGCCCAGCAGGCGCAGCGGCATCAGCGGGTCGCGGCTGTAGTGTTCGATGGCGAGGAACGCCAGTAGCAGCGGGACGGAAAGGTAAAGTCCGAAACGTACCGAGGGCGCATCCCAGCCCGACTCGGGGCCCTGGACCAGGGCGAAGACCAGCAGGGTGGCGCCGGCGGTGACCGTCAGCGCGCCGGCCAGGTCGAAGCGCCGACCGCGCTGGCGCCGGGCGTCGGCCGGGATCAGGCGCAGGGCGAGCAGCGCCGCGGCGCCGGCCAGCGGCACGTTGACCAGGAAGATCGAGGCCCAGCCGAACAGCTCGGTGAGCGCGCCGCCGAGCGCCGAGCCGAGGGCCAGGCCGAACGCCGAGGCGATGCTCCAGATCGCCAGGGCACGATTGCGCGCCGGGCCCTCGGCGAAGTGATTGCTGATCAGCGCCAGGGTCGCCGGGAACAGCAGCGCGCCACCCAGGCCCTGCACGGCGCGGGCAAGGATCAACGGCAACTCGCTCTGGGCCAGGCCGCCCGCGAGGGAGGCGAGGGCGTACAGGCTTTGCCCGAGGACGTACATGCGGCGCCGGCCGAGCAGGTCGGTGGCGCGCCCGCCGAGCAGGAGGAAGCCGCCGAAGGCCACCGTATAGGCGCTCACCACCCATTGCAGGCGTTGCGCCGAAAAATCCAGCGCCCGGCTGATTTCCGGCAGAGCGACGAACACGATGGTGGCGTCGAGGGCGATGATCAGTTGCGCGCAGGCGAGCAGGGCGAGCATCCAGTTGGAAGGGGCAGCACGGTCCGTCACGGCGGGACTCCTGGTCTGGGTTGGGCGCGGCCAGTGTTTCTCATGCTGGAATCGTGATAAATAGCCTCTCCGTCCTTTCACTGATGAAAATAATCATCGATGAGATCGCCATGGACCTGAATGCCGTCAAGTTGCTCGCCCGCGTGGCCGAGACCCGTAGCTTCACCCAGGCCGCCGTTTCCCTCGGTCTGACCCAGTCCGGCCTGTCGCGCGCCATCGGCCGGCTGGAAGCCGAACTCGGCGTGCGTCTGCTGCACCGCACCACCCGCAGCGTCAGCCTGACCCCGGACGGCCAGCTGTTCTACGAGCGCTGCGCACCCTTGCTGGCGGAACTGGAGGAAGTCGAGAAGTTGCTGGTGGACCGCCAGTGCGCGCCGAGCGGTCCGCTGAAGATCACCACCCCGCAGGCGCTCGGGCGGATCGTGATCATGCCGGTGCTGCGCGAACTGACGCGGCGCTACCCGCAATTGCAGATCGAGGCGGCGATGACCGATCGCCTGGTCGACCTCACCGAGGAAGGCTTCGACGCCGCCGTGCGTCTCGGTCGGGTCGGCGACGTGCGCCTGATCGCCCGGCCATTGGCGGCGTTGCGCTGGGTCACGGTGGCGTCGCCGGAATACCTGCGCAGTCACGGCACGCCGGAGCGCCTGGAGCAACTCGCCGGGCACAACTGCCCGACGGTGCGCGACCTGCATACCGGCAAGCTGCTGGAATGGCAGTTCCAGCGCGACGGCCAGCCGCTGAGCCTGGCGGTGCGCGGCGACCTGGTGCTGGACGTGGCCGACGCGCTGGTCGACGCGGCGCTGGTCGGCCAGGGCATCGTCCAGGTGATGGGCTTCATGGCCGAGGAGGCGATCCGCCGGCGTCGACTGGTACGCATCCTCCAGCCCTTCGAACCGCCGCTGTGCCCGGTGTCGCTGATCTACCCGCCGTCGCGGCAGTGCTCGCTGAAGATCGGCGCGCTCTACGAGGAACTGAAGAGCGCGCACTGGTGCGGGGCGCTGACGTACTGACCCGAGGGCGGCAGGGCGGATAACGCCGTGTTCGGACCGGCGGATAGCCGCAAGCGGCTATTCGCCCTACGCGGGGCAAGGCCGGTAGGGGAGCTGGGGAAGATTGTCGGGTAGGGCGAATAACGCCGGAGGCGTTATTCGCCGATACGCTTATTCGCCCGCGCTTATAAGCTCAGAACAAAGCGTTCCAAGCCTGCCCTGCAAATCTCCCGCGCTCATCGCTCATCCCCTGGAAACCATGTTTTCGGGGGGAACCGAACGATGCCGCACCATGCTCCATCCACACGCCTGCCTTCCAGCCTGGCCCTGGCCGCGCTGCTCGCGGCGGCCTACGCCGCGCCGCCGGAGGCACGTGCGGAGACGCCCGCGCCCGCCGCCAAGGCGCTCACCTTCGACGTCGCCGCCGGCCCGCTGGACCAGGTGCTGCTGGGCATCTCGCGACAGAGCGGCTTGCTGATCTCCTTCGAGCAGTCGCTGGTGCGCGGCCGGCAGGCGCCGGCGGTGCGCGGTCCGCTGAGTGTCGACCAGGCCCTGGAACAGGCCCTGCGCGGTAGCGGCCTGCAGTTCCGCCGTTCCGAGCGCGGCGCGGTGATTTCCGCCGCGCCGCTGCGCGCGGCCGTACCGGCGGCGAAGGTGCAGCCGCTGGCGGCGAAAGCGGAGCAGACCCTGGAGCGGGTGGTGGTGACCGGCTCGCGGATTCCCCGCGCCCAGCAGGAAGGGCCGTCGCCGGTCACGGTGATCAGCAGCGAGGAAATCCAGAACCGTGGCTACCGCAACGTCTTCGAGGCCTTGCAGACGCAGACCCAGAACACCGGCATGACCCAGGGCGAGGACTACGGCAACACCTGGCAACCGGCGGCCAACGCCCTCAACCTGCGCGATCTCGGCCCCAACCACACGCTGGTGCTGATCAACGGCCGGCGCGTCGCCGACTACCCGACCGCCTATGGCGGCTCGGTGAACTTCACCAACCTGGCGAACATCCCGGCGGTCATGATCGACCGCATCGAGATCCTCAGCGGCGGCGCCTCGGCGATCTACGGCTCGGATGCCATCGCCGGGGTGGTCAATATCGTCCTGAAGAAGAAATTCGATGGCGTCGACGTCAACCTGCGCGCCGGCACCACCGAGCGCGGCGGCGGCGACAACCAGCGCCTGCAACTGGTCGGCGGCGGCGCGACGGGCGACTTCGAAGGCCTGTTCGGCCTGCAGGTCGAGCAGCGCCAGCCGGTCTGGGCCAACCAGCGCGGTTTCATGGACAGCTACCCGGACGGCAACAACGTCGGCTACCGGCTGAACCCGCAGAGCGGACGCTACCTCGGCGACGCCTCCTGCGCCGGCCTCGGCGGCCTGTTCGGCGGCAACGTGGCGCCGGTGCCGGGCGCCAGGGGTGGCTATCGCTGCATGACCGACCAGTACTACAACAACTACTGGACCCTACAGACCAAGAAGGAAAACTACGACGGCTACGCCGGCGGCACCTGGCACCTGAGCGACAGCGGCAAGCTGTTCGCCGACCTGCTGTTCGGCTTCGACCACCTGCAGAACAATACCCGCGGGCCGTCCTTCACCTCGCCGGACTTCATCAATGCCTCCAGCGGCGACCTGGAGCGCTGGTACCGGCTGTTCTCGCCCGAGGAGATCGGCGGCAAGAGCAGCAACAACAGCAAGTGGCGCGAGGTGTCCTGGACCGGCACCCTCGGCTACAGCGACCACGTCGCCAATACTTCCTGGGAATACGAACTGGCCGCGACCCGCTCCGAGTACCGCAGCGACCGCACTACCCGCTACACCCCGGCGGCCGGGATCCTCGACCTGTACCTGGGCCGCAAGCTCGGCGAACGCGACGGCTACCCGGTCTACGATCCCGATCCGGCGCGCCTCGGACGTCCGCTGAGCGAGGAAGAGTGGCGCAGCCTGCGGCGCAACGTGACCCAGCACAGCGAGTCCTACTCGCAGACCTACAGCTTCACCGGCAACGGCGAGCTGTTCGACCTGCCGGCCGGCCCGGTGGCCTTCGCCGGCGTGCTGGAGGTGGGCAAGCAGGGCTACAGGATCCGTCCCGACTCGCAATACAACGACGGCTCTCTCTACAACGTCTCCAAGGCCAGCAGCTCCGGCGGCTCGCGCGACCGTTACGCCGCCGGCGGCGAATTCAGCATCCCGCTGCACGACACGCTGCTGGCGTCCGCCGCCGGCCGCTGGGACCAGTACAGGTTCAGCGGTCGCACCGAGGAGCAGACCACCTACAACCTGGGGCTGGAGTGGCGCCCGCTGACCAGCCTGCTGCTACGCGGCAGCTACGGCACCAGCTTCCGCGCGCCGGACCTGAACTACATCTACCAGGCCGACGCCAACGGCTACTACCCGGCGCAGAAGGACTACTACGGTTGCGAGAAAGGCGTCGACGGCGCCTGCAAGAACGGCCGGGTCGACTACGTGCAGAGCGGCACGCCCGACCTGAAGTCCGAGCGCGGGCGCTACTGGAGCTACGGCTTCGTCTGGTCGCCGTCGAGCAGGTTCGACTTTTCCGCCGACTACTACCACATCCAGATCGATGACCTGCTGACCACCCTCGATCCGGACAAACTGCTGCGCGACGAGGCGGCCTGCCGCAGCGGCGGGCTCGATCCGGACTCGGCGCAGTGCCGCGACACCCTGGCGCGGGTCGAGCGCAACGCCGGCGACGCCAGCGTCGACCCGAATCGCCTGAACAAGGTCTACGTCAATGCCATCAACGCGGCCAAGGAGCGCACCAGCGGCATCGACCTGCGCAGCAACATCCGCTGGGGCGCCGGTGACTACGGCGCCTTCTCCTCGACCCTCGGCTACACCCTGGTGTTGTCCCACGACTACAAGCAGTCCGACGACTACCCCAGCGAGAACCAGCGCGACAGCCTCGACTCCCACGACTGGCGCAGCAAACTCAACGCCAGCCTGACCTGGGACTACGCACAGTTCACCTCGACGCTCTTCGCGGTGCGCTACGGCAGCGTTACCAACGCCGCTGGCAGCGGGCGCCTGAGCCCGTGGACGGTGTTCAACGCCAGCGCCCGCTACCGGCTCAACGAACGCGCCAGCGTCGGCCTGACGGTGAACAACCTGCTCGACCAGATCAAGGAGGACGACTCCGATGGCTGGCCGTACTATCCCACCGGCAACTACGACGCCATGGGCCGCCAATGGTGGCTGGACTTCAGCTATCACTTCGGTGGTTGAGCCATGCCCGGACGCATCCTGGTCTTCGCCTGCTGCCTGCTCGCCAGCCTGGCCCGCAGCGAGCCGCGCCATGCCATCACGCTCTACGACGAGCCGGCGAAATATCCGCCGGGTTTCCAGCACTTCGACTTCGTCGACCCGCAGGCGCCCAAGGGCGGCAGCCTGCGGCGGATGGAAAGCGGCAGCTTCGACACGCTGAACCCCTTCGCCAACCGCGGCACGCCGATCAGCATGACCCAGGCCGCGCTGATCTACGAAACCCTCGGCTTCCAGTCACTGGACGAGCCGTTCACCGAATACGGCTACCTGGCGCGCTACATCGAGAAAGCCCCGGACAACAGCTGGGTGCGTTTCCATATCGATCCGCGGGCGCGCTTCAGCGACGGCGTGGCGGTCACCGCCGAGGACGTGAAGTTTTCCTTCGATAGCCTGGTCGAGCAGGGCAGCCCGTTCTGGCGCGCCTACTACAAGGAGGTCCGCGAGCCGGTGGTGGAGGATCGCCTGCGCATCCGCTTCGATTTCCGTCATGCCGGCAACCGCGAACTGCCGCTGGTGCTGGCCCAGCTCTACGTGCTGCCCAGGCATTGGTGGCAGGGACGCGACTTCAACCGCAGCAGCATGCAGCCGCCGCTGGGCAGCGGACCTTACCGGCTGGAGAAGGCCGAGGCGGGGCGTTCGGTGAGCTACCGGCGCAACCCCGACTGGTGGGCTCGCGACCTGCCGGTCGGGCGTGGCCTGTACAACTTCGAGCGGATCCGTTTCGACTACTACCGCGACAGCGGCGTGGCCTTGCAGGCGTTCAAGGCCGGGCAGGCCGACATCAATGTCGAGACCAGCGTCAAGGCCTGGAGCAGCGGCTACGACTCGCCGGCCCTGCGCGATGGCCGGTTGCGCCAGGAGAGCTTTCCCTACCCGTACCCGGCCAGCCTCCAGGGCCTGGTGTTCAACCTGCGCCGGCCGCTGTTCGAGGACCGCCGGGTACGCCAGGCGCTGAGCCTGTTGTTCGACTTCGAATGGACCAACCGACAGCTCTTCGGCGGTCGCTACAAGCGCCTGCGCAGCTATTTCGACAACTCGGAGATGGCCGCCCGCGGCCTGCCCGGCGCCGACGAACTGGCCTTGCTGGAGCCGCTGCGCGGGCAAATCCCCGAGGAGGTCTTCGGCCAGGCCTACGCTCCGCCGGTGAACGACGGCAGCGGCGATATCCACGAGCGCCTGGTGCAGGCCTACCGCCTGCTCGGCGAGGCCGGCTGGCATGCCGTCGACGGGCGCCTGCTGGACACCGCCGGACGGCCGCTGCGCTTCGACCTCCTGCTCCAGGGCAAGGGCCTGGAGCGCGCGCTGCTGCCGTTCCAGCGCAACCTGGCGCGGATCGGCATCGATATGCGCCTGCGCCAGGTGGACGCTTCGCAATACATCGAGCGCATACGTGCGCGGGACTACGACATGATCGTTTCGAGCTTCTCCCAGTCCAATTCGCCGGGCAACGAGCAGTACAGCTTCTGGCATTCCTCCAGCTACGCCGATCCCGGCGGCTACAACCGCATCGGCCTGAAGGACCCGGCCATCGACCGGCTGGTCCAGGCGGTGGTCGAGGCCGACTCGCGGGCCGCCCTGGAAACCGCCGTGCGCGCCCTCGACCGGGTGCTGCAATGGGGCTACTACCTGATCCCGACCTGGTATTCCGACGAGGTCTGGATCGCCAGCTGGAATCGCTTCGGCCGACCGCCGCAGGCGCCGCGCTACAGCCTGGGGCTGAACACCTGGTGGGAAGTCCGCGAGCGGGCCGCGCCGAGCCGGGAGGCGCAGTGACATGGGCGGCTACCTGTTGCGCCGCCTGGCGCTGATCCTGCCGACCCTGCTGGGCATCCTGCTGATCAACTTCGCCATCGTCCAGGCCGCACCCGGCGGGCCGGTGGATCAGGCCATCGCGCACCTGCAGGGCGTCGACGGCGGCGGCCCGCTGGGGCGTGGCGGGGAGGGTGGGCATGGCGCTCTGGAACCGCAGCGCCACGGCGAGACCGGCATCGATCCGCAGCTGGTGGCCGCCCTGGAGCGCCAGTACGGCTTCGACAAGCCGCCGCTGCAACGGCTCTGGCTGATGCTGTCGAGCTACGCCCGGCTGGATTTCGGCGAGAGCTTCTACCGCGACGCGCGGGTCATCGACCTGATCGCCGAGAAGCTGCCGGTCTCGCTGTCCCTGGGCTTGTGGGCGACACTGATCACCTACCTGGTGTCGATTCCCCTGGGGGTGGCCAAGGCGGTGCGCCACGGCAGCGCCTTCGACCTGTGGAGCAGCGCGCTGGTGGTGATCGGCTATGCGGTGCCCGGCTTCCTCTTCGCCATCGTCCTGATCGTGCTGTTCGCCGGCGGCAGCTACCTGGACTGGTTCCCCCTGCGCGGCCTGGCTTCCGAGGGCGCCGAGCGCCTCGGCCCGCTGGCGCGCTTCGCCGATTACCTCTGGCACCTGGCGCTGCCGGTGGGTTCGCTGGTGGTCGGCGGTTTCGCCAGCCTGACCCTGCTGACCAAGAACAGCTTCCTCGACGAGATATCCAGGCAGTACGTCGCCACCGCTCGCGCCAAAGGGCTCAGCGAGCGCCGGGTGCTCTACGGCCATGTGTTCCGCAACGCCATGTTGCTGGTGGTGGCCGGGCTGCCGGCGGCGCTGGTCTCGGTGTTCTTCACCGGGTCGCTGCTGATCGAGGTGCTGTTCTCCCTCGACGGCCTCGGCCTGATGGGCTACGAAGCGGCGCTCGGCCGCGACTACCCGGTGGTGTTCGGCAGCCTGTTCATCTTCACCCTGCTCGGGTTGCTGGTGAAGCTGGCCGGCGACCTGGCCTACAGCCTGGTCGACCCGCGCATCGACTTCGCCGCGAGGAAACAGTGAGATGGCCATCGTCCTTTCCCCGCTGCACCGCCGCCGCCTCGCCGCGTTCCGCGCCAACCGCCGCGGGCGCCTGGCGCTACGGCTGTTCCTCGCGCTGTTCGTCACCTGCCTGTTCGCCGAGCTGATCGCCAACGACCGCCCGCTGCTGCTGGAATACCGTGGCCAGTGGTTCCTGCCGGTGCTGCGGGACTATCCGGAAACCGCCTTCGGCGGCGAGCTGCCGTTCCCGCCGGACTACCGCGGTCGCTTCATGAGCGAACGCATCGCCCGCGACGGCTGGGCGCTGTGGCCGCCGATCCGCTTCGACGCGCGCAGCATCAACTACGCGCGCCCGGCGCCGGCGCCGCCCTCGGCGGAGAACTGGCTGGGTACCGACGACCAGGGCCGCGATGTGCTCGCGCGGGTGATCTACGGCCTGCGCCTGTCGATTCTCTTCGCCCTCGGCCTGACCCTGGCCTCGTCGTTGCTGGGAATCTGCGCAGGCGCGGTGCAGGGCTACTACGGCGGCTGGATCGACCTGTTCGGCCAGCGCTTCATCGAGGTCTGGTCGGGTCTGCCGATGCTTTACCTGCTGATCATCCTCGCCAGCCTGGTGCAGCCCGGGGTCGGCTGGCTGCTGGCGATCATGCTGCTGTTCTCCTGGACCAGCCTGGTCGACGTGGTTCGCGCCGAGTTCCTGCGCGGTCGTCACCTGGAGTACGTCAAGGCGGCGCGAACCCTCGGCCTCGGCGACGCCGGGGTGATGTTCCGGCACATCCTGCCCAACGCCATGGTCGCGACCCTGACCTTCCTGCCGTTCCTGCTCTGTGGCGCGGTGACCACCCTGACCGCCCTGGACTTCCTCGGTTTCGGCCTGCCGCCCGGCTCGCCGAGCCTTGGCGAACTGGTCGGGCAGGGCCGCGACAACCTCCAGGCGCCCTGGCTCGGGCTGACCGTGTTCGTGGTCCTGGCGACCTTGCTCAGCCTGCTGGTGTTCATCGGCGAAGCGGTGCGCGACGCTTTCGATCCGAGGACATGAGATGAACCGGGAACTGTTGCGAGTGGAAAACCTGAGCGTCGCCTATGGCGACACGCAGGTCGTGAAGGGGATCGACTTCAGCCTGCGCGCCGGCGAGACCCTGGCCCTGGTCGGCGAGTCCGGCTCCGGCAAGTCGCAGACCGCCCACGCCCTGCTGCGCCTGCTGCCGGGCGCGGCGCGCCTGGGCGGCAGCGTGCGCCTGGACGGCGAGGAACTGCTCGCCCTGTCGCCGCAGGCATTGCTGGCGATTCGTGGGCAGCGCATCGGCATGGTGTTCCAGGAGCCGATGACCTCGCTCAATCCATTGCAGCGCATCGGCCGCCAGGTCGGCGAGGGCCTGCGCCTGCATCGCCGCCTGCGTGGCGCCGCGCTGCGCGGGCGGGTACTGGAACTGCTCGAACTGGCCGGCCTCGAGCAGCCGCGACGCCTGCTCGAGGCCTATCCGCACCAGCTCTCCGGCGGCCAGCGACAGCGAGTGATGCTGGCCATGGCGCTGGCTTGCGAGCCGCAACTGCTGATCGCCGACGAACCGACCACAGCTCTCGACGTCACCGTGCAGAAACGCCTCCTGGAGCTGCTGCAAAGCTTGCAGCGACGGCTGGGCATGGCGATCCTGCTGATCAGCCACGACCTCAACCTGGTGCGCCGGGTCGCCGATCGGGTCTGCGTGATGCGCGATGGCCAGATCGTCGAGGAGAACGCCTGCGAGACGCTGTTCCGCTCGCCCCGGCATCCCTACACGCGCCTGCTGATCGAGGCCGAGCCGGGTGGGCTGGCGGAGCCGGTGGCGTGCCGCGAGACCTGCCTGGAGGTGCGCGCGCTGAGCCTCGACTACCCCGCGCCCGGCGGCTGGCTGCGCCGGCGCGCGGGACTGCGCGCGGTGCACGAGGTCAGCCTGCGGCTGCGCCGTGGCAGCACCCTGGGGATCGTCGGCGAAAGCGGTTCGGGCAAGTCCTCCCTCGGCCAGGCGCTGCTGCGCCTGTTGCCGGCCGAAGGGCAGATCCTGTTCCAGGGCGAGCGCCTCGACCGGCTGCACGGCAAGCGCCTGTTGCCATTGCGCCGGCAGTTCCAGGCGGTGTTCCAGGACCCCTACGGCAGCCTCAACCCGCGCCTTAGCGTGGAACAGATCGTCGGCGAAGGCCTGCGTATCCATGGCATCGGCGATGCCGGCGAACGCCGCGCGCGGGTGCTGGAGGCACTGCGCGAGGTCGGTCTCGACGAGCCTTGCCTGGAACGCTATCCCCACGAGTTTTCCGGCGGCCAGCGCCAGCGCATCGCCATCGCCCGCGCGCTGGTGCTGAAGCCGGCGCTGATCCTGCTCGACGAACCGACCTCGGCGCTCGACCGCAGCGTGCAGTGCCAGGTGGTCGAGCTGCTGCGTCGGTTGCAGCGTCGCCACGGGCTGAGCTACCTGTTCATCAGCCACGACCTGGCCGTGGTACGCGCCCTGGCCCACGACATCCTGGTGCTCAAGGACGGCCGGGTGGTGGAGCAGGGCAGCGCCGCTGCGCTGTTCAGCCAGCCGCGCCACCCCTATACCCGCGAGTTGCTCGGAGCGATACCCGCGCTGCGCCTGGAAGAGCATCTGCGGGTGGCCGGGCTGGGAATCTGAGGCGGGAAACCATGCTGACTCTAAGGATGTTCCGAAAGGTTCTTTCCAGACGCCCCGGCGCTTTTCTTAAGATCGGCCTGCGGGCCCGTCAGGGACAAGGAGCCATGTCGGCTTCCGGGTCCGTCCGATCGATTGGGGGAATGCGATGAGTTCGTTACCGTTGTACTTCGATTACGCCGCCACCACGCCCGTGGACGAGCGCGTGATCCGGGCCATGGTGGAGTGTCTCGGCTACCAGGCGTGTTTTGGCAATCCCGCGTCGAATTCCCATGCCTACGGCCGCCAGGCGCGGCGGGCAGTGGAGCGGGCCAGGGAGCAGGTGGCCGCGCTGGTCGGCGCCAGCGCCGGGCAGATCGTCTGGACTTCCGGCGCCACCGAATCCAACAACCTGGCCCTCAAGGGCGTGGCCCAGGCGCTGGACGCACCCGGCCACCTGATCACCAGTCGCCTGGAGCACAAGGCGGTGCTGGACACCGTGCAGCAACTCGCCGATGACGGCTGGAGCGTGACCTGGCTGGCGCCCGGCATCGATGGCCTGATCCGGCCGGAACAGGTGGAGGCGGCCTGGCGCGCCGATACCCGCCTGGTGTCGCTGATGCGGGTCAACAACGAACTCGGCACCCTGACCGACATCGCCGCCATCGGCGAACGGGTGCGCGAGCGCGGCGCGCTGTTCCACGTCGACGCGGCGCAGGCCAGCGGCAAGGTGGCGATCGACCTGGGCCGCCTGGCGGTGGACCTGATGTCGTTCTCCGCACACAAGACCTACGGGCCCAAGGGCATCGGCGCGTTGTACGTCGGGCCGCGCGCCGAGCGGCGGCTGAAGGCGCAGATCCACGGCGGCGGACACGAGCAGGGCCTGCGTTCCGGGACCCTGGCGACCCACCAGATCGTCGGTATGGGCGAGGCCTTCGCCCTCGCCGGCGAGCTTTTCGAGGAGGAGGGCAGGCGCATCGCCGGACTCCAGCGGCGTCTGCTGGAGGGGCTGGCGCAGATCGACGGCTGGCGCCTGAACGGCAGCGCCGACGCACGCATCGCGCATACCCTGAACCTGACCTTCGACAACCCGGCCTTTGTCCCCCAGGCACTGGAGTCCAGCCTGGCGGTGTCCAGCACCTCGGCCTGCAACTCGGCGCGGCCGGCGCCGTCCCACGTGCTTCTCGCCCTCGGCCACGATGCCGCCAGCGCTGGCCGCAGCGTGCGCCTGAGCCTCGGTCGCTACACCCGCGAGGCCGACGTCGACGCGGCGGTGGCCGCCCTCAAGGCCGCGGCGGATAGTGGCGCGCCGGCGTGGCAGCCGTTCCTCGGGGTATCCAGGGCAGGCTGAGCGGCCGGCTCGACCCGCCCTCGCCGAAGCCAGGGGCTGCGGATAACCGCGAAGCGGTTATTCGCCCTGCGGCTCCAGGGGCTTTTCGTCTTTGCCGCCATTTCCCGGCAATGTGCGCTTGGCGGATCATCCAGGTTGGGTATCATGCGTCGCCATTCCCATCCACCGCCGACGGAAGTCAGGCTTTGCCTGCGTGAGCCCAATGGACGATCTCTCCCCCGATTCCGCCTTGCCGCCTGCCGGCAGCGCCCAGGACAACGACGCGCCGCGCCAGTTGGTGGTCTGCATCGACGGAACCTCGAACCGCTTCGGCGACTAGCCGACCAACGTGGTGCGCCTGTACCGCTCGCTGTCGCGCGATCCGCGCAGGGTGCTGGCCTACTACGACCAGGGCGTCGGCACCTTCGGCCTGAAGGAAACCCTGTTCGAGTGGCAGAAGTTTCCCTCGCGGATCGCCGGCCTGGCCTTCGGCTGGGGGCTCAAGCGCAACGTCGAGGGCGCCTATCGCTTCCTCGCCGAGCACTACCGGCCCGGCGACCAGATATTCCTCTTCGGCTTTTCCCGCGGGGCCTACGCGGTGCGGGTGCTGGCCGCGATGCTGCGCGCGGTGGGCCTGATCGATGCGCACCAGCCGCACCTCTTCGACTACGCCTGGACCCTGCTCACCACCCGCATGCCGCCCCGCGACGAAGACAAGCGGGCCGGCACGCGTCGCCGCGGACCGGACTTCGGCCTGCTGGGACGCTTCCGCAAGGTCTTCGGCCGGCAGGTGAAGGTGCACTTCCTCGGCCTGTTCGACACCGTGACCTCGGTGGGCTGGGTCTACGACCCGCTGACCGTGCCGTATTCCTCGAACAACGAAATGGTCGACGTGGTCCGCCAGGCCCTGGCCATCGACGAATGCCGCTGCTTCTTCCGGCAGAACCTCTGGTTCGGCGAGAAGGACCGCAAGTCCGACGTGTTGCAGGTGTGGTTCCCCGGCATGCACTCCGATGTCGGCGGTGGCTATGCGCCGAAGGACTCGCGGCTGGCTCTGGTGGCCTTTACCTGGATGCTCGGCGAGGCGCTGGAGGCCGGCCTGCATGTCGACCCGGCGCGCAGCCGCGACCAGTTGCGCGCACGTTCGAAGCAGGGCCCGGACCCGACCGCGCCGATCCTGCCGGTGATGACCCGGCCCTGGCGCCTGGCCGAGTGGCTGCCGCTGCTGGTCTGGGACCGCCGCAGCGGCAACCGCGCCTGGCGCTGGTCGCGTGGCCGGCCGCGCTCGCGGCCGCTGGAACCGGTCGGGCAGGAAACCCGGGTCAAGCTGCACCGTTCGGTGCAGCGGCGGCTGGACGAATGCCCCGACTACCGGCCGTGCAACCTGCCAGCGCTGGAACGCTGCGACCTCATCGACGATTCGCCGTTGCTCGACGGCTACCGCTAGCGGCTGGCCGCGATCGCGTTCAGAACCACATGCGGATACCGGCGACGAAGCGCGCCTCGTCGTCGTCCTCGCCCTCGGCGCGGGCCAGGTCGGCGCTGTTGCCGTAGGAGCGGTTCCAGGTCACCCCGATGTAGGGCGCGAACTCGCGACGGATCTCGTAGCGCAGGCGCAGGCCCAGCTCGCTATCGGCAAGGCCCGAACCGATGCCGCGGGCGGGATCGTTCCTGCCGTACAGGTTGACCTCGGCGCTGGGCTGGAGGATCAGCCGGTTGGTCAACAGGATGTCGTACTCGCCCTCCAGGCGCAGCGCGCTCTGGCCGTTCTCGCCGAGGAAGGCGGTGACTTCCGCCTCGAAGTCGTAGAGCGCCAGGCCCTGCACGCCGAACGCCGCCCAGGTCTGCGGCGAGCCGGGCTTGAAATCCTGGCGCACGCCGGCGACCAGGTCCCACCAGGGACCGATGGCGTGCCCGAACAGCGCCTGGACCTCGGCGTCCTCGGTCTTGCCGTCGAGCCGTTCGCCTTCGCTGCGCAGCCACAGGCGGTTGATGTCGCCGCCGATCCAGCCGCTGGCGTCCCAGGCCAGCGCGCTGCCGTCGTCGGCGTCCTGGTATTCCAACTGGTCGAGCAGGAAGAAGCTGTTCAGCGCGCTGTCGTGCACCTTGTGCCCCTCCAGCGGCGGAAAGGCGGCACGGCGGTCGGCCTCGGTCGGCACCGGGATCGGCGTACGGCTCTGGCTGGGCGCGGCCTGCGCCGGAGGTTGCCGCGCAGCGCGGCTCATCCCCGGCATCCGGCCATGGTCCATTCCCTGGTGCTCCATGGGCTGTGCCGGGGCGGGCGATGCGGTGCCGTGGTCCATCCCCGGCATCCGGCCATGCCCCATCCCCTGGTGGTCCATGGGTTTCGCCGGGGCGGAGGTCCTCTGGCCGTGGTCCATGCCAGGCATCGCGCCGTGGTCCATGGCCGAGTGGTCCATGCCATTGTCCTGCGCGGCCTCGACGGGATTCGGCAGGCCCAGCAGCAGACCCAGGGCGAGGGCACCGCCGGCCAGGCGGGCGGGTTTCGGCTGGCGGCTCATGCGTTGTCTCCTTCGTCTACCCGCACTTCGCGGAACATGCCCATCTCCATGTGGAACAGCAGGTGGCAGTGATAGGCCCAGCGTCCCAGGGCGTCGGCGGTGACCCGGTAGCTGCGGCGGGTGCCCGGCGGCATGTCGATGGTGTGCTTGCGCACCAGGAAATTGCCTTGCTCGTCCTCCAGGTCGCTCCACATGCCGTGCAGGTGGATCGGGTGGGTCATCATGGTGTCGTTGACCAGGACGATCCGCAGGCGCTCGCCGTAGGTCAGGCGCAGCGGCTCGGCGTCGGAGAACTTGATGCCGTCGAAGGACCAGGCGAACTTCTCCATGTGCCCGGTCAGGTGCAGCTCGATGGTGCGCCCCGGTTCGCGGCCGTCCGGGTCGGCGAAGCGGCTGCGCAGGTCGGCGTAGGTCAGCACCCGCCGCCCGTTGTCGCGCAGGCCGAGGCCGGGGTCGGCGAGCTTCGGTGTCGGCGTCATGGTCTGCATGTCGACCAGCGGGTTGCCGTCCTCCGAAGCCGGATGGGACTGCATCGGCATGGTGTCCATGCCCATCCTGGAGTGGTCCATGCCGGCCATCTTGGAGTGGTCCATGCCGTTCATGTCCATGCCGGCCATCTTCGAATGGTCCATGCCATTCATGTCCATGCCCGACATCTTCGAATGGTCCATCTCGCTGGCGGGCCTCGTCGCCGCGCCATGCCCCATGGCGCCGTGGTCCATGCCGCCCATGCCCATGTCGTCCATGCCGATCAGCGGGCGCGGATCGGGCGTCGGCACCGGCGCGCTAAGCCCTTCGGCCAGCGCCAGGGTGCCGCGGGCGTAGCCGCTGCGGTCCATGGACTGGGCGAAGAGGGTATAGGCGCGCTCGCCGCCCGGTTCGACGATCACGTCGTAGGTCTCGGCCACGGCGATGCGCAACTCGTCGACGCTGACCGGCTCGACGTGCTGTCCGTCGGCGGCCACCACGGTCATCTTCAGGCCGGGAATGCGGACGTCGAAATAGCTCATCGCCGAGGCGTTGACGAAGCGTAGGCGGAGCTTTTCGCCGGGGCGGAACAGGCCGGTCCAGTTGCCGTCCGGCGGCTGTCCGTTGAGCAGGTAGGTATAGGTGTAGCCGCTGACGTCGGCGAGATCGGTGGGACTCATCTTCATCTCGGCCCACATCTTGCGGTCGGCCAGGGTCGCGGCCCAGCCGTTGGCGCTGACGTCGTCGATGAAGTCGCCGACGGTGCGCTTGTGGAAGTTGTAGTAGTCGGACTGCTTCTTCAGCTTGGCGAGGATGCGCTGCGGCTTCTCGTCCGACCAGTCGCTGAGCAGCACCACGTAGTCGCGGTCGTAGCTGAACGGTTCCGGCTCGCGGGCGTCGATCACCAGGGCGCCGTAGACCCCGGCCTGCTCCTGTAGCCCCGAGTGGCTGTGGTACCAGTAGGTGCCGTTCTGCCGGACCTTGAAGCGGTATTCGTAGAGACCGCCGGGAGCGATGCCCTCGAAGCTGAGGCCCGGCACGCCATCCATGTTGGCCGGCAGGATGATGCCGTGCCAGTGGATCGAGGTGTCCTCGGCGAGGCGGTTGCGCACCCGCAGGGTCACGTTGTCGCCTTCGCGCCAGCGCAGGGTCGGGCCGGGCAGCGAACCGTTGATGGTCATGGCGGTGGCCGGCGAGCCGCTGAGGTTCACCGGGGTCTCGCCGATGAACAGGTCGAAACTGTCGCCGGCGAGCAGGTTCTGCTGGCCCGGCCCGGCCAGGGCCCAGGCCGGGGCGCGCCAGAGACCCAGTCCGCCGAGCAGACCGGTGGCGGCGAGGCCTTTGACGAAGGTGCGTCGCGAAGTTCTGTGCATCCGCTGGTTTCCACGCAGGTGGCAGGACGGACTGCGCGAGCCTGCGCAGCCGGGAGGTCGCGGCCCCGCCAGGGCGGTGCGGCGATGCGGACACCCTAGCGGCACGCGCCTGTCGGCAAGCTGTGGGGAAGATTACAGTGCTGTCAGCTCAGCGCGGCGGGTTCACCAGGTGGCGGTCGAAACCGCGCGCCACCAGGCGTTCCCAGGCGTCCATGACCTGCGCCGGGATCGGGCAGGCGACCTGGAAGCCCAGCGCCGGGTAACGCATGATGCGGTCAAGGTCGCCGACCATCTCGTCGATCACCCCGAGTACGCCGACCAGGTTCGAGATGCCGTCGGGAAATGCGTAGTCGGGCGCATCCACGTGTCCCTCCAGACCCGGCCAGCGGACCGGCAGGGTCAGCGCCACGCGGCGGATCGAGTTGGGCTTGGTGACGAAGGTCGCGCGGCGCAGGTCGGGGAACAGCTCGCGGGCGAAGGCGATGTTCTCGGCGAAGTTGGTCGCCCGCGGCTCGATCACGATGAGGCTGTCGCTTACCCCGCGTGCCCTGGCGTGGCGGGCGAACAGCTCGGCTTCCGGCTCGACCCAGAGATGGCGCGTCCAGTGCCCGGTGTTGCCGGTGAACAGCAGGCGTTCGGCGAGGCCGCGTTCGAGCAGTTCGCAGGCGTGGTCGCAGACCCGCAGGTCGTAGGAGCCGCATACCACCAGCAGTTCGCAGGGCACATGGCAGCGGCCCTGGCCGAGGAAGTCCCAGAGCAGCCGGGCATCTTGCAGGGTCGGGCTCATGGGACGCCAACGCTCCTCTCGCTGCCGGTCGTGGCGGGGTGCCGATGCTGGCAGTACAGCCGGTCGTCTTCGCGGACGATCCGTAGCTCGCGGAAATCCCGGACCGACCAGCGCGCGCCGGCGGCGAGCAGGCCGCTCTCCTCGCCGATCGCCACGCAGGTCGCGCCGGCGGCACAGGCGGCCTGCACGCCGCTGAGGGAGTCTTCGAACACCAGGCAGCGCGACGGTGCCACGCCGAGCCTGGCCGCGGCCAGGCGATAGCCATCCGGAGCCGGCTTGCCGTGGACCACGTCGTCGCGGCTGACCAGGGTGCGGAACGCCGCCTGCAGGTCGTGCTGGCGCAGCACGTGGTCGATGCGTGCCGGCCAACTGCTGGTGACCAGCGCCAAGGGCACGTCCAGCCAACGCAGCTGGCGGATCACCGCGGCGACGCCGGGCAGCAGGGGACAGTCGGCGCCTTCCTCCAGCGCATCGACCCGTTGCTTGAGGATCCGCCGGCGCTCCATCGGCAGGTGGCCGAACAGATAGTCCAGGGTGTAGCCGCCCGGGCGACCGTGCACGTGGTCGCGCAGGCAGTCCGGGCCGAGCGCCACGCCCTGTTCGCCGGCGACCCGGCTCCAGGCCGCGGCGATGGCTTCGCGGGAGCTGATCAGGACGCCGTCCATGTCAAACAGAACGGCTGAAAACGCTAGTCGATGCATCTCGGGCACTCTGTAGGGCAAGCCAGACCAGGACCGCGCCGCCGAGGGCGAACAGCGCCATGATCAGATAGGACCACTGCGGCAGGCCTTCGTACAGCCAGCCGGCGGCCGGACTGGCGAGGCCCATGGGCAGCGCTACCGCCAGAGAGTAGTAGATCCCCTGGGTCAGTACCCGCGCGCTTTCCGGCGCGTGGTCGCGGATGTAACGCATCACCGCGGCGTGGTAGGCGGCGAAGCTGAGGGCGTGCAGGCACTGGCCGAGGAGGATCGCGGCGAGGTGTTCGCTGCCGGCCAGCAGGCCCCAGCGCAGCGCCGCGCAAAGGCTGGAGAAGAGCATCACCTGGAGCGCCGGGTGGCGGTCCAGGATGCGGTT
>OKWL01000380.1_pt1 | contig 21010 bp, 33 predicted proteins | sample 1607171 | NCBI WGS metagenome assembly OKWL01 (sample SAMN07501049, study PRJEB24779) | human gut metagenome
CATAACTTCTTCTCATAAGTAGACCACCTTTCACTATTTTATTTTAACTTTGTGTCTACTTTATCATACCATGCCCACGTTGCGTCATTAAATATGTCTAACTTTTTGGGGGCAGTTCAATTAGGGGCTATCTCTTATTTTTTTATTCAAATAATGATTTTGATAAGAAAATATGATAATATTTGGAATAGATATTTTATGAGTTGATAAATTTGAATTTGACGGAAGGAATATAAGTATGATCAAGTATAGAATTTTAAAAATACAGGAACAACCAGAATTGAGGGAGCGTGTAGCTAATTGGTTTCATAAGAGATGGAATATTCCACTTGAAGCATATCTTGAAAGTATTGATGAGTGCCTAAAAAATGAAAATGATATTCCACAATGGTATGTAGCAATATTGGAAGATGAAATCGTAGGTGGACTTGGCGTAATAGAAAATGATTTTCATGATAGAAAAGATTTAGCGCCTAATGTCTGTGCTCTTTATGTAGAAGAAGAATATAGAAATCAAGGTATTGCAGGTAAAATGCTAGATTATACCTGTAATGATATGAAAGAAAAAAATATTAATACACTTTACCTTATTACAGATCATACTTCTTTTTATGAGCGTTATGGATGGGAGTTTTTATGTATGGTTCAAGGTGATGGGGAGAAAGAACTGACTAGAATGTATATTCATAGAGCAATATAAATTTGAATTTAAAGGAGTTAAAATATGAAAAATCATAATACACCTATATTACAAACAGAAAGATTGATATTAAGAAGATTCACTGAAAATGATATAGAAGCCCTATTCCATATCTACAAAGATGAAGAAGTTAATACCTATCTACCATGGTTTCCTCTTAAATCACTAGAAGAAGCTGAAATGTTCTACAAAGATAAATATGAAAAAGCATATCAACTGGATAATGGATATAGATATGCTATCTGTTTAAAAACAGACAATGTACCTATTGGTTATGTTAATGTAAGTATTGATGATAACCATGATTTAGGCTATGGATTACGCAAAGAATTTTGGCACAGAGGAATTGTAACAGAAGCAAGCAAGGCAGTTATAGAACAGGTAAAAAAAGATGGACTTTTGTATGTTACAGCTACACACGATATTAAAAACCCTCGTAGTGGTGGAGTTATGAAACAATTAGGAATGAGTTATAAATATTCTTATGAAGAACAGTGGCAACCCAAAGACATATTGGTTACATTTAGAATGTATCAATTAAATTTTGATGGGTTGAATGAACGAGTTTATAAGAAATACTGGGATACTTATTCGGTGCATTTTATTGAAAAAGATGTGTAAATTCCAGCTTGTCGGAATAATGAGCTGGTATAAAATTGTAATTTGGAGTAGGAGTTACAACTGATTATCGGAAAATATAAGTAATCGGATTGTACACTTCTATTAGAATTATTTCTTGCAAAATCATAGTATCTATCAGATCCTATTAAGGAACACGCTAGTACTTCTTCAATTTTTAAGATAAATGTTACATGTAGTTTAGCTTTATTTTTTCTAGCATATAAAGTATGTTCTTATTGATTCCAATCTTAATGGAAAGCTCAGCTTGAGTTAAGTTATTTTTTAATCTATTAAATCTAATACAATCACCTAGTGTTTTAATCGCCTCTAATTCATACCATGAATTTGATAGATTATACAGCTATAAACCAGTATTCATATCATGGTTGCATTTGCTGCAAGGACGACAGGTGTATCTACAATAGCATGAGAAATTTTAGAAAGTGAGTTTCCTGTGCAGGGTGCAATAAGCAGTGCATCTATCATATTTTTAGGACCTAATGGTTCAGCATCATGAATGGTATGAATAATAGGTTTTCCAGTGATTGTTTCAATTTCGTCAATAAAGTCTTCGGCTCTGCCAAAGCGTGTAGAGATAGTATAAGCATTAAAGGACATAATAGGGTAGACATCAATACCTAAGTCTACAAGATTTCTAAGCATAACAATGGCTTTTTTAAAAGTACAGAAAGACCCGCAGAATGCAACGCCTAATTTTAAGTTTTTTAATTCAGTCATAATTTTTCCCCCTGTTTGAGCATAATAAGAGTTAGGCCTTGGTAGAGGATCGAAGCAGCCGTCATAGGAGCAACTTTTCCGGGAAGACTAGGGGCCGGAACATAGTGAATTCCTAAAGCCTGGCTATAAGATTTATCAATACCAGATACAGATGCTAATTCAATATAAACAACATTTTTTGGAAAGAGATCGATATATTCAGCAGTTAAAATAGGAACAGGAATAGTGTTAAAGATAAAATCAAATTTCCAAAGATGTTTTTTCAGGTCATAAAGTGGAATAGGTATATAGTCATAAGTAGAAATATAGGCAAGGTCTTGTGTTGAGCGTGCTTCTACATAGACTCTAGCCCCAATACCTTTTAGTTTATGGGCAAGAATTTTTCCACATCTACCAAAGCCAAGGATAAGGCATTTACTATCATTAAGTGTAATTTCACTATTTTGCATGGCATATTGGATGGCGCCTTCTGCAGTTGGTATAGCATTTGCTATCCTTGCACAAAGGCGTAGGGGATACAGCCTCTGAATGGATTAGCTTACGCTGTTTTTTTTTAGTATATCTTGCCCAAATAGATTGATTTGAAGATTTTCACCATCCCAAGTAATATAATCTACTATAGAACGGATAATGGAGCGTTGCATATGAATATCTGTACTATCTTTTAAATCCTTAAGATGGGTGAACGCTTTTCGAAGGGAATCCAAATTAAGATTAATAACTTGTTGTTGCTCTCCATTTTCATGAAGCTGCTGAATTTGAGATTTTAACGCTTTAGTAGAGGTATCAAGTTCACTAAGTTGTTTCATATATAAGTCAACAAGGGGATGCTCAGCGGGTAATTTAGCAAGTTGACTCATGAGATTTTTCATAGATAAGTCATTATCTTCTATCTGTGCTGTCAAGTCTTGAACTTTATGATTGATTTCTTCTATGGATTGTGTGACAAAAGCCTTGTTAGATTTAAAGATAGAGGACATGAACTCATTATTTTCGGCTAGGTCTACTAGATAATTAAAGACATCTGCATCCACTTCTTGGCCAATTACATTTTTGACATTGCACTTTGTACGTCTCGACATTTCTTTAGTTGTACAAACGTAAGAGTAGGCAAGCTCGCTTTTAGCATTTATCTTCCCTTTTTTTATTTTCATATTCGCTCCACAATGAGCGCATTTAATCATATTAGTGAGAAGTCCGTATTGCATCGTTTCTTTCGTGTAGAAGCTATTTTGGGTATTAGAGTTTAATATACCTTGAATAGATACCCAATCCATACCTTCAACTATAGGTGTATGTTTACCTATACTGATAATCCATTCAGAATAATCTTTAGTAGAAATGGATTTACCCACTTGATCTGTTTTGTTGTAGGACATAATACCATATGCCCCATCAAAATCTTTTTCTTCATTACAAATTTGACATCCAAGAGAAGAGAGGTAATCATACATATTGGAATCAGCAGCAGCATAGACAGGATTCGTTAAGATATCTTTAATAGTAGCTGCTGTATACTTACAATTGTTTTTACTATAGATATCATGGATAAGTAGATAAGATTCGGTTGAACGTAAACTCTTAAGTTCCATGAACTTAGTAAAGATGAGTTTCACTTTTTCAATTTCATTTTCATCTATACTTAGTTTATACATTTTCTTAGTATTCATATTATGGTCTAGGTATTCGATAGGTTCAGAATTAAAACCAGTAGGTGTAGTGCCACCTAACCATCTACCAGTACGGGCTAGTCCAAGCATATTGTCTTTAATACGCTCAGCAATGGTTTCACGTTCTAGCTGAGCAAAGACCATGGCAATATTAAGCATGGCACGGCCGATAGGCGTAGAAGTATCGAATTGCTCTTTCACAGATACGAATTCAATACCATGTTCTTGCAATAGCTCATAGGTATTGGAGAAGTCTGCAATATTTCTACTGACACGATCTAAGCGGTAGCAGATAAGCATGTTAAATTTATCTTTCTTAGCATCATTTAAGAGCTTTTGGAACTGTGGCCTTTCTGTATTACTCCCAGTGAAACCTTCATCTTGGTAGATGATAAATTGTGCATCAGAAGTATTAAGGTTGGACCATTTTAATATGTAGTCTTTACAAGCATTAATTTGATTTTCTATAGATTCACCTTTGTCGGTGGCTTTTGATTTACGAGAATAGATTGCTATCTTCATAGAAAACACCTCTGCCATTAAAATATAAATTAGAAGCTCCAAGTAGTATACTACAAGGAGCTGACAAGTTAAGAATATTATGTAATAAGCTATATACTCATTATGATACTTGATGATAAAAGTTTATTCAATATGGAGATAAAAAGATTTTAAAATACTTATTTAATTTTGAGCACATTATGTTATAGTATGAATAAAGAAAGTACCACGTTACCAAACCTGATATCCCCTAAAGGTTTTAGTTTGTGGGGCTATAAATAGGTTAAATAATAAGATTATTGCTTGAGAAAAGAGCGGCTGCTTTTGCAGGGTGGGTCGCTTTTTTTGTACTCATTTCGAATTCAGTACCTTTAATACCATACTGAAACTAACTAACTTTTAAATCTACATCAAGTGATAATGCATGTCTAGATTGTTCTGCTAATATAGACATATTTATCCCCATTTTAATAATAGGTTGTGTTAGATGAAATTGATGATATTTGTATAGAATCACCTAGAAATGGCAGAATATATCTACAAAAATCTGGAGTTATTCTATACTCAATACAAGAAGATATTTTATTGATTGAATAGGGAGGTTCTATGTAATTAAGTTAAAGAATTATATCTTTATAAGTTAATAGCTTAGAATTTAAGGAGGATGATAATTATGGAAGATAGTGTAAAAGGAACTGTGATTTCTGTCATTAAACTTGGGGGACTCAAAGTTATTAATCAGGTACAATTTCCACATCTAATAACAGTTCAATACGATGTGAATGGAACTACCTATAAAAAAAGAAAGTATATCAGGGCAAGCGATGTTTGTCCTCAACATGGCGATTTTGTAGTTGTGTTGTATAAGAAAGAAAAACCTTCTAAATGTAGAATCAAGCTATAAAAAAGTCAACTTAACAAATAGTTTTTGTTTGCTCGAAACAGTCCTATCCCATCATTATTGAGGGGTAGGGCTAATTTTTTATGCTATATCATCAATATTATCTAATAGAGCCCAATAATAAAAGGCACAACAAAAAGATTTACTTTTATGTCATGCCCTGAATGTCGTTTAGTATATTTTAGTTTGTTTAATGCGTAGTCGCATTTCATATGTAGTTTTATCTATTGTTTCCCCTATAAACTCTAAATCTGAGTGGAGCAGTAGTTCTGCAGCAAATTTATTTGCTTGATTCTCATACATACAGTTTGAATTAAATAGGTCATCATCTTGAGTAAGTAATATCCCCTTTTCATACTTCAAAAAGTTTCGTTGGTTGGAGTGGAGCAGAGCAGAGCATGTCCTAGCTCATGCGCAAGAACGATAGTTTGAGTTACTTCATCCAGGTTGGAATTGATGATAATAAATTTATTGCCCTTTATCTTGATAAAATAACCTTTAGTTGTTTCATAGGGAAGGTATCTTACATGGATATTTAAGTCTTTTGCAATTCTCTTCGGATCACGTGTCTCATGTCTATTTATTAAATTCTTTACACGCAAACTAATGTTTATCATTGGTCACTCTCCAGTCAAAAAAAGTTATAGATTTGCTAAAACTGCATAACTATTTTTTTGTATTACGCGGAGCATATTTATTTTTATTAATCTGTTTGCTTTCCCAATAAAGATTCGAGATATCTCTAATGATTGCCTCACGATCTTCTTCAGAAGCATCCATAAAGAAGGCTTTTACAGTCTCCATAAATTCATCATAGGATATACGCTCTTTTTTCTTCTCTATAGCTTTAGGTATGGGCGTAGATACTATATCTTGTGAACCATCTAATAGCACAGAAGTATCTACATTAAGAGATTTAGCTATAGATTTAAGCGTATCAATACTAGGATTATAACGATTACCCTCTAAATCTCCTAGATATGAACGAGATATATTAGAGAGTTCAGCTAATTTTGCTTGTGTAAGCCCTTTTTCTTTTCTTTGCAGTTTAATATTTTCACCAATAGACAATTTGCACACTCCTTTCTGAAAGGTCGGTATTTCCTGCTTTTAAAGATATTATATCAAAAAGTCGGTATGACAAACTTGTACGAGAACATAGAATAAAATGCAATAAAACACAAATAGAAATTGCTATTTCTAGAAATTATTTATCAGACATTGAAAATGATAGGTATATGCCGAGCGTTCCAGTAATGGTTGCGTTGAGCAAAAGGCTTGGGGTAGACCTTAATTTATTAACTGAAATGACGGAAATACAAGTAAAAAGGAAATAGGTAGTAGAATAGGACAATTTCTGACATTCATATGTATATATAGGAGGTGATTAGTCATGGGGAGATATGCAGATAAGATTACAGTAAGTTATTCAACTGATCCTAGTAGGCCTACTGTTCTACAAACTTTTGAACAAGCTAAACGTATTTATCTTAATTCAATCATGGAAAAACTGACTCCCCAGCAGCAACAAGAACTTATACGTTGGGGTAAGGAAGAAAATCTTTTTTACATAGAATAGTGTAGCCTATAGGAAGCTACAAAAGAATAGTGTTATAGACCAATTTTCAATATAAAAGTTGGTCCAATAAACCAAGAAAAGAGGAATAGAAATGCACGTAAGAGAATTTTCAATATTACTTGTTAAAGCACGTAAAGAACGTAGACTAACACAAGAACAGGCATGTTTATTAATTGGTATAGCCGATACATCCACATTAAGCAAGTGGGAGACTGGCAAGGATATTCCATCTGAAAAGATGGCTTCTAAAATTGTACAAGCTTATGATGAGCCATTATTAGGTTATGTTTATTTGCATGAATGCACAGAATTAGGCAGGTTAGTTTTACCACCTATTGTACATACAGATTTAGATAATTTAACGTTGAGATTTCAAAAGGAGTATGACGATATTAAGCGGATTCAAATGGATATGATCTCTATAGCCTGTGATGGAACAGTAGAAGAGCATGAGCAGGAACGATGGCGTATAGTTCAGAAGGAAGTTGCAGATCTAGCAGGGGTAAGCTTGCCACTGATTATTAGAAGTTTTATGCAAAGTAAAAAGCCCTCACAAGATGGCAGTCTTGTAAGAGCTTACATTTAAAAAATACATGTGTGGCTTAAGTATAGCACGGTTTGATACTTAAGTCAAAGAGAGAAATGAAAAGTGAATAGTAAAACAAACGCAATTGTTAATTTTATTGCTGAGGAATTCAGCAGCTTTATATACATTCTAAGTGTTGTGATGGGAGCGTTATTAGGAGGCGCATTGGTAGCAAGTATACCATTGTGTGCTATTCTAGTAGGCTTTTACAACTTATAGATAAAAGGGGGATACATATGTCAAAGATGAAAAATTTATTGCTTGCGAATGTATCTAGAGCAATTCCATATTATCCAGAATTAAATAGTATAACTGGCTCTGTTACAGCAAGCCTACTAATGGTTCAACTAGAATATTGGTTTTCAAAGACCAGTGGTAAAGCTTTTTATAAGTTTTTAGAGTCCTGTGAACATGAAAGCTATACATTAGGTGATAGTTGGGTTGAGGAAATTGGATTTAGCAAGAAAGAGTTTAAAAATGCTTTCTCTAAGATCGGTATTACTTATGAAAGTAAAAAGGCTTATGTAGCAGCAGAAGATAAGTTTGAGGGAATGTATTACTTATCTTACCGAGATCGTGTTAAAGGCTTAACTTTCTACATGAGAAATAATGAATTGATAGATGCAAAATTAATGGAATGGAGTATAAAAAGTGATTCTATGGAAACGACCAAAGGTGCTTTAGGTAAGTTACAAAGGGCGTTTACGTAAATGACCAAAGGGCATTTCCATTATCAGTAGATTACACAGTAGATTACCAGAAGACTACACAGGAGAGTACGCACAATAGTGGCTCTGACGAGCAAGCACACAAGCAGCGTACACAAGTGCCTTATGAAGACATTATTTTTGAGTACAACAAGATATGTACATCTTTACCACAGGTACAACAAATTAGTGATAAGCGTAAAAAGGCAATGCGTACTATGTGGAAGTATGCAAATAGAGATATGGATATATTGAGAACCTTGTTTTATAAAACAGAGTCCAGTGACTTTTTAGCAGGTCGTAAGAAAGAGCGGAAGGCAAACTTTGATTGGATCATGCGAGAGAATCAAGCAATTGCTATTTTGGAAGGGCAGTATGATAACAGCCTTAAGACTACATTTGGGAGTGTAACAAGTCAATTGCAGTCACAAGGCATTCAAGATTTCATTAACGGGGGCGGTGAGTAATCTATGTATGAAAACAATATAGACCTAGAAAAAAATTGAGAACTGAGTTCGCAACACTTATGGCAGGATTAAAAAGCAATTATCCAAATTGGCAATTTGATTTACAAGACAAGAACATGATGCTGTTTTGGTATGAAAGCTTGATGGACATCCCTATGCAGGTATTAACAGCAGCAGTACACAAATTGATTTCTCAAGAAGAGTTTTACCCTAATATAGCAAAGATTAGAAAAGCTGCTAGTGAAATTATTAATGGAGCACCTGTTGATGAGACAGAGGCTTGGGGGCTGGTTAAGAAAGCTATCAGAAGTTTTGGATATGCAAGAGCAGAGGAAGCTTATGCATCATTGCCAGTAGAAGTTGTACAAGCTATTCAGGCGATGGGGGGATGGCTTGAGATTTGCTCGAGTGAGAATGATGAAGCAGATAGAGCTCATTTTTATAGGACCATGAAAAGCATCAACAAGCGTCAAGAACTAGATAATGTTGTGAGCATAGGGCTTAAAAATCAAATAAGTCTGTTACAGAAATCAAGAGAACCAATTGCTTATATCCCTAATGAAACCAGGTATGAAAGAGCAAGTGATGAATCTATTAATAGAGGATTAGAAAAGGTAAAAAGTATTCTTGCTAGTTTGGAAACAGGAGCTTAGAGATGACAACTAAACAGATTAATCATATGGCAGTATGGGCAAGCGAAGTAGCTGATGCTCATAACAAATCGATTACATATGTTCTTATGAAATTACATGAGGCCATGACTCAATATAGAGATATTGAACATATCAAGTCTTATGTACTGAAAGAACTAAATGAGGTGTATCAATGAATTTAACTATAGGATGCAAAATAGAGCAGCAGTATTACCTAATGAATGGTGAAACTATTGATAAGCAAGAATGGACAAGCTTAGTCATGGAACATATTAAGCAAAATGGCAATGAACAAGTTTTTGAGAAGATTAAATCTACCGTAAAGCTTTGGAATAAACATGACACTATTGCGGAAGTGGCAATGCAGGTCTATGCATCTAAGTATTGCACTAATTTACAACTAGATAAAAGACGCAAGGAACAGGTGCCAGTCAAAGTGATAAAGGATGAACTTGGTTACCAACAGCTAGTGTTTTGCTAGGGACAAGGAGGCGACGTATGAATGCATTAGATAAGGACTTGATAGGAGTGTATTTAGATTCAATTGAGGGAGTACTTAATGGAATGCAATTATTTGCAGAGCGTGGGTACGAGGAGTTAATTGAAGCAAGAACAGATAAAGTCAAGCAATGCATAGAAGAAATTAAAGGCATTCTTGATAAGACAAATTAACTTTTGGAGGAAATGAAGATGAAAGAGTTAAAAGAAAATCTTAAACAGACAATTTGTAAAAGTTGTGAATGGGTTCAAAAATAACTAGCTAAAAAACAAATGTCTCCAGAAGTAGTTGAAGCTCTACCAGAGACATTAAAAGCAATTAGCATACTAACAAATATGTTGAAAGATTACAGAAATTATTAGTTATCTTCGTTTATACATACTGAAGATAAAATTTCTTGGTACAATGCTCCAACTTGTGTACCAACTAATGTGTTGAAAGTAATTTCATCAAGATCACCACGATGAGGGTAAGCAATCATTCCCTTATCAATAATTTTAAGGCAAAGTTCTTTAGCAATTTGTTCTTGGATTTCAGTAGCTTTCATAGAAATACACCTTTCTTTTGTATTTCAGCTTTGCAGAGCTGATAGATAAATTATACAGCAATATAAAGAAAAATTCAAAAAATTAATAAAATCAATTTTTTATAACATAGGAGGAAAAGAAGATGGCAGCAATAATTAATTTAGATAAATTTGCAGGTGGAGCATTAGCAGAAAGGGCAAATCAAGCAATAACACAAGTGCTAGAAAATATTAAAGATCCAAACACAGACCATAAGGTGAAGCGAAAAGTAACACTAGAACTTACATTTGTTACAGATGAAGCACGAGAAATGACACAAGTATCAGTGATTGCGAAAACAAAGACAGCACCACAGTCACCGGTATCATCTGTAATCCTTATCGACACAGATAATGATGGTGAGGTATTAGGCACAGAGTTTAGAAAGCAAATACCAGGACAACAGGCGATTGTAGTAAATCCGGAGACAGGTGAAGTTACAGAGCCAAAAGTAGAGAAGTTAGAAGCAGGATTGCAGTTAGTACGATAAAAAAATCAAATCTTAGGAGGAAAAGAAAATGTTAAACAAAGACACAGCAGAGTATTTAGTAGGATTGGGTAAAGAGCAGGTAGTTATTGAAGCGTATAATGGTGGCCAATATACACCTGAAAGATTGGTAAGAATTACAGAGCCAGTTGCAGATGCAGTAACAGTACATACACTTACAGCTATTGTTGATTACATCAAGGAGAATGTAGATTCATTGGGGAAGGTAGTGATAAGCGTACAATCACCAACAGCAGTAAAAGTAATGTCATCACTTAATAGAGACAGAAAAAGAGAAGATTACCTAGAAGCAAAAGCAATTACACCAACTAATATCAGATTCGACAGTTTCATGGCAACAGATCAATTCAACATTATGATGCAAGCAGCATTTGTAAATCATCCAGTAGATGGCCTTGACTATAAGAATATGTTACTTCAAGTAACAGGGTTAGTAAGAGAACAAGCAGTAAAGGAAATAGGTGATGATGGTGTAAGCCAAGCAGCTACAATCAAGACAGGTGTAGCAAGTATTGGAGAGGTAAAGGTGCCTAACCCAGTATACCTTGCACCATACAGAACGTTTGCAGAGATTGAACAGCCAGTAAGTAAGTTTGTGTTCAGAATGGAATCAGGGCCGAAAGCTGCACTATTTGAAGCAGATGGTGGGGCATGGAAGAATGAAGCAATTCTAAAGATTAAGGATTACTTAAAAGAGCAACTAGAAGGTATTGAGAAAGTACATATTTTAGCTTAATAAGAAGGGGGCTTATGGCCCCACTTATTTTGCTTAGTAAACGTAACTTAAATGGAGGAATGAAGATGTATAAGACGTTTGAAGGAACAATGATTACTGGAGCAAGTGATGATCTAATTGAAATAGAAGGTGAACTCGTAGAAGAATTCGATTGTTTTAATTGTAAAAATGGAACATTGGCTTGCTCTGATGGAACATTACTTACAGTTGATTATGATAAAGATGGGCTATGGAGATTCGGAATAAGATTTAAAGGTTCATTATTTGATAAAAAAGAAGAAGGCTCGGTTGATGAAGATACTAATGACAAAGTATTTTTTAAACCAGGTATGAAGTGGATAGTATTTCATGAAGAAGCGTCAGTAGCAGTTAGATAAAAATAATTATTGATTTGGTACCGGCATTAATGTCGGTACCAGAAATGAGGTATGGAATGACGCTTAGTGAATTAATATCAGAATTACAAGATGCACTAGCAATTTATGGTGATAAGAATGTATATGTGAGGGATCAGTTTGGCCAACTAGAGTTAGCAGTTGAAGTTATAGAAATAGGCACGATTGAAATGGAAGAAAGTACTGTTATAGCAATCGAATCTTAAATGTTAATGGGAGTGAAGCAAGTGAGAGAAATTAAATTTAGAGCATGGTTCGGAGAAGAACATAAGATGATTCCATTTGATGAGCTACACATAGAGCTAGAGAATGGAGAATATACAGTTTGGTACTCCTTAGATGGAGATAGTATCCAAGATGGGCTGTGTGTAGAAGATTTTAATATTATGCAATACACAGGGCTTAAAGATAAGAGCGGGCAAGAGATATATGAGGGTGACATTGTAGAAGTAGAAGCTCAATGTATGGGTGGTAGAGACTTTAAAGGCGTTGTTAAATTTTATGAATGCAGCTTCTTCATAGATAATGGGGAAGATGCTATTCCTTTATTTGATGAAGTGGACCCAAGAATTGTAATTGGGAACATTCACGATAACCCAGAGTTACTAGAGGTACAAAATGATTAAGTTGATATTATCTGGGATATATGTATTTTTATTAACAATTTTTGCTATAGAGACATTACACATTGAGCCTAATAGTCTTATGGCATTTATGATTGCATTGTTGGCAGGTCGATTTGTTATTAATCAATTATAAGTTTTATGCATAAAAAATGCGTATACAAGAGCGACAACTCTTTATACGCTGAGCCACACAAAAAGGAGAAAAGTGGCTAGTCAAATTATAGCATAGGATAACAATTAAACAAATGATTTTATATGAGAAAAAAATAAACTAATGAAAAGAGGTATTTAAAGATGAAAATTGAAGCAGGAAACAATGTATTTGTATTAGATTTTAATGGGAAAGCGAATGAAGATGAGAAAGTCTTCTTAGAAGTAGCTAAGTATATGATTGATAAAAAGTTAGGGGTTCAACCTACAGAGGAGTGTGCTACCGAGATTAAACCAATTATTGCACATGAGGTAAACACATCTATAGTACATGCAATTCGAGAGGTGCAGGAAGCTTGTAAGGCTGTTGGCCCACATGAAGTGAAAAATCAGGAAGGTGAGGCTAAAGCAGTTAAAACGACTGTCACAAATAAACAACCAGGACAAAAGTTCAACTCAGTAAAAGAATTCTTAGAAGCACAAGAGCGTCGATTAGTAATAGGAGTATGTGAGTGCGAAAAAGATTTTCATTTCTGGATTGATGACCCTAATCAAAAAGAACTTAGATTTACATGTAAACGTTGTGAAGAAGATAAAGTAATCCATCTTGATGATTTAGTCCCTGCTACATACAAGTGCAATGAGTGTGGTAAACAAGCTTCATTCTGGATGGAACCTGCTCAAGCAGTGGCTATTGATTGTGTAAGCTGCAAAGCAGAAGTTGATATGTATTATCACGATAAAAAGAAGATTATGACTAACAAATTTTAATAGCTAAATGCAATATACCTTTAGAAAATCTAAGTTTTAAGGGGGTGAAAACGTGATTGGAGATTTAATAATAGTTATGACAGTTTTAATTAAACAATGTTTCTGTATTCACGATTATAAGCTAACAGACACCAAACAGGTTGGTTTCCAGTTGTTTAAAACATATGAATGTAAAAAGTGTGGAAGAAGTAAATCAATAGAAATCTGAACTAATAAAATAATTTTTTGAAAGAAAGGAGAACGAGTGGGCCCTTAAATCTCGAGAACTCCTAATTAAGTAATGTTAATAGAAAATACGTTATTTGGAGAAAGAAACAAGGTTGATATAGCAATACAACGATTAAAAGAGTTTGAGCCACCAGCAGGCTATTTATTAGCTTTTAGTGGTGGTAAGGATAGTCAGGTAGTATATCACTTAGACAAGATGGCAGGGGTTAAATTTAGGGCTGAAGCAGCACCTACACCAGACCCACCGGAGTTAATTAGATTTAGAAGAAAATACTATCCAGATGTTATTGAAAGAAAGTGTAATGCTTTTACGAGCAGGCAGGCTAGAGGGAAGTTTACTGGAAGGCCTAAAACAATATTTAACTTAATATCAAGTAGGAAAACACCGCCTACTAGATTACTAAGATATTGCTGTGATGAGTTGAAAGAGAATGTCGGTAATGTAGGAGATACAGTATTACTTGGAGTAAGATGGGCTGAGAGCAAAGGAAGGAGTAAAAGATCCATGGTGTCATTCTGGAAAGGGAAAACTTGCATAAGTCCTATTATTGACTGGACAGATGAAGATGTTTGGGAGTTCTTAAAGACTAACAATATACCATACTGTGAATTGTACGACCAAGGATTCACTAGATTAGGATGTGTAGGATGCCCTTTAAGTAGCAACCAGGAGAAAGAGTTTGAGATGTACCCTAAATACAAGGAGAACTATGTGAGAGCATTTGATCGTATGTTAGAAAATCTTGATGATAAATCAAAATGCGAATGGCAAACTGGTGAGGATGTCATGCGATGGTGGTTAGGTAAGAATAAAGAAAGGCAACTAGAAAATCAATGCAGTATGTTTGAGGAGTAGTCAATAAAATAGTTCTTTGGAAGGGTGGAGAAATGCAAATATCTAAAAAGGAATTAGAACGTCACCTTAAACACGCATTTTATCAGGGGTGTAATGCAGGTTATGGAATAGATGTAGGTTCAGATTTATGTGGAGAAGAGGAAAAGGCTTGGGAAGAAGTTAAAGATGTTTTTAAAATCTTAAAAGATAAAAGGAGAAAATCGCACGTGCGAAATTAAGTTAATAAAATAGTTTTTGGGGAAGGTGATGGTATGAAAATTGATAGTGGTTTAACAGCTAATGCAGGAAGGCGAGTTCGAGAAGGAGATAAGGTAAGGTTTTGTGGTCACGAAGGAGAAGTGATTTTTGAGTTCGGTTGTCTTGGTGTCTATGTAAAGAATGGCATTGATTATCTTGCACTACAGAAGTTCATGGACGAGCATGAAGATGTGTGCTGTGGTAATGAATACAAAGGCTGTGAGAATGACAATTTTATCTCTTTATAGGAGCTATATTGGAATTTCAATTGCATAGAGGACTATCTTTGGATGGTAGAAATCATTTAATAAAATAGTTTTTTGATAAGTCATCTAGGTGAATAAAATAAAACTTGCATAAGAAATAGATACATTTCTTATGCAAGTTAATTAGAGAGGGAATGCTGATAGACTTTGAGTTAATAATTCATTAGTCGAAAAGAAAGATTTAAATAATTTATATTCTATTTCATAATCTTTATTTATCGAAAGTTCGTTTAAGATAAGATTCAAGTCATCAAGTAATTCAATAGCTATAATAAGAGTATCTAAACGAATTCTATTAATAGAAGAAATATCATTATTTGCTGCATAATCAAATATTTTTGAATTAAGATTTTTTATTTTGGCATTATAGACAGATAAACTTTGACGTAGTGGTGTTGATGATTCTCCTTTTTGATCAGCAATATACAGTGATTGAGAAAGTCCGTTAAGTTGATTTTGAATATTAACAATTTCTTCATAAAAATTATTTAAGTCTTTAGTGGTATTCAATGCAGAAGCCATTAAGTATAAGGGAACGGAAAGAATAACGATAATTAACATAAATTTAGCAAAATAATATTTTTTCATAATACACCTCATATCAGCTAGTCTTTTATTATAAGGATTAGCAATACTAAAAAAAATATGTAAAAACTAGTTAGATAGAGTAAGATAAATAAAATTAGTTTTTGTTGAAGTTAAGGAGTGAGAATATGAAAGTTGTAGTTGAAATGGAAAAACCAAGAATATGTGGAGAATGTAGGTTTTATAGTGAGAGAAATTATAGGTGCCACAATGAAACAGGTATAGAAGCACATTGTGGGATGGGATATATGCATGGAGATATGAGGGATAAAAGTTACAGGAGTAGGCTTTATGATGGATGCAGACTCGACTATGACATGCAGAAAGAACGTTTTGAGCAAATGCGTGAAGATGTAGAGAATCAACTGGAAAGAACTAAAAAGAGATTCAATTAATAAAAATTGATTTTTAACAAAAAATACCCCCTATTAGGAAAAGGGGTTTAGGGTTGATTAAATTCTATTCTAATAAGGGGTATTAGTTAGATAAGGAATCAATTGGAAGCGAGATACCTATCTACTTAAATAGTATATGCTGATAGGATGTTATAATCAATAAAATTTGCTTTTGAAATATGTATAGAATAGCCCAAGAGGAAGACAAGCTTAAGCTATTCTAGATAAATAAATCATGCGGGGTGTAGAGCAAATTATGTTACCGAATCCAATAATAGTGTGGTTAGAAATTAGGAAATTATACATAAAATAAAATTAACTTTTAGGAGGAAGACAACAATGACAAAGAATCCGTTAGTTACAAAAGAAAGTCTAAATATACCAGTAGTATTTAATGGGCAAACAGTAATTACAACAGAAATGTTAGCAAGTGTTTATGGAACAGATACTAATAACATTCAAGTAAACTTTATAAGAAATAAGGATAAATTTGAAGAGGGCAAGCATTACATATTATTGCAGGGGGCTGAATTAAAAGAGTTCAAGAACCAACCTACTAATAGTAAGGTGGTTAAAAAGAATACCAGTCAGCTCTATCTTTGGACAGAACGAGGAGCAAGTCGCCATTGTAAAATCCTAGATACAGATAAAGCGTGGGAGCAATTTGACTATTTAGAAGAAGCCTATTTCAAGGTTAAGGAGTTATCGCCTGTATATATACAAGACCTTATTACAGATGTAAAAGCTGGGTTTGAAATTCTAAAAAGTGAAATTAGGGAAGAAGTTGCTGAAATGGTAAGACAAGGCAAGGAGAACCATAGATTATCCCATAAAACGAAATTGGACTTAAATCATATTATTCATTCTTATGCCGTATGTGAAGGTGATGCAGAAGTATTAAAACAAATGACATTGGCGCATTTTAATGCGAGTAGATGGCAAGATATAGCCTATGATCAAAAGAATGAAGTGATTAAATTTATTAGAAGCACAGCAAAAGACATGGAAATGTTTGTACAGGAAAGTTATTTAGATTAAGTAAAGACATAAAAAAAGAGAATGCGTTAAATCATTCCCTCCTTAAAATCACAACAACAAATAAAGTATATCATAAGTTACATTATAGATATACTGAAATTTTTGGGAGGGTACAAAATGTCTAAAGAAAATGATTACAGAAAAATAGAAGGTTTATTATTTAGCTATCCTAAAATTCAAATAGAAATTAAAAATTTAAGAATTGATATAGAAGAAATTAAAGATGTCATTGCAATTCATGGGGCAAGTGATGCCCCTAGAGCAAGTACACCTACATATGCTTTTAATAGTAGTGTAGAAAATGAAGTCATACAACGTGAAGAAAAGTTGCCTGAAAAAATTAGTAGAATAGAGGTGATGATTAGAAGTAAGGAGAGACAGCTACAAAAAATAGATAATGCTCTTTTAGGACTTTCAAAAGAAGATAAGGAATTTATAGAGCTTAGATATTGGAAGGATATTAGTTTAGTAGAGTTGTGTGATAGATACAATATGGAAAAATATGGACTATATAAGATGAAAAATAGAATCATAGGGCAATTAATGTGCTTAATTTAAAAACGAATCCAAAGGTAGTCCAATTTTTGTCCAAAATGAGTCCAATTTTAGTACAAAAAATGGGCAACACAAGTACAAAAAAATAATGTATGATATTAACATAAGCCTATGACACATACAGTAAGTAGAGTAGGGATTATATTACAAATGGTAAATCAGCCTTTCAGTTGAAGGATAAGCATCATCGCCCCGCAGAATTTGTGGTCCATGGTGCTTTTTTATTTTCACTAAAACAGGTGTGTACATGATGCATTAACCCAAATCAATCTGTTTTATGGAGGAAATAAAAAATGTTAAAACCACCAATTCCACGTATGGGTGGAAAGTCGAGATTAAGAAAAACTATTTTAGAAAGAATACCAGAACATACTTGTTATGTAGAGCCATTCTTTGGTGCAGGTTGGGTTTATTTTGGGAAAGCGCCTAGCAAGGTAGAAGTAATCAATGACATCGATAAAGAACTTATCAATATGTTCCGTATGATTAAATACCATGCGCCTGAAATAGAGCGTGTATTAGAGTATGAGTTTTCAGGACGAGATATGTTTGAAGAATATAAGCACTGTACTGTTGAGTATCTTACAGAAATTCAAAGGGCAGTGCGTTTTTTATACCTTATTTCACAGAGCTTTGCAGGGAAAGGGAGTACATATGGTTATGGCACAAATAAAGAGCCAGCACCACACATATTCTATCAAGGTGTATTAAGTGACATTAAAGAAAGACTTAGAAATACATATGTTGAGGATAAAAGTTTTGAGGATATTATTAAAAGATATGATAGACCTCATAGCTTTTTCTTTTGTGATCCACCCTATTTTGAGACTACAGGCTATGGAAGTGAATTTGGCCAAAATGAACATCTTTTATTAAGAGATACTTTAGCAGATATTAAAGGGAAGTTTATAGTGACAATCAATGACCATCCTAAGGTGAGAGAATGGTATAAGGATTTTAATATTGAAGAAGTAAAAGTGGCTTACTCAGTATCAAAAGAACAGAAAGCTAGAAAAGAGTACGGTGAATTGATTATCACAAATTATTAGAGGAGGAGCGTTAAAGAAATGGCTAGAGCAAGAAGTCCTAATAGAGATAAGGCGTATAAGTTATGGATAGACTCTGGTAAAACTAAGCTGCTTAAAGAGATTGCAGCAGAACTTAATGTATCTGAAACTCAAATAAGAAAGTGGAAGAACCAGGATAAATGGGAAGAGTCCAAAGGTAACGTTACTAATCAAATTAAAAGTAACGTTACTAATGAAAAAAAGTTAATTGTAAAGAATGAAATGGAAGAGATAGAGAGTAGTGGATTAACAGATAAGCAAAAACTCTTTTGTCTTTACTACATTCAAGAGAATTTTAATAAGACTAAGGCATACATGAAAGCATACGAATGCAATTATGAAACAGCTAGAAGATGTGGCTCTAGGATGTTGACTAATGTTGACATTAAACAAGAGATAGATCGGATAACAGAAGAAGTTTTAGAAGAAGCTGTTATTAATACTAAGCTGCTGGCCAAAAGGATTGTTGACCAATATATAGGTATTGCTTTTGCAGATATAACAGACTATGTGAAGTTTGGTAGAAAAGATATCGAAGTAGGCAAGACTGAAGAGGGCGAACCTATAACTGTCGAGGTAAACTATACAGACTTTAGAGAGTCAGATGAAGTAGATGGTAGTCTAATTAGTGAAATAAAACAGGGTAAAGATGGCATATCAGTAAAACTTCACGATAAGATGAAAGCTATGCAGTGGCTTGCTGATAGAATGGATTTATTACCACAAAGTATGAGAGAAAAGTTGGAAATTGAAAAAGCTAAACTTAAAATGATACAAGAAAAACATGATAAGGAAATGGGGTCTAATAATAAAGAGCCTATTAAAATTGAGTTTATGAAAGCAAGTGAAAGGTTAGAAGAGAATGAGTAATGTACAAGTTATACTTAATGACCATTTTTATGATTTTATAGATGATTGGGAACAAAAGTTTTATTTTTTAGTAGGTGGATATGGATCTAGTAAATCTTATCATGTAGCAATAAAACTGATGAAGAAACTATTTCAAGAAAAAAGAACAGCTCTTGTAGTAAGGGAAGTATTTGGAACTCTTAGAGATTCATGTTTTTCTCTTTTGAAAGAAGTTGCTGAATCTATGGGGGTATATAATACTTTAAAGTTTAGTACATCACCATTACATATTTCTTTTCCGAATGGAAGCGAAATAATATTCCGTGGTATGGATGACCCACAGAAACTTAAGTCTATTCATAATGTATCTCTCATTTGGTTAGAAGAGTGTTCAGAGATAAAGTATGAAGGTTTTAAAGAGTTATTGGGGCGTTTAAGACACCCAACTTTAAAATTGCATATGATATTATCAACTAATCCTGTTAGTAAAAGTAATTGGACCTTTAAGCACTTTTTTGAAGATAGTAAGAATAAGTTTTTTGTGCTATCAGATGAAGAGCTTTACCAAAAGAAAATACTCATAAAAAACAATACTTATTATCATCATTCGACTTGCGATGATAATTTTTTTCTGCCTAAAAGTTATACTGAACAGCTAGAAGAGTTAGAGCAACATGACCCAGATTTACATAGGATAGCACGTAAAGGGAGATTTGGTATTAATGGTAAGAGGGTACTACCTCAATTTGAAATAGCACCACATGAAGAAGTAATGGAAGCTATAAAAGGTATCAGGAAACCTATTTTAAAGAGTGGGATGGACTTTGGAATGGTTACCTCATATAATGCTTTACTTAGATTAGCTGTAGATCATGAGAATAAAATACTTTATATCTACTGGGAATATTATTCAAGAGATAAAACAGACCCAGAGATAGCAGAAGATATTAAAGAGTTTAAAGATAGCAGAGAATTGATTAAAGCAGATAGCGCAGAGGCTAAACCTATTAAATATTATAAGCAAATGGGTTTTAATATGAGGGCCTGTAAAAAGTTTCAAGGTTCAAGATTAGCTTATACTAAGAAGATAAAAAGATTTAAAAAGATTATTTGCTCAGAGAGTTGTGGCAATACAATAGATGAACTTAAAGATTTAACTTATGCAGTAGATAAAGATGGAGAGATTATAGAAGATCAATTCAATATAGACCCCCATACATTTAGTGCTATCTGGTATGCATTAGATGACTATGAAGTATCAAATTTAAAAGGTGGCAACGGAATTATAGCTATGAAGAAACCAAGAGGATTATAGGAGGTGAGTAAGTTGTTTAAGTATAAAATGCCTAAAGGTACCGAAATGACACCTAAGTTAATAGAGAGTCTTATGGAAAGTCATAAAAACGAAAAAACGAGGATTATGCAGCTCTTTGAATACTATGAGAATCACAACAGTATTTTAAATCGTAAGATGAAAGATAGTGACAAGCCTAATAATAAATTACCACATCCCTATGCTGCCTATATTACGAATTTAGCTACAGGGTATTTTGTAGGGGA